>ERZ1034419.6-NODE-6-length-54117-cov-40.310477_pt1 | contig 54117 bp, 44 predicted proteins | sample MGYA00520531_ERZ1034419 | MGnify/ENA primary metagenome ERZ1034419 (study PRJEB33736, sample SAMEA104288485) | Azolla nilotica | place: Sudan | collected 1982 | study: EMG produced TPA metagenomics assembly of the PRJEB19522 data set (Is there foul play in the leaf... | reverse complement strand
GATGAATTCTTGACTTGGGCATCCTAGTTTCAACCAACAGTTGAATCTTCCATTCGTTCCTGACACAATAGACCTTGATAATTATTTAGCTAAACTAAGGTTACCTTTAGCACTGACAAAAGGAAAAGTCTGTGGTGCTTCTCTTTCTATGGAGAGATTCCAACATACTGCCAATTTATTGGCGGTCATACAAACTTGTCGCCCTCAAACACTATCTCTAATTGAGTTTTGTGACCAACCTATCAAAAGGATGGTTAACTATGCTTTGCAGACACCTTCTTTAATCCCTCTAGCTTCGACCTGAATCCTTACCATTTTGTCAGTGGCTAGAAGGAAAGTATCAGAATATGATATTCAAGGGAAATGAACATATATCTTCAACGGTAATTCCCTCTTAGCAACTCACTCCTGGATAAATTTTCTAAAGTTCACAGAACTTACAAAAAACCGAACCAAAGTAGAGATAATTCCTGAATTACCGGCACTAAGTAATACCTATCGATAGTTATTCTGCCTCCAAAATTCCAACTAAATATGTGAGTAATTTCTTCAAAATTATCTGGTATAGTAGAAAGTGTGATATCTAGAGCAATTTGTTTTTGTTGACGTTCTAATTTACCAGAACACTGAACTTCTCCGCTAGTTATTGGAGCATAAAACATAGATTTATTTTCTCCGATTCCCGCCGATAAAGCTATTAACTCTACAGCTAGTTGCGTAAATCCTCTGCTCGAGTCATCATTTTCAGCCTTAATTACTAATAAATTCTGGTGAGAACGTAGTAAATAATCTAAGTTTACGTTTAACCAATTATTTATATTAACTGTATACTCAATTTCTAACTGAAATTGACAATGGGTAATTACTTCTAACAATAGAGGTAAAAATAAGGCTTCTCGTCTCGGAGTTTCATTTTTTAAACTTACCAATGGTAAGACGGATGTTGTTTTACTTTTGACTTCGATAATCCTTTCTAATGAGTTGGATGTGTGAGGGAGGAGTGTATGTTTTTCATTTAATGAGTAACCTAGTTCTGCTAATGTTTCTTATGGATCATAAGGTGGTTCAAAATAATGACAAAAAGTCTAAGATTGTCCTTCTTAGGGGATTTCCCATTTGGTTACAAAGTCTCCTAATCCCTAGAAATTTCCAGAGTTAACTGCCATTTCTTACTCACTTTTTCCAAATAGTAAGAATAACAAATTAGTTGCACTGCTCATTAAGAATTTATAGCAGATTATAGATAAAGGATGTACAAAATCTAGGAACAAAGCCTTATAGCAAGAAACTCTCCAGCCTATTCCCTGTTTCCTACAGTAATTATTTGGTGAATTTATAACTAGAACGACGTGAAAAAAACCAAAAGTATATAACAACATGTAAACTAGCCTGAAGACCTCTTTACTCTTGCCTTTTACCTTGTAATAACTACAATTTTGAACGCCTACTTACTTATATTGATACTAGTGTAGCAACCCTACTAAAGGCGATCACAGATAAAGGATATAAATTTTATTTATGCTGATTTTATAAAATTTTTGTGTATAGGTGTAGAGATTCGGAGTCGTAACATCCTCAAGATAGATATTTTCCCACTGAAACTATGTAACTATGAGAATGGAATGCCTATTGAGAAAAGTAGAAAACTCCTTCTGTTTTTAACTCGAGGCCTCTGTGACCAATAATTCCCTAATAGTATAAGCTCCCCGATTTATCCGTGGAATCAATCCAAAATCCAAAATCCTGTTAGAGGATGACTTCTAAACTCCTATCCCAGGAGGTGGAACTATGACAGATAAAAATATAAGAATTGTCTCGTTAATTCCTAGTGCCACAGAAATAGCTGCTACTCTGGGTTTACAATATGCTATTGTGGGTCGATCACATGGATGTGACTATCCTCCAGAAATATCTCACCTGCCAGTTTGTACGCAAGCACATTTGAATGGTAGTGCTGATAGCAGTTCTATTCACAATGAAGTCAATAATATATTGCTATCTGCTCTGAGTATCTACAAAATTAAACTTGATGTTTTAGAACGATTGCAACCTACCCACATTCTCACTCAAGACCAGTGTGATGTTTGTGCTATTAGTTTACCAGAAGTAGAAAAAGCTGTTGCCCAACTGACCCACACCACACCCCAAATAATTTCTTTACAACCCAACACACTACGGGATGTATGGGGAGATATTGAACGAGTCGGTCAAACATTTGGGATTAATTCCGTAGAATTACTAGAGAATTTAGAAGCTCGTGTGAAAATTTGCAATAGTAAAATTCAAGGACTTTCGATCACAGAAATGCCTACAGTTACTTGTATCAAATCGACTGCTCCTTTGATGGTTGCTGCTAAGTGGATTCCTGAACTGATTCATCTTGCTGGTGGACAGACATTATTTAGCGGTATCGGTCAACCTTCAGCACATTTAAGCTGGGACACATTAATTGCGAGTAATCCCGATGTAATCATTTTTATGCCCTGTTGCTTTAATTTACAACGAACTCACCAAGAAGCAAAAATGTTAACTCAACTTCCAGAGTGGGAAGAATTACACGCATTCAAAGCTGGTAGAGTCTACATCACAGATGGTAATGCTTACTTTAACCGTCCCGGTCCACGCCTAGTAGATTCTGTTGAAATATTAGCAGAAATTTTGCACCCAGACATTTTTGAATATGGTTATAAAGGTACTGCCTGGCAAAATTTATAAAACCTAAATCACTCCCATTCCTGGGAGAAGTGAGATTTATAAAAAAAATCAGTCTACCACTTTCTGGGAAGGCTTCGTTTACATAACGAATCATAATTCCTTGATGGTACTAGCCCCCAGATTTATCCGTATAATAAATCCAAAACCATGTTGGAGTAAGCGACAAAATAAATGATCCTGTATTGTCATGCTGTATTCCTTCGGGACACTGCGTGAACGCGAAGCCTGGTATATGACTTCTAAGTCGTCAAGCAAGCTATAGTCATGTGTAGCAAGCATTTCGGAAGATTCTTCACTACACTTTTTTCGGTATAGCGTACACGAGGCTTTGTTAACAGAATGACATTGGGTATTTCTTTTTGTAGAGTTCTCTTAGAGCATAACCCGCATCGACATGCAGTTTCACTGCTATACAGCAGATTGCAGATCAATGACGTACAGAATCTAAATTGAAACCTAGATAGCAAGAGAGTTTTACTCCTGACTCCTGACTCGTGATTGATGTATTAGCTAAAATATATTAGCTTATTGCTAACTCGGTTTCTCGATCAAAAAAGTGAATTTTTTCAGGAATAAATGATAACCACAGTTTTTCACCCAGACTAATGAATCGATCCGGGGGAACTCGCACTTGCAAAGATTGACCTTCTGCACTTGATGATTCAGGATCAAAAATCCTGACAGATAAAAAACTATCATTTCCTAAATTTTCTACCAAATCTACTTTGATTGGTAAATTTTTGGTTGCAGGTACACTCAAAGTTAAATGTTCTGGACGAATACCTAAAATTAGAGTTTTTCCATCATATTTTTGTAAGAGTTTTCCCCACATTTCTGGAAGGGTGAAACGAAAGTTAAGATGGGTAATTAATAAAGGTGCGTGAAATTCTACCGGTATAAAATTCATTGGTGGTGAACCAATAAATTCAGCTACAAAGCGGTTAGCAGGGTAGTTATAAAGTTCTAATGGTGGTGCAACTTGCTGGATTTGGCCTCCAGACATGATTGCAATTCGATCACCCATTGTCATTGCTTCAGTTTGATCATGGGTGACGTAAATCGTTGTTGTTCCCAACTGACGCTGCAATTTGACGATTTGGGCGCGAGTTTCAGCCCGTAATTTAGCATCTAAGTTTGATAATGGTTCATCCATTAAAAATACTTGAGGATTCCGGGCGATCGCCCTTCCTAATGCTACCCGTTGTCTTTGTCCTCCAGATAACTGTTTAGGTAAGTGATTTAATAAAGTTTCAATTTGTAATAAATTGGCAACATTCCACACTTGTTGTTCTACAGTTCGTTCTTTTGGAGAAAGATAACGCAGTCTTTTTGGTAATTTTCTGGTCATTCCCACGAGTAGATTTTCTCCCCACTGACGTAGCAAGGGGGAAGAAACTGTTTCTCTATTTCGAAATCGACGACGCAAGCCAAAAGCAATGTTTTCATAAACTGTCATGTGGGGATAGAGAGCATAATTTTGGAACACCATGGCGATGTCACGTTCTTTGGGAGGTAAATCATTAATCAAGCGATACCCTTGGTCAGCTTCGCTATCGCCCACCCAGATATTACCCCCAGTTATCACCTCTAACCCTGCTATTAACCGGAGCAAGGTACTTTTACCGCAACCAGAAGGTCCCACCAGCACCATAAATTCACCATCTGCAATGGTTAAATTAATTCGCCGTAGGACATTAATATTATCTGCACCTTCCTTTCCTGGTAATGACATCTGTGTAGTCACACCTTCCCGCTTACGAGGAGGAAAACTTTTATAAACGTTTTCTAATACAACTTGTGCCACAGGTAATTATACCTATTCAAAATAGGGAATAAAACAGGCTACATCAACAGAATTCAAACTTCATAAAGTTAGATCTTACAGCAGGTTGCAGATCAATGAGGTAAAGAATCTAAATTGAAACCAAGACAGTAAGAAAATTTTACTCCTAACTCCTGACTTCTGCCGTATCTGGTTTTCTAGAGTTAAATTAGAGTTCAAATCCTAAATTTCATCTTGTTAATCCTTGAGTTCTATAAGTTATGATTCTGATAGTACATTAGTTAATTATGCCAAATGCATAAAAATCGTTTTTAGCAACTCAGTACGAGTGAAAGGTTTAGTTAAATAACCAGATGCTCCGACCATTCGGGCTTTTACTTTATCAACAATTCCCTTACTTACTGTAACGAAAATAATGGGTATTTCCTTAAACATCGAATTATTACGGATTATTTTACATAATTCATAACCATCAATTCCTGCCATATTGAGATCCAACAAAATTAAATCCGGTTTATGTCTAATAATAGACATAACTGCTTTGATTGGATCATTAATCGTGACTACCGCAACATTTTCACCTTCTAAACAACGGCTGATTTCCTTCAGAATGGTTGGACTATCATCTACAGAAATAATTTTGTAGATTTTCTTAGGAATTATAGTAGCCGTATTTACCGTTTTCTGTTCAGGCTCTATGTTATTTAGTATGTTTAATTGCTCATGTTTCTCTGTTGGTAAAGTAGAAATTTCAGGTACATAGTTTCCTACAGCAGGATTATCATCTGCTAACGCTTCTACATCAGAATTAATTACTCGTGTACTATATGTAGAAGATATGGAAACATCTTCAAAAGTCCTCGGTAACTTATCAAATGGAGGGTCTGGTTCATGGAGAATAATCGAACCCTGAAGTATATAGGGGTATAAAGTTCGAGCCAGTTCTACTTCATCCAGATTCATAATTACAGCTAAATGACGCAGGCTAAAGCCCTTCATGCAAGTTGTGATACTTTGCTGTAATTCTGGTAGTTTTTTGTTATAAAACCTGCTGTTAATCAACAAGTATGGACGCTGATAGGGAGAAGATATTTGTGGAGCGCAGGATTGCCAACTTTGTAACCGCTTTTCGCAACCGTCTATAATATTCTCTGTATCCAACTTGCAAATTTTAGGAAGGCTCCTTACTGGTTCTGTTAATACATAAGTTGGTTCTCTTATCAACATAAATGATTCAATTACTTCTTTTACTAACTCTTGAATTAGTAATGCTGCTTGGTGAGAAGGTAAATGTTTTTGCGTCACTAGCCAGTGAATTCCTTGATATTCTGGCGGTTGACTAAGTAAATCATACTCAGGTTTGCTTAACTGAGTTTGCCAATCAGGTTGAAAAGTCAACCGTAATTGTACACGAACTTCATTAGTTAGTGGAGGAATTTGCTGATTCAGACGATGTATATGTCGTTCTAATCTGTCGAAAGGTTCTACTGAATGGGTAGCATAAATGATTTTACCTTGGTCTAAGTATATTAACCACAGCACGGAGTTGTACGAAACCTGTAAACAAGTAGTATCAGAGGAATTAGTTAACTGTCTTAATAGACGTTCAGGAGATAGTTTGCTAAATGTGCCAGTATTATTCATATTTTTACAGTTTTCTCTAAGAACTTAATTTTCTATTGAGAAAGAGGAATTTTGGGGTTAAGTATTGTGTTTCCTTCTGTAAGAATTCAGGAGTCAGGAGTCAGAATGTTTGACAAATTGGTTAATTATCAAGTAAGGATTGTTGGCGGGTGTTGGCCTGAGAAAGCTGACTGCTAATAGCTGAATACTTACTCCTTCATATATTTCTCTATCAACCTAATATATTGGTAAATATTATGTCATATGAAAGCGAGGAATAGTTTTCATTTTTACATGGTAATAATCAGCAAGTTACCCACCTAATTATGATTACTTAGAGGTCTTAAATCAAGAAATTTTCCACATAAAATCTTTAAAATTTTTCTTTATGTAAATGTATATATTGATTATTATATTCTTAATTTGTTGAAAATAAATTATGGTAGATTCACTACAATAAGTAGTGTTCATACCTCCTAATCATTCACTTCTACTAAAGTAGATGGTTATTCAAGTTTCCTGAAATAGAGAATTCGGTGAGAATAATTGAATTAATGAAATTTAAGCGATATAGAGCAAAATACCATAGTTCTAATCGTACTAGTCTAGGAAACTATATACTTTGAGAAAAGGAAATTAAAACGTTGGATTATAACATAACACAAAAGGTTATGCTGGACACACTAAAATTAGATGAAGTCGTAGAGTTCGCAGAAAATCCAGAACCACGTTGTCCGTGTGTGCTATTGCTAGACACATCTGGCTCAATGCAGGGAGAACGAATTGAGGCTTTAAATCAGGGTCTGCTAACTTTTAAGGATGAACTAGTAAAAAATTCCTTGGCAGCTAGAAGGGTAGAAGTAGCAATTATCACATTTGATAGTCATGTTAATGTGGTGCAAGATTTTGTAACCGCAGACCAATTCAACCCACCTATTCTAACGGCCCAAGGGCTAACAAGAATGGGGGCTGGAATTAATAAATCTTTAGAAGTAATTCAAGAACGTAAATCCCAGTATCGTACCAATGGGATTACTTATTACCGTCCTTGGGTATTTATGATTACAGATGGTGAGCCGCAAGGTGAGCTAGATAATGTGATTGAGCAAGCTGTACAGCGTCTACAAGGAGATGAAGCGAATAAACGAGTTGCCTTTTTCACGGTAGGAGTAGAGGATGCGAATATGACCCGTTTAAATCAAATAGCCGTGCGTACTCCTCTCAAACTCCAAGGATTAAACTTTATTGAAATGTTTGTTTGGCTCTCAGCCAGTATGTCAGCCGTCTCTCATTCCAAAGTAGATGAGCAAGTAGCACTACCACCAATTGGTTGGGGATCCGTTTAGGAGTTATCAATTATAGCAGGAAATAGGGAACAGGTAGAAATGATAACTCCTGACTATGTGCTGTTCGGTTAATCAAAATTACAGCTACTTAGCTGTTAACAACAAGTTTATGAACATACCAAAACAGATTCCTAAATGGCGGATAGTATCCGCATCTGTATGTGGTACGAGCCACATTAAAAACCAGCAGTTATGTCAGGACGCTCATCATTGGGAAATATTAGCAAATAATGTATTGCTGATAGCAGCAGCAGATGGGGCAGGTTCTGCAACATTGGGAAAAATGGGAGCGATGATTGCTGTAGAGACAGCCACAGAATATATCTCACACAGTGACATTAGCCATAACACCTTTGCTGAGGATGCTTTTTTGCGTGATTTGCTAACTGATGCCATGTTAGCAGCCAAAAAAGCAGTAGAAGATGAGGCAGACTTGTATAAGTATCAGCCCCATGATTTAGCTACTACCTTAATTATTGCAATCGCCACACCAAAAGTTGTAGCAGTAGCCCAAATCGGTGATGGTTTAGCCGTAGCTAAGGATAGTAGAGGCAATCTAATAGCACTGACCATTCCTAGCAGCGGTGAGTATATTAATGAAACCACATTTTTAACTTCACCTGATGCCTTAGATACGGCACAATTCAGAATATTGCGGCAAGAAATAGTTAATCTTAGTGTTCTTACCGATGGACTACAAATGCTAGCATTGAATATGCTAGTGGGTGAACCGCACAAACCGTTCTTTTTTCCTTTATTCGATTTTGTAGCCAATACTGAGGATAAGACTATAGCCAAAGAACAGTTGGTCAAGTTTTTATGTTCAGAGCGCATTACCCAAAGGACTGATGATGATTTGACCTTGGTTATAGCAGCATTAAGAAAGCCCTGAAGGTAAAAACAACGCAGTCACAAGTATTTAACCCCCTCGTTACAAAAGGAATAAACACCAAAAATCACATCCTGTTCCCTATTTTCGTGACTGTTGACTAATTTTAATCACCATTCTTAAGCACATATCCCACCATGCAGGTACTACGTTGTCTTCCCAAGCAAGAAACTCTCAATCTCACTGTTAGTTTGGGGCGTGGCGGTGAAGCTTGTGTCTATACAGTGCCATCAGATGAAAATTTAGTGGCAAAAATTTATCACAAGCCAATTGATACCTATGCTCAAAAACTTCAGGCCATGATAGCTAATCCCCCCGAAAACCCTACAGCTAATTTGGGGCATATTTCCATAGCTTGGCCAAAGGAATTGTTGGAAGCTGTGGATGGTAGCGGTAGTATCATTGGATTTTTAATGCCGCGCATTCGGGGAATGCGGCCGATTATGGATTTTTACAATCCCGGAAACCGCCGTCAAAATTTCCCATTATTTAATTATCAATATTTATTGCGTACTGCTCGCAATCTATCGGCCGCTTTTGCCGCTCTGCACGCCAGCCAATACTGTGTTGGGGACGTAAATGAATCAAATATTCTGGTGAGTAATACTGCATTAATCACCTTAGTAGATACAGATTCATTTCAAGTACGTGATCCAGAGCAAAATATTGTCTATCGTTGTTCAGTAGGTAAACCGGAGTATACACCTTCAGAATTACAGAATAAAACTTTTGCTGACTATGATCGGGAAAGTCATCATGACTTATTTGGGTTAGCAGTGCTAATATTTCAATTATTAATGGAAGGTACTCACCCATTTTCTGGAATTTTTCAAGGTCTATTTGATCCACCAGCTTATGAAGCCAGAATAGTTGCTGGTCATTTTACTTACAGTCAAAAGCAAAAGGTTCCCTATTTACCTACTCCTATTGCACCTGCTTGGCAGATGCTTCATCCCAGTTTACAGGAACTGTTTGTGCGTTGTTTTGAAGATGGTCACAAAAGTCCTCAATTGCGTCCTACGGCTCAAACCTGGTTATCTGTGATCACAGAGGCTGAGGAGAGTCTTGTAACTTGTTCTCTAAACCCACAGCATCTTTACCATAATCACCTGAATAAATGTCCTTGGTGTGAACGTGCTTCGCAATTAGGTGGACGTGATCCTTTTCCATCACTGGAGGCGATCGCTTCTGGAGAACATCTCAAACCACGTCGCAAGTCTAAAAAGTACCACCTCCCAACTCCTCGTATACGCAAGCCAGCTATTTCTCCATCTCCTCTACATCATTGGCAACCAATATTTACTCCTAATCTTTCTGCTTATCAGCCAGCCAAGAAAGCAAATAAAACAAGATTTTATACTGTTATTTTTTGCTTATTAGGTTTTGGGTTGTTGGGATATTTGGACATAATGATTAAATTCACTCGTCCTTTTCTTTCCCAAAATCTTTATACCCAACAATACTTAATATCTCGCTTAGAAAATAATAGTATTCAAACTGATAATCTCACCTTTATTGATTACTATGACCGGGGTAATGAAGCTTATAAAAAGCGAGACTATGAACAAGCAATCGAAAATTTTACCCAAGGAATTAAAAAAGAATCTACTTTCCCTAAATTTTATATCAATAGAGGCAATGCCCGCTATAATTTGAACGATTATGAAGGAGCATTAGCAGACTATAACCAGGCGCTAAAAATCAATCCCCAGGAAGTCAAAGCATTAGTCAATAGAGGTAATGCTTATTATATGCTGGCTGATTATAGTAGTGATCCCGAACAGGAATATCAAAAAGCTATCAACAATTTTAATACTGCTATTAACATTAATGTACGTGATACTGAAGCTTATATTAGACGCGGTATTGTGCGTTCTCAAATAGCTAAATATAGCAGTAATTATCAACAAGAATACCAAAAATCTATTGCAGATTTTACTGAGGCGATTAAACTCAATACTTATAAAGCAGAAGCTTATTTTCAGCGTGGTCTTACCCGTTATCAATTTGCCCAATATAGCAGTAATTATGCTAAAGAATATAAACAGGCAATTGTAGATTTTACCGAAGCAATAAATATCAATCCACGCATGGCTAAAGTTTACCTCAAAAGGGGTATGGTTCATTATGAACTAGCACAATACGGTGAAAATACAGTCCAACTAAACCATGCTCAAGCCATTGAAGATTTAGAGAAATCTGCTCAGATTTACCTTGAAGATGAGGATATGGATAACTACCAGCAAGCTCTCAGTAATATTTGTGTTATTATCTCTAAAAAGTGTGATACTTTATTCCAAAGTTCCACAAGTTTTAACCAAATTCAACCGTGATATAGTAGGTAACAGATAACAATCAAGCACTTTTTCAGATTCGAGACTATTCTGACTTATTTCCAACTCCTATTTCATGGCTAACCCCACACTACGCTATCACGAAGAAATTCTTGCAGCAAACCTTAAATACTTACAAAGTATCCCTCTCAAGATAGTTAATATCAGAGGGTATTTATATTATGTTTAATAAACTTTAATAAATGTATATATCTGAGATATAGTCACTTATATTCATAAATTTTTTACATATAAAATATCTTAAATTTACTAATTCTTCATAATTTTTCAGCAGTTTCCAGTTAGATTATTTGTAGGTTAGTCATAGAGAGAACTGTATAGAAATTGATGTTTTATCTAGATTGTTTCTCTATTTGTTGTGCATCCTCCTCATCCCTAAAAACTCAAATAATAACCTAAATAAAATAAATCTTTAAGGTGATTGCATGAAAGCAGTGATTTTGGCTGGCGGACTGGGTACACGCCTCAGTGAAGAAACCAGTATCAGGCCGAAGCCGATGGTTGAGATTGGAGGTAAGCCAATTCTCTGGCATATAATGAAGATATATTCAGCTCATGGTATTAATGAATTTATCATCTGTTGCGGGTACAAAGGTTACATCATTAAGGAGTATTTTGCTAACTACTTCTTATATATGTCAGATGTAACTTTTGATATGCGCTTTAACCAGATGAGTATACATTCTGGATATGCTGAACCCTGGCGAGTTACCTTAGTTAATACAGGTGATAATACGATGACAGGTGGACGTTTAAAAAAAGTCAGAGAACATATTGGTAATGACACTTTTTGCTTTACTTATGGCGATGGTGTTAGTGATTTAAATATCACCGAACTCATAAAATTTCATAAAGAACAAAAAACCTTAGCAACATTAAGTGCAGTCCAACCAGTAGGAAGGTTTGGTGCAATTTCTCTAGGACAAGAGCAAACTAGAATTACTAGTTTTAGAGAAAAACCTGAAGGCGACGGTGCATGGATTAATGGCGGTTATTTTGTGCTTGAACCTGAGGTGATTAACTTCATTACTGATGAATCTAGCGTTTGGGAAAAAGAGCCATTGGAAAAATTAGCTGATATGGAACAACTTTCAGCTTTTAGACATAATGGGTTTTGGCAACCAATGGATACTTTAAGAGATAAACAATACCTAGAAGGGCTATGGCAAAATGATCAAGCACCTTGGAAAGTGTGGTAATAACAATTAGGATTGCTGCAATTGTCACAATCAAGTCGTAGGGTAATTCATACCTAATAAATTGGCTAATATCAACAGATTATCAACACCTGATATACCATACTAATATGCGAGTCACATAAGTACTGACAATACTAGATTTTAGAACTTAGATTTTGGATTGAGGAAAAATTACTAATGTATGATTTTGCGATTATTGGTGGGGGGATAGTTGGACTTTCTACAGCGATGGTTTTAGGAGATCGCTATCCCCATGCCGAGATTTTAGTATTAGAAAAAGAAAGTCAATGGGCATTTCACCAAACAGGTAATAATAGCGGCGTAATTCATTCGGGAATTTACTACAAACCAGGCAGCTTTAAAGCTCAATTCTGCCGTGACGGCAGTCGTTCAATGCTTGAATTCTGCCAAAAGTATGGTATTGAGCATGACCTTTGTGGTAAAGTGATTGTGGCCACAGAAGCACAAGAACTACCACGTTTAGAGAACCTCTACAAACGAGGTTTAGATAACGGCATAGCAGTGCAAAGAATTAGTCCCGAAGAAGTTAAAGAAATTGAGCCTTATGTTAGTTGTGTAGGTGGAATTCGCGTATTATCTACAGGTATTGTTAATTACAAACAAGTTTGTTTAAAATACGCTGAAATTATTCAAAAACAAGGGGGAGATTTACGCCTCAATACTAAAGTTAACCAAATCTTCCAAAGAGGTAAAGAGCAAGTAATTGATACTAACAATGGTAATTTTAAAACTAAATTTGTGATCAATTGTGCCGGATTGCATAGTGATCGCATTGCAAAATTAGGTAAAGCAAATCCCCAGGCAAAAATCGTCCCCTTCCGTGGTGAATACTACGAACTCACACCCCCAAAATGCTATCTCGTCAAAACCTTGATTTACCCAGTTCCTAACCCGGACTTTCCCTTTTTGGGTGTTCACTTCACCCGCATGATTGATAATAGCGTTCACGCAGGGCCAAATGCAGTTCTCAGTCTGAAACGCGAAGGTTACAAAAAAACCGATTTTGACCTGCGAGATTTTGCTGAAGTGATCACCTATCCTGGATTCTGGAAACTAGCCGCCAAACACGCTAACGAAGGCATTCAGGAAATTATTCGTTCCTTTAGTAAAGCTGCCTTTGTCAGAAGTTTGCAAAAACTAATTCCCGAAGTTCAAGCAAAAGATTTAGTCCCAACCCATGCAGGAGTTCGCGCCCAAGCACTAATGAATAATGGCTCATTGGTAGACGATTTTCTAATTATCCAAGGTGATAACTCCATTCATGTTTGCAATGCACCCTCTCCCGCAGCCACATCTTCTCTAGAAATTGGTAAAGCGATTGTCACTCAAATACCGCAATAGTCTCATTTACAAAGCTTAGTAGCCTAAACCAAATTTAGAATGGGAATTTGTGGAAAATTACATCCGCATTAATCTATATTAATTTGCGGTTAATTAGTCATGCTCTACATCTGAAACCAAAAGTAACTTCATACCTCAAAACATTTAGAAACTATGAAAATATTAGTCACAGGAACAGAAGGATATCTTGGTTCTTTACTAACTTCTTTATTAATTACCAAAGGTCACGAAGTAAGCGGACTAGACACAGGTTTTTATAAAGTTGGTTGGCTATATAACGAAACTAACATCACACCTAGAACCCTCAACAAAGATATTCGTAATATTCTTCCTGAAGATTTAGAAGGTGTGGACGCAATAGTTCACATGGCGGAACTTTCCAATGATCCCGCTGGACAATTAGCACCTCACATTACCTATGAAATTAATCATTTAGGTTCTGTTCGTCTAGCTGAATTAGCGAAAACAATGGGGGTACGTCGCTTTCTTTATATGTCTTCTTGCAGTGTTTATGGTGTTGCCAGTGAAGGTGATGTCACAGAAGAATCACCTGTTAATCCGCAAACAGCTTACGCAGAATGCAAAACATTAGTAGAAAGAGATATTCAACCATTAGCTGATGATGATTTCTCTCCTACATTCATGCGAAATGCTACCGCTTTTGGTGCTTCTCCAAGAATGCGATTTGACATTGTTTTAAACAATCTATCTGGTTTAGCATGGACTACCAGAGAAATTAAAATGACCAGTGATGGTACTCCTTGGCGGCCATTAGTTCATGCTTTGGATATTTGTAAGGCCATTCTTTGTGCCTTGGAAGCACCAAGAGATCTTGTCCACAATCAAGTTTTTAACGTTGGAGATACAGCGAATAACTATCGCATTAAAGAAATGGCCGAAATTATTGCTGATACTTTCCCTGGTTGTAAATTAACCTTTGGTAATAACGGTTCAGACAATCGTAGCTATCGAGTGTCTTTTGAGAAAATCAACACAATTCTACCCGGATTTAAGTGTGACTGGAATGCTCAAACTGGCGCTAAACAATTATTTGATTTATTCAGTCAAATTGACATGAATGAAGATACTTTCTTGTTTAGAGGATTCACAAGATTAAAGCAGCTAGAGTATCTGATTCGCACTCAACAAATTGATCAAAATTTCTTCTGGGCTAAAAAGTAGTTAAGGTTGCGATAACACAGTAATTGAAGTTTCCGAATCAAATAATTGAGTTCCGAAAGCCATCATTGACAAGCTAGTATAGTACGGGGTAAATAAACCAACTATTACAAATCTCTGAAGAGCTAACGCCGTATACACTTTGAATTTTATTAGCGTAGCTCTTTTGAAAGAAGCATTCTGAACTCACGGTGGTACTAGTTCTATCAAATTTGGCTATCAAATCTAGCAGTATCAAGGATGAACAAATTACTCACAATTCCTATTCCTACATTCAATCGCGTCATCTTTTTAGACCAACAAATCTCTTGGTTAGTAAAAGCTATTAATGGTTTTGCATCTGAATGTGAAATAATTATCTCTGATAATTGTTCCACAGATAATACTCAAGTAACCATTAATAAATGGCAGACAATATTTGATCGAACCTCATTTAGAACCAAAAACAAAGATACTAGTACTACTAGTGTAGTAGCTAGTATATCTCATTGCTTTCAATCTGCTAGAACTGAGTATGTTTGGGTAATTAGTGATGATGATCCAATTCAGAAAAGGACTTTAGGATATGTAATCAAAACCCTGAAAAACTATGCAGAATTAGCATTATTAATTTTGAATTTCCCCTGGCTTTATGTAGGAAGTGGTAAACTAGCTCATGAATGCCGCTTTACTGTTGAAGATGAAGAAATCGTATTTGATTGTAAACCTCTGAGTGAAAATTATTTACATGAGAACTTTAGTAGTTTGGGTTTTATGACTGCTCAAGTATAAAAAACACAAGCAGTTCAACAGGATTTAAAATCATGGACCTCTAGTGTAAATAAAAGAGAATCCCAGGTGTGTTGGACTTCATTTTGTGCTGATTAGGAAAGTGTAATAATTACCAAATATGTTTATTTAGAATATGCTTGCAGCATGAATTCTGCACCTGGAGAAAAACTCTGACTTAGGATCCATTATTTAGACTTACCCATGATTTATGTAAAACTCGTGGAAATAGGCTATAGGGAAATATTTTGCTACAAATTAGTTATCTATCACTTTGTAGAAAACAATCCGAGTCTATTTTTAGGTGCTTTGAGAAGATAGACTTCGACGACAATAAATATTATCATACCCTACTTCAGTTTAGTAAGTATATGTCGGTGTAGCCTTCTGACTTATCTTCTTACTTATTCAGTAAAATAACCAATAAATAGGATGAAGAATCAAATACTAAATCTAAGATGTCGACGGTTCATTTAATCAGCCATGAATAAATTATTGACCATTGCTATTCCTACTTATAATCGGGCAAATTCACTTGAGCAACAATTAGAGTGGCTTTCTAAAGCTATCAAAGGATATGAATGTGAATGTGAGATATTAGTTTCTGATAATTGTTCGAGTGACAACACTCAAGAAATTATCCGGAAATGGCAACTTACTCTTAATAATATCACTTTTAGATCTAATCGAAATAGTGAAAACTTAGGCGTCATGAGAAATATTATTTATTGCTTAAGTTCAGCAACTACAAAATATGTTTGGACAATTGGGGATGATGATCCCATTCAAGAAAGAGCAGTAAGTTATGTAATAGAGAAAATAAGAAAAATCGAGGATTTATCATTGGTTTTTCTCAATTTTTCCGGTAGAAATAAAATAACTGGTGAACCAGTTCATCCACCGACAATTTGTGGTAATTGCTGGTTTGATGCTGATACTGAAAATGGTGATGGTGATGGTAAAGCAATCTTTGAGTACTGTTTTACTAAAAGTGTGGGAGCAGTCATTTTTCTCACTGCTACAATATATCGTACTGACTTAGTTAAACGAGCTCTACAAATTTGGCCAGATGCTATCAATAATTGGATATCTTTAGCATATTTGGCGGGCTATTGTGCTGCTAATGGTAAAATAATTGTCACTAGAGATACTTATCTAGAATGTATTGTTGGTGTGAGTTATTGGCAAAAGGAGCCAAAATCTGCGCTGTTAATGCAATATAAACACATCCCAGAAGTAATTTTAAAGCTGCAAGAAAATGGGTATTCAAAGCAATTTTCTGGAAAGATGATGCTGCATAATTTTCGGGAGATTAACTTGAGAGTTTTCTTTGGTGCGTTGAGAAGATGGCCAGTTTCTGCTATTAAAACAGTCGTTCCTTTTTTAGCATTAGTGACTATTTCTGCTTTTGAAATTATGGCCTCTCCAGAATTGAGAATTGCAGAATTTCAGCCAACATCTAACCAAATTGTCCGTCGTAGTAAAGAATAAGAAGGGAGAAATCTAGAATTTATATGACTATTGCCAAACTTAACGACAAAATCAATACCTTGATTTCTGAGCTAGTTTATCAAATATCATTATTCAGGCACAGAAAAAAATTGCCTATATTATCTAATACAGATCAATTAATTGCCAAAAGTCTAAAGGGGGAAGGTATTTACATCACATCTTTGGAAAATTTAGACTTACCATCAACTGCACAAATGTTAGAGCGTGCTAACAGTTATGCAGCTATAATGAAAAGTCCAATAAATATCCAATCAGGATATAAATTACCCCAAATTTATACAGTTACAGATTTGCCAGAGTTTTTTACCTGGGGAATTGAAGAACGCCTACAAAATATCGTCGAAAACTATATAGGATTACCTATAGCTTTTCATGGTGTTCATATGCGGAAAGACTTCCCGAATGAGCAGCAATTACAAACACTGTTGTGGCATAAAGATGCTGAAGACCGACGCATGATTAAAGTCATCATCTATTTACATAATGTGACGGAAAAACACGGTGCTTTTGAATATATACCCTTACCTGCTAATCTTTTAGACTGGTATAATTATTACCGGATTAATTATGCACTCTGGAAGTCTAATTTTCTGGGAATTAACGATCAACAGATGATTAGTTTTATTCCTAAATCAGCTTGGAAATACTGTCCAGGCAAAGCGGGAACTGTGATTTTTGTAGATCCCAGAAATGTTTTACATCATGGTACTGTGAGAAGCGAAGCACGTTCAACACTATTTTTCACATACACATCTAATTCACCAAAGCGTCCAGAACTTTGTACTCAATACAATGATGATACCTTTATCAAACCCAAAAAACAATAAGTCCCTGAGAGCATAAGAAATGGTTACTATACTATATATAGTAGTTCAATCGTTACCATTTCTAGTACTTACAGATAATTAGTAATTGTAAAACTAATTTTGTTAGCATTCAGCTAATGCCTAACGGCACGCTACGCGAACAGCTATCAGCAGTCAGCTTTTTTAGACCAACGCCAAAAACACTATTTGATAATTAACCAATTTCTTAACCATTCTGACTCATGAACTCTTACGTAATTTTCTGCAAACTGTTACTTAAAAAACTATGATTTTTACAAAAACTAAACTCCCTGGTGCTTTTATTATTGACTTAGAAGAAAAACCAGATCAGCGTGGTTTTTTTGCTAGGACTTTCTGTGCTCAGGAATTTACTGACCATAGCTTAAAGGCAACGGTTGCTCAATGTAACCTTTCTTTTAATCATATAAAAGGTACATTGCGAGGAATGCATTACCAACTTCTACCAGCGGCAGAAACTAAATTAGTCCGTTGTACTCAAGGAGCTATTTATGACGTAATTGTGGATATGCGTCCTGAATTTCCAACTTATCTGTCGCATATTAGTGTAGAACTAACTGCGGAAAATCGCCGGGCTTTATATGTACCAGAAATGTTCGCTCACGGTTATCAAACTTTAACAGATGGTGCTGAAGTCATGTATCAAGTGGGTGAATTTTACACTCCTGGTTATGAGCGTGGTTTGCGTTATAATGATCCACTTTTAGAAATCTCTTGGCCTTTGGCTGCCACTGAAATGTCTGATAAAGACCGGAATTGGCCTTTACTAGAATCTATTTTAATAGGAGTTTAATGATGATTATTGTAGATAAAGCCTTACAAGCCCGTGCAGCATTAGGTAAACCTGTAAAAGTAGCAATGATTGGTGCTGGTTTTATGGGTCGCGGTATTGCTAATCAGATTATCAATTCTGTTCCTGGGATGGAGTTGGTTGCTATTTCTAACCGTCACATTGACTCAGCCAAACGAGCTTATTCAGAAGCAGGAATTGAGGATATTCAGGTTATTTCTAGTGTAGTTGATTTAGAAGATGCACTGATTAAAGGTAAATATGCAATCACTGAAGATGCCATGTTCGTGTGTGAAGCTGATGGCATAGATGCAATTATTGAAGTAACAGGGACAATTGAATATGCTGCTCATGTGGTAATGAGAGCGATCGCTCATCAAAAGCATATCATTTTAATGAATGCAGAACTCGATGGTACTATTGGCCCGATCCTCAAACTGCACGCCGACCGTGCTGGAGTCATCCTCACAGCTTGCGATGGCGACCAACCAGGGGTAGAAATGAACCTTTACCGCTTCGTTAAAAGCATCGGTTTAACCCCCCTATTGTGTGGCAACATCAAAGGCTTACAAGACCCCTATCGCAACCCCACCACCCAAGCTAGTTTTGCTCAACACTGGGGTCAAAATCCCGCAATGGTGACAAGCTTTGCTGATGGGACAAAAATTTCTTTTGAGCAAGCAATAGTTGCTAATGCTACAGGTATGAAGGTAGCAAAACGAGGAATGTTAGGATATAATTACAAAGGTCATGTTGATGAAATGACCAAAATGTATGATGTTGACCAACTCAAAGAATTAGGTGGCATCGTTGATTATGTAGTTGGCACCAAACCAGGCCCAGGAGTGTTTGTCTTTGCTACCCACGAGGACTCCAAACAACGCAATTATCTCAACCTCTATAAACTTGGTGAAGGACCCCTGTACAGCTTCTACACCCCCTATCACCTCTGCCATTTTGAAGTTCCCCTATCAGTAGCCCGTGCAGTCCTCTTGCATGATGCTGTTCTCTCACCTATAGCAGGCCCTGTTATCGATGTCGTCGCTACTGCCAAAATTGACCTCAAAGGTGGAGAAACTCTTGATGGCATTGGTTATTACATGACCTATGGACAATGCGAAAACTCAGAAATTGTCCAGCAAGAAAATTTACTACCAATGGGAATAGCAGAAGGATGTACTTTGAAGCATGATATTTCTAAAGATCAAGTCCTCACCTACGACTGTGTAGAATTACCTGAAGGTAGACTTTGTGATAAACTCCGTGCTGAACAACTAACTTATTTTGTACCAAGAAAAACCCTGGTACTTGCAAAGTAGTTTTTATACCGCAATAGGTTCATAACCTGGAATTAGTAAATTGATTTGGGGAAAGGTTTTTTCTTCACCTTTTCCCCTCCACTCGATCCGAAGCGTAATTTTGCTTATTTTGAGCAAATACTTAAAATATTTCCTGATATTCCTATTCAACCGTTGATGTTTATTAACAGGTAGCAAAAATTTTTAGTTAATAGTATTAACCTAGGGTTTATGTATATTTAAGTAAATTATTAGCATTGGTAATTTACTTGACTAAATTCAAGTTTCACATAGTGAAATATCCTATATCTTTACATGTTGCAAGGGCACTGTCCCAAATTTAAAATATATACAACCACCTCAGGATGGGTTTAGTGCAGAAGGTAGACTGGTATAAACATATCTGTACATACTTGCTAGTCAACCCAGAATTTAATCAACATTGCAATATAAGGCATCATCCATGAAAATTGCTCTCGTCCATGATTACTTAACCCAGCGCGGTGGGGCAGAGCGTGTGTTTGAATTGCTTTGTAAACGCTACCCCGAAGCTGATATTTTCACATCTTTATATGATCAGCAAAAAAGTATTGATTTCGGTGAGCGTATGGTTAACACAACTTTTTTGCAGAAGATTCCCGGTGCAGCAAAGTATTTCCGCCTGATGGCTCCTCTCTACTTTCCTGCCTTTCGGACTTTAAATCTCCAAGACTATGATTTAATTATCAGCAGTAGCACTAGTTTTGCTAAAGCAGTCAGAAAAAAAACACAAGCACGCCATATTTGTTTCTGCCATAATGTTACCCGGTTTTTATGGGATACAGAGACTTATTTACGGGAGTATGGAGATTATCGCCATTTTGCTCCCTTAATTGAAAAAGTCTTTCAAATGATGAGAAATGTAGACCTGGAATATTCTCAAGAACCAGACCTCTACATTGCTAACTCTAGTGTTGTTGGCCATCGTATTCAACAAATTTATCGTAAACAAGCAATTGTGATTAACTATCCAATTGATACCAGCAATTTTGTTTTTTCAGATACAAAAGATGAATACTACTTGGCATCTGCCCGGATGATAAGTTATAAACGTCTTGATATAATAGTTGAGGCTTTTAACTGGTTAGGGTGGCATTTATTAATATCAGGTGAGGGACCCGAACTAGAACGGTTAAAATCCAAGGCATTAGGTAATATCCAATTCTTAGGTCACGTTAGTGATGGACAACGCAAAGACTTATTTTCTAGAGCCAAGTCCATTATTGTTGCAGCCTTAGAAGACTATGGATTAGTTCCAGTAGAAGCTAATGCTAGTGGAACTCCAGTAATAGCCTATGGTGCTGGTGGGGTATTAGATACTCAGATACCTGGTAAAACAGGAGTTCTTTTTAAAAGACAAACACCCGATTCTCTACAAAGGGCATTATTACAGGCTAGAGGAATATCTTGGAACTACGAGAATATTCGTAATCATGCCGTAAATAATTTTTCTGAACAAGCATTTTTCAGTAAAGTTGAGCAAATTCTTGTTCAGGTTTCTGGTGTACGTTGCTCATTCATTTAACTTGTCATCAAGAACCCCTGAAAAAAACTAGCCTTCCAATATTACTCCTTTAAGACCCTGAATTTTATCAGTTCTTTTAGTGAAATATTAAAGGTTTTTTATTTTTCTCTTACTCCTTCAAATTTTTTCCTTAATAGAAAAGTATTGACAAGCTATATATAGCGTCTTGCACAACAAGGATAAGGATAATTAAAGTGGTTCAAACTAGTCTAAATCCCCATATAAATTCAGTAGCTGATACAGAACTAGACTATGGACAAATGTTTACTATATTTGTCAGAAGATTCCCCTGGTTTTTATTAGTTTTTTTTAGCTCTACTGCTCTTGCTGGTATGATTACTTTAAAGACAAGGCCAAGTTTTAAAAGTACAATGCAACTGTTGGTAGAACCTAACTATCAAGGCAAAAAAGAAGGAGCAGATACAGCAGAAAATCAGTTTACAGACACTAACGTTGTGATAGACACGGCAACACAGCTTAATTTGATGCAAAGTTCTGGACTGATTCAAAAAGCAGTTAATAAACTCAAGTTAGAATATCCAAGCATTACTGTAGAGGAAGTGAAGAAATCCTTAGTCTTAACCCAAATCAGGACTAAAGAGGATAATGTTGTCACCAAAATTTTCCAAGTGGACTATACCGATGGCAATCCAGAAAAAACACAAAAAGTTTTAACTGCTATTCGACAAGTCTATGTAGATTATAACAGACAACAACAGGATTTACGGTTACAAAAAGGTCTGCAAGTTATTCGAGAGCAGTTGCGAAAAGCTAGTGACGAAGTGAATGCTTCTGAAACCAATCTCCAACGATTTCGCAGAAACCAAAATTTAATTGATCCAGAATTACAAGCCAAAGCGATTGAAGAATCTTTAACTACTATTCAGAGAGAAAGACAAACAACTCGTTCTCAATATCAAGAAGCCTTAGCAAAGCAGAAGTCTTTGCAGCAACAACTTAATCGTTCTCCTCAAAATGCATTGGTTTCTTCTCGTTTGAGTCAGTCTATACGGTATCAGGGCTTACTAAATGAAATTCAGAAAACAGAACTAGCTTTAGCACAGGAACGCTTACGTTTTACGGATGATACTCCCAACGTACAGAAGCTGACTGAACAACTCCACAGTCAAAAAGAACTTTTGCAAAAAGAAGTCAGTAGAACTTTAGGTAGACAGTCCACTAGTGTGTTCAGTTCTGGAGAAAATCTTCTCGAACAAGGACAACTTGGGGAAATCGACCTAAATTTGACTGGGGAATTAGTAGAAAATCAGACTAACATAGTTGCATTAAGTGCGCGTGATCAAACTTTAGCAGTAAAAGAGAATGAACTGCGATCGGAACTCAAACGTTTTCCCTCTCTCTTAGCTTATTACAACCGCATCCTTCCCCAATTACAATTTAGTCGAGAAAGAATGGAGCAATTGTTGAGAGCAGAACAGCAGTTGCGGCAGGAACTGTCCAAAGGTGGATTTAATTGGGAAGTGGTAGAAGAACCACAACTAGGCATAAAATTAGGTCCCAATCTCCAGCAGAATCTCTTATTAGGTGCCGTAGTAGGATTAATGTTAGGTGGTATTGCCGCATTTATTAGAGAAACATCTGATGACTCTGTACATACTACTGCTGAATTAGAAAAACAAATTACCCTACCATTATTGGGAACAACTCCGAAATTACCACCAGCAAAACCTAAAGAATCAATCATCAAATTACCATTTGGTAAACCGGAAGTTCTTGCCCCTTGGACAATTCAAGTCTTACAATCACCACCCCGTTGGGAATCACTGGATCTCATTTACAAAAACATAGAACTCCTCAATAGCGTCACTGATTTAAAATCATTGATGGTGACATCAGCATTACCAGATGATGGTAAATCAGCTTTGACATTAGGTTTAGCTATGAGTGCAGCCAGATTACATAAAAAGGTACTGCTCATAGATGCCAACCTCCGAGACCCCAGCTTACACAAACAACTTAACCTTCCTAATGAACAAGGTTTATCCACCCTATTAGCCAGTGATGCTACCCTTCCTAATCAGATTGGGCTTCAATACTCAGGCTCATCTTATATCGACATTTTAACTGCTGGCCCCATACCTGTAGATCCTGCTCATCTTTTGAGTTCTCCACGCATGATGGAATTGATGGCTGTATTTGAAGAAAACTATGATTTAGTTCTCATAGATGCTCCCTCAGTTATAGGTATGGTAGATGCTATGCTCACAGCCTCATCTTGTCGGAGTGTAGTTATGGTAGCAAGCATTGGTAAAGTAACACGCAATAATTTAGCTCAAGCTACAGCAATGTTGAGCAAGTTAAATCTCATCGGAGTTGTAGCCAATGGAGTATCTAACTCTGATAGCACTTATGTACCCTATGCCAAACAACCACAATTGATATTACAACAAGTTGTGGAAAAATAGCTCAATGATTTCTACTTGTGGAAAAATAGCTCAATGATTTCTACTGACCATGCTTATTGGTTAAAGGCAACTGGTGAAATAAGTTAACAGTTAGCAGAAAAACTAGTACAGTACAGCGTAAATAAACCCACCACTTCAAATCTCTATAAAGCTCATGCCGTATACATTTTAAATTTTGTTGGTGCATCCTGCTGGAAGCACTATTTTGTTAGCGTAAGTCCTCTGAAAGAAGTATTTTGAATTCACGATGGTACTAATTTTTTGGTAGGTTGGGTAGAACGATAGTGAAACCTAACAAATACTTGTAAATAAGGACCTGTGTAGGTTTTATAAATTTTGGGTTATGTCTAAGGGACACTTCGTGTTGACTAAGTGTCCCGTAAGGATATGTTCCAAGCAACCTAATTTCATTTTTTTCAATTAACTGAGAAATCCTGATTAGGAAAACACCGGAGTTCATCAGATTTTCATATTAGTTTCCGAAAAACCTAAGTACTTAAAGATTTAATCAAGAGTTTAGTAGTAGGATAAGTTATTTCTGTCCGTTCCTATATTCTAGAGATTAAGGACAAAACTAAATCGTTCAAAATTAGGATGAGACCTGTTTTGTAATAGATGCTGAAAGTAGATTGATGTAGTGGTAGTCTGAAGAGATCATTCACCTCTACATATCCCTACATTCACCTCTACATATCCCTAAAAGAAATACCAACTTTCCTAACTCTCCATTTATCTTAGTTGCCGTTGGCTGAACTCCTATTATTCCTTTCAGTACATCTTTACACCTAACACCTACATAAATCTGCAAATCTAAACTCTTATTTACCGCTTCAGTAATTTTATACTCTACAAATCTCAAGACCTATGACAACTTCAATAGTTCCTAAGTTACAAGCTCAAACTACTATAGCCCAGTCTCGCGAAAATTATCATATCCAATACTGCACACTTCAATGGCGTAGAGGCCAGCTACTGATAAAGCCTCCTAGTGATTTGAAACAACCTTATTTACCTTCACTAGATAACGAACAGTTATTAGTGGAGTGTTTAAAACATTCCCCAGTTAATTTAGTAACTATAGATCCCAAACTAGGTGGTGCTGCACTCCATTTCTGGGCAGATGCTTGTCACCAAGCTAATAAGCCTATATTCCTGTCTATCCGTCTTAAACATCAATTTCCCAAATTAAGTAACCAAGTATTGAGATTAATACAACGGCTAATCAACTGGATTGTAGCATTAACTTTACTAGTATTAATTAGTCCTTTAATCCTGGGATTAATTGTCATCATGCGCCTTCAATCATCAGATATAATCTTTGCTTATGAGTGGCGCATCGGTGAAAAAGGTAAACTATTTCGAGCTATCAAATTTTGCACAACTAGAAAAAACCATAGCACGCGATTAGGATTGTGGATGCGTAAATATGGCCTAGATGAATTACCTAAATTATTAAATGTCATCCGTGGTGAAATTAGTTTAATCGGATATCATTATTGGTGTTTAGAAGATGCAGTCAAACTAAGTTTAGAAAAAGAGGCAGAACAATCATATCCATTACCATAAGTTATCAATTCATGGCAAATAGAAACTCAATATAACCCAGTTATATTTCTACAAACTCATCACTGAAGAAACTAGTAAAATCATTGATTTTTTCATCCTAGTACAGTACGGCGTAAATAAACCAACCATTCCAAATCACTGCAAATCCAACGCCGTATAAATTTTGAATTTTGTTGGTGTAGCCTGGTGGAAGCACTATTTTGTCAGCTTAGCTCTTCTGAAAGAAGGATTTTGAATTCACGGCGGTACTAGTATATTTTCGATTTCCATGAGAATTATTTCCTGTTTTGATATTTAAACCTTGGTATTATATACGTAATTTAAAATATAAAGACGTGATGGATACAGCAATTTGTACAGTATTTGAGAAAGACTATCACTATGGTGTAGGAGCATTAGTAAATTCCTTATATCACCACGGTTTTCGAGGTATATTTTGGGCAGGATACCGTGGTAATTTGCCACGTTGGGCTAAGTCTCTGCAAGCAGGAAATGGTTATCAAGAATTACCTATAGCTGAAGGTTGTACAGTACGGTTTATCAAACTAGAAACTCGTAAACATTTAGGTTTTTACAAGCCTGATTTTATGTGTCAATTATGGGAAAATTATTGCCCAGATACTGAGGCATTATTTTATTTCGATCCTGATATAGTCAATAAATGTAGTTGGAACTTCTACGAAAATTGGGTGAGCCGAGGAATTGCGATCTGCGGCGATTCTTGGTATCTTGTTCCTGCTAATCATCCGAAACGTCTAGTATGGAAAGAATTTGCAGAAGATAACGGTTTTGTTTGTGAACGTGAATTAGATTATCACTACAACAGTGGCTTCATTGGCGTCCCTAAAAAATATAAATCCATCCTGACCCTTTGGCAGAAATTAGAAGAGGTAGCTGAGATATCAGGATATGCAAATTTAGAGCATCTTTATGGGGATAAAACTTTCCATCAATATCCCTATCTTTATGGAGATCAGACTTATCTAAACTTAGCATTAATGCTGAACAATTATCCTTTAAGTACCGTTGGACCTGATGGAATGGATTTTGTTCCTGGTGGTACTATTATGTCTCACGCCACTGTACCAAATATTAAACCTTGGCGCAAGCAAATAATCATCAGTGCTTTACAAGGTAGTTCTCCAACTATAACTGATAAATTGTATTGGCGGTATAGCCAAACACCAATTCAATTATATTCAACGCCAAAATTACTATGGCAACAAGTTGAAATTCTTGTTGGCTCTGCTGTTGGACGTTTTATTCGCCGCGCTCCCATGTAAGTAGATTACTTAATATTTCGACTATAGTTTTGGTGCTTAATTCTGAAAAAGACCGTTCCCAATTTTATGTATCTCAAATTACCGAAATCAGCATTAAAAATTTTGCAAGCTACGAACTTTTGGCAGAATAATTATTTAATATTACGAGAGTTTCAACACTTTCGATTTATAGCCTCTTTAGCTATAGTTCTCTCAGCTTGTGCTGCTAGTTTTGAGGGATTTGGCTTAGGTTGTCTACTAGTATTTCTGCAGAGCTTAACTACTCCTGCTGCTGAACCTCTGAAAACAGGAATTGAGTGGTTTGATATTTTTATTTTAGGAATTAACGCTTCAGCAAATGAACGATTATATCGCGTTTCAGCGTTAATCATAATTACAACCTGTATGCGTGCATCCTTGAACTATCTAGGACAGATTTGCATCCAGTTCAGTGAAATAAATTTAATAGATAATCTACGTAGAAGGATTTTTGGGCAATTGGCAGCTCAAAGTCTTAGTTATTTTGGTAAGAAAAATTCTGGGGAATTGATTAATACTCTTACCAATGAAATGGAGAGAATCAGGCAAATTTTCGGAGGCATAGCTTTTTTAGTCACAAAAAGCTTAACACTAGTTGTTTATTCAATTTCATTATTTGTGTTGTCATGGCAACTTTCCATAGTTTCCGTTTTACTATTCAGTCTTTTAGCACTAGGACTATCAACACTAAATAAAAAAATTAGAGAACGTAGTTTTGACATTACCAAAGCTAATGATAATTTTACTTCAAGGGCGCTAGAGTTTATCGAAGGTATCCGCACAGTTCATACTTGTTCTACTCAAGAATTTGAAAAACAGCGATATTATCGAGCCAGTGGCAATATAGTTCAGACTTGGAAGAGTGTTTATTGGATTTCTCTCCTAGTTAAACCTCTGGCTGAAAGCCTATCTACTATGATTCTGATCTCAATGATTATTGTGGCTATAGTGACAGGATTAATGAAGGTTTCTTCATTATTGACCTTCTTCTTTATACTGTTTCGTCTTGTGCCAATGACTCAAGATTTGAATGGAGTGATGGCTTTTTTAAGTACCCAAGCTGGAGCAGTAGAAAATCTCAAAGATATCCTAAAAACAGAGGATAAAACTTACTTTCAAAATGGTCATCTTAAATTTTGGGGATTACAGCGGGTAATAGAAATAATAGCTCTAAATTTTGGTTATGAACCCCATAGACTTGTACTTAAAGATATCACCTTGACCATTGAAAAAGGCAAAATGGTCGCTTTAGTGGGTGCATCTGGTGGTGGTAAAAGTACCTTAGCAGATTTAATAGCCAGATTTTACGAGCCAATAGATGGGAAAATTCTGATCGATGGACTGAACTTGCGAGAATTAGAAATTGATTCACTACGTCGTAAAATGGCGATAGTTAGTCAAAAAACATTTATTTTCAATACCTCCATTCGCAACAATATTGCCTATGGGACACCAAAAGCAACTGAGGCAGAAATTGTAGAAGCCGCACGGCTGGCAAATGCTCTAGAATTTATCACAAAATTACCTCAAGGTTTGGATACAATTGTCGGTGCTGATGGGATTCAATTATCTGGAGGACAACAACAACGAATTGCGATTGCTCGTGCTTTGGTAAGAAATCCAGAAATTTTGATTTTAGATGAACCAACCAGTGCTTTAGATGCGATTACAGAGCAGGTAATTCAAGAGTTGTTAGAAAAGTTCTCTGTCGGTCGTACAGTAATTGTCATTGCCCATCGATTTTCCACAATTGCTAAAGCAGACAAAGTGGTAGTGATCGAACAAGGAACAATTGTCGAACAGGGAACATACCAAAGCCTACTAGAACAACGTGGTATATTTTGGAAATATTATCAAATTCAAAATGAAGTGATATAGGTACAGTAATTAAGCTGTTAGATATTTCAGATATACATTCAATTAGCCAAGGGAGCAGGATGAATAAATTATAATTTATCCAATAAGTTTAGTAGTTTGTAAAAAAATAAGGATATGATTAATAATCTTCCAGCTAAATTTAATGGCAAGGTATATTTCCTCTGTGATCCTAGAGAAGAAACTAAGCCAGGAGATAAGTTCCAACATTTATTGATTTGTTTGGCAGAAGGGTTTCGGGAACTGGGAATATCTTTCTTTTCCAATGTCAACTACTGGCAGGAATCAACACAACAAAATAAATATCTCTTTAATCATCAACCGGATATCACACCTGATGATTGTTCTATTGTGGTATTAACTAATAATTGGTTTCATATTAATTATCCTTTACCAGATAATTTATCACATCCCAATCGTCCGTATATAACTGTGTATTTAGATGGGGAGGATAGTGACAAGACCTACATGGAAAGACCAGAATTTAGACAGTTTGATTTTATTCTTCGCAATCATTACAACAATAAACTCAAATATGCTAAGAATTTTTATCCCTGGGCTTATGGTTTGAGTAATAGGATTTTACAGGAAGTTAAAGAAGTTCCCAACTATTATGACAGAAACAGTCAAATTCTTATTAATTTTAGGCATTGGAAAAAAGGTCATCCCGTTAGAAATTTTAGTGCTAGGATCTTTATCCCTCACGTTAAAAATATGCTACAGGTAGATAATAGTATTGAGCATCCAGATAACCATTCAACCGATCCATATCATGAATTGCAATGGTTACAAACAGGTAAGCGCCATTATCCAAGTTATTATAACCGACTCAAAAGTTCGATGGCTTGTGCTTGTTTTGGCGGCTTTTTTATTCCTGGTTGGCCTAATGATCCAGGTATGTTAATGAATCGAATTGGTAAGAATCTTCTGAGCAATCTGAGATTGAAATCTAACACGGTCGTACAGTGGGATAGTTGGCGATTTTGGGAGTCATTAGCAGCTGGCTGTACTACTTTTCATTTGGATTTTGAGAAATATGGGCTTTCTCTTCCTGTGATGCCTGAAAATTGGCGGCATTATATTGGCATAGACTTAGACAATGTACAGGCAACTATTAATAGAATGACTGATGAACCAAAAATTTTAGAAAAGATTGCTGTAGAAGGAAGGCAGTGGGCAATTGAAAATTATAGTCCAGTCCCGACTGCATTACGCTTTTTAGAGACAATTTACCAACAACCAATAACTAGCACAACTCAAGTATAAACCTTGACAAGTATCTGATAAATTATCATTTTCGGGAGTTGATTGATTATCAGTTAGGACTTTGAGTATACCTATTTAATACCTATCGCCCAAGTGCATTTGCTAGCTAAATTACAATTTGGCTAAAAAAATCACCAGACTAATTAAAAAACTCTTTGAAGCGCTCTTTCCTTTGGGGTTTGTTTATTTCACTCACACCTTAGATAAAAGGTCAGATGAAAATAAATCTAAATATTTGGGATGCTCTCTATTTATCTGTCTCGCTATACGGTTAATTTATATTATTTACTTTTGCAGATATTCTGAGTTAGAATTATGACTATTAATTCTGAATTACTAGAACCACTAGTTAGCGTGATTATTCCTACTTATAACAGGCCACAATATCTAGAACAAGCCATTTCTAGTGCTTTTAAACAGACTTATCAAAATATTGAAATTATTGTTTCTGATAATTTTAGTCCCGAAAATCCCCAAAATTTAGTTGCATCTTTTGGTGATTCCCGCATTAAATTTTGGCGACATACAGAAAATGTGGGAATGCTAACTAATCAGATGAATGCCTTTAAAATGGCACAGGGTAAATATGTAGCTAGTCTTCATGATGATGATATCTGGAGTCAAGACTTTCTAGCTAAACTCATACCACCACTAGAGGCAAATTCTAACTTAATTCTGGCTTTTTGTGACCAATATATTATTGATGCTCAAAGTCAAATTAATGCTGCTGCTACGGAAGGAAATTCACGTAGTTATAAGCGTGATAAAATCCCTTCAGGAATTCATGAGGACTTTCAAAAAATTGGCTTAGTTGATAAGAGTATCCCTACTGCCGCAGCTTGTGTAATTCGTAATGGTTTGATTAATTGGGATAGTATTCCTTCAGAAATTGGGGGAATGTGGGATTTATATTTAACTTACCTGTGTTATATATCAGGACATGCTGTTTATTATTGTCCAGAGAAACTGACCTATTATCGTGAGCATGGACAAACTGATACTATGCTCAGTGGTAGACGTAATGTACAGGCAAAAATTCGCAAGGCTAAAAGTGAAATATTCTGCTATAGAATCTTTATGGAAGATCTGCGTTTACAGGAGTATCATTCACACTTTAAAAAACTATGGTTAGAAGCTAATACAACTTTAGGGATTGGGTTGTTACTAGATAAGGAAACTAAAGCAGCACGTTCTTATTTCTGGCAGGCTTTGAATGAGCAAAAATTTAATTTGCGTACCTTAACAGCACTCACGCTCAGTTTCACACCTCAGATCATAACTCATAAGTTACTGAGTGTTTACTAAATAGTGTATTAATTTTTGTCTGTAATTGATCTATAAAATTGAGAGGTGATGAATGAGAATTTGTATTGTTACCCATAAAATCGGAAAAGGTGATGGTCAAGGACGAGTTAATTATGAAGTAGCTATGGAAGCACTCCGTCGTGGTCATGATTTGACATTATTATCGAGTGAGATAGCACCTGAATTAGAACAGAATAGTGCAGTAAATTGGGTTTCCATGTCTGTTGATGGATATCCGAGTGAATTTGTTCGCAATTTTGTATTTGCCAAAAAAAGCAGTGATTGGTTACGTGAACATCGGGGCGAAGTTGATTTAATTCAAGCCAATGGTGCGATTACCATGAGTGCTACTGATGTTAATGCTGTGCATTTTGTCCATAGTTCTTGGTGGAAATCGCCTTTACATATTGCTCGTCAACGACGGGATTTATATGGTTTATATCAGTGGCTGTACACTGCCATCAATGCTTATTGGGAAAAAGAAGCTTTTCGCCAAACTAAAGTTGTTGTTGCTGTATCTACAAAAGTAGCTGAAGAATTAGTTAATATTGGCGTACCTAGTGCTAATATTCGTGTGATTGTGAATGGAGTTGATTTACAAGAATTTCTTCCAGGTGCGAGTTCTCGCCAAAAATTGGGGATATGTGAAAATGTGACTTTAGCATTGTTTGCTGGAGATATTCGTATTTCTCGCAAAAACCTAGATACTGTACTTCATGCCTTAGTAAAAGTTCCTGACTTAAATTTGGCAGTTGTTGGTGAAACCAAAGATAGCCCCTATCCAAAAATGGTTGCCGACTTAAAATTAACTGAACGGGTACATTTTTTAGGTTATCGCCGTGATATGCCGCAAATTCAACAGGCATCAGATTTATTCGTTTTTCCTTCCCGTTATGAACCTTTTGGGTTAGTAGTAATTGAAGCTATGGCTTCAGGTTTACCTGTGATTACGGCTAAAACCACTGGTGCGGCTGATTTAGTAACACCAGCTTGTGGAATTGTTTTATCTGATTGTGATGATGTTGATACTTTAGCCGATGCTTTGAAATTATTAAATAGCGATCACACACTACGTCAACAAATGGGTAAAGTCGCTCGTACTATTGCTGAACAACATAGCTGGGTAACTATGGCAAAAACCTATTTAGATTTATTTGAGGAGTTAATTAAACATGAGGAATACAGTTCTTATCCCCACCTATGGCCGTCCTGAAGACTTGTCACACTGCCTTTCTGCACTCCAAGCCCAAACTAAACCAGTTGATCAGGTTATTGTCGTAGTTCGAGACACAGATACAGAAACTTGGCAATTCTTGAACCTATTTTCTCCCCACAACCTACCTTTACAAACTGTCACAGTCACACAACCTGGAGTCGTTGCAGCCCTCAACGCCGGACTAGCAGCAGTAACAGGAGACATAGTTTCCATCACTGATGATGATGCTGCACCCTATCCTGATTGGTTGCAAAAAATCACTGCTCATTTTCAAAATGATGGTTGCATAGGTGGTGTTGGTGGCCGTGATTGGGTACACCAGGGTGAAAAGATAGAAGATAGTTCATGTTCAATAGTAGGGCGCTTACAGTGGTTTGGGCGTGTAATTGGTAACCATCATCTGGGAGTAGGCGGACCCCGTGAAGTCGATGTTCTCAAAGGTGTAAATATGAGTTTTCGTACACAGGCAATCGGCAAATTGCAATTTGATCAAAGAATGAGAGGAACTGGCGCACAAGTACACTTTGAAATGGCATTTACCTTTGCACTACAACGAGGAGGTTGGAAAATCATTTACGATCCCAGCGTAGCTGTAGATCACTATCCGGCCAGACGTTTTGATGAAGACCAACGCGAAAAATTTAGTGAAATTGCCTGTACCAACTTAGTCCACAATGAAACCCTAGTTTTATTAGAACATCTATCTCCATTACGCCGAATCGCCTTCTTATTCTGGGCAATATTAATAGGAACAAGAGACTGTTTAGGCTTCATCCAATGGGTGAGACTCTTCCCCAGTCAAGGCGCAATTGTTAATAAGAAATTGCGAGCATCTTTGCGTGGGCGATGGCAAGGATGGCAAACACATCAATTCAAAATACAAAATTAGAAATCTAAAATTCAATAAACTTTCTGCTTTCTATTAAGTCAATTTTGGATTGAAAATTTTAAATTTTAGATAGTTCAATCCGAAATCCTAAGTTCAAACTTGTATGTTTTCCAAGCAGATACTTTTTAATAGTTTTTCACAATCAAACTTTTCTCCACAAGATAGATCTGCACAAAGTTGGATAGTTATTTTCGGCTTCCTATTACTAGTCGTAACTTGCTACTTTGGTGGTGCAGCGAGCTTATTGCGGGTAGTTTTTCCTGCCACGTCTTTATTAGTAGCCATATTTTTATACTTGCGTCATCCCATTCTTTACATTGGCTTTACTTGGTGGACTTGGTTTCTCACACCTTTACTCACTCGTTTAGTTGATTATCGGATTGGTTGGGATCCTACCCGTCAAATGCTCATAGCCCCATACTTGGTGGTATTTGTCACCATTACCACCTTACTCAAACACCTGCCAAATGCTATCCGTCAAGGTGGTTTGCCTTTTATATTGAGTGTTATTGGCGTATCGTATGGTGGTTTAGTAGGGATGATTTTTAATCAACCAGTTCCAGTCATACGCGGTTTTTTAGACTGGTTGAGTCCCATTATTTTCGCTTTTCATTTATTTATGAATTGGCGAGATTACCCTAGCTATCGCCAACACTTCCAGCGTGTATTTATCTGGTGCGTTTTAATTACAGGAGCTTACGGTGTATATCAATTTGTAGCTGCTCCTGAATGGGATAAATTTTGGTTGACAGAATCAAAAATGTTCACTAGCGCTGGTAATCCTGTAGCATTTGGGATACGAGTTTGGAGTACATTGCACTCACCAGGGCCATTTGGTACGGTTATGCAAACGGGGTTACTGTTATTACTTACCAGTACAGGTTCGTTAATTTTTCCTGCCTCAGCGGTTGGTTATCTATCATTTTTACTTTCACAAGTACGTACTAGTTGGGGTGGGTGGTTATTAGGAATCATCCTTATTTTTGGTTCAGTGAAAACGAAAACTCAACTACGCCTAATTACCATCATTTTAATCATGGCTATGTGTGTTGTCCCATTAGTGACTATTGAACCTATTTCCAAAGTCGTGACTACTCGTTTAGAAAGTTTTTCCAATTTAGAAAAAGATGGTAGCTTTAAGGACAGATCAGAAACTTATGATCGAAATCTCAATTTAGCCCTAACTACTGTTCTCGGTAACGGTTTAGGAAATATTTGGAAGGTCAATGAAAAAACTGGACAAATAGAAGTTATCGTCATTGATAGTGGTATTTTAGATATGTTTTTTACTTTGGGTTGGTTCGGTGCTATACCTTATATAGCTGGGTTAGTCTTGATGCTGATCAGTGTGAGCAGGTATACCGAAGGTCGCTTTGATAGTTTTGTCAGTGCTGCTCGTGCTATTAGTATCAGTTCCTGCGCTCAGTTAATTATCTATAGTGGGATGTTGAGTGTGGCAGGTATGATTATGTGGGGATTTTTAGCTATGGCTATGGCAGCACATAAATACTATCAGCATCAAGGAATGAAGATGTAGCTTATATTGCCCTCCTCAATTTTTAGTGAACAACAAGATTCCCGGTTTCTTCAAGAAGTCGGGAATTTGATCCTTGTCAATTTATAATTTTTATCAAAGTTGTGTCTAGATGAGGTAATTATGAATCGAATCAATCGGTTAGCAATTGTGGGAGGAATTCATGGTAATGAATTAATCGGAGTTTATTTAGTTAGGAAATTCCAAAAATATCCCCATTTAATCAACAGAAATAGTTTTGAGAGTATTGCATTATTAGGCAATCCTAAAGCTATTTTAGCCCGTACAAGATATATTGATATTGATTTAAATCGGTGCTTTATAGGAGATAATTCACCAGCTACTAAATCTTCCATTTATGAAGAATTAAGAGCCAAAGAAATTCAAGCAATACTGAAACCAGAAGATCAGGAATTTGTAGATGTAATTATTGATTTACATACTACTACTGCCAATATGGGATTATGTATTATTATTGGTAATATACATCCTTTCCTACTCGCTTTAGCTGCTTATTTAAATGCAATTAATCCTTTAGTAAAAGTTTATATTCATCAGCAAGCTAGAAACAGTGGTTTTCTCCGTTCCCTGTGTCAATTAGGTTTTTCTATAGAAGTTGGTGCTGTAGCTCAGGGTACTTTAGATGGGGAATTTTTTAAACAAACAGAAAATCTTGTTTATGCAGTCTTAGACTATTTTGAAGATTTTAACAAAGGTAAAAGTCCCCTCATTCAAAGTAGTTTCACTGTTTATAGAGCTAGTGGAGTGGTTGATTATCCCAGAAATGAAGATGGGGATATTGCAGCTATGATTCACCCCCAACTTCAGTTTAGAGATTATCAACCTCTACATTCTGGTGATCCACTATTCCTAACTTTTGAAGGCAAAGAAATTTTTTATGAAGGAGAATCTACTGTACATCCCATTTTTATTAATGAGGCTGCTTATTATGAAAAAGGAATTGCTATGTATCTCAGCGAGGAGGAACTGATTAATATATAGCAGAGAATAGGGAATAAAAAAGAGGGGAGGTAAATTTGTAGGCAGTTGATGATGGCTACTTACCTATTACTAATTCTCTCAGTCTGGTTATTCTGAGGAGATTATATTGTCTGGTTAATTCAAGGTAAACATTCAATGTTTCTTCATTTACTCGTGCGGTGCTAAATCTTTCTAGGTTTTGTTTAGCGCGCAACTTCCATTTCTGCAATTGTTTGGTATCGCTTAGTAATTGCGCCAGTGCATTAGCCAACTGCTGACTATCTTTAGGTGGAACTAAAATACCAGCTTGCCGATAATCTAAGGTTTCTGGAATCCCATCTACATCACTGGCGACAATTGCACAACCCGCTTCTCTTGCTTCTGTTAAGACTAAACCAAATGATTCACAATGTGAAGCTAAAACAAATATATCTGTGGATAACATATAACGTTGAGGTTCTGGTTGAAAACCTTCAACTGGTTGAAAACCTTCAAAATGAATACGTTTATGTAATCCTCCATCTCTAAAGAGTTTACTATTAATAGTAGTCTCAAAAATTACCCGATCTGGCCCATCTCCTACTAGGTAAAGATGGGCTTTGGGAAAATCTTTTGCAATCAAATTAAATGCTTCAATTAATTCACCTATTCCTTTGCGGCTATACATTCCAGCTACAGTGGTTATGGCTGGATGATGGAGTGGGAGGGGTTGGTAATCTTGAATTTTTCTATGTCGAGGACTGTTTAATGTTCCGTTAGCAACTACCCGCAATTTCTTAGCTGGGATACCACGACGGATCATGGAATCAGCTACTGCGTGACTAACTGCTATGACGCGATCTGCTAATCCCATTAATACGGCACTACGTTGAAATTCATTATGTACGGTAGAAACTAAACTATATTGACCACTATTTTTGAGAATACCTGCTAATACAACTCCTGTCATCATGTGGGCATGAACAATATCTGGTTGAAATTCTTTGATAATTTCTCGATAGCGCCAGGCGGCTTTGATCATTTTTACTGGTGTGCGCGATTGATCTAATTTAAAGTGGGAAATACCATGATTTGCTAATAACGTCTCATATTCTCTACCTGCTGATGCGACAGCAACATCAAGACTTCTTTCTGTTTGTAAACAGGCTAAGTCTACTGCCACATTGACAATTCCGTTACCGATTTTTTGGACATGGTTTGTAATGTGTAGGATTCGCACTTAATTTCTCTCCATGACAAGTATTTTCAACGAATATCATGACGCTTACTACTGGATATTCCACCTTAATTCAATTCAAAAATAAATAAATTGGCAGTAACTAATCTTCAGATTTAAAGAAGATTTATGATAAATTTAAAAATCGGTTAATAAAGCCACTAGGTAGGGTTTTTATTTGGGAAGGGTAGGCTGCGATCGCTTGATTTTTCTTCTCTTGTACTGTTTTAACAGATAACCGATAAGCTGCTTTAATGTCATTTAATTTTAAAAGGATAAATAAGGGCGCTCTCCAGAATACCCAAATCGGATACTGTAGGAGTTCTACCGTAATTTCTGCTTGTGTGATCGCTTCTTTAACCAAATAAAATGTTGCCTAATGATCTTTATGGCAATCCTTATGATGAGGAACATAAACTTCTCCTGGTTGATAACGCTTTAGCAATTCAGAAATTTGTTTAATTGTTTGTTCTCTTTCCTCTGCTTTTAAATTTGCTAAAGTGCCATCTGGTTTATCCAAAAAGTAAATCTCTGAAGGCTGTACTCCCAAAATACCTAACGCATTTAAGGACTCTTGTCTACGAATCTGAATAATTTGATTTTGAATATTTAGGTCTGAACTATGTGAACCTCTTCCATCAGTTAAAAAGGTGACAACTACAGATAGTCCTTGCTCCCTTTTTTGGGCGATCATTCCACCACAACCCAAGGTTTCATCATCTTGATGGGGAGAAAAACCATTCCTGATTTATGACTAAATTTTAATGGCTGACTTCCCCAATATAAAATCCATCTAGAGAGTAAATTTGCATGAACATATTGTATTTGGGTTAGTAAATCATTGGGAATAAGTTTTCCTCATTTAACCAGACTAGTCTTATCCATTTGTTCTTTTTATTTAAAAAAGTCAAATACTTATTTAGTAGTAATTGAGGTTGTGAGTTTTTTCAGCCCAGGTTAAAATTGACCTGAATTAACATTTGTTATAACCCGTGTAATCATATCTTGAAAAGCAACAGGTATTTGTTTTTGATTAGAATTGAATATGAACCATCGTATTTATTTCTTCTGTGAATTTGCCTTATCAATATGAGGAATAGGTCAGCGGTAACTCAGCACTTCTTCTCTAAATATATGGAAATCTAATTTGCTAGATCAAGGAGGAAATAGGAAAATATTGCCAGTAATTAGCCCCACCTAATATGATTGATATTTTGCTGATCTTGTGGGAACAAACAATGTATGAAAAATTTTAAATAGGGGTTTAGTAAAACTAAAACAATACAACTTCAAATTTCTTACTGGATTTTAGGAATTTTTTTCCTCACATTGAAAAACGATAAATAATCACTTTTCCGTTCATATTTTCCTCTGCAAACAATAAGTATTCACCATTAGCACGGCGAAAAGCCCGGATACCGTGGGGGATATCAACCCAGCCACTTTCTCCACCAACTTCTGGACCAGGACCGAACTTAAGTACAAGTTTACCTGTAGCAGCTTTATAGATATAAACCTCTGCGGTTCTCACTGTCACCGCAAACACATAATCACCAGCTACACTCATGGCCGCAGTAGAAACTTCACGCTTCCCAGTGGAATCATAAGGAACCACAGTCCGCCATTTAGGAGTGCGATTTCCTTTAGTCCAATTATCAAACCGGGCAATTTCTGATCCTATAACCCTGGTATCATCACCAGAAGCGGGATGTGCTTGTGTAAAACCTGATAAATACATAGTATCTGTTTCAGGAAAATACTCAATGTGCCGCAAATCTTTAAACACACTAGGAGTTTTGTGTTTTTGTATTGAATTATAAGTATAGATGGGATTTCCTTTACTATCTAATCCCTGTAAAGGATAATGACGAATACCATCTTCAGTTCGCAAAGTTTTCCAAACATCACCTTTAGTATCTACCCACCAACCACCTATGTAGGGATAATCTTCACTGCTGTCATATTCATTTTTATCAAATGCACCATTACCATTTTTATCTCGCCAAATCCATTCACCTTTGGCTGGTTGATAGGGAGGCCAATTACCCTCAATGGATTTACCTTTATCATTAGTTACTACAAATAGCCCCGCAGGAATAGCAATATTACCATCTGTAGTTGGTTGGAAACGATAAATTTGCAGTAAGCTGCCAAACATATCTGTGAGGAATAAAAAAGGCTTCCCTTGAATACGACGGAAAATAGGCCCATCTGGGGATGTATGTAAACGAGGATCTTGAGGATATTTAAAAGGATTAAGTGTGTAGACTTTATAGGTCCATTGTTTACCAGATGGTTTACTATAATCTATCAAGTATTTTTCATGCTTGGTGAATACATCTACACCATCACTTTTGGGGTCAGTATCTGCATTATCTACAAATATTAAACCTAATAATTGCCATTGTTGTTTTCCCGATCCGGAAAATTTTCTCAAATCTGTACCTGATTTATTAAAACCATTGTTATTGATATATATATTGCCTGTGCTGTCTGTACCAACTCCCGTAATTCCATAGAATTTTAGACTTTGAACTTCACCAGGAACACCACTATAGATACCATTTTTAGTCCCTAATGTTCCTACTTGTACAGGCTGATTTTTGACATTGTAAATCAGTACTTGTTGACGGATACCATTTTCTGCTACTAATAACCTATCCTGTTTGTAAGTTGCTATAGCTGTTGGATCAACTACATCTACAATTTGTTGCGGTAACTTTTTTCCTGTTTGGGAATAATGGACAATCTGACCAACTATAGTGCCTTTTTGAGTTTGAATAATCCACAAATCTCCTTGTGGATCAATGGCTATTCCTCCAGGATTAGTAACAGTAAATTTACCTATCTTGTGCATTGTTTCAGTATTGAAAATCCGCACAATGTTAGAAGCAGCATTACTGATAAATAATTTATTACCTACAGTTGCTAATCCAGTTACTTCATTTTTTTCACTGATAATTAACATACTTTTATCCCAGCCATTACCTCCCGGGAAGGGTACGGATTTTCCTGCTAAATTATAACGTCTGACACAATACCAAATTTTACCTTCTGGTGGATAATCGTCTTTTCCATTATTCATTCCACTTTGGGACATAGCAATATAAATATATTTGCTATTGGCCGTTACTGCTTTACCACCAAGACGATTCCAGCCATGAATATCTTCTAGAAAACCGATAACTTTACCGTCTTTATATATTCCTGCTTCTCCTCCAGCCTCATCCCAATAACTATTAGTATAAATTTGACCATCTGTTGTTACATACATTGCCTCTACATTATTTTGGACTCGTAATTTACCTTTGCCTATAGTATTACCAAGCCAAGAAGTTTGATAAGTGAATGCAGATACTGTAGTGGTCTTTGTCGTGGCTGAGTCCATTGTCATACCCATGAATATCGCCATTAATCCACAAGTTAGACTGAGTAAAAAATTGAAGGCCGTTTTTGTGCCTCCATATCTACTCTGAATTGAATTCTTGATAATTTGATTCAGCTTGTAACTGATATTCCCAACTTGGGAAATGAATCTATTTCTCATATAATTGCTCTGATTGCATATTAGCAATTATCATTACTGAAAAAATTATGGTTGTTCGACTTTGATATATTGCACAATTTCCCACTAATTACAGAGTGTAGAGTAAGTAGGATTGTTATATGTAATGGAGAATTGGTATATGCATCTGTATAAGACATAAATAACCTAACAAATAAATGTTGTTAATTATATATTTTTATCGAAACTTCATAAAGAAAATACATTTTTCTAACACAGCAATTATCAATCGAGAGCAAAGTCTGATTTAGATTAGAAAAGTGTAACAAAAAATACTAGTTAAGTAAACTTGAATACAGGACTGATAAAAAATTACTGCTACAAATAGATATACTGATGAAGTAAATCCTAAATCCTAGAAGGTGGACAGAGAATTATGCACGGAAAAGAGAAAATCTTGAGCATATATCCTGGTAATTATCCTTTTTTTAAATCGATTATGAGAAGTAACATCTATCATATGTACAGAATAGTTAAAATAATTAAATTGTTATAATTAACACTGACTTATCCTAGTAGAATCACTTTATATAAGAATAATTTATTGAAAACTAGACTGATTAATGATTTTTTAACCGGATTGACAGTTTAGTCAAGTGATGATTTTGATCATAAATTGAATCAGGTAATCCAATTTTTGATTTGGATTAATTCCACGGATAAATCTGAGGGCTTGTACATCAAGGAATAAGTAGTCAAACCAAAATACTAAATACAGTGTTGAGAATTTCAACCTCTCAGTAATAGTAATTAAGCACTGAATGTAAAAAAGTTGATTTTAGTGTGGAAGCAAACTAAATTCCTTAGAGGAGATAATTAGGTGGAAGGTAACAAAAAAAGTTATGAATCAAGTTCTGCATCTATCCTCACATTGGGAACTGGCTGGTTTCCCAAAACCCCAGGAGGATTGGAAAGGTATACTCATGAACTAACTCATAAATTAGCAGAGAATCAAGATCAGGTAGAATTATGTGGTGTAGGTTTACCAAGTGAGGCCAAAAATATACCTATTAAGCTAACTAATTTAGCTGATCCAGATAGTCCTATTTGGCAAAGACTGTGGTCAATTCGCAGCAATTTTCAGAAAAGCAGATTGGAAAAACCAGACGCTATTAATCTACATTTTGCATTATATAGCTTTCCAATTATGGATCTTTTACCTAAAGACGTACCAGTTACTTTTAATTTTCATGGACCTTGGGCTTCTGAAAGTCGAGAAGAAATTGTAGACCAGAAACTTAGTATTTGGCTGAAATGGAAGTTGATAGAAAAAAATACTTATAATCGGTGCGATCGCTTTATAGTTTTGAGTCGAGATTTTGGTAATATTTTACATCGAAGATATCAAATTCCTTGGAGCAAAATCAACATTATACCTGGCGGAGTTGATATTCACCACTTTCAGAATAATCTATCTCGTCAAGATGCAAGATTAAAAATAAATTGGCCGACTGATCGAGTGATATTATTCACATCTCGCCGTTTAGTACATCGCATGGGAATTGATAGACTATTGCAAGCATTGGCAATAATTAAACCGAGAATTCCTGATATTTGGTTAGCTATAGCTGGTCGTGGTCATCTTCAAGAAATACTCGAAAAACAAGTTCTAGAACTAGGACTAGAAAGCAACGTTCAATTCTTAGGCTTTTTACCAGATAAAGATTTACCAATAGCTTATCAAGCTGCTAATTTAACTGTAATGCCTAGTCAATCTTTTGAAGGTTTTGGATTAGCAATCCTCGAATCTTTAGCCTGTGGTACTCCAGTTCTATGTACACCAGTAGGGGGAATGCCAGAAATTTTACAAGTACTTTCACCAGATTTAATTACTGATTCTATTACAGTTAGAAGCATTGCAGAGAAATTAGAATTAGCAATTTTAGAAAAAATTCCTTTACCTACTAGAGAAGAATGCCGCTCTTACACAATCACAAATTATGATTGGACTAATATTGCTCAAAAAGTAAGGCAAGTTATTTTATCTAGAAAAATTTAGAAATCAACCGTAGATAAATACAGACTAATACAAATTAAAAAATAGGATAATGAAAATTTTGTTTTTGGATCAAAGTGGTAAACTAGGTGGTGCTGAGTTATGTTTAATAGATATTGCTAAACCATATGCTCATAGTTCTCTTGTAGGTTTATTTGCAGATGGTGATTTTAGAATATCACTACAGGAGCATAAAATACCTGTAGAAATTTTATCAAATCAAGCTATTAAAGTTAATAAAGATAGTGGTTTGTTAGCAGCATTAGGGAGTTTAGGTCAACTCATACCCCTAATTAATCAAGTAATGCAACGTGCCAGAAAATATGATTTAATCTACGCCAATACTCAAAAAGCCTTAGTTGTGGGTGCTATTGCGAGTCTTTTATCTCGTCGTCCTTTAGTTTATCATTTACACGATATTCTCTCTGTCGAACATTTTAGCACAACTAATTTACGTGTTGCTATTACTTTAATTAATCAGTTTGCTTCCTTAGTAATTGCTAATTCCCAAGCTAGTAAACAGGCATTTTTAGAAGCTGGAGGAAAATCAGATATTGTTGAAGTTGTCTATAATGGCTTTGAATTAAAAAATTACCGAATTTCCGCAGAGAGTGTTATAAGAATAAAACAAGAATTAGATTTACAGGATAAATTTATAATTGGGCATTTCAGCCGGTTATCTCCTTGGAAAGGGCAGCATATTTTAATTAATGCACTTGCGCAATCTCCAGAAAATATCACAGCAATTTTAGTAGGTGATGCTTTATTTGGTGAACAATATTATGTAAAAGATTTATACCAGAAAGTTACCTCTTTGGGATTAGAAGACAGGGTTAAATTTTTAGGATTTCGCGCTGATATTCCCCAATTAATGACAACTTGTGATTTAGTGACACATACATCAACAGCACCTGAACCTTTTGGCAGAGTTATTGTTGAAGCTATGCTGTGTGGTAAACCTGTGGTAGCGGCTAAAGCTGGAGGGGTAATGGAATTAGTAGAACATGAAATCAATGGTTTTTTAGTCACACCAGGAAACCCACAGGAATTAGCAGAGGTGATTAATAGCTGTGTTCATAAGCCGCACAAAACTGCAATTATCGGTCAAAATGCCAGAGTTAGTGCTAGCTTGCGTTTTGATGTAACAACTATTAATCAGGAGATTAGTAAATTACTCCATTTATTAGCGAACAATGTACAATAAAGAAATTCCCATAAATACTAAATATTGGACAGGGTATCGACTATCAATAGTCTATACCCTATTCCCTACTTGTTGATTCATATTATATCTACGCTGCTTCTCGCCTCGATGAATTAATATTAACTTCTGGAAATGGCAGCGAAAGTTGTTCCACTGATGGTACTCCTGCTTCCTCTAAGACGGTGACTTCAATCTTCACACTCACCAAATAACTGCCTGTGTCCGCAGCCACTGCTTCGGCAATTAATTTGGCAATGTCTGGGCGTTTTGCCGTTAGTGGGTCACGTAATATGTATCGTTCCCATTCGTACTTGGCAGTTGGATTAAGATTGAGAATGTAATGCTTTATCATAGAACTATCGATTGAATGAATCTTCCAGAAGGCTTTCAGAGAGTGGACGCTATAAAATAATTATAGTACATATGTACTGTATATACAAGATCAGATACAAAGGCTTTCTTATACTTTTAAGTATACCTCCTCTTGGATAAATAACTTAGACGGAAATTCCCGGTTTTATGCAGTAAAAATCGCATATTCTGCACCCAAAACTGTCACACTTAAAAAAAATGGATGTATTGAGTATATAACAATTAATGAATGGGAGAATCGACTAGAATTCATTGGAGCTCAATAGGAATTACTACTATTAAGTTAGATATAAAGTTAATAAACACGACTAACTACAAAATTTCGGTTACTAATTTCGGTTCTTAGGTTTTTTATGGAAAACCCGGGTCAAAATCATTAGACCTCTTGCAGAATTTATTTTATGTTATAAGACATAATTGTCTTCGTTTTAGCCAAAAAAAGTACAATTTTGGGTCTAACAGCTGAGCTAAATGCTCCCACTGGTGGCGATGTTTTATTAAGTGGCAAATATTTGATAGACCTATTAATTATCCATCCGCATCATGTTTCATGATTCACATTTGTTACCTTGGCAGCGGGTATTGGGGAATATAGAGTTAGGTTTAATAGGTTCAATTTCCAAAGTTTATCGAAGCAAACGGCTTTAAAAGTGCTGCGTGAAGTGGGGTTAGAAGACCGCGCTCAAAAATGGCCTATCGAAATCCAGTAATTATTAGAACGTTTGTGGTGAGAAAAAGGATTTACATCACTGTTAATTACCCATGATGTGGAAGAAGAAGTGGTATTAGCAGACCGATTAGTTTTGATTGAGAATGGTCAAATCAGTATCAATGTGAAAATTGATCTTCCACCTCCACAGGCTAGAGGAGATGCAAAGTTTGCCAAGACTGTATAGAGAAGATTTTAGATAGAATCTTGGGCAAGCTACAATCTCTGTAAAAAAAGGCTGAAGCTACTTATTTATTGAGTTCTATCTCTTGATAAATGCCACTATTAGAAACTATTTGGAGCAGAAATTATGACTCTCGTCAGAGAATATCTACAAAAATCGAGATCTGCACATATTTGGACTGGCCAGTCGTAGGTTTTGCCTAAGCATAGATAGAAAAGTTTATACCCAGCAATTTCTCTGCGTCTTCTAAGATAATTTAGAGTTAGTCGGTGAAACAGATGATGAACTTCTGTAGAAAAGCCAGATATCAGCTTCTTGTGAATGTTAATCGCTAGTTGAAAATGTAATCACTAATTCAATTTTCTCTCAAATTCTCTTTCCTATTCTCAATAAGCACAATATTAACGGGATCTAGCAGAATCCACGTATTTTTACTCTCGAAAATCCCCTAGTTTATGATTTGATTCACTATGTAGATGAAAATGCGATCGCTAAATCCCAACAAGCCTATTCCCGTATGAATTCAGTCGGACAAGAAGGAAGGAATTACATAATGGTAGTCACTAGACCTTAGAAATTACCCCGAAAACCTATTCAATCTTGCCTTTTGGTTTGTCATAACGACAATTTATAACGCCCACCTACTTATTTCCCAAATAGAAAATGCATTCCCTAGAATTTTTTGATTTTTCAACAGAAAAAAATATAAGAAAAAAGTAGATCGTGAAAATAAAATAAATAGGTAGATACAAATAAACCTAAGTATGTTACAGAATGTAAATTCTCTGAACCCGCTGGGATTGATTGATTACACTTTGCTGCATTCGCCATGACATAATTATAAGTTTTCCCGCCCACCTACTTATTTTATTTTTAAATCTCTCTTACGAGAGTATTCTTTGTTGAATTTTTTAGATAAGAGTTAATAGTAATAAGTTTGTGGAGAGTAGTTTTAGAATTCAAACCTCAATAATGACTTTTGTTCTGCTCAAAATCAACTGATATTATATCATCTGGTGATCGCCAGACGAAAGCTATGTTAGCTCTCCCTCTTAATAGCCAAAATCTCCCGTACTCCGACCCCATACACCCAATTGTTGTCCATTTTGTAATTGCGATGGTGTTTTTCTCATTTGTTTGTGATGTGGTGGGTTATTTCACGGGCAATGCACGTTTATTTGAGGTTGGTTTCTGGAATATGTTTGTGGGTGCAATCGCCATTTTTGCAGCCATAATTTTTGGACAGTTTGAAGCAGGGCTGGCACAAGTTTATCCAGCAGCCCAGCCCATACTTAATTTTCACACAGTGATGGGTTGGTTACTTGGGGTGATCGTTGCTGCTATTACAGCTTGTCGGGTTGTGATTCGCAATCACAACCCGCTAAAATTGCCTCCTGCTTACCTCGGTGTAGCAACCTTTTTAATTTGTCTAGGAGTAATCCAAGTGTATTTGGGGAGCAAGCTGTTTTGGGTATACGGATTGCACGTTAAGCCTGTTGTTGAAGCAATTAAGCAGGGAATATCGCCATGAACTCACAGCTAATTGACCAATTAGGATTGAGGTTAGGTGCTAACGGACTACCCTACGAAATTCCGATGCACCCACAGTTGGTGCATCTGACATTGGGTTTGTTTATAATTAGTATCTTATTTGACATCACAGGAGCCATTTCTCCTATAGAACGACCAATCTTCAAATTTTTGGGTCTTCCCGCCATCCGTTCTGCTTTCTTCCACGTTGGTTGGTATAATCTTCTGGGGGCAGCTGCTGTGACATTTTTTACTGTCGCTTTTGGTTTTTTCGAGTTACTGCTGACAAAACCAATAGTTAATCAAAAGAGTAATTGGGGGTTGAGCGTTTCGTGGACAATGCTTTTGCATGGCTTAGGTGGTATCTTAATGCTAGCTATCATCGTCGCCATGGCTGTGTGGAGAGCCTTACAGCGCCACTACTGGCACAAAAATGCTTCTAGGCAGGTGCAGTGGAATTATTTGTTAATAGGCATTCTGATGTTTGGTATTTTATATTTCCACGGAACTTTAGGGGCGCAATTAGGGGAGGAGTTTGGCATTCACGTTACGGCGGCTAAATTACTTCAAGAGGGCGCAAATCCATATTTGCTGCTCAAATAATTAAACGAGAAGCATTCTGAGTTTATGGTTAGACTTTTAGATTATTTACTAATAGCTGGTTGTATTGCAGTGCTGCTACTTGTTAGCCATTGGATTGGGCAGTTGGCGTATTCTTGGATGCCGCTTGAAGCCACAGCAGAAGCACAAAAAGTAGATAGTTTGTTTAGCTTCTTAGTTTCAATCGGAACATTTATTATCCTTGGGCTTGTAGGCATGATGGTTTACTCGGTACTTTTCTTTCATGCACCCAAAAATGACTACAGCGAGGGACACTCATCTAGAGGTGATATCAGGCTAGAAATCTTATGGACGGCGACTCCAACCTTACTAGTGCTGTGGATTGCTTTCCAAGGCTTCAATATTTATCAGCAATTAAATATTCTAGGTTTGGGGCAAATCGTACATTTGCATACACCTCTAAAATCAGAACCAGCCTATGCCGTAGCCAGTAATGATAAACCAAAACCAACATCTGAAACTATTGAGGTTTTTGTAAAGCAATGGGATTGGTCTTTCCGTTATCCAAATAATGTTACTAGCAATGAATTACATCTACCTGTAAATCTTCGCACTCGTCTGAATATGCACGCTAAGGACGTACTCCATAGTTTTTATGTCCCTGTGTTCCGGTTACAGCAGTATATTGTGCCTGGACGCAACATTAACCTTGTAGTTAGACCAACACGTACAGGTAAATATACGTTGAAAGATGCTCTGTTCAGTGGTACTTACTTTGCATTGATGGATGCCAATGTCCAGGTTGAATCCTTGGAGGAATATAACCAGTGGCTTACAAAAACTGAAAAAGAACCAAAGACGAGAAAAAATCAGGTATTAGCAGAGTATAGCCAATCGCCAAAAACATGGTTTAAGAGTGGCTGGTACACTGTCGTACCTGATCAAAGAGCGATTACGCAGAGCGCACTGGAGTAGGTAATCCTAACACTAAACACTAATAAGTAATAAATGTCATGTACCTATATGGAAAATATTATTGGAGATAGAGAGTCCTCAACATCTCAAAACGAGCCTGAGAATAACTGGCGACCATACTTCAGCTTCAGCACTGACCATAAGGTGATCGGAGTTCAGTACATGGTGATGTCTTTCATTTTCTTCTTGGTTGGCGGCCTGTTGGCGATGCTCATCCGTGCTGAACTCATTACGCCTCAATCCAATGTAGTAGATCGTCCCCTTTACAACGGGTTGTTCACCTTACACGGGACAATCATGATTTTCTTATGGATTATTCCATTCAATGCAGGTATTTCTAACTACCTAGTACCCCTAATGATTGGAGCGAGGGATATAGCATTTCCTCTACTCAACGCCATCTCTTTTTGGATGATTCCACCAGGGGGCATTTTATTACTATCTAGCTTCTTACTACCCAATGGTACGGCACAGTCCGGCTGGTGGTCATATCCACCAATTAGTCTGCAAATTCCTCCTGGTCAGCCAATAAATGGAGAACTTATTTGGATTGTCAGTTTAGTAATCATCGGCATCTCTTCAATTATGGGGGCTGTTAACTTCATAACAACCATTTTTTGGATGCGCGCCCCAGGAATGACCTTCTTTCGAATGCCCGTTTTTGTTTGGTCAGTTCTCAGCGCCCAGTTATTGCAACTGGTTAATTTACCGTCCCTAACAGGTGCATTAATCCTGCTGTTATTTGACCTCAATTTTGGGACACAATTCTTCAAACCTTTGGAAAATGGCGACCCGATCATTTACCAGCATCTATTCTGGTTTTACTCCCACCCCGCAGTTTACATTATGGCGCTACCAGCCTTTGGCATTTTTGCTGAAGTTTTACCAGCTTTTTCCCGTAACCCCCTATTTGGTTATCGGTCATTAGCTGTTGCCTCTTTAGGTATTGCTGTAGTTAGTATTTTCGTTTGGGTGCATCATATGTTCACCAGTGCTACCCCTAGCTGGATGCGGATCTTATTTATGGTGACATCAATGTTGGTTGCCGTGCCTACAGGTGTGAAGGCATTTGGTTGGACTGCTACAATTTGGAAAAGCAAACTGCATTTAGAGACACCCATGCTATTCGCTATGGGAGGTGCAGCCATGTTTCTGCTTGGTGGTGTTACTGGAGTGATGTTGGCAGCAGTACCATTTGATATCCACGTCCACAATACTTACTTTATAGTGGGACACTTCCACTATATTGTTTTTAACACCATCACAATGGCAATTTTTGCCGCCATTTACTTCTGGTTTCCGAAGATTACCGGACGAATGTACGCCGAAGGTTGGGGCAAATTGCATTTTTGGTTAACCTTTATCAGTGCTAACCTTACATTCTTTCCTATGCTTCCACTAGGTTTACAGGGAATGGTACGACGAATTTCCTCCTATGACCCACGCTATCAAGGATGGAATGTTATTGCTAGTCTAGGCAGCTTCTTATTGGGAGTATCTATATTGCCTTTTATTGCCAATATGCTGGGTTCCTGGCTATACGGCACAAGGGCAGTCAACAATCCTTGGCACGCTACAGGATTGGAATGGACAACCACCTCACCACCTCCGCAAGATAACTTTGATGAAATTCCGGTTGTGAAAAGACCCCCTTACGATTATGGCGATCCTAAATACTCAGTGATAGAATCTCCTGACTATCATCAGCCAGAACACTAAGAATAAGCTACTGTATCTAGGATAAAAATTTTACTTAAACTAAGTAACTATGAACCGTTGGGTAATTTATATAGATGAGAGTCCTATCCCTTTGGAACGGTGGTGGCGATATCTACCAAATTGGCTAAAGCGTTTCCTACCAATTCGTGGTGGACGTCCTGAAGACCATTATGGTAAGAGTATGTTCGGATTTACCGTGTTTCTCCTATCGGAAAGCATAGTTTTTTTGAGTTTTATCTTCACTTATCTTACCCTGCGATTGACACATTTACAGAATTGGCTACCACCTGGTGTTTCCGGTTCGAAATTGTCTACGTTTGTGATTATTAACACGGTGGTTTTACTCTCCAGTAGCTTTGTCATTCAACCAGCAGAAAATGCTCTCAAGCATCATCAGCTAAATAAATTCCGTTGGCTTTGGTTGATGACAATTTGTATGGGAACCTACTTCTTAATTGGTCAAGGAATTGAATGGAGTAAACTCGATTTTAGGTTAAGTACGGGATTACTTGGTTCAACATTTTACGTATTAACAGGTTTTCACGGTCTACACGTTATTACGGGTGTGGTTCTTCAGATAATTATGCTTTTCCGTTCCTTAATTCCAGGTAATTACAACAAAGGTCATTTTGGCGCAAGTGCAACTACTCTGTTTTGGCATTTCGTTGATGTAGTTTGGGTTGTCCTCTTCTCACTCCTATACTTGTGGCAGGCTTGAAAAGTTAGTATTCAAGATACTGTACGTAAAGTAAGCTACAAAATAGTGACGCTCGCAGGCTTACGCCAATAAAACAATAACTATTTTTAGGAGTAATCTTATGAATTTATTAGCACGAGAATTACCATTATCAAAATCAATTCAAGAAACTCCAATACCTAGTAAAAATCAAGACCCACTTATTGCACAGAATTTGCAAAAGGAGCAGTATGTTGGCATTATTGGATTAGCGATAGCTTTGGTTACAGCTGTGGGATTTTTTAGCCGCAGATTTGAAGAAGCTATTGTATTCGCTCTTATGCTTAGTGCTATTCTGATTGCTTTCGTCTTATTCATATAGCAAATTAATCATTAATCATTAGTTATTTGCTATTTTTCTCGACGTGTTCAGAAGAAATCTAAATCTGTAAAAATTTCACCCTTGAAGAGTTTTTATGAACAGCCCAGTTTATCAAACTGTGATCGTTGGCGGTGGTTTTACCGGTCTATTTACAGCCTTACACTTAGCTCACGAACACTATCCTCGCTCTGTGATATTGATTGATAAGAATAAACGCTTTTGTTTTAAGCCATTACTTTATGAATATTTCGATGGCGAAATGGATAGCTCTAAAGTGGTACCACACTTTTCGGAATTACTTAAATCTAGTGGCGTCATCTTTGTTCAAGATACAGTACGGTCAATCGACCTGCATCAGTCGGAAGTCGAATTAGCTTCTGGGTATTCCTACAAATACAGTAACTTAGTATTGGCTTTGGGGAGTGTTACTAGTTATCCTCACGTTGAGGGTGCTAAAGAAAATGCCTTTCCTTTTTGGACAGAAGCTGATGCGACCACTCTTTACCGACATTTACGTGACTGTTTACAAACAGCTATCCAAACAGAAGATGTAGAAAAACGCAGCAAACTATTAACAGTCGTTGTAGTTGGTGGTGGTGCTTCTGGTGTGGAAATGGTAGCAACTTTAGCAGATTTTCTCCCACATTGGTATGGTGTGTTAGGTGGTAATGCGGCGGAAATCCGTGTGATTCTTCTCAATCATGGTCAGAAAATTCTTGATGGCGATATTAATGATCGGTTGCGTCCAATTGCTGAGACAGAATTACAAAAACGGACTGTGGAAATTTCAATTATTCTTAAAGCAGAAGCCACTGTTGTTCAGCCTGACGCGGTGGAATATAAGAGCCATAATAAAGTGAAAATATTGCCAACGTATACAACAATTTGGACGGCTGGCACTTCTACGCATCCCCTGATCCAAGACTTACCAATTCCGTCAGAACATCGGGATCATCATAGTCGTCCCCTAGTCACTCCGACAATGCAATTGCTTGACTTTCCAGAAGTATTTGCAGGTGGTGATTGTGCAGCACTTCAGAATACTTCGCTACCACCTATAGCACAAGTAGCTTATCAACAAGGAGCAAATATTGCTCGTAATTTGAAAGCACTTGCTCTAGGAAAAGACCCGCAACCAGCTAAAGTTGACATCCGGGGAACTATGTTGAAGTTGGGGTTAAACGATGCTGCTGCTAACTTATTCAACATTTTTGAAGTTGCAGGTGAACCGGCCCATTTAATTCGTCAAGGGACTTATTTAACACTATTACCAACACCAATTCATAACTTTAAAGCTACTACAGAATGGCTGGATGAAGAAATTTTTCATCATCATACTAACCCCCGCGATATGGGTCAAGAGGTTATCCATGCGGTGGAATTACTTGCTGCTGGAGTTGTTAGTGTTTTAGTAGCGAGAAAATTATTAAAAATGTTGGGTGATGAGGGGAAAAAGGGGAATAGGTAATGGTAATTGGGGAGTTGGAAAAAACTTTTAGTCTAGACCTAATCCTCAACCTTTGATTTCCAATATCCAAATAAGGTATGATTTTATTATCAATAGGATATACAGCAGATTTGAGATCAATGAGGTATAGAATCTAATTCTATACCTAGACAGCAAGGGAGTTATACTCCTAACTACTGCTGTAATTTCATTACATTTAAATATTCAAAGATCCAAACAACTTCTTTAAAAACTACTCATGAATCAAACTGCTATCAATCTCATTGCTGTATCTGTATTTCTGATGACGCTTTCCACTTTGTTGGGAACATTAATACATCTGTCCCCAACTATCCCAGCTTTAACTATAGTGGGTTTCTTGGGTATCGCCACCTTGGATAATTTCAGCTTTCAAGGAAAAGGAGGAACGATAGTATTAGATTGGTTAGCGCGATTTTCTCCAGAATATCGTGATCGCATTTTACATCATGAAGCAGGTCATTTTCTCGTCGCCCAACTGCTGGGGATTCCTGTCACTACCTATACTCTCAGTGCCTGGGAAGCTTGGAAACTAGGACAAGCAGGACAAGGTGGAGTAATTTTGGAAGATAGCGAAATTGTAAAACAGTTGGAAAAGGGGAAGATAGGCATTTCCATGGTAGAAAGCTATTGTAATATTTGGATGGCGGGAATTGCAGCAGAAAATCTGGTTTTTAAATCTGCTGAGGGTGGTGGTGATGATAAAGCCAAGTTAAATCAGTTTTTGCAAGCTTTGGGTTTTGAGGAAAAGATTTTTGAACAAAAACAGCGTTTTTATTTGCTGCGAGCTAACAATCTACTTCAGGACAATTGGGATAGTTATCAGGCTTTGGTGGAAGCGATGAGAAAAGGTGTTTCTGTTGAGGAGTGTCAAAAAGCTATAGGTTAGTGAGAAAGCTTTAGTTAATTAAAGGCTTACTCAAGAGGTAAGAATCATGAGCTAAAGAATAATAAATGAAACTAAATAGGGTTGGCTGAGAAAGTCATGAAAAGGCAATAGAAGAATTGACTAAATACTCATAAAAGGGAACAGATAAGTTTCTGTGAGCTCCGATTATCTAGAACATGATTTTTATTAGTGGAGGAAGTGAGAAAAGATATGGTTGTGAAAAATCGCCCTAAAAAGATACAAAAAAGCCGTAAAAGAAGAGCAGGAAGATTGATAACTAAAAAAGACATAGGTATTGCAGTTAAAGAAGTATGAGAAAGTTAAGCCATCACCCTCCCAAGGCTAAATCTTAGTTTAGCTTGTCGGAATTCACTCTCAATACAGTTATAAATTCTCTCTTTGTCGAAAGCTTATTTCTTTTTTTCTTTACTGACATTTATATGTGGTCTTCCTTTGGGAAGACTACTAATTCTAATACCTCTTTCTTTACACCAAGCACGATTATCTCTATTCCGATAAATTTTATCAACATGAACTGATTCGGGATAATACCTCGTATTGTGATTTTGAGTCTCCTGATTCGTCAAAATTACCCCAGCTTATGCGGTCTCAAAATACATAGCTGTCAAAACAAGGAGCTGAAAACTTTGGCCCAAACTCTAGGGGTGTTCCTACTTTCCGACGGACAAGTTTATTAACTCAAGCAGTCTTATCAAAGCCCAGGGAATCCAGTCATGAGTATAGACACCAAAACAAAGAATTGATTGGGCAGTGATACCGAGAGGGACAACTGTACACCCAGGAAAGAATTGAGGTGTTTGACCATGATTGGCAAACCCTTGCTACTGGAGTTGCTATTCCTCACGGATTGTAGGATATCACGGGCAATGTGGGTTACATCCAGATTAGCACCACCCACGATACTAGTGAATTGCCCTGTGACTCAATTCGCTACTGGTGGAACACTTATAGCAAAGTACCTTATCATCCAGCAAACTCGATTCTGCTCTTAATCATCCAGCAAACTCGATTCTGCTCTTATCTGATGGGGGCGGTACTAATAGCTC
>ERZ1034419.5-NODE-5-length-58769-cov-39.791719_pt1 | contig 58769 bp, 52 predicted proteins | sample MGYA00520531_ERZ1034419 | MGnify/ENA primary metagenome ERZ1034419 (study PRJEB33736, sample SAMEA104288485) | Azolla nilotica | place: Sudan | collected 1982 | study: EMG produced TPA metagenomics assembly of the PRJEB19522 data set (Is there foul play in the leaf... | reverse complement strand
CATCTACCAGTTCTCCATCTACCCTTCTAGTGTATAGATATTATTGGCACTCTTAATTTAATCCACTTTGCTTACAGTAGTGAACAAATTGCGGTTTGGTTACGTGGGCTACTAACTATTGCTTGGGCTGATGGTAATTTTGATGCCCAAGAACAGGATATAATTACCAATATTACCAAAGATTGAGTTAGTGCGTTGTATTGACTGGGATTCTCTGGAAATTATTACACCAGAGGAATTAGTGGCTGTGTTGGGTCAAGGTACAGCAATAGGGGAAAATTTTTTGCGGACTGCGGTAATGCTAGCAATCAGAGATGGAGTATATTCTCTCAGCGAAGAGGAAATTTTACAACAGTTTTGTCTAGTTCTGGAACTAGACACAAAAGCCTTAACAGCACTACGTCATAGCCTAGAAGATACAGAATAAGGACAATATCCTAAGATCCATCAGATCTACTTCATCCGATGCGAGACTGGTTGGACGGTTTAGAAATTCATGATCCCCAATTAGCTAGGTTTTTGTGTAAAATGATTTCTTCTCAATGTCCCTTTGAACGGGATGTCACCTTCTTTGGACGGAAAATAGTTCATATTCCGCCCATGTGTAAAATGAACCCCTTGTATGAAAAATTAGTAGGTTTACGGTTTCGCGCCCTTTCCTACCTTGCAGATGAATGTGGTGAAGATGTTTCATCTTATATTTAAGTTAGTCGTTACTAGTTAATTGTTACGGTAATTGACAACTGACAACTGACAACTGACTAAATTATGCAATTTATTGACCAAGCGTTAATTGAAGTTGAATCTGGTAAAGGTGGCGATGGTATTGTTGCCTTTCGGCGGGAAAAATATGTTCCTGCGGGTGGACCCTCTGGCGGTAATGGTGGACGGGGTGGTTCGGTAATTTTTAAAGCAGTGGAAAATCTGCAAACTTTGCTGGATTTTAGATACAAGCATCTGTTCAAAGCCGACAACGGGGGTCGTGGTGGACCGAATAATTGCACAGGTGCATCAGGAAAGGATTTAATTATCGAAGTTCCCTGTGGTACTGTGATTTATGATGCGGAAACCAATGCAATTTTAGGTGATTTAATTCAACCTGAACAAACTTTTCTCATTGCTGAAGGTGGTAAAGGTGGTTTAGGAAATCAATATTTTTTGAGTAACCGCAACCGTGCGCCAGAATATGCACTTCCTGGTCTGGAAGGAGAAAGGAAGATGTTACGTTTAGAATTGAAATTGTTAGCAGAAGTGGGAATTATTGGTTTACCAAATGCTGGTAAATCCACCTTAATTTCATCTTTATCTGCTGCACGTCCTAAAATTGCGGATTATCCCTTTACGACTCTCATTCCTAACTTGGGTGTAGTGAGAAAAACCACAGGTGATGGTACAGTTTTTGCAGATATTCCAGGATTAATTGAAGGTGCTTCTCACGGTGCCGGTTTAGGACATGATTTCTTGCGCCATATTGAACGCACCAGGGTTTTATTACATTTAATTGATGCCACAAGTGAAGATGTAATTGGTGATTACCATACTATCCAACAAGAACTAAAAGCATATCGTCGGGATTTAGAAAAACGTCCACAAATTTTAGCATTGAATAAAATTGATGCTGTTGATAGGGAAACTGTTGATTTAGAGGAGTTAGCTAGGCTGTTAAATCAACTTTCTTATGCACCTGTTTTCATAATTTCCGCTGTTACTCGCACTGGCTTAGAGCCTATGTTACAGGAAATTTGGCGGGTGATTGATCAAATTAATGCTGTGTAAGCAGCCCAGTTGCAAGAAATAGGAATTCAGTAGTAGGCTGATGGGACACTGTGCCATCTTCTGGAAGAAAGAATAATACCAATTCAAAATTCAAAGTCCGAAATTCAAAAAAATTTAATATTTTTAAAATTGGTATAAGTTCATGGAGTTTTAAGTTAATGAGTTTTTATACCAATTTCAAAAACAATGCTACAGATACACATTTACAAACCCTTGTTATGTCTGCTTTTCTTAAGTTTGAATTTTGAATTGGTGTTAATTGCTTGGACTTGCTAAACTTTCAAATCAGGAAACACAACCAATGAATTAGATTGGTAAGAATTTGTTTGCTTGTCAAGAAATTTTATACAATAATTGAGCCAGGTATATGAGGATTTTTTATGAGTGTATCCCATAGAGTCCAACATTTAAAAGCAGAATGGATCACACTGGAGAATTTTGAGCGTTATGGACAGGTGATATTTACTAGTGGAGAAGGTCAGATTTTTAATGGGGAAGATGCACAATTAAATGTACAAAATGGTATTCCTCGTTTTTATATTATGCGATTGCATAATAAAGGACAAAGGTTTTACAAAATTACTCGTCATGAAAAATTTACTCGATGTTTAGGTTCTTTAGAAGGTAAGGATTAGTTAATGGTAGTTTGTCCACCTCATAATAATATTGATAACCCCGTGTTAGAAGAACTTGTTGCTTTCCGCATTCCAGGAAATTGTTTTATTAAATTAGAGGTGGGAACTTGGCACGCCGGTCTATATCTTAACTATGAGTTTGTGGATTTTTATAATTTGGAATTAAGTGATACGAATGTGGTCAATTATTTTACTCATGATTTTATTAAAAGTCATCAGTCAGTCTTTGAAATGTTGTAAAGGAAACTGTATTTCGAAAATACAGAGTAAGAATTCAGGAGTCAGGAGTCAGGAGTCAGAATGTTTGAGAAATTGCTTAATTATGAAATAGGTGTTTTTGGTGTTAGCCTGAAAAATATGACTGCTGATAGCTGAATACTTACAATTCAGATTCAAGAAGTGATACTTTTGATCAGCAGTTTAGTGATGCTAAATATCTTTATCAACTGCAATTTGCATTACTAGGTAAATTCTAGTTTTCTGAAACCTCTAACATCTTTAATAACTGTGTTTCACTTAACTGAGTAATTCCCAAAGATTGCGCTTTTTCTAGCTTAAAACCTGCGTCTGCACCTACAACTAGAAAATCAGTCTTTTTGCTTACGGAATCAGTTACTTTACCACCAGCTGTTTGAATTAGTGCTTTTGCTTCGTTGCGTTTTAAGGTGGGTAATGTACCTGTGACTACGAAAATTTTACCAGCCAAGTTAGGATTGATTTCACCTACTGGCTTTGTTTCTGCGGTGTTGGCTAATTGTAATCCGATGTCTTGGAGACGAGAAATTAAAGTTTGATTGGCAGGGGTACGAAACCACTGATAAACTGATTGAGCAATTTCTGCACCGATACCGTAAACACCTTCAATATCTGATTGTTTTGCAGCTGCTAATTGTTCCACTCTGGTAAATTTTTCAGTCAATAATTGAGCGTTAACGCTGCCAACATGACGAATCCCTAAACCGTATAATACTCTAGACCAAGGTTGATTTTTTGATTGAGCGATCGCATTCACTAATTTTTGTGCAGATTTTTGACCCATCCGTTCTAATTCACATAACTCTTCCTTTGTCAAGTCGTATAAATCGGACACAGAACGCACTAACTCTTTATCTACCAGTTGATGTACCAGTTTTTCACCCATACCTTTAATATCCAAGGCATCCCGACTTACCCAATGTTCGATTTCTCCTTTGAGAATAGCCGCACAGGAAGCACTTACACATCTTGTCACAGCTTCCCCTGATTCTCTCACCACTGGTTGACCACATACAGGACAATGACTAGGCATAATGAATGATGCAGTGTCAGACGGACGGAGTTCTTTAATTACCCGTACCACTTCCGGGATGATGTCCCCAGCTTTCCGGACAATGACTGTATCACCAATGCGGATATCTAATTCCTGAATGCGATCGCTATTATGTAAAGTAGCTCTAGAAACAGTAGTACCTGCTAATTGTACGGGGCGCATTTCTGCCAAAGGAGTTAAAGCCCCCGTTCTGCCCACATTGACGGTAATATTTATTACACGAGTAGGTGCTTCCTCTGCTGCGTATTTAAGAGCGATCCCCCAACGAGGGAACTTCTGTGTAAACCCTAGTTGTTCTTGCAGCTTAAAAGTATTCAATTTTACTACCACCCCATCAGTCATATAGGGAGAATTCAGCCGTTCAGTATCCCAATATTGGTAATATTCAGCAACTTCCCTAATGGAATGACACAGCCTATGGTTAGTATCAACACGAAAACCCAGCCTTTGTAACAACTCCAAGGCTTCCCATTGAGTATTCGTAATACTCGCATCATCCATCCCCGGAATATGCAAAGTATAAGCAAAAAAATCCAACTTACGCTGTGCCACAATGCGGGAATCTAACTGCCTAAGTGTACCAGCCACAGCATTACGCGGGTTAGCAAATAACTGCTCACCTGCTTTTTGTCTTTTCTCATTAATTTGTTTAAACACCTCCAAAGGTAAAAATACTTCTCCCCGTACTTCCACCTTTTCGATATTTTCCAAACCGTTAAAATTCAAACGTAGTGGAATTGAGCGAATAGTCCGCACATTTTGGGTAATGTCTTCACCCATCACCCCATCACCCCTGGTCGCACCCCTAACCAGGATACCATTTTGGTAAGTTAGCGCCAAAGCAGCACCATCAATTTTCAATTCTGCAACATAGTCAACCTCTACTGGACAATACTGAGGCATTAAGTGCCTTCGCCAACGTTGATCCCAACCTTGTAATTCCTCAACATTAAAAGCATTTTCCAAACTATACAGAGGTATGTTATGCCGTACTGAGGTGAAATGGGTTGCAGGTCGTTCACCCACTCGCTGAGTTGGACTATCAGGAGTGACTAAATATGGGTATTGCGTTTCTATTTGTTCTAATTCTCGATACAGTCTATCATAAACCGTATCTTCCATAACTGGTGCATCAAGAACATAGTAAGCATAGCTGGCTTGTTGTAATAACAGCCGCAATTCTTTTACAAGCTGGGCTTCAGAAGTCATTTGTATCATGAGTTAAAGATGAAAACATATAATCAGACTAAATCATACAAGACTCAGAATACAATATACGTAAGAATTCAGGAGTCAGAATGTTTGAGAAATTGGTTAATTATCAAAAAGGTATTTTTGGCCTTAGCCTGAAAAAGCTAACTGCTGATAGCTGTTCGCCTAGCGTGCCGTTAGGCATTAGCTGAATGCTTACCAATATACCTAATACCTAAGAATCTAAAATACGGAATTAACATTCCTTGAGTAAGGAGTAGCTTAGTTTTTTTCCAGCACTCATCCTCTCTATTGTTAATCTTACAAACCTAAGCTAACACCTGACTTCTCTAGGGACGGGTTTAGCAGGTAAATTTTCTGTTCAAACCATCATTTATTAACAATACCTCCCCTACGGATTCATAACTACAGCATCTTGATCTTCAATTATACCAATCTTCCACTTCATATAAAAATCTAGTTTTACCAATCAACTTGCGATTAGCTGACGTACTTTGCACAAATACCACGTATTTTTCTAGATTACTAGGTTTTATCCGTATCGTGGCATCCATTGGTAGACCTAACATTTCCCTAGTGGAACTACCTTCAAATAAATCACCAGTCTCCCTATCCATTAAAATAATTTCTTTTTTGGCTTGGATATTTTATATTTTTGTGAATTTATAGAACCCCCTACCTACTTTAAATCTTAAAGCAATTTCCAAGACAAAAGCCTTAATGAAAATATCTTAGTCAACATATAAAACTTAAAAACGTCCCGGAGAGACTGCCGTTAAATCACTAGATTCATAATAGGAAACTCCTTCTCGTTTCATCATTGTGTTAAATTAAATATTTAACCCACGACTAGTCCGCCCTTGTTGAATTCTTTCTTGTTCATAAGCCTGAGGAATATCATTACCAATTAAAACTAATGATTTATTTGCAGATTTTGACCAAGATAAAGATTGAGCCTAATGTAATACTAACTCATAATATTCTGGTGTATCTCCCCAACCAGTCGGTTCAATGTTTTGGACAAAATCACAAATTTCATCAACATCACCAGAGATATTCAATATTTTTGAAATATAGTTTTAACCTGCATCATAATAGTCAGCATGAGCTATAATTCCTATCTTGATTAAGGGAAGTTCATTCATCAGTCTGGTAACAGTATTTCTGATTTTCCTCTGCACCTAGGTTAAACAAGGATACATACTACCCGTTGTATCAAACCTAAAAACTACTTGTCTATATTATTGTTTGTCATAACTGTAACGAAATCCTCACTTATCTATGGTATATCTTTATTTTAAATAGCTCAAGCTTGTAAAAGATTTTACTTTAAAATATTGTGGTATTTAATTTCTGCAAACATAAACTATTACGTAATAAGACAGATACAATAGACTGTTGTGTTAGGTTTTAATTGAAAAAATACCAACCGAACTCCTATTATTATCGCTCATCGAGGCGCTAGTGGATACCGTCCCGAACATACTTTAGCAGCATATCAACTAGCAATTGATTTAGGTGCTGACTATATTGAACTAGACTTAGTTATTACTAAAGATGGAGTTTTAATTGCTCGTCATGAAAATGAAATTTCTGAAACTACAGATATTGCTAATGATCCTGAATTCGTTCATCTTAAAACCAAAAAAATTATTGATGGGGAAGTTAAACCAGGCTGGTTTACAGAAGATTTTAGCTTAGCATAGTTAAAAACCTTAACCGCGAAAGAACGCATTCCCCAAACTAAATACGGACACAAAAGACAAAATACAATGGATTTTTTAGAATTCCCAGATTCCAAGAAATCATTGATTTAGCCACGAACACAAGTTTAAAAATTGGTCGAGTTATTGGAATTTATCCAGAGACAAAACATCCAACTCAGTTTAAATCCATTGGCTTGCCAATATAAGAAAATCTACTAGTGACTTTGCGAAAAACTAATTTACCTATATCTATTCAATCATTCGAAGTTAGAAATCTGCAAGAATTATCCAGAAAAACAGATTTACCTTTAGTGCAGTTAATTAATGATTCTGGTAAACTTTATGATTTTATTACCACCAATAATTATCGCACATATCAAGATTTAATTAAGCCAGCAGGTCTAAAAGAAATTTCTCAATATGCACAAGCAATAGGAGTGAATCAAAATTTATTAATCCCCAGAGGTGAAAATGGTAAATTAAAACCACCAACATCCTTAATTAGAGATGCTCATCAAGCATAAATATAAAATCTTTTTCGACTTAGGTATAGATGGCGTATTTAGTGACTTTACTGATACTGCTGTAACCAGGAGAAATTACTATTCACAATTTTAGAGTAAATTGACTGTCAACCATAAATGCCAACAGTCAATTCTGCACACTTTACCAAGTGCTACTACTGAAAGAGCCACTAGATTTTTAATCGGAATTTGTATTTTACTACACTAAATCAATCTGTTTAGTATACTTGGCTACTTTTTTTTGTAATTCAAAGCCTGTTCTAAATCTCTTGTCTATCTTTTATATTATAAACATAATCAGAAATAAAATGAATAACTTGCCATTAAATCGTTTAGGGGAAATTGCTAAACTATTTTTCAAATTGGGTATTATTGGCTTTGGGGGACCAGTTGCCCATATTGCCATGATTGAAGATGAGGTTGTTAAGCGTCGTCAGTGGTTAACAAGAGAATACTTTTTGGATTTATTGGGTGCGACTAACTTCATTCCCGGACCCAATTCTACAGAAATGGCCATTCATATAGAATACATTTATGCAGGATGGTTAGGCTTAATTATTGCAGGTGTTTGTTTTATCTTACCTGCCGTTTTAATTACAGGTATATTTGCTTGGGTTTATATTAATTATGGTACTTAACCCCAATTTTCACCTTTACTGTATGGGATAAAACCAGCCGTTCTAGCAATAATTATCAATGCCCTTTGGGGCTTATCTAATAAAGCGGTAAAAACCCGGAAATTACTAATAATTGCTATAGGAGTAGGCTTGATAACTTGGTTTGGTAAAGTCAATGAAGTTATCGCTTTATTACTAGGAGGAATCATAGGAATGGTTTGGTTACGAAATCGTAATCGAACTAACTTAGTTATAGCTGGTTTAACTATTGGTGCAACTTGGCAAGGAACATCTATAACAGCAGTATCTGTACCTTTGTGGAAATTAGGTATATTCTTTCTCAAAGTTGGTAGTGTCTTATATGGTGGTGGATATTTACTAATAGCATTTCTGCAAGGAGGACTAGTACATGAATATGGCTGGTTAACCCGACAACAACTATTAGATGCTGTTACTATAGGTCAGTTTACTCCTGGACCAGTGCTTTCTACTGCTACATTTATAGGTTATATAATTGCCTATATACCTGGTGCAATTGTGGCAACCGTAGGAATTTTTCTACCTTCATTCTTATTTGTTGCTATTTTAAATCCTCTCATTCCTCGGTTACCTGCCTCATTTTGGACAAGGGCCTTTTTAGATGCCGTTAATGTCAGTACTGTAGCGTTAATGGTAGTGACTACATTAAAACTGGGAATAACGACTTTAACTTTAATAAAAACACCGTATGTAGATTTTTTTGGTTTCGCTATTTTCTTAATTTCTGTAATTTTAGTTATTCGTTACTGTATCAATGCTGCTTGGTTAGTTTTGGGTGGTAGTTTAATTGGTTGGGGTGTTTCAATTTTAGGTTATGTCTAATACTAATAACTGATTTAAAAATATAGGACTCATATTTGAATTTTGAACGATTTCCTAATCTAATGTGTGATATAGGCCCTATCGCAAGTAGATACAGTATAATTCAGTATGTTCCCAATCCGATCGCAGATGAACGGATTAATATTGGTGTGATTGCTTTTAATAACAACGTTGTCAGAATACGCTTTATAAAAAATTCGCAGCGAGTGCGTCATTTTGGTATGGAAGAAATTGACTTCCTGAAAGATTTTGCTCATCGCATGGAAAACGGAGCTAAAGAATGGCTTATTTTTCCTGCAGACAAACCAGATGAAGTACCAAACTAAGAACGACTTTTAAAGATAGCAAAGGGATAGATAAATAGTATTCAATTCACAGAACCTCGTATTCAATTCACAGAACCTCGCAGTTCACTTGACACTGTGGATGCATTAGTAGAAGATATTGCTAATAAATATTTGAGTGAACTAGTATCTGAATCCACTGCTGGGTTTAAGATGCGTGACCGTCAAGCTGCTTCAAAAATTATCAAGTCTAAAACACGGGAAGTTTTAAAGCAGAGATTTGGAGAACAAGCTAAAGACTTAATGAAAAGTGATTATGAAATTTCTGGTCAGCTAGAAAATAATAAATTTGATGTTGTTGTTGCTAATGGTAGACCTTACTGTGCAACACATGGTATATCTTTTGAAGTTGATGTACCCAATAGATTACAGGATGCACCTTCTTGGCAGATTTCAGATGTAAAGAGTAGCGAAACTAATGTTCCAATTGCAATTGTTGTACTGCCTCCGAAAGTAGAACAACATAACTATCAGCAGATTGAAAAATCTTATCAAAAAAATATCGATACTTACCAGGAATTACGAGCAGATATTCTTCAAGAAAATCAAGTATAACTTTGGGTCAATCAGAAAATTGTAGATGTAAATATCAAGCTACTAATCCATTTTTAACACCTAATAAGGATGGAAGTCTTTATCAATCTACTGTGAATATAACAGGGAGAATAATATCATTTCTGCGCCCTGTTGCATATAAACAATTCTTTATCCTCCAATTTCCCGTCTTTCTTGCAACTTCAATATTATTTCCGCGTGCATCTCACGGGTAATAGGATAGAAAAAAGTCAGAATCAGGCCAATACTTAAACAAATTGTCGGTATCAGTCCAACGGCAATTCTAATAACTAAATAATGCTGAATCTGGTTGTATAGGTAGGGTATTTTGTCCAACTACAGTTTCTTTAAAACCAGATGCTTGTAAAGCATTACCTACTAAAAATAAGCCAAAAGCTAAACCAAATTTTTGCAATAAGACCATTAAACCATAAAAAACTCCTTCTCTTCTTTGTCCTGTTTGCAATTCATCTAATTCAATTACATCGGGAACCATTGACCAAGGAATTAAATAAGCTGTAGAAACTCCACAACCTACCATTACAGCCATTACATACATTAATCCCATTTGATTATATTTTAGAAAAAATAGTCCAGCAGCGGCAATTATCCATACACTCATTCCCAAAAAATAAACAAATTTTTTACCAAATTTTTTACTTAGATTACTCCAGACAAATAACATTAATAAGCCTGTTGCTTGAACTACTATCAAGACTGTGGGAACTTCTGAGTTTTTCATCCCCATACAATAAATCACAAAATAGGGAATAGTACTAGCTGTAATTTGCACACCTAACCATGAGAAAAGATAGATAGCGATAACAAATAGAAAAGGTAGATTGCCGAAGGCAATTTTTATCTGTTCAAAGAAGGGAATTTCTGGAGGTTCTGCCAATTGAATGCGTTTCGCTTCAAAAGCCAGGATGCGATCGCGTGTTCCATGAAACGCACCAATATAAGGATAAAACCGAAATCACAGTACAAATTGCTGCTAATACTAGATACTGTTGTTGAGAATTAGTAATCTGAGAAAAAACCATTTGCGCTAAAATCAGCGATAAAATACTGCCACCAATGGAAAAAGTAAAGCGAAAGCTATTTAAACTAGTTCGTTCATCGTAATCTTGAGATAGTTCCGGTGTCATTGCCGTATAAGGCAAATTGACCACTGTAAAAAACACTTGAGACATGACCCCAATAGCAACGTAATACCAGAATAATGGCCAAATATTACTACTTTGCTGCGGGTTAAATTCTGGTACAATCCATTGTAAAAAGAAGAAAATCCCAAAAGGAATAGCACCATATAACAACCAAGGTAAACGACGACCCCAGCGACGAGATTTAGTTTTGTCTGTCAATAATCCTACAAATGGATCATTAACAGCATCCCAAATTTTACCAATCATTAAAATACTGCCAGCTAAACCAGCAGGAATACCTGCTACTTTGGTAAAGAAAACCAGCAGAAAAAATATGGCAATATTAGAAGTAATAGCTGGACCTAAATCTCCAGCACCATAAGCAAGTTTAGTTTTAACATCCAACTTTTCACTGGCTAATTTTTTACTATTGGAATCGTTCATAATTACTTACACTCATATTAGAATAGTTGGTATTTGCTTTCAGTGCTAACTAAAAAATAATTCCCTGAGTTTTATGTCAGACCTTCACATTTCTTGGTCAGATTATCACCATAAAATTGAACAATTGGCTGTCAAGATTTATCAATCAGGTTGGGAGTTCAATCAAATTGTCTGTCTTGCTAGAGGGGGACTAAGAGTAGGAGATATTCTTTCCCGGATATATAATCAACCTCTGGCAATTTTAGCTACATCATCTTACAGTGGTGCGGTTAAACAAGAAAGGGGCAGTTTAATAATTTCCACTCACTTAACGATGACTACCAACAAGTTAGGTTACCGGATTCTCCTGGTAGATGATTTAGTGGATTCTGGGATAACTCTACAGCAAATAGTTCCTTGGCTAAAAGAACATAGTGAGTTTCCCATTGAGGAAATCCGTACTGCTGTAATTTGGTATAAGGCCTGTTCAGTTATTACCCCAGATTACTATACTGAGTATCTAGCTAATAACCCCTGGATTCATCAACCTTTTGAAAAGTATGAACTTATGAATCCTCCTGATTTGGAGACAAGTATAAGTCAAAGGTGTTGAAAAATCGTTGATTGGGGATTGGGGATTGATAATTCTCTCCTGTTCCTCTGTCACTTGTCACTTTGTGTTAGAGCGCGCACCTAGTCATTTAAGTATCATATTTTGAGTGATCGCATCATGGGGTATAAACACATAAACCCAAGGCTTAGCATTGTGTTTTAGCATATATTCAGAAGCATATTTACACCATTGAGCCGCTACATCTTTCTTAGCAAGCACTTGAGGATGATCTATTTCATCTCGATTTTTAGGTTCAAGCATATAGATAATTTCTTCTGTTCCTGCCACAAAATCCGGTTGAGATTCTAAATAATCTGCATCCCATCTGTAATAAATCTGAAGTTGTCCCCTTGCTGGTTTCAAGCATTTTGTGCATCTCATTCCAAATAGATAATACCCTCTCGGCTTCTGATTGAAATTCTTGTTCTGTATAAAGGCATTTAGAAAAACCTGTAAACAGATATTTAGATATATTACTTTTATCTTGAGGCGAGATTCTATATTCTGAAGAATTATTCGCATTTTTAGTATAAGCACTCTCTTCTAGCGTTGTAAAACCTTTGCTGATTTTGACTTCATACTCAACTTGATATTCCCAGAAATGTTTTTTCATCTGGTCATGGACAAAATTAGCAATCTCGCTTTAATAATAAGTAGGTAGACACAAATAAACATAACTATGTAGGAAAATATAAGTTACTTGAAACCCTTGGGATTGCTTGATTCCCCTTTGCTGCATTCGCCATGACATAGTTATAAATTTTTTCACCCACCTACTTAATATAAAACTTCCTGTGTATCTTCTTCCGACAAGTATGTGAGAAAAGGGTGCAACGCGATTGTGTAAGGTGGGGCAAAAGGTGTGCGATCGCTAAACTGAAAACAGGCATCGATAAAAACCATTTACCGTACAATTAAAATATTGTATACATATATACAATGAAATTACTTAAACAATTTTATCAGATGAGAGAAGTTGAGACAGACTGGTATTATGGTCGGAAAAAAAGGTAGGATTTCCAAATAAAAAACAGTGAACGCCTACGATTAATGACAAAAATATATATTCAAGTCTTGATTTAAGCAAATGTTTGACAGATTTTCAAGAGCAAGTTACGAAACTTTTAGAAATTAATAACATTCCCGAATAGAATGGACAAACTTTCAAGGCCTATGAAGAGAAGATTAGACCTATTGCAGAATTAATTTTATGTTATAATGCTTGGTTGTCTTTGTTTTAGCCAGAAGTTAGAGTTACACGCTTATGTTTGAATTAGTAATCGCAAACAGCAGCAAAAATACATAAAATCTAAAACTATCTATCATACCACAGAAACAATTTTGTAAGAGGTCTATTAGAGAAGCTGCATTAATATGGATGAATTTATTGCTTCAGGAGTAGGAGAGTATTCTAAAACTCTGGTTAAACAAAGAAATTATCTTTTACGTGCCTATCGGGAAGAACCTTTGAATTATGCTAAAGTTTTAGCCCGTAAATTACCTATTGGTAGTGGAGCTATCGAAAGTTTAATCCGCCAAGTTGTCAATTTAAGAATGAAAGGAAACAGTAAATTTTGGTTAAAAGAAAATGCGGAAATTATGTTAAATCTTCGTTGTCAATGGATAGCTGGAAGTTGGCATAATTTCTGTAATTCCATTTTTACCTCTTTTATCCGTATTCAAACTGTCTAATATTTTAGACCTACAACTACCATTTAACAGAATTTTCTATGCTAATAAATACCTGCTTATTTGATTGGGGAATATCAATGGTTTGCTGAATTAATAAATTAGTTGTCTTAGGAAGAATAGCTTCAATATTTGGTGGTGTACTTAGTCCTTCAATTTCCAGTTGTTCTGGGTGATATTAATGAGTTGATTGATTATAGGTTATCCATGTCAAATAGTGATTGTTGTAAAGGTTGTTCTGGTGATTTTTGTAGTGATGTTTGCTGAATCTTTGGAGGTGCTTTAGGCAGATTTTCTATATTGAGGCTGTAATCATCGTGTCCCCATTCACAGCGTGAAAGTATTTGTTGAGGAATTTTCTGATTGTCAGATTTGGAAATATATCGCCTTTCCCACGAAAGGCACTACATAAAATAAGTAAGGTACGCTTTTCTCCTACTTAATCAGCAAGTTTAGAATTGTTCGTGACTGAGATTTTAGGTAGTGTCCCGAAGGGATACGCTCATAGGTGCATTTTTTTGTTTTGCTGTCAACCAATCATAAATCTTTTCAATGTTTAAGTCCTCCCATTCAAAGCGCGGATTGACTTTATTTAGTTCATCTTTTAATTGATTGAGATCATTAACTATATGAGAGCCCAGGCTTCCATCTAAATATAGATTACAGCCAAGTATTGTTACTCCATTTTTGTCTAAAGGATCCTCAACATCTTATTACAAGCGAGAAAAGCTTGCATTAAATTTTTGAAACTTTCTATCTACTAAATCCCGAATTCCATCACGAAATGCTTTATTCTCTTTCATATTGGGAAGATTCTCCGCCTTAGCCTGTACTAACCAAAGCAGGTTATTAACCCGATCAGAATAAACTGCATCAATACCATTATCATCCCCTCCATTGATAATCGAGTGAGCAGCTTGAGGGGGAGTAATATTAGCAATATTAGCGATCGCAAATACAGCTAAAGAACGACTCAAACGATTTTTCTATGTTGTTCTGGTGTCCAATTTTTCTGAAGTTCAGTCTGAAGTTGAGGAATCATTGGAAAATAATCCCGTGTAAGAACTTCAATAATTTGAGTCTTTTGGGCTTTTGTATTTGGCTTAGACATGAAGCGATCACTAGTATTGGAATTGTTTTAATAGATCATCCCAGAATAGGGTACAGCCCGGATACTTATCTTCAAAACAGCCACAACCAAAGAGGGAGAGTCACTAACAATACCATAGACCCCATTGCTAAAGCTGTTACTCCCAAATCATGATCTAAATCAAAGGTTTCTGCTATTATCAGTGTGGCAAAAGCTGGAGGCATGGCTATTTGTAAGACTTTTACCTGTGCTGCTTCACCAGTGACACCAAAAAGCGATAGAGTGCTGCCTAGAATTATGGGGACTAATAGCATTTTGATGAAAAAACTGATTCCCGCTGGTTTGAGTTTGTACCAAGAATTCAGCCGTGAAAGTCTCATGCCAATTAAAATTAAAGATAAAGCTATAGCACACCAAGCTAATTTCTTTAGGCCAATTTCCACCATATTGGGGATTGCAACTTGACGAAATAATAACCCATATCCAAAACTCCAGAGGGCAGGATTGATTAATATAGCCTTAGCCATGTGTCCATGATTTTGGATTGTGTTGCCAAAACGGGTTGCTAGTAATACACCCAAGCCATAAGCTCCGAAAACTGACCCCAATAAATCGTCAAATAATGCCCAGGCAAAATATTCTTTACCGACCATTACTAAGGTGATGGGAAAGCCTAGATAACCTGTGTTACCAAGCATTGACGCTAGAATTAAACTAGCTTGGGTTGATGGTTGGGGTTGGGAATTTTTTAAAAAGGCTTGACCTTTGATCAGTAACCAGGCTAAAAATGCTCCTAGTAAAATGGCTAAGTAAGCGATCACTGGTGCAATCCAGATCTGTTCTGATAAGTCTGTTTGCCGCAAAACAGCGACAATACTTATCAGTACTCCTACCCAAAACAGAAATTTAGCCAAATGAGTAGTAAATATGGTAGGTAATTTACGTCCCAGCATAATTCCTACTAACACTAATCCTAGCAACTTGCTATTAATCCTAGCAACTTGATATATAGTTCTAAGAGGTTTATCAAGATTTTACCTCAAATAGAGATATAAAATGATACCTATTGCGTTAGTGTTTTCCAATTTAGAATTTTGAATATCATCAAGAAAAATGATTGTAACCGATGAAAACTGAAAAGCTTATTCAATCAGTTTTTCATAAACTAAAATCTAAAATCTAAAATCTAAAATCCAAAATTGTAGACAACTAGGAGTGGACACTTGAAAAAGGCTGGGTTTCCAGAAAAACCGCAAAACTCATCATCAGAATCAGATCCTGGTGATGATATTCCAGCTGCTATACGCGATACTCCTGATACCGGATCTAGACTCCGTGTGCAACCTCTAGTTTTGGTAATTGGGGGAGTAGTAGGATTTGTTCTGCTGGCTATAACTAGTGGTTTTTTATTTTTTATTACAGGACCTCAAAAAAATGCTGATTCTCAACCAACACCAGTTAGTTCTATACCAATACCCACTAATACCCCAGCTACTAATAATGATACGGTTTTGGGACATTTGGCATATCCCGAAGCACCAGAATCAGAACTCTTAGCAATTACAGTTGATGGACCCATCAAAATGCGACAAGCAGCAGCCCAAAGGTTTCAGCAAATGGCACAAGCGGCTAGAAGTATGGGTATAATTTTAGCGCCAATTTCTGGCTTTCGTTCAGTGAAAGAACAAGAACAGTTATTTTTTAATGTGGGCGCTCAACGTAATCAAACCCCCGCCCAAAGAGCCGCCCTCAGCGCCCCTCCTGGTCATAGTGAACATCATACAGGCTATGCTGTGGATATAGGAGATGGAGCAGTACCAGCGACTAACCTACAACCTAATTTTGAGGATACCAAAGCCTATCAGTGGCTACAAGCCAATGCTGCACGGTTTGGTTTTGAGATATCTTTTCCCAAAGATAATGTTCAAGGTGTGAGTTATGAACCTTGGCACTGGCGTTTTGTAGGCGATCGCAACAGCTTAGAAACATTCTACAAAGCCAGAAATCTCAAACCAGCTAAATGATTGGGCATTGGGCATTGGGGATTAGCAATTAGGTTTTTCTTCCGTTGCCAGACCCATCTCCCAGTCTTCAGTCCCCAGTCACTTTTTCTGATACTTCCCTGGATGCTTGTGGGCGAAATATTCCTCCATGATTTCTAAAATCATTGGTGCAGCCACACTACCACCACCACCACCGGAATGTTCAGCAAAAGCCACAATTACAATTTCTGGTTTATCCGCAGGTGCATAAGCCCCAAACCAAGCATGATTTTGTTTGGATCTGCCCTTCCAAGCTTCTGCTGTCCCACTCTTCCCAGCTGTTGGGGGAATAGTTGGTTTATTCAAAGCTTTACCTGTACCTTCAGATACTACTTTCCGCAATCCTTCACGGAGGATTTTGACAGTTTCTGGCTTCATATTTAAAGATTTGCGCCACCTTTTTGCGTCCCCATTGTCCTTAAGTAAATGTGGCTGCACTCGATAACCACCATTAGCGGGGACAGCGAACATCACAGCCACTTGCAGAGGTGTGGTTTGTAAAGCACCTTGACCAATAGACATATTAATAGAGTCACCTACAGTCCAAGGTATTTTCCAAACTTTGCGTTTCCAGTTTTCATCAGGAACTAACCCTTTGGCTTCTTCTGTGGAGAACTCAAAGCCAGTTTGTTCACCAAAGCCATATTTACGAGTCCATTCAATCAATTTATGACCCCCTACTCCTTTACCAATTTGATAAAAGAAAGTATCACTACTCCACTGCATAGCCCCAACAAAACCTAATGGACCAAATCCCGCATGGTTCCATTCACCAAATCTTGTTCCACCAATGGTTAAAGAACCATAGGTTTGTAGCACCGTGTTAGGAGAAAACTTACCCGATTCTATTCCCGCTGTTGTAGTGACAATTTTAAAGGTACTAGCAGGTGGGAAAGCACTTAACGCACGATTAACCAAAGGATGCTCCTCACCTTGGACGGTTTTCCAGTCTTTTTGAGAGAGTTTTTGTTTAGAAAAAATATTGGGGTCAAAGGTAGGATGGGAAACCATTGCTAAAACTTCACCATTGTTAGGGTTGAGTGCCACAATTGCCCCATTCCGATTACCCAGAGCTCTTTCTGCTGTCTTCTGCATCTCTATATCTATAGTCAGGTGCAAATCATTACCAGCTTTGGCTTGTTTTTCTCCCAAAACCCGCAGAGGTCTACCAGCACCATCCACTTCTACTTGCTGACCACCCCATTGACCCCGGAGTGTTTTCTCATAGGCTTTTTCTACTCCCATTTGTCCAATCACGTCACCAAGACGATAGCCTTCAGGCTTCCTCTTTTTCAACTGTTCTGCTGTTAGTTCACGGGTGTAGCCGAGTATATGCGCCAATTCTCTACCTTGGGGGTAATAACGCACAGCTTCCGTATTTATTTCTACATCTGTAAGTTCTGTTGCATATTCCTTTAACGCTGTAATTTGCGCTTCAGTCACATTACGAGCGATGCGAACTAGAGAAGCCGAGTTAGCCCCTGCTTGTTCTAATTTAGTTTCCATCTCCTCTTCAGAAATATCCAGAATTTGGGACAGACGCTTGCCCACAACTGGCCATGAGGGCTTAGTATGTGCCATTGGCCACAAATACACAGAACGGGGATAGCGAGTAGTTGCTAACAGTTTGCCATTACGGTCGAAAATATTGCCTCTTTCCGGTTGTTTGGGAATCATCCGAACCCGGTTAGATTCTGCCCGTTGACGAAGTTTTGAACCATCAATAATTTGCAAATAAGCTAAACGAGCGCCTATTCCCGATGTCATTAATAAAGTAAGTAGTATTAAAAATACTGACTGGAAACCACGCCCAACGGAACGGGTATTTTTTTGATTACTAGGTAGTGATGGTAATATAGCCATAATAATAACAAAAGATGCTTGAAATTAATATTATCAATGCTTTACATCTGTCACCCGGTATTAAGAACAAAATAATAGCAAGTATCTTTTTAATAAGAGTGTTTTCGCCAGCTACAATAAATCACAGTGTTACTTGTAGTCTAAGTTAATAGCCTACATTGATTAACCAAGTTTCGTCATATTATGGCATTCTACTGAAGACTATGGCTCAAACTGTGATGCGGAATAAGAGGGGTGTAACTAATTTTCAGCCGCTTGATGTTGAACTGCGTAATGTATTCAAGTTTTTCAACCAAGAACCAGCAGTACATGGCCTGGACTTGGATGTGAGACAGGGAGAGTTCTTTAGTATTTTAGGCCCTTCAGGTTGTGGTAAGACAACTATACTCCGCTTAATTGCTGGATTTGAAAGGGTTGACGCAGGTAAGTTGCTGATTCAAGGCCAGTCGATGACTAATGTGCCTGCTTACCGGAGACCTATAAATACAGTGTTTCAGAGCTATGCTCTGTTTAATCACTTGAATGTGTGGGATAACATTGCTTTTGGACTGCGGTTAAAAAAAATCTCCAAATCCGAAGTTGATAGCCGGGTGACAGAAGCTTTAAAACTCGTCAAAATGGAAAGTTTGCGATCACGCTTACCTTCTCAACTTTCTGGTGGTCAACAACAACGAGTGGCTTTAGCTAGGGCTTTAGTTAATCGTCCCGCTGTCTTACTCCTAGATGAACCCTTGGGAGCATTAGATTTAAAACTGCGTAAGGAAATGCAGGTTGAACTATGCAATCTCCACAAGGAGTTAGGATTAACATTTGTGATGGTGACACACGATCAGGAGGAAGCATTATCTTTATCTGATCGCATCGCAGTCATGAATCAAGGCAAAATTGAACAAGTCGGGACTCCCAGCGAAATTTACGAACATCCTCAAACTGCTTTTGTTGCTGATTTTATTGGTGATACTAATTTATTCAGTGGAGAAATTACCACAGTTGAGTCCGAGTGTGTCAAAGTGTTGACCAAAACAGGACTCTCTATTGTTGCTGCTCGTACAGAAGATACACCTATTGGATTATTGGAAGCAGTAGTATTAAGTGTGCGTCCAGAAAAAATTCAGATTTCTCTTTATCAACCAAATCTACTAAGCAACTGCTTTGAAGGCAGATTAGTTAATATCATGTATTTAGGTACTCATGTTAATTATGTTGTGGAATTAGCCAATGGCATAAATGTTAATGTTTTACAACCCAACACGTTTGGCACCTTACCAGATTGTCACACACCCATCTATCTTTGGTGGGCAGAAACTGACTGTTTAGCTATTAGTCAAGCATCAAGGATAAAAAATCCATAATGACTCAAATGACTAACAGAAGACTATTCCTAAAAAGAATGGTAGCACTTTCTAGCCTGTCTTTAAGCAGTTGTGGCTGGAGATTAGCTAATGTGAGTACAAATTATACTAACTCTGGTCAAAGTGACAGCCTATCTATATACACATGGAGTCAATATACTGATCCAGAATTATTATCTACTTTCACCACCCAAACTGGGATAAAAGTATTAGCAGATATTTATGATTCCAATGATGTGATGCTGGCTAAATTACAAGCTGGAGGTATAGCTACTTACAGCATTATCTATCCATCTGACTATATGGTACAGAAGATGGTAGAGAAAAATTTATTAACAGAAATCAATCATCAACACCTAATAGGGTTAGAAAATTTATTTCCCCAATTTCAAAACCCAGGTTATGACCCTAATAACCGTTATAGTATTCCCTTTAATTGGGGAACGACCGGGTTACTTTACAACTCAGAAAAGCTGACGACTCCACCAGAAGATTGGGAGTATCTTTGGCGAAACCAAGATAAACTTTATAAGCGCATGACCTTGCTCAATGATGTGCGGGAGGTGATGGGTGCAACATTAAAAATGCTCGGTTATTCTTACAATTCACAAAATGAAATGGAAATCAAACAAGCCTATAAAAAATTGTCGTCGTTGAAACCTGCAATCGCAGCTTTTGATACCGATGCCTGGCAAAACCAAATTCTGGCAGGAGATTTATTATTAGCCATGTGTTATTCTGCCGATGGAATCAAAATATCCAAAGAAAACGCCAAACTTAAATATGTGATTCCTCGCAGTGGTTCTTCACTCTGGACAGATACTATTGTCATTCCCAAAACAGCCAATAATCTCCCTGGAGCATATAGTTGGATTAACTTGCTGCTAAAACCAGATATAGCAGCTGGAATCAGCAAAAGACTAAATATTGCTACTCCCAATCGTGCTGGTTTTGAACAATTGCCAAATCAGATTCAAAATAATACTAACCTCTTTCCTCCACAGGCAATTTTAGATAAGTGTGAACCAGTCACTCCTATAGGCAAATTGGAAGAGGTTTATGAGCGATATTGGACTCAATTGCTGGCATGAAGTAGAAAGAGTTCAGGAGGTTCTTCTCCCCCTACACCCTTACACCCTTAAAACCTAAAATTGGTACTGAGTCGTGTCTATTCAAAGTCCTAATTCCCCAACAGAATCCCCTGGTAATATTGCCAAGAAAGTGAAATTCAATCACTATACTAGCGAATTCTTACAGCCTTTAGCGTTACTTGCACCATCTGGGATATGGTTATTACTATTATTGTTGCTACCAACATTAATAATTTTTGAATTAAGTTTAGTTAAGGATATTGCTCCAGGAGATATTGTTAATCCTGATGGTATTCAAAACTATATACGTATCCTTGAACCACTTTATTTACAAGTAATATTCAATTCTCTATTGTTTGCAATCAAGACAACAATTATTTGTTTAATTTTGGGTTTTCCAGTTGCTTATTGGATTGCTCAAATGGCACCAAAACGCTGGCGTAATTTGCTGTTATTAGGGTTTGTTTTACCATTATGGACTTCTTCTTTATTACGTTCCTATGCTTGGATTACTATCCTACGTCCTACAGGATTATTGAATAGTTTACTGACCAGTTTAGGTTTACCTGCTTTGGAATTATTGAACCGTAATCCAGCGGTATTAATTGGTATGAGTTACAGTTTATTACCCTATATGGTTTTAGTTTTATATGCTTCTTTGGAAAAACTAGATCAACAGTTATTAGAAGCTGCTGCTGATTTGGGTGCAAATCCAGTGCAGACTTTTTGGAGGGTGACAGTACCGCAAGTTTTTCCAGGTATTGCGGCTGGTTCTTTGTTGGTATTCATTACTGCTTTGGGGGATTTTATTGACCCAGAATTACTTGGTGGTGCTTCTAGCATGACAGCAGCACGGTTAGTTTATAATCAGTTTCTGGGTGCTACTCAAAATTGGGGTTTTGGTTCAGCATTGAGTATGACGTTAATTCTGGTGGTGAGTATTGCGATCGCACTCGTCATTAAATTTGGTGAAGCCACACCTAAGAAATAGAAATTATTTGCAAAAATTGTAACCAGCAAACCCTAATTTTAGTTACAGTTAGCTAAACTCTCAACAGTAGCCAGAAATTCATGCTCTAAATAAGGTTTACTCAAATAAGCTGTTGCACCGAATTCTTGAGCTAACTGACGATATTTTTCAGAACTACGACAAGTGAGAATTACTACAGGTTTTTTAGCTAAAGCCGGATTTTGACGGATATGGCTTAACAATTCAAATCCATTCATCCGTGGCATTTCTAAATCATAAATGATCACTTCAACTTCAGGATGTAACTGCAATTGTTCGAGAGCTTTGCTGATTTTAAGTATGAATTTGTCTAATCTTAAGTATGAATTTGTCTAAAGTAAAGACGCAAAGAAAGAAAAAGAAAGGTAATTTTGGTATTGCATAATCTGATTCAGGAACGCCAATTTCGAATATATAAAAAAAGTCCGCATGTGCGGACTATGGACATTGGATAAGGTTAAGTTGTCACCAAGAGAGCCTACAAGATGTTAGACTTATTTATATTTTTGCTGACAGAAACTAAAAAATCAAGTCTATAAGTGTAATTCTTAGGACATAACTCCAGGAATTAAGTCTAATAAATAAATTATTTTAATTATGAATATATAGCAATCAAAAACGAATTGCAACTACTGTAGAAATCCTATCAATACCAATAGGTTAATAATCTGAAATGTGTCAGTTTGTTTGGGTAAAGAGTAAAAATTTTTGTCTTCCCATTTATTCTTTAACCGACAAATATTGGACTTCTATTGGACTTCTATCCCATATTCCGCAATTCATATTGTAGTAGATATATACATGTAAAATATAAAGGAAGATATGTAGTAAATACATAATTTAAATAGTAAACAAATAGACAATACGTAAGAGTTCAGGTGGTGGGGTATTGACAATGAATTCAGGATAAAAGATGAGAAAATGAATGTAAATGAGCCTAAATTAAATAAAAATACCCAAAAATATGAATTACCAAAAAGAAGAGTTTGAGAGTAGGAACTTGGATCACTTGGGAATACAGGAATAATAGATGAGATAGGAATTCTAGAAAAAATCAATAAGATATTCTTAATAGATAGTAGAGAGAAAGTGAATACAAGAGAAATAGTCAAAGCAATCATTATGAATAGACTAGGTTTTGTATGGAGACCATGATATTTATCTCCTCGATTTTTTGAGAAGAAAGCCATAGAACATTTATTAGGAGCGGGAATTGAAGCAGAAGATTTAAATGATGATAAAATAGGCAGAGTAATGGATAAGCTATACAAATATAGATTAACTAAATTAATCCTAATAATTGCTCTAGAGGTAGTAAAAAAATATGGAGTAGCAACCAAATATTCCCATTTAGATTCAACCTCATTACATTTGCATAGAGAGTATAATAATTACCTAAATAATCTAGGACAAGAATTATTGGATATTTCAGAGCCAGTGGGTTGGGTGGGTTCCCCGACTTGAAACAACTCGGGTATGTTTTCAAGGGATTCATTTTCTGAATACACAAGGAGTTGATAGGATTCTGAACTTGACAGAGGAACGTTATCAAATATTGCAATTCCTACCTACAGCTTGTCAAAAGTATTATTTATTGTCTTACTTTTCAAATCTCTACTTCACTAGTACATAGTCTTGTCTTGTATTTTCATAAGTGATTGAAGAATCCAAATTAAACATTGTTGTCTAACTAGCTTTTTTTACACAATAAGAAAGCTGGAACTTTGACGTGTATAATTTATATTTTCATGGCTACTGGATGTTTAAAAAAAATAGTTCTGAATTGCCTGTAAATGTAGTTTATCTATGCTACTTACTTAACTGCGGAATCTGGGATCTATTTGATGTTTGTGTATCGCTGACAAGACTGAAAATTCAGACATAATTAAAGGATTTATGTCAGCAAGTTTTTTAAACTGTCAGAAATTACCCAACTCATATATGATTCCTATATTTGATAATTAACAAATTTCTCAAACACTCTGACTCCTGAATAAGTCCTAACTCTAATGAAAGACCTCATAAGTGATGACTTATGAGGTCTAAAGATTTTTAGGCACAGTTGAGGAAATTACCAATATTTATCAGTTGAAGTAGGTCATTTCTCTACTGATAAAATTTTGGTAAAGTTTATTAATATCTCAAACCTGCAACCTAAAAGCCCACAGGTCAATTACTTCAATACTCTACCAGACATTATCAAAGATAGGTAGCCAGATTGGCTGTTTTTATCGACCTGTGGATGATGACTAATTATTAGATAACTCAACCATTTTGGGTATTCCAACTAATTGGTAGAGCTTATCTTCAAATTTTTCGCTACATACTGACCAATCAAATTCTAATATTGAAGGACGAGCTTGCTGAGATAATTGTGCTTTGAGGTCAGGATTTTCGAGAATTGTAATTATTTTCTCAGCAAAATCTTTGGGGTTGTTGGGTTGAGCAAGAAAGCCATTATAACCAATAATCACTTGTTCAGGAGTTGAAGGAGCGATAGCTGCAACTACAGGAGTTCCAGAAGCTAAAGCTTCGTTATTTGTAGTGCAGAAATTTTCCGTGACTGAAGGGTTAACAAAAACATCGGCTCTAGCGAACCATCCCAAAAGTTCGGTACCGTGAGATTCACCCCAAATTGTTACTCCAAATGGGAAAGCTTGAGCGCGGCGACGAATTTCTTGATCTAAAGGTCCGCTGCCAATAATAACTAAGTGGACATCGGGAATTTTAGCAGCAATGAATGGAAATGCATCTAAAAGTTGAGTGACATTTTTTTCTGCTGTGATGCGTCCAACGAAGATAATAGTTGGGCGTTGATCATCAGGTCTTGGGTCATAACAGATGTTCCGGGGGTGAAATTTTTCACAATTGATTCCTTGATAAGGAAGGTATTCAACCCGTTTACATTTTAGCTTTTGGTATTTAGATAGTTGTTCTCTAGATGGAAATAAATTTAGACTATACGCATTACTAAACTGCTTCACTAAAAGAGGAACGATTGGGCGCAGTAAACTGAAGAAGACATCTCCTAAATAATATCGGATATAAGCCACGATATCAGTATGAAAAACCGAGATAATTGGGGTTTTGGTACGTTTAGCGTATTCAACTCCTATCGGCCGACCATAGCCTTGCAAGAAAATTGAGTATAACCCCCTCATCTGTGCTGCTTCTTCAACAATGATAATATCAGGCTGAAATTTCTCTAGTAATTTACTATCGCTCCAATGGCGATAGTTGAGTGGTTGAGGTAGCGATTTGTAGAAGATTAGTGGTTGTGTAGGAAAGGCGTAAGATGAAAATCTAGGGAAAGATTGTAGTTCTTCTAGTCCCGGCATGGGACGATTACCAACTATTTTAGGATACTGATTGTTTATTTCTGGGTGGATGAGAAAAACTTGATGTCCTTGTTCAAGTAACCAACGTACTCGCTGATGTACTGCAACTGAAACTCCTGTTAAGAATGGAGGAAATAATCCTGTAAATAAGGCGATGCGAAGAGGTTGTTTTTTCATTGGGAAGTAACTATTTCATGAAATGGCTGGGTTAGGATTTACGCAGCTACTCTTTCATGAAAATGTTGGTGTTTGTATCTGAAGATTAACAAAATACCAATATGAAATTACAGAGAAAGTTTACCATAGATTGGTTGATCTAACCATTGATAAGGATGATATTCAACTAAGTGAATATTCCAGGGTCCTTGGACTTTATAGGTAAGTCCGCGCCATGTAACTTTTGACATCCAAAGAGAAGATAGTATTGCCAATCCATAAACCCACTGTGTTAGAGGAATGGCAATTAACATTTTTATTATTGTGGTTAGTGAAACTTGAGGAGTCACTTGACCTTGAGAGCGAATTACTTCTTGTACTCCTAGTTCCATTACTAGCATTAACAAGAGTAATCCGATGGTGTAGATGCTATAGGATTTAAATAGGGAAACTGACCTATTCCATTCTGTTGCTAACAAAAATCCTAAAGCCAATATGATAGTGACGGTGGGAAATAGAATACTGGAAACAGCATCACTGACTAAAGCTAACCAATTGGGGTGATAAAGTCGTGAGCAAAGTATTAAGCGTTTGAGAGATGCGAATAAGTAGGTTAAGTCGCTTTCTTCTCTGTTAACCATTAACAAGGAAGGGACGAATTTAATTCCTAGTCCATGTTTTTTGATAATTTTATGCATGAGCATATCATCAGCAAAAGCTTCTCCCCATTTTTCGAGTAATTCTGTTTGGTTTAGCAGTTCTTTTTTAATTGCTAAACTGCCACCCCAAGGAACTTGAAATAGGAACATCTGTACAACAGTTGACACGTTGCCAGCATAGCGTACTAAAGAACCCCAATATTTCCCTGTGGGTACATACCAACGGTTTCCTGTTGTTAGTCCCACTTTGTCATCAGTGAGAGGACTAACTAATTCTCTTAACCAATTGGGATGAACTATAGTATCTGCATCTACTAATGCAACTACTTGGTAAGAATCATCTAAATCTGAGACAGCTTGCACCAAAGAACTGCATTTAAGACTACAATTATGGCGTACTGTTCTTAAGGTGCTAATTTGAAAATTAGTTGCACCAATTTCAGTAATTGCCTCTTTGACAATTTTAAAAGCCGGATCTTCTGGACTATCTATGATCAGTTTTAGATCATACTGCGGGTAGTTTTGTTTTAAGAGGGATCGTACACATTTAGGTAAATATGGATCAGCACCTCGTAAACAAAGAATTACTGCCGTTTTAGGTAACTGTTCATCTGATAATAAGGGTTGTTTGTATGAACGCAGATACCATAAAAATACCAGCGTTAAACATACTTGAATTACCAACCAACCTATCAAAGACTTAGACAGAAAGTTGGTCAAATCTTCCATAGAATTAGGGGTTGGGGACTGGGGATTAGGGACTGGGGATTAGGGAGACAGGGAGATAGGGAAACATTAATCAACACCTATTCCCTATTCCGTTCTTACTCTCACCTATTCTCTATGGATCAAGAGAATATTTAATGGTGATATTGATAGTGGTATTTTCTGTCATTTTAAAACTGGCTTTTTGGAATTTTGGTGTACCAGTTCGGATGGAAATAATGGGATTTTTCGAAATTCCAAAACCTTCTTGAGGAATACCAAAAAAGTCCTTATTGAGTTTCCTATCACCATTTTGGTCATCAACTACGGCAACAGCATAAGTACCAGGTTGTACTCCCGAAAATACTTTCTTCACAGAATTACCAGTAATTTTAGTACAGCCACTTTTAACTTCACTAGAATTACTCATAGGAAATCCTTTTTCAGAATCGTAAACTCTGAAGCAAATTTCACCTGTATTGTTACGGATACCATTCACTACTACAGTTAGTGTAGTACTTGGTTCTGCATGAACAGTATTAGCACAATTGACACTTAATAAAGTTACCAGCAATAAATAAGAGAAGCGAGATGTTTTCAACATATTAATTGATGCCAGAGTAATGGGATGGAACTTGCACTTTTGCTGCTTTGGTTGTTGGCAACTTCTTTGAAAGTAATATTTTTGCAGCCATCCACAAATCTTTAATTAATAAAGATTCATTTCCAGATAGCTTTCTGCAAAGGTTAAAATAACACAATAATTGCTCATGGAGATTCAGTGAACTTTGACTAATTGAAAGTAGATATTCTTTGAGGATTCGCCAATGAGGAAATAATATTTTTCCCTTATTAGCCGAGTCAAACCACACTGAATAATCATAAAAATTCGGTAGCATATTTAATGAGTATCGGGAATTTTTGTTAGTAAATGACAAGTAATTTGGAAAGAACATACTCAAAGATTGTTGAGGATGACTCCTGGCAAAAAATAAGTATTCAGGGATTTCATAAAACTGTCCAACCATACCCAGTCTTAATAATAAAATCCCGTCTGCATTACCGTAACCACCCATAGGAGGTATTTTTTTCAAAGCAGATTTGCGAATTACACCATACATTTGATAGCACAAATGTTTAGTTAATAATTCATCAAATCTAACCTGTAATTTCGATGAATTAGTATTCAGATTAATGTTGTAATTTTGCAGAAACCTACCCTGTTCATCAATAAAAGATGTGTGGGAATGACACAAGATATAATCAGGATTATTCTCAAGTACCTGCATACATTTACTGATAAAATCAGGAGCGTGTAAGTCGTCATAAGCTGCCCATTTAAAGTATTCGCTTTTAGACAATTCTAATACGCGATTAAAATTACGCGCACAACCAATATTACTATCATGACGATAATAACAAATACGTTGATCTTGTGCAGCGTAATTTCTACAAATTCCTTCAGTATTATCTGTAGAAGCGTTATCTGAGATAATTAGTTCAAAATCACCAAAAGTCTGATTTAACAGAGAATCTAAAGACTCTTGGAGAAATTTCTGACCATTGTATACAGGTAGCCCAATACTTAATTTTGGTGTGTATTTATACATACATAATTACTCAATAACTTATACTAATTCTTGTGTTACTTCATCAATTTTTGAACATCAATTTTTTGTAACCATTGATGTGTACGTTTCATCCCTTCTTCCAAATCAACTTTGGGCTTATAGTTTAATATGTTCGTAGCTTTAGCAATGGAATAAGGATATAGACGACTCATAAAATCGACGGATTCAGGAAGAATATCAGCTTTTTTGCGAAAAAATCTTTGTCCTTGATTTCTTACCCGTAAAAATAATTTCATTTCCTCTTTAGGCAGAGACATAGGTGCGGGTAAACCTTCCATTGCTGCCAGGTGGATAAAATAATCTTTCCAAGAAGTTTCTTCACCATCTGTGACATTAAAAATTTCGCCGTAAGCTTCTTTTTCTATTGCTAAAAAGATGGCATCAATCAAGTTATCTACATATAAATGATTCATCACACCTTTACCATCATTTGCATAGGCAAATAATTTTTGTCGCATCATTAGAACTGGTCGGACTATCCAAGGGATACTTCCTGGTCCATAAACATCTCCAGCACGAATGATAATCACGCCAAAACCTGGTGGTGAATTCAGTTTTAAAACTTCTATTTCGGCTTCAATTTTTGTTTGACAGTAGGGATTATTATCGCTTGCAAGTGTTCCCGTTTCTGTAATTTGATTGGTATAGTTAAAGCCATAAACGAGGACAGTGGAAAGATGTAGAAATGTTTTCACACCAGCTTGCTTTGCGGCTTTGGCCATATTGAGAGTACCACCAACATTTATTTCTCGAAAAGGCTTAATTTCTCCAGCTTCTTCTGCTAATTGACAATTATGTAGAATAATGTCTACTCCTTGACAAGCTCGTTGAGCAGTTTTTTCGTCAGTGATGCTGCCAACGATTATTTCAACTCCTAAATTTTTTAGAGTTTGATCCTGAACTGAAGAACTTTGTATTCCCTTGACTTTCATGCCTTGAGCTATAGCTAATTCAGCTGCACGTAAGCCGATAAATTCGTCAATTCCGGTGATCAGAATAGTTTTGTTGTTGAAGTTCATACTATTAATTAGTAAATATTGAGGGTTGAATTTTTGAATTTGTCCCAGCTTACTTAGAAAATATCAGCTGGATCTGCAGAGCGGAGTTTATTAATAGCTAATGCTCCAGAAGTTATACAAATTAGAATTGTAGAAGTTAAAACAATTAAGGCATTATTAGAAGTCATAATGATTGGTAATTTAGTTACTTCCATAGCAAAATCATATAAGGCAACGGAGAAAATAAATCCTGGTATATAAGCTAATAAAGCTAAGATTAATGCCTGTTGAAAGACTATATTTAATAAATAACCATTAGCGTAGCCAATAGCTTTTAATGTTGCGTAGGCAATAAATTGAGTAGCAATATTGCTGTAAAGAATTTGATAAACAATAACTACACCCACCACAGAAGCCATAGTTAGCATCAGATTAAGTATGAAACCTATGGGTGTTCTAGCTGCCCAATATTCTTTTTCAAAATTAATAAAGCCTTTACGAGTAAATATCTGTACATCATTAGGTATACTTGCTTGCAAATCTTTTAAAACCTGATTTGGGTCAAAACCTGGTTTGAGTTTAATAATACCTACATCTATGTTTTCTGCATGACGGGTATTAGGATTAATCTTTAAGAAAGTTGAGTCGCTAACAATTAAATTTCCATCGACACCAAAGGAAGGTCCTAAACCGAATAAACCACCAACTCTAACTCGATAACCTTGAAGAGAATCAAAGGGAAAGATTTCAATTGTTTGTTCAGTGTCTCCTTGCTCAAACTTTTCTGCTATTGGACCGAATTCTGGGCGAGAATTCTTATCAAATAACATGACACCAGTATTTTTAAGTATATCCAAATTATTCTGGACTTCTGGGAGATTCATCACTGGTTTTCCTGGGTCAAAACCTATGACATAGATTGAATATTTTTCGCCAGTAGCAGGATTTTTCAATTTGGCAAATTGCAAATATATAGGGCTAACTGATTCGACACCATTAAAACCTAATGTTTGGTATAAACGATTTCGAGAAAAACTTTGATTAGCAGTCAAAGCTTTATATTGAGAACTGACTAAAAACAAATCACCCTTGAGATTTTGATGTAATGCTGTGGCACTAGAATAAAGTGCATCTTGGAAGCCAAGTTGAATAAACATCAGCAGTACAATAAAGGCTATTCCGGCTACAGCTACAAGAAAACGTACTTTTTGCTGGGCAAGCTGTAGCCATGCTAAAGGAATTTTGACAATCATATATTTTGTTAGTTGTCAGTGGTAATTGGTAATTGGGTTATTCATATCCCCATGTTCCCTATTTCCTGTTACCTATTCACTGTGACCTATTATTAATGACTAAATTTGGATAGCGACATCTACTTGCAAGTTGGTCAAGCGAGACACTTTTTTGCTATCAGCAGGATTATCTATGGATATTTTGACCTCAACTATTTTGCGGTCTGTATCTGAATTGGGGTTAATACTAAAGATGTTTTGTTTGTCAATTTGCCAACCAATTGCTTTCACAGTTCCATGTATTTTTTCAGGAAAGGTAGCACTGGTAATGACGGCTTTTTGACCTACACGCACTTTTTGAATATCGGTTTGATAAACTTCAGCAAGTACACTCATTTCTGCTGTTTTACCAAGTTCAGCAAAGCCGGATGTAGTGATGACTTCGCCATTTTTAGAACGAATTTTAAAAACTCTGCCATCTATGGGAGATTTGATGTAGGTTAATTCGTGATCTGCTTTAGCTTGTTGAATAACAGTTTGGACGCTTTTGACTTCACCTTCTGCTAAGGCCACATCAACACCGCGTACTTCTTTAATGCTGTTGAGTTTAGCTGTGGCTTCTTTAATTTGATCTTGCAGTGTGTTTTGAGTACGGATAAGAGTCGCTTTAGCTTCTATTAACTGTTGTTGTGATGTCTTCAGTTGTAAGGCTTTGGTATCTGCAATGGAAGCAGAAATGGCACCATCTTTATACAATTGCTGATAGCGATCGCTCTCTTTCTGAGCATTATCTACTTCAGCTTGAATACGGTTAATTGTAGCTGTCTGAGCCGCAATTTCTCCTTTTAGTTGGGAATGTAAACGAGCCATTGTTGCTTTTTGAGCATTGATATCTCCGGGTTTGGCTCCAGCTTTTACCTGTGCTAATTTGGCTTTAGCAATTAGTAATTTGTCAAAGGCCAATTTAATCGCTATCTTAGAACGAGCATAGTCATCTAAATAAGCTAATACTTGCCCCGTTTTTACCTCGTCTCCTTCACTAACTAACAGTTTTTCTACACGCACACTGTTAATGGAATTTGGAGCAGATAAATAAGTAATTTTACCTTGTGGTTGCAAGCGTCCCAAAGCAGTTACGGCAAGTTTTACAGGAGTTGGTTTGGGGGAACTAAGTAAGGAAAAAGGAATCTGAGAATTAGGTTTTAATTTTAATTGAGAAAAACTGTAAAAAGATAGTAACCCTGTAGCTAAAGCAATGGAAGCGGCTAAAATTATTTTCCACTTCTTAGCGGCTCTTTTCAATAACCGGCGTTCTTTGTTTAATGCCATATTTTTATTCCATTTTTGCTCATAGATAGTTGTCATAGCTATATTAGTGTAGGTATTCAGCCAAAATAGATAAGGCTGAAATCTAACAAGGATAGCTATTTACAAAGTTGTCACTTTCTCCAAATTAACACGGATGAATTGGCTACAATCTGGTATTAGCTGACTGCTGAATGGAATGCTGAATTATTACGTTTTTACTTCCTTAAGCGAACGTAATTGAGGGGCTATAGATTACAATGACAAGGGCAGAACTAAGGGTGATATTACTTTCAGGTATCCTCAGTTATATCTTGAATGGGTATTTGATGACGTAGCGGTAAATACCAAATTACTAATCCACAATCTCGATTTCTAGATGTGAAGAATGGTTGATCTACTCAACTAAAAAAACTGGATGAACTCAAATTCAATCTTGCCAAAAATATTTTATTTTGTCAACAAATTAAATTTGCTAGTTTGATTTTGATGTACATAAAAAAATAATTTTGTAATCATAAACCTAGCTCAAATGAGCTATTTACTCTGGGGTATTATATTAGCAACTCATAATTTAACGATTAAATCTGTAATTCTCTTATCAAATCAGGCTTTATCAACTGATAATATCTAAATTTCCTTACATTTTACCTGGTTATGCAGCCTTGGCTAATCTATTGGTGTTGAAGCAAACACATCCTAAAAATTAATATTTGCTTTATGAATAACTATTTCGATTAATAAGTTGAGTTATCTTATAGATTCATCAAAAACCGAGGCTAAATTATCATGTTTATCTGAAAATAAGATATTTATGTTCATGGCAATAAATTGTATATCTAATGATTTATACCTACCTATAAAATCTGTTTATTTATCTGAATAAATCAAGGAAAAACTACTCAGTTATACCTAAGCAATAAAACGTTGCTGTAGAAATTTAGTCTAAGATTATACGCTTGCATTAATTGCATATTGAAAAGTAAGTTGATGATCCAAATATCTTTTCTCTAAACTTACTTTAAATGAACTATTCAATTTCTATAAGTTGTGTTAGTCTTTGTATTAATTCAACATTTAAAAGCAGCAAGGCAATTACTCAATCAACTGAAAGTCAAAAGGAAAAAATACTATAAACCAGCCACGTTGTGTTTAGAACAGTTTAAGTGTTTTTTCATATAGCATGAATTTTGATTCAAAGTAGTGTTCTTTCTGTAACGAGTTTAGCAGCTTTTATTGGTCAAACCCCATAAAATGTATTATCCTGAACAGTGAAACTGAACATGGTATTGAATAAGATTCAGGATGTTGTAATTAACACCAGCTACAGTTCAAAATGTGCAAGAGAAAAATCTATTTCTGATTTCATGTCTAAACGTCAGTTTTTATTGTTGAATTGGGATTCAATTCTTGAAAATATATCCTATGCACATTGGATACTACAACAGGAGTCAGGAGTCAGGAGTACAACTGTCTTGCTGTCTTGGTTTCAATTTAGATTCTGTACCTCATTGATCTGCAATCTGCTGTATTTACCAATCTAGTATCGAAACAAATCCCAGAATATCTTACCAATTTTTGTAATTAGAACGACCAATTACCGAAATATCAAGGGTCGTACATTGTATAGTATTTTGTCACTATTACAGCGTTACCACATTACCTGAAAACACCAAAAATGCCAATTATTTAGATGCTTAAACAAGGTAGTATTTACCGTGTGGTGTTGATGGATGAAAAGCTTAATTGCTTACGCAGCTACGTGAAATACTGTTTCTTAAAAGAGATCACTTCATTATTTCTAAGCAACGGAAATTACTGTAGCTAAACAATCCACAGTCCTCAAGATTACTCTATGCCATTATGTCTGCTGATTCTATTAATACTGCCTTGGCAGAGTTAGAGAGCCTTATTAACAGTTGTGAAAAGGATTTGATTCGGTTTATAGAGGAGAAAAAAATGAAATCAGAAAACCAAATGTCGACTCACAAAATTAACAGACAACTCCAACAAAATCCTATAGCAATTATTGGTATGGCTTCTCTACTACCACAAGCCAGAAATTTACGCCAATATTGGGCGAATATTGTTAATAAAATTGATTGTATTATTGATGTTCCTGAGAGCCATTGGAGCGTTAAAGATTACTACGACCCTAACCCCAGAACACCAGAAGATAAAACCTATTGCAAACGCGGTGGATTTATTCCTGAAGTTGATTTTAACCCGATTGAATTTGGTATTCCTCCCAGCATTTTAGAAGTTACGGATGTATCGCAACTGTTAAGTTTGGTAGTTGCGAAAGAAGCAATGGAAGATGCTGGTTATGGTGAAGCTCGTGAATTTAGTCGCGATTATGTAGGGGTAATTTTAGGTGTAGCTCAAGCCAAGCAATTAGGAATACCTCTATCTGCAAGGTTAGAATATCCGATTTGGGAAAAAGTTCTCAAAAGTACTGGTTTATCTGACGAAGATACTCAGAAAATCGTCGATAAAATTAAAAGTGCTTATATCAAATGGGATGAAAATGCTTTCCCTGGAATGTTAGCAAATGTGGTGGCAGGAAGAATTGCCAATCGTCTCAATTTTGGCGGTACTAACTGTGTAGTTGATGCTGCTTGTGCTAGTTCTTTCGGTGCTTTAAAAATGGCTATTAGTGAGCTAGTTGAACATCGTAGCGATATGATGCTGACTGGTGGAGTAGATACAGATAACTCCATTATGGCTTACATTTCTTTTAGCAAAACTCCTGCTGTTACTCCTAGCGATAACGTCAAACCTTTTGATGCTAAATCAGACGGGATGATGTTGGGTGAAGGTATCGGAATGATTGTTCTTAAACGTCTCGAAGATGCTGAAAGAGATGGTGATAAAATCTATGCCGTTATTAAAGGTATTGGCACTTCTAGCGATGGCCGCTACAAGAGTATTTATGCTCCTCGGAAAGAAGGACAAGTTAAGGCTTTAGAACGTGCTTACAATGATGCTGGTTTTTCTCCTGCGACTGTGGGTTTGATGGAAGCTCATGGTACAGGAACGATGGCTGGAGATCCAACTGAATTTGGATCTTTGCGAGATTTTTTTACTCAAAATGACAACAAAAAGCAACACATTGCTTTGGGTAGTGTAAAATCCCAAATTGGACATACCAAAGCGGCAGCAGGTGCGGCAAGTTTAATTAAAACTGCTCTGGCGCTACATCACAAGATTTTACCACCAACTATCAATATTACTGAGCCAAATCCTAAGCTCGATATTCAAAATTCTTCGTTTTATTTGAATACTGAAACTAGACCTTGGATACGTGCAGAAGGTGAAGCACCAAGACGTGCGGGGGTAAGTTCCTTTGGTTTTGGCGGTACTAATTATCATGTTGTTTTGGAAGAATACGAAGCAGAACAACAGCAAGCTTATCGTTTACATAATGCACCGAGTGAAGTGTTAATATTTGCTTCTACTCCGGCAAAATTGATTACGAAGTTAGAAGCAACTCTCAATAATTTGCAATCTAACGAACGAGAAAGATATTACTCTCAATTAGTTCAAGAATCGAAGTCTGTAGCTATTCCTCAACCTGCTACCAGAATTGGGTTTGTAGCTGAGAATCTGCAAGAAACTTGTAAGTTACTGAAAGTTAGTATTGATTTGCTGAAGAATAAGCAGTCAGCAGTTTCTTGGGAACATCCTCAAGGTATTTATTACCGTGCTTCTGGCATGGAATTGGTTGGAAAAGTTGTGGCCTTGTTCTCTGGACAAGGTTCTCAATACCTAGAAATGGGTAGGGAAGCGGTGATCAATTTCCCTCCTTTGCGTCGGTTGTATAGTCAGATGGATGGTTTGTTAATTAAAGATAATTTGCAGCCAATTTCGGAAATTGTTTTCCCCCATCCGACTTTTGAAGAAGCGGAGAAAAATGCTCAAATTGCGGCTTTGCAAAGAACTGAATATGCTCAACCTGCTATTGGGGTGTTCAGTGCGGGACTGTATTCTATTTTCCAGCAAGCTGGGTTTAAGTCAGATTTTGCCGCTGGGCATAGTTTTGGTGAATTGACGGCTTTGTGGGCTGCAGGAGTGCTGACTGAGGAGGATTACTTGTTCTTGGTTAAGTCTAGAGGTCAAGCGATGGCTGTACCGAAAGACCCAGACCATGATGCGGGTAGTATGTTAGCGGTGAAGGAAGATATTAATAAAGTAGAAGCGGTGCTGCGGAATTTTCCCCAGGTGGCGATCGCTAACTTTAATTCTCCCACACAGGTTGTACTCGCTGGGCCAACTGGTGAAATTAAGAAAATCCAGCAAAAGTTCCAAGAATTGCGATATGGGGCGGTATTGTTACCAGTTTCTGCTGCTTTCCATACACCTTTAATTGCATTTGCTCAGAAATCATTTGCGATCGCTACTAACTTAGTAGCTTTCCAAAATCCTAAAGTTCCCGTTTTCAGCAATGTTACCGGTAAACAATATCCCCAAGAACCATCAGGAATTCAAAGAGTTCTGGAAGGACACCTTTCTAGTTCAGTGCTGTTTAAACAAGAGATTGAAAATATCTATGCTGCGGGTGGTTACTGCTTCGTAGAATTTGGACCCAAGCGGATTCTCACCAACTTAGTCAAAGATACTTTAGGCGATCGCCCTCATCTTACCGTATCACTCAATCCCAGCACACAGAAAAATAGCGATCGCTCCCTCCGAGAAGCAGCAGTACAACTGCGGGTCATTGGTATGGTTTTAAGCAATCTCGACCCCTACCAACTACCCCCAGTTATATCCGCAACTCCCACCAAAAAAGCATTAAACGTCAAATTAAAGGGTGTTAACTACGTTTCCGAAAAAACCAGAAGTGCCTTCACCGAAGCATTACAAGATGGATACAAGATTAAAGGAGTACAGGAATCTGGGAATTTAGAAGTTAATAATTCTGTAATTCCTACAACTCCTGTAACTCCTTCTACTAACGGCCATAACGGAAATGGAAACGGAAACGGACACAAAAAAACACCTGTCATTACTTCTCCACAACAGCCCCAGATGAATCCTGCCAACTTTTCAAATCAAGTAACCAAAGAATTATTACCTACAGCACGTTATGCGATTGCAGACCGTCTAGGAGCGAAAATGGAAACATCAGATCAAAATAACAACTTCCAAAAGGTTCTAGAAAGTTTAGAAAACCTCCTGAACCAGTTTCAACATAACCAAGGCGATAATTTACAAATTCACAGCACATATCTCAACCATCAAATGGAATATGCCAAAACATTTTTCCAACTGATGCAACAACAGAATACCCTGTTTATTAACAGTAACTCTTCAGAAACTGCCCACATCAAACAAGTAGTTATGGAAAGCTTCGAGCGTAGCATGATGCAGTTTCACAACCAACAAGCTGAAACCCTCCGCATTCATGAACAATATCTACGCGAACAAGTAGAATACACCAAAAACTTTTTCCAACTAATTCAACAAGAATATTCTCTACTAATTGACGGTACAGAAACAACTCAACCTGTAATACCTCCTCAATTTACTGAGACACATACCAACAGTCTACGGGAATTCATGCCCCCAAACCTAGAACTAACTATTACAGAAACAGTTGTTCCTCCAAGTGCCAAAATAGTAGAAACCCAACCCGTAATAGAACCCGTAATTCAAACAATCGCACCTGTAATAGAAGCACTTCCCCTGCCTGAAATTGCAGAACCAGTCATAGAAATACCCGCCCCAGTTGTAGAAAAGCAACCTGAACCAGTGGCACCTATAGCGTTAATTCCTGAACCTACAACTTCTGGAGTTAATATTCATGAACTAGCTAAAAACATCCTCAACATCACCAGCGAAAAAACAGGTTATCCTATCGAAATGCTCGAATTCGATATGGATATGGAAGCCGACCTGGGTATTGACTCCATCAAACGGGTAGAAATTTTGGGAGGATTGCAAGAATTATACCCCGACCTACCCAAACTAAACCTAGAAGAACTCGCAGAAAGACGTACCATTGGTGAAGTCGTCGAATATCTACAACAACAGGTGATAGGTGACAGTGTACAGGTGACAGAGAAGAAAGCAGAGGGAGGAGTGGAACAATTACCTCTTCCCAGTTCCCAGTCCCTAGTCCCCAGTCCCCAACCCCCAGAAGACAGCAACAAATATGCTTATTTAGCTCAAACCCTCTTAAACATCACCAGTGAAAAAACAGGCTACCCAGTCGAGATGCTAGAGCTAGACATGGACATGGAGGCCGACCTGGGTATCGACTCCATCAAACGGGTAGAAATTCTGGGAGGAATGCAAGAAGCATACCCCAAATTACCCAAACCAAATATAGAAGAACTAGGCGACCTACGGACAATTGGACAAATAGTTAACTACCTCCAGAAACTGGTGGGAGGTGAAAAAAAAAAGCTTGATTTTGACCAAATAACAGCAGATTCTCACGTTCCAGAAGTGTTAGACTTAACCCCACCACCAATAGTAGACCCAAATCTTCCCCGTCGTCCGGTAAAACTAAAAACCCTACCTCGACCAGATTTTTGGGAATGCAAACCACCAGAGGGACACATTGGTTTAATCACCGATGATGGTTCCCTCACCACCACCAAACTAACTCATGCACTCATAAAAAAAGGTTGGAAAGTAGTACTTTTGAGTTTCCCCCAATCATTAATTCCAGAACAATTGCGATTACCAGCAGACGTTACCCGCATCACCTTGGCAAACATGAGTGAAGAACATCTGCAACTACTATTACAAAGCATAACCGCTAAGCACGGAAAGATTGGGGCATTCATTCACCTACATCCACAATTCACCACTTCCTATCCAGAAGCAGAAAAAGCGATTGTTAAACAAGTATTTTTGATGGCGAAACATCTCAAGCAATCGCTCAACACAGCCGCTAATTTAGAAGGAAGAGTTAGCTTCTGTACAGTTGCCCATCTTGACGGTGCATTTGGATTAGACTACACAGAAAACTTTGGAGTTATCGGTGCAGGATTATTTGGATTAACCAAAAGTTTGAGGTGGGAATGGCCACAAGTTTTCTTAAGAGCAATTGATTTAAGCCCAACCTTAGACCCGCACCAATCAGCAGAATATATTGTTGCAGAACTGCATGATTCTAACAGATATATCAGTGAAGTTGGTTATAACTCCAAAGGAAGAGTTACACTTATAGCCGCAGCCGAATAATCTGTATGGTGGGCAATGCCCACCATACAAAAATTGTGTTTTGAGCAAAGGCGCAAAGGAAGAAAAGAAGAAGATAGGTAATCTTCCACGAGGGAGGGAGTAATTATAGGTGTGATATAAATCCATAATAACTCTCATCTTCCTCTCTGTGCCTCTGCATCTTTGCATGAGTAAATCATAAATTTACATAGCCTGATTGGCATAAATTGGAAAATTTAAAATCTAAAACTTTGTACCTTTGCACGAAACACAATTTATATTTTTAATCAACACTCGCAAAATTGAATTTTTGAGGAATTATGACAGCAACACTTCAAGTTAATCCATCATCTGTCTTCCTTGTCAGTGGTGGAGCAAAGGGAATCACTGCTCAATGCACCATTAAATTAGCACAAAACCAACCTTGTAAGTTTATTCTTCTGGGTCGTTCGGAAATTACCACAGAACCCGAATATACTTGTGATTGTTTAGAAGATGCAGCTTTGAAAAAACGCATCATGGAAAATTTCATTTCTCAAGGTGAGAAGCCAACACCCATCATGATACAAAAGATATTTCATGAAATTAATTCCAGCCGAGAAATTAAGAAGACATTAGCAGCAATTGAAGAAGCAGGTGCAAAAGCTGCATATATCAGCGTTGATGTCAGTGATACAACCGCTGTGCAAGACAAACTCAACAATATTTATCAAAAGTTTGGTCAAATTACAGGCATTATTCACGGTGCTGGTAACTTAGCTGATAAGTTAATTGAAAAGAAAACATCAGAGGATTTTGAGAAGGTTTACACTGCCAAAGTACAAGGATTACAAAACTTACTTAATTGTATTAATCCTCAGCAATTACAGCATTTAGTTTTGTTTTCTTCTGTGACAGGTTTTTATGGGAATATTGGTCAAAGTGATTATGCGATCGCTAATGAAATTCTCAACAAATCCGCCCACAAAATTAAGCAAAACTATCCTCAATGTCATGTAGTGGCAATTAACTGGGGTGGTTGGGATAGTGGCATGGTGACACCACAATTAAAAAAAGCATTTGCAGAAAGAGGAATTGATATTATTTCTGTAGAAATTGGCACGCAAATGTTAGTTAATGAACTGCACCCAGCCTATCAAAATAATAGCCAAGTTGTGATTGGTAGTCCCATGAAACTACCACCTAGTCCTTTAGGTTCGGAACTCCGCAGCTATCGTGTCAAACGGCGTATGACATTAGCAGAAAATCCATTTCTGTATGATCATACAATTGCGGGTTCACCGGTATTACCAGCCACCTGTGCTAAATCATGGATGGTGAATGGTTGTGAAGAAATTTATCCTGGTTATAGATATTTTAGTTGCCAAGACTTCAAAGTTTTGAAGGGAATTACTTTCAATTCAACCCTAGCTCATGAACATATTCTAGAAATACGAGAAGTTTCTAAAAGTGATGGTGACTTTGTTGAGTTCCAGACCAAAATATTGAGTAAAACACCTGAAGGTAGAACTCATTATCATTTCAGTTCTCTGATTAAACTGGTAAAAAATATGCCAGAAGCACCCATTTATAAATCAATGGATCTCAGAGAAGATAATATTGTCACCACCACAGGTAAAGGATTTTATCAAAATGGCGATTTATCCTTATTTCATGGGCCAGCTTTCCAGGGAGTTAGCAGAATTTTAAACATTAGCCCAGAGAAACTTACAGCCGAATGTTGTTGGCAGGAAATTACAGCCCAACAACAAGGACAGTTTCCCGTCAACTGGCACAATCCTTATATAATTGATGTGAGTACCCAAACCCTATGGTTATGGTTAAATCACTTCTATCAAGAAGTTTGTTTACCAGGACAATTAACATACTGTGAACAATATTTAGCCGTACCATTCAACATACCATTTTATGTTTCCTGTGAAATGATAGCTAAAACCGATACTGGTGCAACCGTCAATTTCATTATCCACAGTCGTGAAAGAAAAATATATTCACGTATCTTAGGAGCAAAAGCCGTCATTTGGCCAATGAAAATGTTAAATAAGAAGTAAACAGGGGACTGGGGAAGTAATTTTCCTAATGCCGAATGCCCAATAACTGAATAACCGCGATTGGGGGAATAGCGTAAATCCTAAAACACTGAGGAAATAACAATTTCCTTAACGTCTTATGCCCCAACGAGGATTTCAACAGTGGAAAAAATAGCCATCATTGGATTGTCATGCCTCTTTCCAGATGCTACAAATCCTGAACAATTTTGGCAGAATCTCAGCGAAGAAAAAGACTCAACTTCTGATCTTAGTGTTGCCGATTTAGGTTTAGACCCTGGCATATTCTACGATTCTCACAAAGGTACACCGGAAAAATTTTACTTTTTTAAGGGTGGATTTATCCGTAACTTTGACTTTAATCCTGGCGAGTACAATTTACCTATGGAATTTGTACAAAGCCTGGACAATACTTTTAAATGGTCACTGTATGCAGCTAAACAAGTTATTGTTAACAGTGGCTATTGGGGAAATGAATCTGCACTCTCTCAATGCGGCCTAATTTTAGGAACCCTCGCTTTACCAACCAAAGTATCTAATCAATTGTTTGCTCCCATTTATCAGCAAACGATTGAACCTGCTATTGGTGAACTTTTACAGGAAAAAGATTTCCATTTAGCAGGTGTACCCACCGCAGCCAAAGCATCACCATATAATGCAATGGTTTCCGGTTTACCTGCTGCCATAATTTCCCGTGCATTTGCTCTTTCTGGAACTCATTTCTGTATAGATGCTGCCTGTTCATCATCATTTTATGCCATTAAATTAGCATCCCATTATCTGCAATCTGGCAAAGCAGATTTGATGTTAGCTGGTGCTATTAGTTGCTCAGATCCGTTGTTTATCAGAATGTTATTTTCGGGTATTCAAGGATATCCGGAAAATGGCGTTAGTCGTCCTCTAGACAAGTCATCACGTGGGTTAATTACCTCCGAAGGAATAGGAATGGTAATGCTCAAAAGATACAATGATGCTGTGCGAGATGGAGACAAAATTTTAGCAAAAATCTGCGGTAATGGTCTATCTAATGATGGTAAAGGGAAGCACCTCCTAAGTCCTAATGCTCAAGGACAAACTCTGGCATACCAAAGAGCTTTTACTGAGGCTAAACTTAACCCCAAAACCATTGATTATTTAGAGTGTCACGCTACCGGCACTCTATTAGGAGATACCACCGAATCTAACTCTGTCCAAGGCTTTTTTGGTGAAAATCAAGCAGCGCCTTTGGTGGGTTCAGCTAAAACAAACGTCGGTCATTTACTTGTTGCTGCTGGCATGGTGGGGATAACAAAAACGATTTTAAGTATGTCTCATAATGTTATCCCAGCCACTATTAATGTCAGCGAACCTATGGGTTCTGAGAATAATGTTATTTCGCCTCAAAACATTGTCAGAACCGCCACATCTTGGCCGAGTAAAGGAAGTAAGCACGTAGCTTTAAGCGCATTTGGATTTGGTGGAAATAACTCTCATTTAATTCTGGAACAGGGGGAAGTCAGCAAATGAGTATTCAAGAAAATAAGACCGAAAAAATGGCAATTGTCGGCATGGATGCCTTGTTTGGTGAATGTGATGGATTAGACGCTTTTGAAAGTAGTATTTACGATGGCAAACAGCATTTTATTCCCCTGCCAGAAAAAAGATGGCTTGGTATTAATGAACAAGCAAAGCTACTGCAAGAGTATGGGTTAGAAGCAGGACAAGCACCAATAGGGGCGTATATTACAGATTTTGAAGTTGATACCTTAGCTTACAAAATCCCTCCCAACGAAGTTGACAAAATCAACCCACAGCAGACTTTATTATTAAAAGTGTGCGATCGCGCCCTCAAAGATGGGAAAATTAAACCTAACGGTAATGTAGCGGTCATTGTCGCAGCAGACACAGAATTATCTGTACACCAGCTACAACAACGTTGGAACTCATCTTGGCAACTTAAAGACGGTTTGAATGGGGCAGAAATTTCTTTACCACCAGAAAAAATCACCCAATTAGAAACCATCATCAAAGATAGTATTCACCATCAAGTAGAGCTTAGTGAATATCTCAGTTATGTTGGCAACATCATGGCCAGTCGCATTTCATCCCTATGGAATTTCTCTGGACCCTCCTTCACTATTAGTGCAGTAGAAACTGCCGCTTTTAAAGCCTTAGAACTAGCAGAAATGCTACTAGCTACCAACGAAGTAGATGCAGTAGTAGTGGGTGCCGTTGACTTAGCAGGTGGTGTCGAAAACGTCTTACTCCGCAGTCAATTAGGAAAACTAAATACAGGCATCAATACCTTAAGTTTTGACCAAAAAGCTGACGGTTGGACAGTAGGAGAAGGTGCAGGTGCAATTGTCCTCCAGCGACATGATACAGCATTGCAAAATAATCAACGCATCTATGCAGTAATTGATGGCATCGGTATCGGTCAATCTCCCTCAATGGCCATAGATGCTACTACCATCAATCAAGTATGTCAACAAGCTTTTCAACAAGCAGGAATTCAACCCAGAGAAGTCAACTATTTAGAAGTCTGCGGTAGTGGAATTCCCGCAGAAGACCAAGCCGAAATTAACGGTATCCTCCAAGCGTATCCCCCCGTTGGAGATGCTTTACACTGCGCTATTGGTAGCGTCAAAGCTAATATAGGTCATACCTTTGTCGCTTCAGGAATAGCTAGTTTAATTAAAACCGCACTAAGTCTTTACCACAGATATATTCCCGGAACTCCTCAATGGTCTGGTGTCAAAACACCGCAAGTATGGGAAGGTAGTCCCTTCTACGTGGTTACTGAATCCAGACCTTGGTTTTCACAAAGAGAAGTCAAATGTAGAATATCAGCCATTAATAGTATTGGCTGTGACGGCTCTTTTGGCCATGTTATCTTATCAGAAGAAACCCAACAACAAGAACGCAGCAGTAGATATTTAGAATCAAGACCTTTTCATCTGTTACCTATTGCAGCTGATGATCAATCTAGCTTATTTGCAGCACTGGACAATTTGCAGCACACAATTGAGAATTCTGATTCTCTCAAAGATATTGCTAGTCAAACATTTGTCAAATTTCAACAGCATTCTCAGGCAAAATATACACTCTCTGTCACTGGACGCAACCAAAAAGAATTACTCAAAGAAATTAACTCAGCTAAAAAAGGTGTAGCTAATGCCTTTGAAAACGGCAAAGATTGGCAAACTCCTATAGGCAGTTATTTTACACCTAAACCACTGGGTAAAGATGGAGAAATCGCCTTTATTTATCCCGCTGCTGTAAATTCTTATCTCGGTATTGGTCGTACCCTCTTCCATCTATTTCCTAAAGCCTTTGATGATGTAATCGTCAAAAGTCTTTACGAACGTGCTGCGGATGTCGAAAAACTAGTATTTCCCAGAAGTCTTAGTAAATTATCAACTCGACAATTAGAAACCCTAGAAAAGAAATTGTTCGATGATTCTCTGGCCATGTTTGAAGCAGAAGTGCTTTTTACCAGACTCATTTCCAAAATTATCACCGATGATTTTCAAATCAAACCCAAATATATTTTTGGATATAGCTTAGGTGAAACTAGCATGATGGTTGCTCAAGGAGTATGGAGCAATTTTTATGAAGTAAGTAACACCTTTAACTCATCAGCTTTGTTTGGAGATAGATTATCAGGTCCCAAAAATGCTGTGCGTGAGCATTGGGGACTACCAAAATTTTCTGAGACTTCAGATAATAATTTCTGGAGCAATTACGTTCTCATGGCCAGTCCAGAAGAGGTCAGAGAGTGTTTAAAAAATGAAACTCGCGTCTACCTAACACAGATTAATACATCAGAAGAAGTATTAATTGCTGGTGGACCAGCAGCTTGTGAGCGCGTCATTAAAACTCTTGGTTGTAACGCTTTTCCTGCACCTTTTGATCATGTAATTCATTGTCAAGCAATGCAATCAGAATATCAAGAACTGGAAAAACTCTACACCTTACCAGTGCAAACAATCCCCGGTATTACTTTTTATTCTGCTGCTGAATATCAACCAACCACACTTCATAGTGAACAGATTGCTCACAACATTGCCAAAGGATTATGTCAGCAACTAGACTTTCCCCGCTTAGTTAATCGCGTCTACGCTGACGGAGCAAAAATCTTTATTGAAGCAGGTGCTGGTGGTATTTGTTCCCGCTGGATAGATAAAAATCTTGGGAATCAAGAACACATCACCGTATCCCTAAACCGACGCGGAATAGATGATCATACTTCACTTATTAAAGCACTGGCAAAATTGCTTAGTCATGGAGTGAATTTGAACTTATCTCCACTGTATAATCTATCTCCGGAAACTCCAAATAAAAATAAAGCAACTCTGAAGAAAATTACGTTAGGTGGTAATTCCATAGCTGCGGCAATTTTGAGTGAAGAGAACCGTCAGATTTTCCAGAAATATCCTCAGTTCAAGCAACAGCAAGGAATTCCTAGTTACCGAGAGTATAAAATTATCAACTCCCTACAACCTAAGGTAAAAATTACTCCTAACGATATTTACTCTCAACCAATTTTTCAACCAGAAAAAATAACCATGAAAACGATCATGGATAACGGTTTGAAACCAGGAGATAAATTACAATCTTCTGAGTTAACCGGCACTCAAACCCCATCAACTCAAAAAACTACTCACAAAATCCAGATGAATAATTTAAAAATAGCTCAGTATCAAAAACTGAGTACAAATAATTCAAAATTAACACAAGCTCATACCACCTTTCTAGAAGCTAGACAGGATTTTAGTCAACAAATGAGTAAAATAATTCAACTGCAATTAGCTTGCGCTCAAAACTTACTCAGGGAAGAGAAATAAATCATTAATTCTCGTTCCTAGCCTCCCGCGGCTGGGAACGCAATTCCAGCGGTTCTACCTCTACTAATTTCCAGCATTAGTAGCCCTAAAAAAAGATTCTTTGCTAGAGCAAGGAACAAGTAAAACTATTGCTTACAACTTGAGGAACAACTACCGTGACAACACTCGATACGGTACTAAATAAACATGATAATGGACTTAGTTTTTCCACCTTCTCCAACCATCAGAACCAAATTTGGAGAGGTTCATTAGATTGTATAGCATTTGAACAAAATGCCATTAAACATAAATTACTCTCACTAGATAAACCGTGTTATATAGTTAGAGTAGCAGATAACATAGGCGTTACTAACGACGGTTATTTAACACCTGCTGACAACAGTTCATCAGCACAAGTAGAACTACTAATATCACTTCCACCTTTGCGACTGCAACAATTTGGCGACCCCAACTTTCTCAGAGTTCATGCTGTCCAATATGCCTATATGACTGGTGCAATGGCAGGTGGTATTGCTTCCGAAGAAATGGTAATTTCCGTAGGAAAACAAAAACTTTTAAGTTCTTATGGTGCAGGTGGTTTAACTCCAGACCGGATAGAAACCGCTATTAATCGCATTCAAGAAGCCTTACCTCATGGACCTTATGCCTTTAATTTAATTCATAGTCCTAACCAACCAGCAATAGAACACCGCGCCGTAGAATTATATCTCAAATATCAGGTAAGAACAGTAGAAGCATCTGCATTTTTAGACTTAACTCCTAATATCGTTTATTATCGAGTGGCTGGACTAAGTTTAAATGCAAATAATCAAATCGAAATAAAAAATAAAGTCATTGCTAAAATTTCTCGTCGTGAAGTTGCGACTAAATTTCTGCAACCAGCACCCGTTAGAATTCTCAAATATTTAATTCAGCAAGGACTAATTACTGAATTACAAGCAAATCTAGCCAGTCAAGTCCCAATCGCTGACGATATTACCGTAGAGGCTGATTCTGGTGGTCATACAGATAATCGTCCCTTGGTGTGTTTGCTCCCTTCGATAATTAGTTTACGGGATGAAATTCAAGCACAATATCAATATGAAAAACCCATAAGAATTGGAGTAGCTGGAGGAATCGGTACACCAGAATCAGCCTTAGCAGCTTTTATGATGGGTGCTGCCTATATCGTTACTGGTTCAATTAATCAATCATGCATTGAATCTGGAGCTTGTGATTACACAAAAAAATTATTAGCTCAAGCGGAAATGGCAGATATGATGATGGCTCCAGCAGCAGATATGTTTGAAATGGGAGTCAAATTGCAAGTTCTCAAACGCGGAACAATGTTTCCCATGCGGGCGCAGAAACTATATGAATTGTACCGCACTTATGACTCAATTGAAGATATTCCTTTAGCCGAAAGAGAAAAGTTAGAAAAACAGATCTTCCGTAAAAAGATTGCCGAAGTTTGGGAAGGAACAGCCGCCTATTTATCCCAAAAAAATCCTGAGAAACTGGGTAAGGCTGTCAATAATCCTAAATTAAAAATGGCTTTAATTTTTCGCTGGTATTTAGGTTTATCTTCCCGTTGGTCTAGCGCCGGTGAAAAAGGTCGAGAAGTCGATTATCAAATTTGGTGTGGTCCCGCTATGGGTGGTTTTAACGACTGGGTGCGCGGCTCATATCTAGCAGAACCTCAAAATCGTCATGTTGTTGATGTAGCTCATCATATCATGTTGGGAACAGGATTCTTATATCGCATTCAAAACTTGAAAGTTCAAGGTTTGCAAATACCTAATAAATACAGTCAGTATCGCCCACTTCGTCCTACGTTGGAGATGTTTAAATGAATTTAAAACCTGCTTATACTGCTGAAGATATTAAAGCATTCATGGTGTCTAATATGGCTGAAGTTATCGGAGTTACACCAGAAGAAATTGACGTTAGAGAACATTTAGAAGATTATGGTTTGGACTCAGCCCAAGCTATGATTATTATCAGTAAATTGGAGCAATTATTAGGTTTTAAACCCTCTCCACTTTTACTTTGGCATTACCCAACTATTGCTGCACTTTCTCAACGTTTGTCTGAAGAAGTACCAGGAGAATCCCAGGTACAAGATAGATCATCTGGAAGAGTTACCAGTGTAAATATTGCTCCTCCTTTCCTAGATTTAGGTGCTGAAGCTGTACTTGACCCCACTATTCAACCAGTTGGTAATGCTGCTGTTTCTGTCAGCAATCCTAAAAACATCTTTTTAACTGGAGGAACAGGTTACTTAGGTGCTTTTGTAATTAAGGAAATCTTAGCAGAAACCCAAGCAACTATCTATTGTTTGGTGCGTGCTACTGATGTTGTCGAAGGTAAGAGCAAATTAGAAAAAAATCTGCGACAGTATGCAATTTGGGATGATAAATATAGTTCCCGAATTATCCCCATTGTTGGTAATTTAGCACAGCCAATTTTAGGTATTGGTGCAGAACAGTTTGAAAGTCTAGCTGCTAATATTGATGTTATCTATCATAGTGGTGCTTTGCTGAATTATGTTTATCCTTATTCAGCCTTAAAAGCAGCTAATGTTTTAGGAACTCAGGAGGTTTTGCGTTTAGCTTGTCAAACCAAAGTTAAGCCCTTACATTATGTTTCCAGTGTTGCTATTTTTGAATCAACTGCTTATGCTGGCAAGGTTGTTAAAGAACAGGATAATTTTCATGATTGGAAAGGAATATTCCTTGGTTACTCTCAAACTAAATGGGTAGCAGAAAAGTTAGTTAAAATTGCTAGTGACCGAGGACTTCCTGTTACTATCTATAGACCACCATTGATTTCTGGAGATAGCAAGACAGGTATTTGTAATACCCATGATTTTATTAATTTGATGATCAAAGGCTGTCTAAAAATGGGATATTTCCCTGATGTAGATTATATGTTAGATATGTCTCCTGTAGACTATGTGAGCAAAGCTGTTGTTTATCTATCACGTCAAGAAAGATCAATTGGTAAGGCATTCCATCTACAACATCCCCAACCAGCCTCTTTAAAATCTCTGGTGGAATGGATACGCACTTTTGGCTTTTCACTGGAGATAATTCCTTACCAACAATGGCAAGCAGAGTTAATCAATAATGTGACTTCTCAGGAGAATCCTTTATACACTCTGCGACCATTTTTATTAGAGCGTTGGTCTGATGAAAAAATCACCATTCCTGATTTGTATTTACAAGCTAGAAGACCAATCATTAGCTGTGAAGCAACTCTCAAGGCATTGAAAGGAAGTTCCATAGTTTGTCCTCCAATTGATTCTCAATTATTAATCACTTACACTTCTTATTTAGTACAGACAGGTTTCCTAAGTCTTGCATAAATATATTGATGTCGATGCTAGAAAAGAGTGGTTGATTTAAAGCAATAAATGTAAGAATTCAGGAGTCAGGAGTCAGAATATTTGAGAAATTGGTTAATTATCAAATAGGTATTTTTCGCGTTAGCCTGAAAAAGCTGACTACTGATGGCTGTTCGCGTAGCGTGCCGTTAGGCATTAGTTGAATGCTTACCAATAAATAAGTTGCAGAATATAATTTTATTTCCTGTTAACTTATTTTTCTTTATTCATCACTCTCTACTCAGCTAGATTCAATTCATATTACTTATGGTGAAATTCACCAAATCTCTGACATGAAAACAAAAGATCAAGAACAGTATAAGAGAACTGCTCTGATTACTGGTTCTGCCAGTGGAATAGGCTACGAGTTAGCCTGTATTTTTGCTTCCAAAAATTACAATCTTGTATTGATAGATAGAAATGAGTTAAAACTTCTAGAAATAGCTTCTGATTTCCAGATAGAATATGCTGTTGCCGTGATAACTCTTGTTAAAGATTTATCTATATCGACATCTCCTGAAGAAATTTTCACTGAATTAAAACAAGCGGGTGTTCAAGTTGACGTATTGGTGAATAATGCCGGATTTGGAACTTATGGTTTATTTAATGAAACCAGTCTCAAGAATGAATTAGAAATGTTACAGGTAAATTTAGTTTGTCTGACCCATTTGACTAAGTTATTTCTCAAGGATATGGTGGTGGGGGGTAAGGGAAAAATCTTAAATGTTGCTTCGGCTGCTGCTTTTCAACCAGGCCCCTTAATGGCGGTTTATTTTGCGACCAAAGCCTATGTTTTATCGTTTTCTGAAGCTATTGCTAATGAGTTAGAAGGGACAGGTGTGACCGTGACTGTTCTTTGTCCAGGCTCAACAGTTTCTGCGTTTCATGAACGCACAGGAATGGCAGATTCTAAGCTGGTTAAGGGTCAAAAAATGATGGATGCTGAAACTGTGGCTCTAATTGGTTATGATGCTTTAATGCTTGGAAAGACGATTGTTATTCCCGGGCTTTTAAATAAAATTCTGGCGAAAAGTGTCAGATTTTTTCCTAGAAAGCTCGTGACAAGAATTGTCAGAACTATGCAGGAACATAAATAATAATTCAGAAGTTTGTATTGACTCCTGACTCCTGACGCCTGAATTATTACATTATCAGATACCCAATTTCTGAGAGTAATTGGGGATTTTGTTGTTCACTTAGTGCTACTTAATAGGGTTCTGTTGGAAACCAGATTCTGCACTACTAGTAAACCAGTGTTCCCAACTTCCTCCAGAAGGAGTTCACCAATTATTGAGGTCAAATTTTCCACCTCCTTCTGGTGTTACGGCAATTTTATAGACTTTAACAGGTTTTCCATTATTAATCTAAATTAAGGGTAAATCTCGTTGAATTTGTTCTGGGTGTACACCATTAGTTTGCAGGGGAAAATAGGTATCTTGTCCTTTGGCTTCACCATTGCTAAATACTTTAGCAATTCCTTTTTTATTAAAAGCAACAAAAGCACCTTCTTCTAAACCAATGGCAAAAACGGACAATCTATTGGTATCATGAACTAATCTCGCCATAAATCCAGAAATTCTCCCATATCTAGTTTCTGGACGGTTTCTATCAATTCTGTATAAATGCGTGTCGATCATAACATTTTTGAGAAATGGAACTTTAATAAAATCACTGCGATAAATATCTTTTGTGTTGTGGTGAAATGGGTCATTCAAAATTTCTGAACTCTGCACACCTTGATGGGAAGGTAAATAATAGTAATCTCCCAATATTCCCATGCCGGCGCTAGTGCCAGCTACAGGAACTTTTTTTTGATTAATCAAGAAATTAATTGTGTCTTCTACGGCTGTTCCTTCCCAATAATCTTCATAATCTTCATAGGCATTTTGATCTCCTGCAGCTATAAACAGTGCGTCTGTGTCGCGAATGTATTTTATAAATTCTGGAGCATTGGCTGCTTCTCTACTGTCAATAGAAAGTTCGGCAGCTGAACTAATAAAATCTCTATAATTATCACAAATCCAATCAGCTTATCTGCCAACTCCACCGTAACGAAGCACTAAATAATTGCCCCGATCTGCTCTTTTGATAAACTAAACCATTGAGTTGCTGAACCTTCTCGAGATTTCTTACCTTCTGCACCACCAATTAAGAGAATGCCAGGTACTGGTTTTGCTGGTATAGTATTGACTATACTGCATTCTCTAATAAAGTCTCGTCTTGCCATAAACATTACCTTTATTATTTATTGACAATGACAAATCCTGAGAACCTTTGACGTTCAAAAAATACATTTTTCTAAATTTTTAAGAATAGTACAAAATGTGCCAGGACTGATATCAAGTGCGGTTAATTAACAATTTTTTTCCTGCTCTCTGTTTCCTGATCTGTTGCTGGAAGATGCACTAGAGGTGATCACTCACCAATACTGAAGCATTGTCTTAATCTATACACTATATTTGTTTCAGGCAACCATCCCACCTATCACAAAGCTAATTCACCACAGACTTTAATGGCTGTGATATTATAAGAGACTGCTACATCCATTTAGAAAAAATAGAAATTTAATCGATCATGGCTCTGACGCAACAGCGCAAACAAGAACTCATCTCTGGCTTCCAAGTGCATGAAACCGATACCGGTTCTGCGGATGTCCAAATCGCTATGTTGACTGATCGGATCAACCGCCTCAGCCAACACCTCCAAGCTAATAAGAAAGATCATTCTTCCCGGAGAGGATTATTGAAGATGATCGGACAACGCAAGCGTCTTCTGGGTTATATCCAGAAGGACAATCGGGAAAAATATCAAGCTTTGATCGCTCGTCTCGGTATTCGTGGTTAGGAAGTCCCGCTTATGCCTGCTGAAGAATTAGAACGCAGTCGTTTACCTTTTGAGCCAAACAAAAAGCGTCAAAAACCTGCAAAAGCTAAAAGTCAATCCGTAGTCAAAGAACTGGAATCAAGCCAAAAACAGCAAAAACACTCACCCTTTAACAAGGAAGAAATGGCGATTCCTGAAGTCGTCAGCCAGCGAATGATCCGCAGAGTGACTGCATTTTGTGGTATACCCACATCTTTAGGTATTGCAAGTTTAGTGGCTAGTTATCTGCTGGTTGCCTACGCTCATATCCAATTACCTCCCATCGCTGTTTTATTGGTGAATATGGGATTATTTGGTTTAGGGGTGTTGGGGATAACTTATGGTGTTCTTTCTGCCTCTTGGGATGAAGAAAGACCTGGTAATATAATTGGCTTGAGTGAGTTTAGTATCAATTGGGGACGTATGGCCGAAGTTTGGCGTGAGACGAGAAAAAAGAACATCTGATCACCGGCGCTCAGGTATCTTTACATAACTGCAATATTGGGTAAATTGGCGAATGAATGTTGAAGTTGAATTTTTATCACTTCAACATAAATTTTAAAACTTTTAAAATTTTTAAAATTTTAAAAATTCTATAATGTCTTATTTACACCCAATATCCAGGAAAAGTACCTGGCGCTACATTTTTTATATATTTTTTCACTTAATTATAACTTCCAGTAGGCAAAAATAAAGTCAACATTCCTGAGTCGGTAAATAATTTACGTAAGCATTCAGCTAATGCCTAACGGCACGCTACGTCAACAGCCATCAGCAGTCAGCTTTTTCAGGCTAACGCCAAAAATACCTTTTTGATAATTAACCAATTTCTCAAATATTCTGACTCCAGACTCCTGACTAATTTACTTAAAAAATACAGGGATTTTAAAATGATTGTTGTAATGAAAGTCGGTTCTCCACAGGCAGAAATAGGCCGTATCAGTAAGGAACTAATTAGCTGGGGTTTAACACCAGAAAAAATCATTGGAGAACATAAAGTAGTAATTGGTTTAGTAGGTGAAACTGCTGATTTAGATCCGCTACAAATTCAGGAACTCAGTCCATGGATTGAGCAAGTGTTACGGCTGGAAGTACCATATAAAAGAACTAGTCGTCAGTTCCGTGATGGGGAAGCTTCTGAGGTGGTGGTGAATACTCCCAACGAGGATGTGGTGTTTGGTGAACATCATTCCTTAGTAATCGTTGCTGGCCCCTGTTCGGTGGAAAATGAAGAAATGATTGTGGAGACAGCGCGGCGTGTAAAAGCTGCTGGTGCTAAATTTTTACGAGGTGGTGCGTATAAACCCAGAACTTCCCCTTACGCTTTTCAAGGTCACGGTGAAAGTGCTTTGGAATTGTTAGCTAAGGCGCGGGAAGTGAGTGGACTAGGAATAATTACGGAAGTGATGGATGGGGGTGATTTGGAAAAAGTCGCCGAAGTTGCCGACGTGATTCAGGTTGGGGCGAGAAATATGCAGAATTTCTCCCTACTCAAACAGGTGGGGGCGCAATCGAAACCCGTGCTGTTAAAACGCGGAATGGCGGCAACAATTGAAGATTGGTTAATGGCGGCTGAGTATATTTTGGCCGCGGGTAATACGAATGTAATTTTGTGTGAACGAGGAATTAGAACTTTTGACAGTCAGTATACGCGCAATACTCTAGATTTATCAGTTGTGCCAGTGTTAAGAAAGCTGACCCACCTGCCCATTATGATTGATCCTAGTCATGGTGTGGGTTGGTCTGAGTTTGTACCTTCGATGGCGATGGCGGCGATCGCAGCTGGTACAGATTCTCTTATGATTGAGGTACATCCCAACCCCGCTAAAGCCTTATCTGATGGACCCCAATCTTTAACACCAGACCAATTTGATAAGTTAATGCCAGAATTGGCAGTAATTGGTAAAGTCATGGAACGCTGGCCACAAGCAGCACCTGTAGCAGTGTAATTCTCAGTTGAAACTCTCCCGCTACACCGTTAGGTGTAGCGGGAGTCAAGAGTGCGACATTTAAGATAGATCCCCTATTTCTTAAAGAAGTTGGGAATCTAGATTTGACACTCTCTGCGCTGTAGCCACGGAGATTCTTGGTTCAGCGAGTCCACTTAAATTAGACCCCTTGCGAGATCCTTCGCTATCGCTCAGGAAGCTTCGCGTCTAGCCCAGAGGTGGTTCTCTCCACACCAGTTACTTCAAAGTCGCGTTTACTACTGACTCCTGACTCCTGTAAATTACCTTCTTCTGGTTCTGCTACCAAAGCCAGAAGAATGGCTACCAGAACGTCCACCACTACCAAAACTGTTACCAGAATTACGTCGGTTAGAGTTGGAGTTACCGGAAGGACGGAGGTTACTGCTACCAAAACCAGAACCCGTAGCTCGACCACTTGTATTTGTCCGTGGTGTCGTCCGAGTCAAGTTCCCAGATGACTTAATAGACCCTGTAGTCCGGAAAGCAGTCCGATTTCTCACGGCTGCGGGCGGTTCATTGTAACGAGTGCGATAGCTAGAAACTGCTTGGTCATAAGTAGAACCATATCCACCATAACCACTCATAATTCCACCAGGTTGATAAACAGGGGGAACATAGTATTGAGGTCTAAATAAAAGACTACCAATAGCCTGACCTGCTATGTTACCAGCCACAGCTCCTGCAAAAGGAGTCCAGAAGTTAGATTCTTGACGCACAACTACGGTTTCTCTTTGTCCCGTTTGGGGATTGGTTTTTGTCTCAGTGACATTATGAACGTACTCAATTTTAAAATCTTCCGTCAGGTACAAAGCCGGCTGCCCATTTTCTACCTTCAGGTAAGTTTTTTTACCTGCTTTGATTTCTTCATCTGTTAGCCTTGCCATTTGTAATTTTTCTGTGGCAAAGGTGGGAGGCTGACTACCAAGTAAAAACAGGGTATACTCCCCATTGGCATCGTTGTAAGTAGCCTGTTGTACATCATACTGTCCATCATTCAACGTGCTGGGAGTAGCACTTTGGCTGACACCTTGAGTCGAAGAAGATGTCTTTTCGTTTCCCCCACCACAAGCGACCGTTGTCAAGCACAAACTCAGGGCTAAACACACGATTGTAAATTTACGCATTACAGTTTTGATCATTGTATGATTGTCCTAATTTGTTAGCTATCATTGCGGATGGTTAGTCTGATAACTACAGACTAACCAACAAGTTACAATGGGATCAATTCCGGAAAATACTGCAATAACTGATCGTTAGTCAATTCGTCACCTAACTGCGCTGGTGAAAAATGCACTTGGATGGCTCGGAGTTTATGTTTTTGGTGTAAATTGATTAAAGCTCTCAACCCTACTTTTAATGCTTGGATGTTGGAAAGGTCAGCTTCCAAATCTGGAACTTCTCCTTCGTAAGCCACTGTTAGCATTATCACTATGTTGCGGGTAACAGGAATAGATAAAGGTTCATCGAATCCAGAGGAAGAACTTAAATCGAATTCAGCACCATATCTTTGGGCGGAATCAGTAAATAATTCATTGACATAATCCCCTGCTTCTCCTTCATTCCAGAAGACATCTCCTTCGTTAGCTTCTGAGAGCCAATATTCATCATATCTGAGTAGAGTTTCACAAATCTCTACCAATTCTTCTCCCAGAATTTCTAAGTCCCCATCAGAGTCAATTGCTTCCCGTGCAGCACGATTTAAAACTCCTAAAATCGGTGCTACTTCACTTCCTGCTAAATGCAGAAATATACGACAAACTACATACCGGGTTTTACCCATCATGCGGTTAAATAGATTGCTCATTTTTCTACTCCAGTTAATTGTTTTTTAAGGATTCAGCAGTATGGCTATAGCTTGCGTGACAATGCAGAAGTCATACGCCGAGCTATGCCTACCCTACACTATGTGTAGCTTGCTTCCCGTAGGGAATGCTCTCAGGAAGCAGAAGGATCAGAAGAAAATAATTCCTCCATTTCCCCCATCTTCTTCATCTCCTCTACACCCCTATACCCCTTTCATCAATTACCACTAACTAATGAATGAAATAAAAACTTTGGACAAAATCTATTATCTTTTTGAACGAAGGGATATTATATTCGGATTGGTTAGATATATTATCAACAGAACTACTACCAGGAGAACGATTCACAAATCGTTTGCCAAAGTTGGGGCTATCATAGATAGTCAAACTATGGGCGCTAGAGTTTATTAATATTGTTTGTGTGGGTGCTTTAAAGAAATTTAATTTTGCTGCTACTTCTAGATTTTTTTTCGTCTGTTTAATCATCTTAGATTTATTCATCGCTTCCCGTAATAGGAAGATAATTTTTCCTGCTAGTATGGGTGATTTAAAACTCTGGCTAGTCATTACTTCTTGACGAATTAAGTCTACCATTATGTGGATGATTTTTTGCGTGGCGGTGGCATCTTTAAAAGGAATAATTGCCATAAAGGCTGTAGATAATAAAGCTTCATCGTTTTCTACTCGAAATGTGAAAACAGTCCGGCGATTGCTGTTTTCTACGCTGGGAGGTTGGATTAATCCCTCATATTCTTGGGAAATTTGGTAATAAGTACCAGCGATGACAAAGTTGGCTTCGTGTTCTAAGGGTAAGTCAACAATAATGCGAATTGTTGGTGCGGTAGTATTAAAGAACTCTCGTAATTCATCCCCTTGGAAATTTTGAATAATTTTGCGATCGCCTGTGGGAGAAAGGTCAATCCATTCGCATTTTATACCTTCAATTTTCAACCCAAACCGTGAGGTAGCATAAAGTATTGCACCAGTTAAAGTTGCTCCGGTTAAATCAGCACCAACCCATTCGACCTTAATCAGTTTTACTTGAGTTAAGTTAGCGTGGACTAAACTCGCGTTTGTTAAATTGGCATGACTTAAATCTGCTCCTGTTAAGTTAGCTCCACTTAATTTTGCTCCACTCAAATCTGCCCATGCCAGGTTAGCTCCTCTTAAGTCTGTCCAACGAAGATTAGCACCGCTTAAATCTGAACCACTCAGGTTAGCCATGCAAAGATTTGCCTGTCTGAGTTCACTATCTCGTAAATTTGCACCACTCAGGTCTGAAGAAGTCATATCAGCGGCGTTGAGGTTAGCCATTTCTAAGTTGGCTTCTCTGAGAGAACAACCTCTTAAGTTCGCTTCGCTGAAATTAGCGCGACGGAGATTAGCCTCTCGCAGTGTGGCTTCTCGCAAATTGGCGCTGTTGAGGTTGGCTTCACACATATCAGTGCGACTGAAATCTGTGCGAATTAACTCGGCTCGAATTAAGGAAGCTTGACGCAGTTGCGTGCGTGTCATATCCGCACGAATTAAATTGGCAACATTGAGACTGGAATTATTAAGAATAGCCCCAGACAGATTTGCACCACTAAGTCTAGCTACATTTAGCTTGGCATAACTCAAATTAGCGTCAGCAAGATTGATGCCACTGAGATTAGCTACGCTTAAGTTTGCATTGCTGAGATTAACACCACTAAGTTTAGTGCCACTCAAGTTGACTTCAGCGAGGTCAGCACCGCTAAAATCTAAGACTCCTGTTGCATATTTTTCTAGTAATTCCTCTATAGTCATATATTTATCCCTTGGATGCCAACTTTATATACTTGGAAAAGTATGCAGAGAATATGTAAAAGTTTAGTTGTGAAGGGCAAAAATGAAAATTGGTATTTTAGGACTAGGACTGATAGGCGGTTCGTTAGGCTTGGATTTACGCTACCAAGGACATCATCTCTTGGGAGTTAGCCGCCGTGTATCAACCTGTCAAAAAGCGATTGACATCGGTAGTGTCGATCAAGCCTCTGTTGACTTGAAATTGTTAGCATCTGCCGATGTCATTTTTATTTGTACCCCCATAGGACTTATTGTGCCTCAAGTTGAACAGTTAATGGTTTATTTACCGACGACTGCTATTATCACTGATGTAGGCTCAGTAAAAGCACCTATAGTGGAGGCGGTTTCTCCCCTTTGGCAGAATTTCATTGGTGGTCATCCAATGGCGGGAAATACGGATGTGGGTATAGAAGCCGCACAGCGCAATTTGTTTGTAAATCGGCCTTATGTACTTACACCAATAGAGACAACGCCAAATAGAGCCATTACTGTTTTGGAGGAAATTGTGCAATCGCTTGGTTCTATTATCTACTATTGCCAGCCAGAAAAGCATGATCGCGCCGTGAGTTGGATTTCCCATTTACCTGTGATGATTAGTGCGTCATTAACAGCAAGCTGCTTGAGTGAAACCGATCCAGAAATTTTCCAATTAGCCCAGAACCTTGCTAGTTCAGGATTTCGGGATACCAGCCGTGTTGGAGCTGGGAATCCAGAATTAGGAGTGATGATGGCACAATATAATCATCAAGCATTGCTACATTCACTGCACCAATATCGTCAAAACCTAGATGAATTTATCGATTTAATTGAACAAGAAAAGTGGCAAATTTTAGAGGACAAGCTGAAGTTAAATCAACAGCAACGACCTAAGTTTCTTTAATCAAAAGTAGAAGGAAGAGGTGACAGGTGACAGAAGGCAAGATGCAAGGGGTTATTCGTCCCTTACACCCTTACACCCTTATACCCTTATACCCTTATACCCTTATACCCTTATACCCTTATACCCTTATACCCTTA
>ERZ1034419.4-NODE-4-length-65763-cov-43.095437_pt1 | contig 65763 bp, 75 predicted proteins | sample MGYA00520531_ERZ1034419 | MGnify/ENA primary metagenome ERZ1034419 (study PRJEB33736, sample SAMEA104288485) | Azolla nilotica | place: Sudan | collected 1982 | study: EMG produced TPA metagenomics assembly of the PRJEB19522 data set (Is there foul play in the leaf... | reverse complement strand
TTTCATACCCTACTGGATACACATCTGCCTAAACTGGGTTCACAACAACGGACTCGGATGATGGAAGCAGCAGCTATTGCTTTCTATCATTAACAAACTAACTGATTGGCCAGTGGTGCAAACTCTGGTCTGTGATGATGCTGCTCAATTCAAGTTACTGACTGATAATATCGCTTTGTTTTGGGTACATGAAGGAAGACATTATAAGAAGTTAAGTCCGTTTATTGCTTGTCACCAAAAGGTTTTAGATAAATTCCTGGATGATTTATGGAATTACTACCGAGACTTACTCGCTTATCAAGATTCTCCCAGTCAGCAAACGGCAGATAAACTCCGGTATAAGTTTTGGAAGTTGTTCGACACTGACAGTGGTTATCAACAATTGGATGAGCGAAAACGATTAACTCTGCTCAAAATTTCTGAGTTGCTTTATGTTTTAGAGGATCCTGAATTGCCTTTGCACAATAACCCAGCTGAGTTAGCTGCTAGAACTATGGTGCAGGGACGCAATATTAGTTATGCTACTCAGACTCTCGAAGGGACTCAGCCTTGGGATACTTTTATGTCTCTTGTTGCTACTACTCGTAAGTTGGGAATTAGCTTTTTTGAATATATTCGTGACCCCATTTGTAAGGTTGGGAATATTCCCTGTTTGGCGACTATTTTTTACGAAAAATCTGCTCTCAACCCTTTTGATTGCTCATAGATGCCTGAATAACTTCTTCCCCGATGTATTCATGGGATACAAAATTTTGGAAAATTCGACAACGTTCCTCTCTCAAGTTAATAATCCTATGAACTCCTTGTGTAATCGGAAAATGAATTCCTTGAAAATATACGCCAGTTGCTTCAAGTCGGGGAACCCCCCCAACGCACTGGCTCTGAAATATCCAATAATTCTTGTCATAGATGATCTAGGTAATTATTATACTCTCCATGCAAATGCAATGAGGTTGAATCTAAATGGGAATATTTAGTTACTACTCCATATTTTTTTACTACTTATTTTACTACTTATAAGGCAATTATTAGGAATAATTTAGTTAATCCATATTTGCATAGCTTATCCATTACTCTCCCTATTTTATCATCATTATTTTTTTACTACTTATAAGGCAATTATTAGGAATAATTTAGTTAATCCATATTTGCATAGCTTATCCATTACTCTCCCTATTTTATCATCATTTAAATCTTCTGCTCCAATTCCCGCTCCTAGTAAATGTTCTATAGCTTTTTCCTCAAAAAATTGAGGAAATAAATATAATGCTCTCCATACAGAACCTAGTCCATTCAGAATGATTGCTTTGACTATTTCTCCTGTATTCACTTTCTCTCTACTATCTATTAAGAATATCTCATTGATTTTTTCTACAATTCCTATCTCATCTATTATTCCCAAGTGTTCCAAGTTCTTACTCTCAAACTCTTCTTTTTGGTAATTCATATTTTTGGGTATTTTTATTTAATTCAGGCTCATTTACATCCATTTTCTCATCTTTTATCCTGAATTTATTGTCAATACCCCACCACCTGGATCCTTACATATTGTCTATCTGTTTACTATTTAAATTATGTGCTTACTACGTAGCCATTTGTGATTTTCAGTACATATATATGTACTACAAAGTGAAGTGCGGAATGTGGGTTACATTAGCTCAATCAAAGGACACAAAGCAATCACACAGAAACATATTGCAGTATCTTTATATAAGCAAGACCATTTACTCTGGATTGAAGATATCGTCTAACAACTTATGGAATAGGGATATTGAGGATTTGGATTTTGAGAATTTGATTGAAGAGATAGAGAGTTTGGGACGATGCCTGCGGCGAGGGTAGCTATCGCAAAAACACGAGCTTGAAAATCGATCCGGTTTTTTCTATCTTTTCGATTAGAAGAAATTATACAAAGCTTAAAACCTTGCTTAGTCAGCTTTCTATACTTTTTTAGTATTTATGTATTAGTTAAGAGATAGAGTTTTGTACTGTTAGTTGGTGACATGAAGTAGGTAGAATATAACCGCAGTAGTGTAGAATATAACCGCAGTAGTATAGAGCAGGTATATCTAGCCCGTGAAGATATTTGTATATCATACTCCAGAATTAACCCCAACTGATGAAGCGCCAGAATGCGCGATCGCCGTCGATGTCTTGCGAGCCACTAGCACAATGGCGACAGTTTTAGCGGCTGGAGGCGAGGCGGTACAAGTCTTCAGTGATTTAGACCTACTAATGGAAGTTAGCGAAAAATGGCCGGCTGAAAAACGATTACGGGCTGGAGAACGAGGTGGTGCTAAGGTCGCTGGCTTTGAATTAGGGAATTCTCCCCTAGATTGCACCGCAGAACTGGTAGAGGGGAGGCGCTTATTTATTAGTACCACCAATGGTACTCGTGCCTTACAACGGATACAAGATGCCCCTATCGTCCTCGCAGCTGCTTTAATTAATCGAGCTGCGGTGGTGGGGTTTCTCCTAGAAAAACAACCAAAAACAGTCTGGATTGTTGGTTCTGGCTGGGAAGGCAGTTTTTCTTTAGAAGATACCGTTTGTGCTGGTGCGATCGCTCATAGTATTTGGCAACAAACTAACTCTTCCCTCGAAGAATTAGCTGGTAATGATGAAGTTGCGAGTGCAATCGCACTTTATTCTCAGTGGCAAAATGACTTATTGGGATTATTCCACCAAGCTAGTCATGGTAGGCGATTATTACGCCTGCAATGTTTAGAAGATTTAAAATATTGTTCCCAAACTGATATTTTAGATGTTCTAGCCATACAGCATGAACCAGGTGTTTTAAAAAGTCAAAATAAATAACTAAAAAGTTATTGTTTCTAGTTTTATTGTAAGAATTCAGGAGTCAGTAGTCAGAATGTTTGAGAAATTGGTTACTTATCAAATAAGTAGGTAGACACAAATCAACATAAGTATGTAACGAAATGTAAATTACTTGAAAACCTTGGGATTGCTTAATTCGCCTTTGCTGCATTCGCCATGAACATGAAATAGTTATCAATTTTTCCGCCCACCTACTTAGGTATTTCTGGCGTTAGCCTCAAAAGGCTAATTACTGATAGCTGTTCGCGTAGCGTGCCGTTAGGCATTAGCTGAATGCTTACGTTTTATTTACCCCATTCTAGATAGAATTTTAGAATGGGATAAATTTTAATTTTGGAGATGTAAAAATTTGCTAATAATATCAGCATTTTCTTATTTATATACTTTACTTGGTAGATTATGGTATGATACCAGCCCAATACTAACCCTGTAACACCCATGATCCTCAATTTCTACCTAGCTGAATGCTTACGAATTTTTATCAAGAACTCTACAACTGCACACCTACACCTAACCAACCGGAAAAATTTTCTTGCTGAGTAGTATTAGGATTATTTACTGGCTGCAACTGATATTTAGTCGGATGTTCTTTTCCTAAACTCACAGAATAGTTACGCAATTGATCTTGATGGAAAACCGTGATTTGGATAGTATCGTAAGGTTGGTAATCGTGCAAACGATCATTCAATTGGCTTGTTCCTACCTTAATTCCATCAATTGCCAATAACTCATCACCAGCATCAATTCCCACAATGTTTGCAGGGGAACCCATTTCCACAAACTTAATTATTTCTCGTCCATATTCAGTTTTTATTTTCACACCCAAATAAGGTTCTTGTTCACATTCTTCTACCAATTGCAACCCAAAAGGTTCTAAATAATCATTAAAAGGTAAATCATCTAGTCCATGAATGTAGCTTTTAAAGAAATCCGATAAATCCATTCCAGCCACAGATTCAATTACTTCTTGTAATTGTTCTGGAGTATAACCAATTTCAGCCTTACCAAATTGTTCCCACATTTTCAGCATAACATCATCAAGAGACAGCTGATTATGATGACGAGAACGAATCAATAAGTCGAGCAATAGCGATACCATTTCGCCCTTCAAATAGTAAGAAATTTGGGAATTACCACTATTAGCATCTGGACGATAAAGTTTAATCCAAGCATCAAGACTCGACTCAGAAAGATTTTGTACGTTTCTTCCTGGTGTTAATTGATATTTGGTAATTTCTTGATCTAAATGATGAAAGTAAGATTTTATATCATAAATTCCTGCCCGGAAAGGAATTATCAAATCATAGTAACTTGTGGTTCCCTCACAAAACCAAAGAGACTGTGTATAGTTCTCTTGATCATAATTAAAAACCTCGAAATCTTTGGGGCGAATTCGCTTCACATTCCACAAATGAAAAAATTCATGCGCCACTAATTGAATAAAACGTTCGTATTTATCTTTCAGACGAAATCCAAAGCGATGATAAAGTAATGAACAGGAATTTTTATGTTCTAATCCACCATAAGCTTGGTTGAATAAATGCAGCAGAAACACATACTTTTGATATGGCAAATCGCCAAACATTTGTGCTTCATATTCAATAATTCTCTTAAAGTCCTCTAACATCTTTTGGGGTTTACAGTTTCCCTGTCCCCAGATTGCTAACTCATGAGGTTTTCCCAATACCTCAAAATAAAACAATTGATGCTTACCAATCTCAAAAGGAGTATCAACAAGAGTATCAAAATCCGCAGCTAAAAAAGTATTAGTTTCTCCAGTAATTGATGATAAACCTGTCGTTATTTGCCATTCAGGGTGTGGTGGGACAATAGTAATATGAATTGCTTGTTCTTCCCAACCAGGAATTCGTAAAAATAGGGCCGCACCGTTAAAATAACCATGGGTAGCATCCAAATGATTTGTGCGTACTGACAACTCATTGGCAAAGATGCGGTAACGCAGAACTACTTCAGAAACATCTGCCTTTTCGATTTGCCAGTGGTTTTTACTAATTTTTCGCCAATTTAAAGGTTTAGACCCAGCAAAGGCAGCAAAATCTTGTAAATTCTTGGCGTATTCTCGCACCAAGTAAGACCCTGGTGTCCATACTGGCATTTTCAAATCAAGAATTGGTAATGGGTAGCCTACAAGATGTAAAGTCACCTCAAACAGATGATTTTCTGGTTGGGGCATTGCTACCCAGTAATGAATTGCTGGTTCAATTTCCTGAACTTGAGTTTTCAAACTAACTGCTATTAGTTCAATCATCTTGTGTGCCAAGTCTAGAGTTATTAGTTAATGGTCAAGACTTTATAGATAATAGTCAATAGTCAATATCCTATTAACTTATGCTACATCTACAGTCAGTACTGATTAGAACTTATTAGCCAAGTTTTCAAGCTGTTTGAAGTTAATTACATAAATAGACTGGCTAGTAGGATCACATTTGATCCATCCTCTTTCATCAAGTTTTTCCATAATTTTGATAGTTTCATCTAAGCTGATTTCGGCTACTTCTGCCAAATCTTTAAAAGGGATATAATAAATTTCATTGCCTTGATCTGACTCCTGACCATAGTTATCATTCAGGCTAACTAAAGTATGAGCGAGTTTAACCGCTGGTGGTGAAGACCGCATTTGTAAGCGCATATTTATTTGCCTTACTCGTCGCACCATCAATTGCAGCATTCGGTGATGTAACTGTGGATCTTTAAACAAGATTTGGACAAAACGTTCTCTTGAGACAGTCAACAATTTAACTGGAGAAAGGGCAACAACATCAGTTGAACGTGGGGATTCATCTAAAACTGCCATTTCACCAAAGAAATCGCCCCGACCCAAAATTGCTATTGTCACAGAATTATAGCCATTGGTACGCCGGACTTTCACCCAACCAGAAATCAAGAAATAAACTGCGTTACCCCAAGCATCTTCCATTAAAACTGCTCGTCCAGAGGGGTACTCGTGTTCAACAGCTATGTTGAGTAGCCATTCTAAAGTCTGGGGATTGGCTGTACTCAACAAGGGGAAAAGATCGCTAAAAACCTCGGTTTGCATGAAATATTCACAAGGAATTAAGTCAATAGCGGAAAACTAAGTGTGTCAATTAGTTAATACTTACCATATCTTAATATGGCATAAGTTACTGGTGCAAGGAGACTGGGTTATGGGTGTAAGAGTGTAAGGGTATAGGGGAGTAGAGGGGAAAATTTCAATGCCCAATGCCCAATGCCTAACTTCCATCAGATATAACTTTGAGCTTGGAATCTTGCAATCCAAAATTCAGTTATTGTTGAGTTCTTAAGGTTTGGGCGGCAAGATAGATTTTTGTCCATTCGCCTAAGACCTGATGGGTTTTGAGTTGTAAATTTTGGGCTATGGCTTCTATGGAGTCACCTTTTTTCAATAGATTGAGGATCTGTTTGCCCAGAGAAGTTAATTTTTCCTCCATTTGTTGCCATTGATGTTGTGTTAGACCTAAGTTGTGTTCTGGTAAGGAAATGGAGAGCCAGTTATCAACAAGTTCTGGCTTGCCTTTAATAGCAAAAACACGCACAGCATGATAGCTGATTTTTTCTCTGAGTCGGTATACTTCTTTAATGGGCTTATTCAATCTTTTGGCAATTTCTTCTTGAGTTTTGCCTTGGAGATATAATTGCAGCCAGTCTACTGCCTGTTGACCTAAGTTTTGCAGTAAGTATTGCTCAAATTCTTCATATACAGCTTGACGTAGTGATTGTTGTTCTTCTAGTTTTTGTGCTTCTTGATATTGAGCGATCGCTTGATTATCTACTAGGTTGAGTGGATTGTCTGTATCTTCTGTAAGCACTTCGTCAGAAACAAGTCTGATTAAGTCGTTAGTAGGAACTTGGGTTAATCCACCACGCTGAATGCGGCGTAGATAATTCACAAAGCGATACACTAACAGGGGTTGGTTACGGACTGGACGCAAACAATATTCTTCTATGGTGGCGAAAAGTAAAATGTCCTGCAATCTTCTATCCGTGGTAATCTCCGCGATGGTGGATATTTCCTGCTGCATATATGAGTCACTTTGCAGCAGTTCTTGGAGGACTTCTTGTAATACGTCCATGACACTGCGTTGGCGATCGCGACTGAGACCAACCCACGTCTGAATTTTATTTCTCAGGGTCATTACACTACCCAATCGACTGAGTAGGTTACGATAAGCGCGTTCTCGCCCCATACCTAAGTATCGCTGCTGTAAGATCCGCCAGCGATATTCCATTGCTTGTTTGGCAATTTCCAATTCTTTTGAGTTGAGTAGCTCAAATCGTTGTAAGTCTGCCCCCAACAACCAAAGCATAATACTTTGTCTAATCGCCTCACTTTGTTCTGGACATTCCGCTGCGAGTCGGTGTTGCCAGTATTGCGCCAGTTTTGCCGCATCATTTCCCATAGTGAGATTGCGTTCGTCGAAGCTCTGCTTTAAAGTATGCATCACAACCCCCATCCCAACCTATAGTTATTAACTACTAGTTTTCCCTGATCTGATAAATAGTCAATCCACTTCTTCACGAAATTTGTGTAATGATTTTCTAATACGTCTCACTCTACTCAAATCATGGATGAATATCTCAATAAGGTCGTTTAATTTCCCATTTATGGGGGAAAAATGATTAATTACTAGTTAAGACGTATACTTACATAGTAAGTTTCAAGCTTTTCTAAAGATTTATGATATATTTCTTTACATTTATTGGTATTTGTTAGACAAAAGCATTAGTAAAGTTGCTTGTGAATTTTTTAAGCTGCCTAAAAGAGTAACTGTTGTATTAATACTCTCGCAAGTGAAGCTGAGAAATCAAGTTAATCACAGGTTGAGATTTTTGAGTTGAAATACAGTGTATCCACAAAGGTTAAAAATTTACCTTGGTGAACGGGAAAAGCTCCTTGTGAATTCAGTATTAGTATTTAGTATTTAGAATACTGATATAAATAGCCTGTAGGTGTAATGTGACCGATATCACTGAGTTTAAGTAATTCCTTTTGGGCGATTTCCGCAATAAAAGTATGAATTTTTCATGAACTAACACTTCCGATACTAAGGTAAGTAAGTTCCTATTCAGGGAGCAAGAGGTGAGTCAGCGCGGTCTTGGGACGCCACTGGGGTGGATGGGTTTCCCGCAGGTTGCGACTGAGGTATCGCTAAAGCGTTCGCGCAGCGTGCCCTAGTATAACCCCAAAGGGATAAAAGGTTATTCTTCACCTATACCCGTACACCCCTAGACACCCACACCAGTTCATCTATCTACTGTTGGAAGATCTAACAATGGGATTTTCTACAGAGTCTCGATACTGTTGAACTTCATCTGTATAGGCGATAGGAAGAACTGCTTCAACATTTTCATGGGGACGGGGAATAATCACCCAGGATTCTAAGGTGCCACCATATACGTTTTCTGCGGCTTCGACACCAGCAGCCATAGCTGCCTTGACTTCAGAAACGTCACCACGAATATTGACTGTAAAGCGGGCGCTACCTACTCTGATGTAACCGACGAGGGTAACTCGTCCAGCTTTTACCATTGCATCTGCTGCTGCTAGTACACAGGGAAAACCCTTTGTCTCTAATGATCCAACTGCCTGTAGTGACACTATTAATCTCCTTTATGAATAAAATTATGTGCTACAAGTTAATTTGGGGAAGTTGCGTTCCTAACGTTGCCAGTCAACTCACTTAAAAAGTGCGGAAAGGTTCAGATTTTGAGGTGAAGTGGATGGGAAGAATGGTTTCCACATTTTCTGGAGGATTGGGAACTATGTAGTGAGTGATCACTTGACCACCATAAACTTCTTCTCCAGAAGCGATTCCAGCTGCAACTGCTGTTCTGACTTCTGCAACTTGTCCTCGGACAGCGACTAGTAAGCGTCCGCTTTCTGCAATGCCATAATATACGATTGTGACAGCGGCAGATTTCACCATTGCATCTGCTGCTGCTAGTACACAGGGAAAACCTAAAGTTTCAATTACGCCAACCGCCACTGGCATGGCTTGACTCTCCTGAATCCGCAATAAGTGATATTTATTGTACGAGGCTTTGGTCCGGATTATGACGTTTGGGAAAATTTTCTTTTTTGATTCTCAGTGGTTAGTTGTCAGGTAAACTGATGTTTATGTTTCCAAGTTTCTTACCTGCCGTAGTTGGGCAACTGAGTGAACCGACTTCTATCGCTTTGGCTCAAAGTATCCAAAGTCAGGCGATCGCAACTCCTTTAAGTCCTGAACCCATTACTACTACTTATGTACATCAAGGTAGTGGAGGTATACCGATTTTATTAGTTCACGGTTTTGATAGTTCTATTTTGGAATTTAGACGGTTGTTACCGTTGTTGGCCAGGAAGAACGAAACGTGGGCTATGGATTTATTGGGTTTTGGCTTTACAGATAGACAGCCGGATATTGCTTACAGCCCGGTGGCTATTAAAACTCATCTATATTTTTTTTGGAAAACCCTGATTAACCAACCTGTAATTTTAGTTGGTGCTTCTATGGGGGGTGCAGCGGCCATTGATTTCGCGCTGACTTACCCACAAGTGATACAGAAACTGGTGTTAATAGACAGTGCTGGTTTAAAGGGCGGTTCGGCTTTGAGCAAATTAACGTTTGCGCCCTTATATTCTTTAGCGGCTGAGTTTTTGCGAAATCCCCAAGTGCGCAATCGCATTTGTCGTACTGCGTATAAAAACCCAAGTCTGATCTCCAGTGATGCCTTACGTTGTGGAGACTTACACCTAAAAATGCCTAATTGGAATCAGGCGTTGATTGCTTTTACTAAAAGTGGCGGTTACAGTGCTTTTGAATTTAACCAGCTTGCACAAATTCGACAACCAACGCTGATTTTGTGGGGCGATACAGATAAAATTTTAGGAACCGGGGATGCTCAAAAGTTTAAAAAAGCAATTCCCCAAAGTCAACAGATTTGGATTAAAGATTCTGGTCATATCCCCCACTTGGAACAACCAGAAATCACAGCCCAACATATTTTAGATTTTTGAGGTTAGATTTTAATCGTACAACCAAGTGTTATTGGCAAAATCATCATTGGCTTGATTGGGAAGTTCCTGGAGTCTTTCAGGTGATCTGTATGACTTTTTAGGGTTAATGGACAAAGATTTGGAGATTTGTTTAACTGGTTCTTTAACTGGTTCCTTAACTGGTTCTTGAGATTTCTTCAACACTTCAATTTCTGCTATTAATTGGGAATTAGACTCGGCTAATTGCAAAGCTGTTTTCTTAGTTTCATGTAGTTCTGTAGTCAACCGTTCCACCAAAGCATTCTGTGTAGACAAATCTGCTTTTAAATCACTAATTTGCTCCCTGAGAGAAACTTCTTTTTTCTGTGATTTTTCCAGAGTCGTCGTCAAGTCTTTAATTGTGACTTCCAAATCTGCTTTAGTCGGAGTTGTGCGCCTATTAGCAGTGGGTGTAGAATCTTCCGTAGTAGAAGAATGTTCTTCTACAACTGCTTGTGCAGTTACTTCAATTGCTGTTTCTCCCACCTGGGGTGTAAATTTTTGTGCTTCTTCTTGTAGTAAATCAGAAAGATTTTTCTTAGCCATTATTTCCTCCAATCATGCATTAATTCATCAACCACACGACGGTAATCAGATGCAGCCTCCCGTGCGTTTTTTCCTCGCCATTGAGTAATTGCGACACCCTCAAGGGGGGCTCTTTCATGAGCTTTATAAGTACAAATAAAAGTGTTAAAAACTAGAATACCTATAATTTTCTGACGATGTAACCATTGTAATCTCCTGAATTTAGATTCATATCTTTGATAAGATTTAGCACCTGTAATTACCTCACCTGTAGATAATGTGGCTAGATTCTTCACACCCAAATCTACACCCACAATACATCTAAATTTGAGATTGTCGGTTCTACTTCTATCTGAAAACTAATAAACAATCTGTCCGCTTGACGACTTATCGTTACTGATTTCGGTTCAACCTATGGCGATCTTTCGTAGGTCTTGAATATACCTAATATTGGGGACTTGAATTCTGTTATTACGTAAGATTGTTACAGTTCCTTCTAATGTAAAACTGTCATGCTTCCCTTTCTTTTTAAATCTTGGCACTCCTGAAATTTTTTGGAAACATCTATCCCCAGACTTTCTCAATGCTCTTAGTGCTTCTTGAGGAGCAGATTTGGAACGTTCATAATACCATTTATTTTCAGGTTTTACTAATGCTACTAACGATTTATGTAAATCTATTGCTGTGGGAAATTCGATTTTATCGCCAGGTTTTTTTTGGTTATGGTCTAATATTTGTTTAGTTAATCTAGTTAATCCTAATCCCCAATTCCAAACATGACGAGCTACTCCACAGTGTTTAACTATGTTAACTCGTTGGTTTTGATTTAACTTTAACTCGTTTTTAACACCTAGTAGCAATATCTTTTAACTCCTCAATAATTTTCTTGTTTCTATGACTTCTGGAACCATAAAGTCTAGCAGAAAATACTGTAATTATTTCTAAAATTATTTCTAAGACATCTTGGGCTAAATCCTCCTCAAAATTACTATCTTCTGTGCGATTAATGAGAACTACTAATGAGAACTACTTCTGTTCCAAATTTTTCACATAAACTAAATATTAATTCACTTCCAAATCTCAATAATCTGTCTTTCTGGATAAGAACTAATCTTTCCACTTTACTTTCAGTGATTAAGCGAATTAGTCTCTTTAATCCTCTTTTACTGGAACTCAATCCTGAACCTAAATCTTCAATGATTTCAAATTGCCAAGCATGTTGAGCGCAATATAATTCCACTACTTGTTTTTGGCGTTCTAAATCATCTTTTTGGTCATAGCTGGAGACTCTACAGTAACCAATCGTGTAAGATAATGCTGATTTTACTCCTAAGAATTGAGCCAAATCATAACGTCTGTGTCCATTAGGAGTTCTTTCAGGTATTAATTTACCCTCTAATTCCCACCTCCTGAGAGTGTAACCACTTACACCTTTTAAGTTTGCTGCCTCCGATATAGTTAATTTACTCATTTTTTATGTATAGCATACTTGTTGAGTAAATATTAGTAGATTTGGATAATTATTTTCATTCATTTGCCAGCTCCTTAACTGTGCGTATCGACTTTAGTTAACAGTACCCGATGGGGAGTACCCACAGGAAGGAATAGCAGCTTGTCTAACTATATCAATGAGAACAGTTAATTCCATTGCTACTGGCGGTGTGGGTAAAACTAAATAATCTGCAATCCCTACTACCGCTGCTAAAGCTTCAGAATGCAGTAGACCTGTCAGGAAAATTAGCTTGGTGTCAAAAAAATGCTAGAAGTGAATTTTGACCGTCTACCAAAAGGGAAAATCCACTTAATTATATTCAATAATATCCACATTGTAGAAAACAAATACTGGGAATAACTAACCATCAGTTTCAAGACTTGTTAGCCCAAGCTGAAATGCAGCATAAAAAACCTCAAGCTGAGATAGAAAGTGAAAATATACGTATAAATCAGAAAGGAGGAGGGCGGAAACCGAAACTAGAGATAAAATAAGAGGTATGTCTATGCTTGTTCTATTTCGGGAAAATGCCAACATTTGAGGTTTTAGGTTTGCATTTCGGTATATCCAAAACTGGGTAGAGATATTAGGAAATCTTTTGCCTGCTAGTCTCCTTGGACAGGTAGGAAAACATGATAGCGATCATGGGATACCAACTCATAACAAAAGGCTCGAAACAAAGAGTTTTCCGGCAATTGATATCGTAACTTTTCATTTTCATTATCTTCGGGAGGTACTTTTTTTTCAGATTTCCTATTGCTGATTGAAATTTTCTAATCTGAGCTTTAGTAATCATGTATTGACGTTAATTTAAGATCATACTTAACCTTTTGATTTACTCTTTATCTTGGTTAGGAATATTACTCTAACTATGGTAATATTCTTTGGTTAATGTTCTACAAATCTATTGCAATTATCCCTCTATTATTAAGGTTCTTATCTTTTTGAAAGGATTCAAGAAAAGTTCACGATCATTGGTGTAAAGATAGGCTTGAAAAATTTCACCTCCATAAGTCTTTTTTCATGCTAATCTTTTATTCCTGCCAGCATCAAATAAATTTATATCTAAAAGATTGTAATATTCTGAAATCTACACCCTTGTCATGCCATAGAGATCAAAGTCTTTTGCATAGGTTGTTCTATTCAGAAAACTACCACCAATATAAATTCGATTAAATCCTGCTTATTTTAATATTTCACTAACTCTTTTCATACCTTCCAAAAGTTGTTGATGGTGTTCATTAAAAGCTAGAACATCTTTGATTTCTTCCCAGGTGGAAACATAAATACCAGCAGGTAAATTCCGATTTTGATCAAACTTTGGGATCATTCTTACTTATCCTTGTTTTGTTAACTATTATGTCTCAACCTCTAATAATGTAATTATTACACAACTTTTTTGTTGTATCGATCCTAGTGGGAAATTTACCCAAAAAAAACCGGGCTAACCGCTAATGCTTGGTTAACCCGTTCAGCTTTGGGAACGCACAGAGAAATTGTTATTGCAATACCAACTTAACGTTGGCATTTTGCAGGCCGCGCTGTTTTACTTCAGCCAAAGTCTTGTTAACGGCGTATTTTTGGTTAATAGAGTTAATTAACTCGGTTTGGTTGTGCTTCTTAGCAACGCCCCACAGGTCAGCGATTAGGTCAAAAGAACCATCGCTATTGCGAGACCAACCTAAATCGTACTCGCCTTCCAATACAGCAACGATGTCGGAACGTACACGCTGACCGTTATAACCACGAACATCAGCTTCAGTCTTTACGCTGATACCCAGGTCGCGCAAAGAAGCTTTGAGGATTTCGGCATCGGTGATTTTGGTACGCAGAGTGCTAAAGTGAGACATTTGGGTTTCCTCCAATGAGAAGATTGATGAGAAAAACAACAACAGTTTCTTTTTCAGCGAAGCCGCAATAATTGGGAAGCGGCTTTTTTCGTGATCTGTTAGCCTTCTGGCTAACCTTTCCCCTCTGGCATACAGAGGAAAGCTTTTAGAACTCCATGCGCTGATATTCAGCGACAGAGGATGCTGCGGGTCTGGCACGCTGTCTGGCCCAGTCTCTTAAAGCTGTGACCTGTTCTTGCATTGTTCGTGACAGCGGCAAAGTAGACTTCAATGCAGCAATAATATCTAGTTGGGTAAACTCCCGATCTTGGGCGAAAGCTTCATACATCGCCGCCACTATCGCTTGTTCAATTTCTGCCCCAGAAAAACCATCAGACATTTTTGCTAGTTGTTCCAGATCAAATCTAGCAATATCTTCACGGCGTTTGGTCAGGTGAATGTTGAAGATATCCTGACGTTCTTCAGGTGTGGGCAGATCTACAAAGAAAATTTCATCAAAGCGACCTTTTCTCAAAAACTCCCCAGGTAGGCGTTCTACCCGATTAGCAGTCGCCATTACAAATACTGGAGATTTCTTTTCTTGCATCCAGGTGAGAAAAGAACCAAAAATTCTGCTTGATGTCCCCCCATCAGAATCACCAGAACCTGCACTACCAGCGAAGGATTTATCCAATTCGTCGATAAACAGAATCGTTGGGGAAATTGATTCTGCTGTTTTGAGAGCGTTCCGCAAGTTTGCTTCACTCCGACCCACCATTGAGCCGTCGTAAACACGCCCCATATCTAACCGCAAGATTGGTAAACCCCACAGACGGGAAGTAGTTTTGGCAATTAGTGACTTACCACAACCAGGAACACCAAGAATTAACATCCCTTTAGGCTGGGGCAAACCATACTCTCTCGCTCTTTCTGTAAAGGCGTTAGAGCGTTGTTTTAGCCACTTTTTCAACTCTTCCAAACCGCCAACTGCTTCAATAGTTTCATCTTCTTCGATGTACTCTAGAATACCGTTACGGCGGATGAGTTGCTTTTTCTCAGATAAAACTATATCTACTTCATCTTCCGTTAAGCGTCCAGTTGTCACCTGAGCCTTACGATATACTTTCTCAGCTTCATCTTTAGTTAAACCTAAAGCTGCTCTAAGAAGCTTTTCTCTGGCCTCAGTTGTTAACCTGCGACCACGATGCTGCTCTTGATGCTGAGTTAAAACTTTATTTAACTCTGACATATCCGGCAGTTGGAAGTCGATGACAACAACTTCTTTTTCTAGTTCTATTGGTACTTGCTGCATGGGAGACATCAAAATGATGTTCTTTTGCATTCCCTTAAAACTAGCGATCGCATCCCGAAGCGATCTCGTTGTTGCCGGAGCATCAATAAAAGGATGTAAATCTTTAAGAATAAATATACCGGGTTCTTTCTGCCGAATTATCCACTCAATCGCCGCCTCTGGCGAAACGGTATTATGCTGAGTGACATTCCTGGGTTGACCGTACTCCACAATGCCGTGAGTTACTGTCCAAACGTAAACTCGTCGCTGAGGCTTTAACAATTGAGCGATTGTATGGATTGCTTGCTCTGCCCGTTCTTCCTCGGAGGTCACAAGGTAGATTAAAGGGTATTGAGCTTGAATGAGAATATTGAGCTCTTCTTTCATACTATCGACCTACTTGAGACCTTATAGAGACAGTCAGTACAATCATCGCCGTTAATTAAAGACAAACTATGAACTTATCCATTCCATTCATAATTCCTAATTCCTAACTAGCAGGGGACTAATTCTTCCTCACCCTTGGGATGGGTTTGATCTTGTTCAATTTCATCAATGGGTAGATGATCTTGACTAATTATTCCTGGTTGATTGCCCAAAGTTACTAATTCACCATCTCGTAAAATTAGCGAACCTTCACAAATTGGACAGGAATATACCCTGTGTGTTCTGCCATAACTGCCATAAGAAGACTCTTCAAACTCTTCTACTAATTCTGAGTTAGTGAGGTAAAAATTAAGAGCGCGTTCTGCTAGCTCTGACATCGGTTCAGAGTCAACTGCGGAACGAATCTTCAGCCTTCTATGCAATTCCGGCGATAAATACAATGTTACTTTTTGCTTAGTTTGCATATAACTTATTAACGGTCTTACCCGGGTATGTGTCCCACTTTATCGCCTCGTTTTTTCCTTGTCAAGACAGGAAGACGTTTTGACGGCTATTCTGTTATATATCTTTATATTAAGTCAGGAGTTAGGAGTCAGGAGGATAAGAAAATAATTTCCAATACCCAATGCCCAATGAAAATCTGAGTTGCAAACCCAATCAAAATATACTGAAAGTAAAGTAGGGTAAAGGGTGTGATTTATGTATATTGCTGTGTTAAAAACTCGCAGATGGATGCGAGTAATAGCGGGTGCAGTCTCCAGTATTGGCACTATTGGCACGGCAATGATTCTGTCTGGGTGTACTATCAACAATATTTATCCATCCGAAGTTAGCTGGAAAACCTACAGCAACACGCACTATAGTTTTGAGTTTCCCTATCCCAGCAATTGGAATTCTTCAGGAAATTCTGATAATAACGATGGTATTGCCTTTGTTACACCAAATAACAGGAATAATGTAGAGATGCGGGCGTGGGCTAGTAAGCACTTAGGAGTTAGTCTTCAAGAAGAATACTCAAGACAGCAGACACAGAATTTTCAAACTGCTGAGGGAGTTTTTGGAGTGCTGTCTCTAGACGTTAGTCAACAAACCACTTCTATGACACTGACCATAACTCAAGGTCAGGTGAAATATTATTGGCGGGGAGAAAGCAACAGCAAGGAATTTAAAGAATACTATCGTTTGTTTTATTACATTGCCCAGCAGTATAAAATCAATTGAAAATTAAAAATTAAAAATTAAAAATTAAAAAAACTCCTGCCTTTTACCTCCTGCCTTCTGCCTCAATTGACCAGAATTAATGAGCGAGAGGGGACAGAAACCTGATAGATTTAGCTATCAGCGAGTAAAAACTGGTAAAAATGAAAGTCCTGGTTATTGGTGGCGATGGGTATTGCGGTTGGGCAACTGCACTCTACCTTTCTAATCGAGGTTATGAAGTTGGAATTTTAGACAGTTTGGTGCGCCGGCACTGGGATAATGAACTCGGTGTTGAGACTCTAACCCCAATTGCACCAATTCAGCAACGTCTCCAGCGATGGCAAGATTTAACTGGTAAATCTATCGACCTGTTTATCGGCGATATTACCAATTACAGTTTTCTGCACAAAGCTTTGCACCAATTTCAGCCAGATGCCATAGTACATTTTGGTGAACAGCGTTCAGCACCCTTTTCCATGATTGACCGTGAACACGCGGTACTCACTCAGGTTAACAACGTCGTTGGTACTTTGAACTTGCTGTACATCATGAGAGAAGATTTCCCAGATTGTCATTTGGTGAAATTGGGAACAATGGGTGAGTATGGTACACCCAATATTGACATTGAAGAAGGTTATATCACCATTGAACACAACGGGCGTCAGGATACATTACCTTATCCTAAACAGCCCGGATCAATGTATCACTTAAGCAAAGTTCACGATAGTCATAATATTCACTTTGCTTGCCGGATTTGGGGTTTACGGGCAACAGATTTAAATCAAGGTATAGTTTATGGCGTTCTCACCGAAGAAACCGGGATGGACGAACTATTGATTAACCGCCTTGATTATGATGGTGTATTTGGTACAGCATTAAACCGTTTCTGCATTCAAGCTGCCGTAGGACATCCCCTCACTATCTACGGTAAAGGTGGACAAACTCGCGGCTTTTTGGATATTCGGGATACGGTGCGATGTATTGAATTAGCGATCACAAACCCAGCCAAACCAGGAGAATTCCGCGTCTTTAACCAATTTACCGAATTATTCAGCGTTGGTGACTTGGGAATAATGGTCAAAAAAGCTGGTCACGCAATGGGTCTAAATATAGATATCAACAACATTGATAACCCCAGAATTGAAAAAGAAGAACACTATTTCCATGCTAAAAACAGCAAACTGTTAGATTTAGGTTTAGAACCTCACTATCTTTCAGATTCTTTACTTGATTCACTGTTAAACTTTGCTGTCAAGTATCAGAAGCGGGTTGATAATAACCAAATTCTACCTACAGTCTCTTGGCATAGAAAATAACTTGTGACTGGGGATTGGGGACTAGGGATTGGAAATAAATTAATTCACCCCCATCATCCCCATGCTCACAAGGGTAGGTTTTTTAATTGATCGTGAGGGCAACTAAAAAACTTACACCTGTAAGCATCACCCCCATCACCCTCATCTCCTCTGCCTCCAGCGTTCTAGTTGTTTATGAGAATTGCCCTATTCACCGAAACTTTTTTACCCAAGGTTGATGGGATTGTTACCCGTCTACGTCACACTGTTGATCATCTCCAACGGGATGGAAATCAAGTCTTAGTATTTGCCCCGGAAGGTGGAATTACAGAACACAAAGGAGCGAAAGTTTTCGGAGTTAGTGGTTTTCCTTTACCTCTTTATCCAGAGTTAAAATTAGCTCTGCCTCGTCCTGCCATTGGTCACGCTTTAGAAGATTTTCAACCGGATATTATTCATGTTGTCAATCCTGCCGTTTTGGGATTATCGGGTATTTTCTATAGTAAAGTCTTAAAAATTCCTTTGATCGCTTCTTACCATACCCATTTACCTCAATATCTACAACATTACGGTTTGGGAATGCTAGAAGGATTACTATGGGAACTGCTTAAAGCTGGACACAATCAAGCAGCCTTAAATTTGTGTACCTCGACAGCGATGATAGAAGAACTCTCTGAACATGGGATTGAAAGATTAGATTTGTGGCAACCGGGAGTAGATACAGAATTATTCCATCCTAATTTAGCCAGCGAGGAAATGCGATCACACCTCACGCAAAATCATCCAAAAAGCCCCTTGTTGCTGTATGTTGGTCGTCTTTCAGCCGAAAAAGAAATTGAACGTATTAAACCCATCTTAGAGGCCATTCCTGATGCACGATTGGCATTAGTAGGAGATGGACCAAACCGCCAAAATTTGGAAAAGCATTTTGCAGGTACAAATACTCATTTTGTTGGTTATCTGATGGGTCAAGAGTTGGGTTCAGCTTTTGCCAGTGCGGATGCTTTTATTTTTCCTTCCCGTACAGAAACATTAGGCTTAGTGCTACTAGAAGCAATGGCTGCAGGTTGTCCAGTAGTTGCAGCCCGTTCTGGTGGCATTCCTGACATCGTTACAGATGGTATAAACGGTTATCTTTTTAACCCAAAAACTGATATTCAAGAGGCTATTGATGTTACTATCAAGTTGTTAAAACAAAGACAAGAAATAGCAATTATCCGTAAAAATGCCCATACAGAAGCAGAAAAATGGGGATGGGCTGCTGCTACACGACAACTACAAGATTACTATCAAAAGGTAATAGGAGTCAGGAGTCAGGAGTCAGGAGTCAGGAGTCAGGAGAAGATTCATTAACTTTTGCCTTTTGCCTTTTGCCTTTTGCCTTTTGCCACTGATAACTGACTTTATGACACTTCCCAACGCCGGCACCGTCTTGGCTACATTAACTGAACTGATATAAGTTAATCGCACCCACGCTCTACTGAGTAGCGTTAGAGACCTTTCGGTTAATGAATTTGTTTGCTTACTTGACTTTATCACCGCTGAATTTCAACAATTTCTCAGAGCTATTGATCTTATCAAGAATGAAGCTCTAGAAAGTATGCTGGAGAAAGTGCTAGAAGCCATCACACTCAAAATCGGTCAAATTCTCCAAGCAGAACATACAGCTATTTTTTCAGTGGACTATGATAAGTCTCAACTATGGTCAAAAGTTCCCCAAGATAATAGCCAAAAACTCCTAGGAATTCGCACTCCCTCCCTTAAATGTAGGTATTCCTAGTCAAGTGGCCAGCACAGGTCAATATCTCAATATTTCGGAAACAGCTGCTCATCCTCTTTTTAGTCGAGAGTTGGAAAAACAAATGGGCTATACAATTCGCAATCTTTCATGTATGCCGGTTGTGAGTAGCAAAAAGCAAATTGTAGCTGTAGTAAAACTGGCAAATAAAGCTGGTGATATTCCATTTGATCATGATGATTAAGAGTCTTTTCGAGACTTTGCTGCTTCTATTGGTATTATCTTGGAAAGTTGCCAATCTTTCTATGTAGCGGCTCGAAATCAACGGGGTGCAACGGCTTTTTTGCGTGCTACCCAAACTTTAGGACAAAGTTTGGATTTAGAAGTAACTTTGCAGATAGTCATGTAACAAGCCAGGATTTTAATGCAAGCAGACCGCAGTACACTATGTTTTGTATCGCAAAGAAATGGGGGAACTGTGGACAAAAGTAGCCACTGTTAATGATACAAAATTGATAGAAGTCCGCATTCCTTCTAATCGTGGTATTGCTTATTATGTCACCTCTACAGGTCAAGCACTAAATATCCCCGATGCTTATCAATATCCTCGCTTTGATCCAACTGCAGATAACAAAACTGGATATATAACTCGTAATATTCTATGTTTACCATTTTTCAATTCGGCTGGTGAGTTGATTGGTGTTACTCAGTTAATAAATAAACAACAAGGCAGTTTTACGACTTCAGATGAAGAGTTTATGCGAGCTTTTAATATCCAAGCAGGAATAGCTTTGGAAAATGCTTGCTTATTTGAAAGTGTTTTGTTAGAAAGACAGTATCAAAAAGATATTCTTCAGAGTCTATCTGATGCTGTAATTTGTACAGATATGCAAGGTCAAATAGTTACTATTAATGATGCAGCCCTAGAGTTACTTGGTTGTCCTTTGAAGTTAGCTAATGGTAAAACCAATAAGCTGTTGTGGAAATAAAATTTACTGGGTCGTGCAGTTTGGGAGGTTGTACCAATTGAAAATTTGCAACCGCGTCTGGAAGATAGTTTAAAGTATGCAGCTAGGCATTATGTCCCAGAGCAAAATTTACAAGTGGGATTGTATGACTTGGATAGCAATATAACTCAAAATCCAGGATTGAAAAATCAGAAGTTAATTTTGGCGGTGCGCGCTCGCAATAATCATAATATTTTTATACCTTGGAATCAACCCCTCACCCCACAATCTGAGTTACTTAGTGCTGATGTAGTCAAAATATTAGAACGTAGCATCAATCTAACTGTCAATCCCTTAACTAACCCAGAAGGAGGTGTGAGGGGTGGTTTAGTGGTCTTGGAAGATATCAGATATCAGTAGAGAAAAACGCCTCAAAAGCACTATGTATCTTTATCTCACACCCCACGTAGCCGAGCAAGTTATGGCGCTGGGAGATGATAGTTTAATGGTGGGTGAACGTAAAGAAGTCACTATTTTATTTTTTGACATCCGTGTTTATACTGACAAAACAGAAAACTTGGGAGCAGCGGAGGTGGTATCCTTGCTCAATCAGTATTTTGAAACCATGGTGGAATCAGTTTTTTGCTATGAAGGAACTTTAGATAAGTTTATTGGTGATGCTTTAATGGCGGTATTTGGTGCCCCACTACCATTAACAGAAAATCACCCTTGGCTGGCGAGCAATACAATCCGCATTGGATATGCGCGCCAAAGACTGGAAGAATTTAATGAGAAGCGAATTATTCAATCCCAGCGGCAAATCCATTTTGGTATTGGTATTAGTTCAGGGGAAGTGGTTTTGGGAAATATTGGTTCTCGGAAACGCATGGATTATACAGTGATTGGCGATGGGGTGAATTTAAGTTCCCGCTTAGAAGGAGTGACAAAAGAATATGGATGTGATATTATTTTAAGTTAATTTACTTATAAAGTATGCGCTGATCGCGTCTGGGTGCGTCAACTAGATAGAATTCGTGTCAAAGGAAAACATCAGGCTGTAGATATTTATGAATTAATTGGCGATCGCACCATCCCCCTAGATGCTAACACCCAAGATTTTTTATACCATTATGATGCTGGACGTGGTGCTTATATATCACGAAATTTTACCCAAGCGATCGCCAGCTTTGAAATTGCCAAACGAATTCGACCTACAGACCAAGCCGTACATACCCACCTTGAACCTGCCTACAATTACCAAAAAACACCACCACCAACTTCCTGGGATGGTGTCTGGACAATAGTAACAAAGTAGCGGGGTGTAAGGGTGTACGTAAAGAATGTTCTCCTTCATCTTCCCCATCTTCCCCATCTCCCAAATCTCCAATCACTCATCCTCTGAGTCAGAACCTTTGTCTTGAAAGGGGTCTTCACCTATTCTCAGTTGCTTTTTTGAGCGTTTTAACTGCTTCCACAGCATTTTGATTTGTTTGTAAGCTTCCCCTGGTGGAAGTTTGCCACTGGTTTCTAGGTTGCAGATGTAACTTACTCTCTGGGCAAATTCCTGTAAATTTGCATTAAAAACCAAGTTCTCAGGCTGTACATGACCGTAGTAGCGACCACGAGGATAGAGAAAATCATCTTTACTAACCATTTTTTTCTCCATATATTTAACTCTCCTCCTGATTTTCTTGTTTGTAGCATAACCACTAACCACTCTGATCTGTATTGTGTTCAGCGAGGAAAATGCTAATGATTAAAGCATGATTACGACAAAGTGATTCAGAGATTAGTCAATATCAACTTTGACATAATGAATCAAGACTTAAGCCATTAAGTAAAAAGTTGTCAAAAAAAGTTTATGCGAAATTCACCAAGGCTATTTACGAACACTTACCCGGTATATAAATTATATAAATAAATATTACAATCTCCTAGAGGAAGATTTCCACACTGCTCACATTCTCTCAATTATTTCATTTTATTCCTTAATTTACAAAAATGGGTTTTAATTAACTTCAACTAAAAGACAAGTAATTAAAGTATTAATATATACTTTTTTAGAGTATTATAAAATTTTATTTACCAAAAATTACAAAAAGTTAACGAAAATCATGAAAGTTTTGTGCAGAGTTTACCCGTTTCACCGAAAAGACAGGGGAATAGGAAAAATGGAAAGTGGGGTGCAGGGGGAAGAATTAATTCTTTGCTCTGAACTCCTGATTCCTGACTCCAACCTCAAGGGTTTTCAGCCTACTCTTTTATAAGAAAGCCTACTATCTTATAAGAAAATAGTTAAGCTTGAAACCATTACCCTCTGAATACTACTTGGTACTCGGTTTTGCCCACCTAACTGGACTTGGGAAAAGTTTACTGGGTTTGGGTTAAAGGTTTTTTCTTCCCCCAAATATCAATTGTTCTCCAACTGTATCTAAATTATTATGTTTGTTCAAACTAAACTCTACGAAGGCAAGGCAAAAATCCTTTACAGCACAGACGAGCCGGACGTTTTGCTGGCTGATTTTAAAGATGATGCAACGGCATTTAACGCACAAAAGCGTGGCAGTATCCAGGGGAAAGGCAGCATAAACTGTACCCTTTCCAGCAAATTGTTTCAACAGTTAGAATCCCATAGTATTAAGACTCATTTTATTGATTCTCCAGCCCCTAATCAAATGCGGGTCAGAGCAGTTAAAATTTTGCCATTAGAAGTAGTTGTCAGAAATATTGCGGCTGGGAGCCTGTGTCAACAAACAGGATTATCATTAGGTACAGTTCTGTCACAGCCTTTGGTAGAGTTTTATTACAAAGACGACAAATTAGGAGATCCATTGCTAACACGCGATCGCTTACTTTTGCTAAAACTAGCTACAGAGGAACAAGTTGACAGTATTACCTATCTTGCATTGCAAATCAACGAGTTTCTCAAGGATTTTTGGCAACAGTGTGGGATTACCCTAGTAGACTTTAAACTCGAATTTGGTTTGGACTCACAAAAGCAGTTGCTTCTAGCAGATGAAATTAGTCCTGATACCTGTCGTTTGTGGGACATGGCTGAAAACGATCCTAACCGTCGAGTAATGGATAAAGACCGTTTTCGCAGGGATTTAGGGAATGTAGAGAATGCCTACCAGGAGGTTTTACAACGAGTATTAAAAGTGCTGGAAAGCCGAAAGCCTTGAATTTTTAATTTTTAATTTTGAATTCCGCAAAGCGGTAAGTGTGGTAGTGAAGAGGAATATGAATAAAATGCATTTATCTACGGTGTTACTGGCAGTTGTGGCGATCGCAACCCCTTTTGATAGTTCATTGAGTGCAACTGCACAAACTCCTGATTATACTCAGCAAGTAACAGAAGTCGCCACGGTAGAAACAAACCAACATCTACCACAGAAAAGCAGTCAGAATCATCTTGATCAACAACAAGAATCAGTCATAGTCACGAAAACAGAAGTTAGAGAAACCGAATCTCCATCCTCCATAACTCCTGTTTCAGCCTTAACCACTGAGTCAACAGTAATAGCAACACCAGAAGTAATTCCTTCAAAGATCAGCACCTCATCAAAAACAGCACAAGCCTTAAAAACAGCAATAGCTCGTAACTCAGTAAACACAGAAACGAAAGCAGTAACTATTCCAGATGTCAGTACTTCATCAAAAACAGCAATAGCTCGTAATTCAGCAAACACAGAAACGAAAGCGGTAATTATCCCCACAGCACAAACCCTAAAAGCATCGCTATTATCTACCAATTCACTAGGGATAGAGACATCACAAGCAATTATCCACAATATCACCACCCCATCTAAAACAGCACAAGGACAAAAATCAGAAGTAACTCCTGCAAGAAATTATACACAGGAAAAACTCGAACCACCCATAGGACAACCAGCTTTCCCGACTAATCCCGAAACAACACCAACAGCAGAACCTCGTGTATTAGTTTCAGAAGTAGCAGTCAAATCTCCAACTGGTGCTGTTGCAAAAGAACTAGAAGATAAAGTTTATCAGGCGATTAGTACCCAAGCAGGACAAACAACTACTCGCTCCCAACTCCAAGAAGATATTAATGCTATCTTTGCCACAGGCTTTTTCTCCAACGTGCAAGCCATGCCAGAAGATACGCCCTTGGGTGTAAGGGTGAGTTTCGTTGTTAGTCCTAACCCGGTTCTGAGTAAAGTACAAGTAGAAGCTACACCAGTTCCCGGATTAGCTTCAGTCATACCTGCCAAAACTGTAGATGAAATCTTCAGTAAACAGTATGGACAAATCTTGAATTTGCGAGATTTACAAGAAGGAATTAAAGAATTAACCAAAAAGTATCAAGACCAAGGTTATGTGCTGGCCAACGTGATTGGAGCACCTAAAGTTTCAGAGAATGGAGTTGTTACCCTACAAGTAGCAGAAGGGGTAGTAGAAAATATCAAAGTCCGTTTCCGCAACAAACAGGGTGAGGAAGTAGACGACAAAGGTAATCCCATTCGCGGACGAACAAAAGATTATGTAATTAAGCGAGAATTTGAATTAAAGCCTGGTCAGGTATTTAACCGCAACATCGTCCAGAAAGACCTGCAAAGGATATTTGGTTTAGGATTATTTGAAGATGTAAATGTGTCCCTTGATCCTGGTACAGATCCAAGTAAGGTAGATGTGGTACTCAATGTGGCGGAACGCAGTAGTGGTTCAATCGCTGCTGGTGCGGGTATTAGTTCTGCCAGTGGGTTATTTGGTACTGTTAGCTATCAACAGCAAAACCTGGGGGGTAGAGCGCAGAAACTGGGGGCTGAGGTTCAGTTAGGAGAAAGAGAATTGCTGTTTGACCTGCGGTTTACAGATCCTTGGATTGCTGGTGATCCTTACCGTACTTCCTACACAGCCAATATTTTCCGTCGTCGTTCAATTTCTCTGATTTTCGAAGGTAAAAATGACGCCATAGAAACGTTTGACCCTAGTGATATTACTAGTAAAGATGACCAGGACCGCCCCCGAATTACCCGTTTAGGCGGTGGTGTATCCTTTACCCGTCCTATTTCTGCTAATCCTTACCAAAAGCCAAAATGGACAGCTTCAGCAGGTTTGCAGTATCAACGAGTTTCTAGCCGTGATGCTGATGGTAATCTGAGAAAAGAAGGGGCGATATTTGATGATCATGGCAATCAGATTAGCCCTACAATTCCTCTGATGCAATCAGGTACAGGTGAAGACGATTTGCTATTATTACAACTGGGCGCACAACGTGATCGCCGTAATAATCCCTTACAACCTACCAATGGTTCTTACCTCCGTGTCGGAGTTGACCAATCTGTACCCGTGGGACAAGGCAATATTTTACTGACCAGGTTACGGGGTAACTACAGCCAATATTTACCAGTAAAATTCCTCGGCTTTGGTAAAGGTGCACAAACCCTAGCATTTAACCTCCAAGGGGGTACAATTCTCGGTGATTTACCTCCCTACGAGGCCTTTACCCTTGGTGGTAGTAATTCTGTCCGGGGTTACGATGAAGGCAGATTAGCAACTGGACGTAGCTATGTACAAGCATCTGTTGAGTATCGTTTTCCTGTCTTTTCTGTAGTCAGTGGCGCTCTGTTTTTTGATTACGGTAGTGACCTGGGAAGCAGCACCAGAACGGCGGAAATTTTGAACAAAAATGGTACTGGCTATGGTTATGGTCTAGGTGTGCGTGTACAGTCACCATTAGGACCAATTCGTATAGACTACGGTATCAGCGATGATGGTGATAGCCGCATTAATTTCGGGATAGGGGAAAGGTTTTAAATTGGTCAGTTATCAGTTAGCAATTGATAATTGATAGTTGATAATTGATAGTTGATAACTGATAGTTGATAACTGATAGTTGATAACTGATAACTGATAACTGAATAACTTTTGAAAATCAGGGTGTGTACTAAATCTAAATATCGATCAAATGAGTAATAACAACGTAAATATATTGGCTTTTGGTCTATGCACCAACACACTTTAGCTGCGGAAGTTATCCAAAAGGGTGTCGGGCTGCATAGTGGTGTGAGTACCAGTTTGAGGATACTACCAGCAGAATCGGGAAGTGATCGCTATTTTGTGCGGGTGGATTTGCCTAATTCTCCTATTATTCCCGCCACAGTTACTGCTGTTAATCAGACTCTTCTTTCTACTCAGTTGGGTACAGAGGAGGTTTATGTCCGCACAGTAGAACATTTATTGGCAGCCTTGTCTGCTATGGGTGTAGATAATGCTCGCATTGAAATTGATGGTTCAGAAGTGCCACTTTTAGATGGTTCCGCTCAGGTTTGGACTGATAGCATTGCCGCAGTGGGCTTAGTATTACAACCGGTCTGTGACGAACAATCACCGATATTTATTAAAGAACCGCTTTGGGTGCATCAAGGGGATGCTTTTATATGCGCCCTACCTGCGCCAGAAACCCGTTTTAGCTATGGGATTGATTTTGATTTACCAGCTATTGGTAATCAATGGCACAGTTGGTCATTATCTACTAATCTAGAAAATACCTTTATTACAGAAATTGCCCCGGCTCGTACTTTTGGTTTATTACATCAAATTGAATATCTGCAAAAATCAGGATTAATCAAAGGTGGCAGCTTGGATAATGCCCTGGTTTGTGGTTCTGATGGTTGGTTAAATCCACCATTGAGATTTGCAAATGAACCAGTACGTCATAAAATCCTGGATTTAGTAGGAGACATTAGCTTACTGGGCAAATTTCCCCTTGCTCATTTCTTGGCATACAAAGCCAGTCATAATCTGCATATTCAACTAGCACAGAAAATTTTAGAATTATTTTAGAATTTAATTCTGTCTCTTAGTTTTGAATCTGGTTACTAATCCAAGTAGGAATTAGTAATTAAGAACTACAAATAACTCATTACAAATTACCCATGTCAACTATCACCGAAGCTAATTCTACCGACGTGACTACATCTGAAGGAGATCATCAGGAAACTAATACACCGAGAATTAAAACAACCTACTCTGTGGAAGAAATTAAACAATTACTACCGCACTGTTATCCCTTTTTACTGGTAGATAAAATTATTGACTATGTACCAGGAAAAATGGCTGTGGGTGTGAAAAATGTCACCTTTAATGAACCCCACTTTCAAGGTCATTTTCCCGGACGTGCATTAATGCCTGGTGTACTCATTGTGGAAGCCATGGCGCAAGTCGGTGGGGTGGTCATGACCCAAATGTCTGATAGCCCCGGAGGACTGTTTGTATTTGCAGGTATTGATAAAGTCCGTTTTCGCCGTCAAGTAACACCTGGTGATCAGCTGGTTATGACTGTGGAACTGTTATGGGTTAAACACCGTCGTTTTGGTAAAATGCAAGGTAGAGCCGAAGTTGATGGACAACTAGCTGCTGAAGGAGAATTGATGTTTTCTTTGGTTACCTAAAATTTTGCTTTGCTGTTCTGGGCATAGCCGTGAAATGCCCTCGGCCAATTATAAGCAAGGATAACAGTAATAATAAAAAACCACAAGCGTATTTACTGATATCTAGATTTTCGTCATCCTCACACATAGCTTGTTTTGCCCGACACTTTTTTCACTGAACTCAGTTCTGGAGAGTCACCCTTGAAGACACTTATTCATCCAACTGCTGTAATACATCCAAATTCAGAACTCCACTCAACGGTGCAAGTCGGTGCTTATGCTGTGATTGGAGCGAATGTCAAAGTGGGACAGGAAACTGTTATTGGTGCTCATGCTGTTCTAGAAGGTCCATGTGATATAGGAGCGCGAAATCATATTTTTCCTGGTGCTGCCATCGGTATGGAACCCCAAGACCTCAAGTATGTAGGAGAACCAACTTGGGTAAAAATTGGCGACAATAATTCAATTCGTGAATATGTGACTATTAACCGTGCTACTGGTCGAGGCGAAGCGACAGTAATTGGTAATGGTAATCTATTGATGGCTTATGTTCATATAGGTCATAATTGCGTGATTGAAAACTCGGTGGTGATTGCTAATTCTGTGGCTTTAGCGGGTCATGTTCACATTGAGTCAAGAGCTAGATTAAGTGGCGTTTTAGGTGTGCATCAATTTGTACATATTGGTGGTATGTCGATGGTGGGCGGGATGACTCGCATTGATCGAGATGTAGCGCCTTATATGTTAGTTGAGGGTAATCCGTCACGGGTGCGATCGCTCAATTTGGTGGGACTAAAACGCTCAGGAATATCTGCTAAAGAATTCCAACTTCTGAAAAAGGCTTTTCGTATTCTCTACCGTTCTAATTTGCTTTTTAAAGATGCTTTGGCCGAGTTAGAAATGTTGGGAGATACGGAACAATTGGAACACCTACACCATTTCTTAAGGCTTTCACAAATGCCAGGAAGACGCGGTTTGATTCCTGGAAAGGGGAGAAAAGGCACGAGAGATGAGTCGTGATTTATGAGTGATGAATTATGAATCACTCCTAAATTCATCGTTCATTGGATTCCATAAAAGTGAATATAAGAAGGAAGCAGAAAACCCAAACTTTAAAATCTGAAATCTAAAATTCAAATGCGGATATTTATCAGCACTGGGGAAGTTTCTGGAGATTTGCAGGGGGCGCTGTTAATTACGGCGCTTCAGCGTCACGTTATGACGAGGGGGTTAAAATTAGAGTTAGAGATTGTGGCTTTGGGTGGCGATAAAATGGCCGCAGCTGGGGCAACTATTTTGGGTGATACTAGCGGTATTGGTTCGATGGGAATAATTGAGGCTTTACCGTATTTTATACCTACTATACAGGTACAACGAAGAGCGATCACTTACTTGAAACAAAATCCCCCTGACTTAATAGTGCTAATTGACTACATGACCCCTAATATCGGGATTGGTAGTTATATGCATGAACATTTTCCTAATGTGCCTGTAGTGTATTACATCGCTCCCCAAGAGTGGGTTTGGTCCCTGAGTTTGGAGAGAACAAAACGTATAGTTAGCTTTACGGATAAGTTATTGGCGATTTTTCCTGAAGAAGCTCGTTATTATCAGGAGAAGGGGGCTAGAGTTCATTGGGTTGGTCATCCTTTAGTCGATAAGATGGCCAATGCGCCTAATCGAGAAGCAGCGCGGACAAGTTTGGGAATTAAACCAGAACAAATTGCGATCGCTCTTTTACCCGCTTCTCGTCATCAGGAATTAAAATATCTATTACCAGTAATTTTTAAAGCTGCTCAAAATCTACAATCTAAATTACCAGAAGTACATTTTTGGATTCCTCTATCTTTGGAAATATTTAGAGATAGAATTGAGAAAGGTATTGAACATTATGGTTTAGAAGCAACAATTGTATCAGGTCAAAAACAAGAAATTTTTGCAGCTGTTGATTTTGCAATTACCAAATCTGGGACTGTAAATTTAGAATTAGCATTGTTAAATGTACCGCAAGTAGTTGTTTATCGTCTGAGTCCTTTTACTGCTTGGATAGGGCGTAATATTCTTAAAGGTTCTATTCCCTTCGCTTCACCAGTGAATTTAGTTATGATGCGGGAAATTGTCCCAGAATTGCTACAAGAACAAGCCACAGCAGAGAATATTACTCAAGCTGCAATGGAATTATTATTAAATAATGAAAAGAAACAAACAACTTTAGAAGATTATCAACAAATGCGGGAATCTTTGGGGGAATTAGGAGTGTGCGATCGCGCTGCACAAGAAATTTTAGAAATGAAAATATAGGTGATAGATTACAGGTGACAAGTTACAGATAAAATGATTAAAAAACGGCCAATTGCAGTTGACTTATTTGCAGGTGCAGGAGGTATGACTCTTGGCTTTGAACAAGCAGGTTTTGATGTCCTTGTATCTGTAGAACTAGACCCAATTCATTGTGCAATTCATAAATTTAACTTTCCCTTTTGGAAAGTCTTATGTAAAAGTGTAGAAGAAACAACAGGGTCAGAAATTAGAAATAGTTCTGACATTGGTAATCAAGAAATTGATGTAGTGTTTGGCGGTCCACCATGTCAAGGGTTTTCATTAATTGGTAAACGTTCTATTGATGACCCTAGAAATACTCTGGTTTTTCATTTTATTAGGTTAGTTTTGGAACTACAACCTAACTTCTTTGTTTTGGAAAATGTTAAAGGAATGACCGTAGGTAAACACAAAGAATTTACTACGGAAATATTTGATAAATTTGAGAATAATGGTTATAAGGTTAATCGGAATTATCAAGTATTAAATGCTGCTAATTATGGAGTACCACAAAATCGAGAAAGATTATTTTTATTCGGTTGTCGTCAAGATCTAAAATTACCAAATCATCCAGATAAAATTACCCATCCTGCCAAATCTAATAACTCTATAGCTTGCACCACAATTGGACTATCAAAATTACCATCAACACCTACAGTTTTGCAAGCTATTCAAGACCTACCGGAAATAGAAAATTATCCAGAATTATATCAACAAGATTGGGTAGTAACTGATTTTGGACAACCTAGTAATTACGGGAAAAAAATGCGTAATCTTAGCCTATCTAACAATAATTATTCCTATCAGCGTAAATTTAATCATAACATTCTAACATCCAGTTTGAGAACAAAACATAATCCCGAATCTATCGAAAGATTTGCATTAACTCCCTATGGACAAATCGAACCAATCAGCCGTTTTTATAAACTAGCTCCTGATGGCTTATGTAACACACTCAGAGCAGGAACAGCAAGTAATAAAGGTGCATTTACTTCCCCTCGTCCCATACATCCTTTTAAACCTAGATGTATTACTGTTAGAGAAGCTGCACGGTTGCATTCTTATCCTGACTGGTTTAGATTTCATCCCACAAAATGGCATGGTTTTAGACAAATTGGTAACTCTGTTCCTCCACTTTTAGCTCAAGCTGTAGCATCAGAAATTATTAAAGTGTTAGGTATAAAATCTTCCCAACTTAAGTCCGGTAAAAATTTAGAAGATTTAGGAGAAAGCAGGTTATTGACATTTGATATGTCACAAGCTGCTAAATATTTTGAAGTTAATCCTGATGTTATAGAACCTAGAATTAGAAAAAGATGAATTATACAGCAGGAGTCAGGAGTCAGGAGTAAAACTCTCTTGCTGTCTTGGTTTCAATTTAGAATCTGTACCTCATTGATCTGCAATCTACTGTAAATATTAATAGGCAATGTAACCCACCCTTAACTAATATTATTTCACTACTCCGAGATTTTATGCAAATGAGATAAACCATTTCTTTCGCTTTCTTATTTGCATCTTGGCCCGAAATAAAAAATCTACAATGTAAGGTAAGCCACTACAACCCAACAGATAAAAATACTAAACTCAGATTCTGTTACCAACAAAAATTATGCAAAAGCTGGGTTTATTTTTAATCATCATCTCATTTTTACCGTGGCTGGCGATCGCAATAATTTTGCCATTTATACCACTTTCCGTTGCCCAGAAAGCCCTGTTAGTACCAGCGTTATTGGTTTTCGCTGAAGTTATATTTTGGTTAGGTGCGCTACTGGTAGGAAAAGAAGTAGTGCAGCGATATCGACGTTATTTGAATTTCCGTTACTTGCGGACATTCTTCAAAAGATGGAAGCGGAAAAACAGAAAAAGATTCTAATTGGATAGAATAAGTATTTAGAAACCTTTGTATAAATTAAGAAAATGGCAGGATACAAACTCGGCGAAACCGAACTACAACAAGCCCTCAATAGTTTACCAGGATGGCAAATTAAAGAAGGCAAGTTATACAAAGAATACAAATTTAATTCCTTTGCTACAGCCTTGGGTTGGATGGTAACTGTTGGTGTTCACGCGGAAATTATGGGACATCACCCGGAATGGTTTAATGTTTACAGCACGGTCTGGGTGAATCTTGTTACCCACGACATCGGTAATGCTATCACCAGTTTAGATGTCGAACTAGCAAAGAAAATGGAAGAAATTTATAGTTCGTAATTGGGAATAGGAATTAATTACTCTCCTCGATTTCCCAGTCCCCAATCACCTAAGTTGTTTCCTGAATTTGTAACCTAATCGTGTGTTCTGTTGCACCACTCAGTTGTAGTTCCATGACTTCTCCTCCCAGCGGTTCTACGCAACTTAGGAGCGATCGCAAATTGGGGGTACTTGCACCAGTATCAACGTATAATCTATCAGCCAAGTTACTGATTTTTTTCCAAGTCATGTATAACTTAGCTATACTTTGTTCCATTTGAGACGCTTGATTTACTAAATCGGCCGCAATACTCAAACAGCCTATTCTTTGGGCTTCTTCTAATGCGGTTTCAATATCCACATTTTCTTCTGTCAGTGCCTGAACTTGGGCAGCAGATTTGAGATATTTTGCTAATTGACGGGCTTCTGTGGTGGCTTGTTTGAGAGTATCAACATCAGGATTAGCCGCTATATCCCTTTGTAATAGCCTTCGGTGCGATTCTGGCAGTTTTTCCATTTCTTTGACCAGAGGGGCAATGTAGCGAGCAGGAAGGCTATTATCTGCGGCTTTTTCCTTAACTGGTTCAGGTAAGAATTCTGAAGACATGGCTGTCCATTCGTCGGTGAGTTGACGGACTTCTCTGCGGGTGATGCGATCGCCTTTTTGCGCGGCTTCACTCACCATCTGTTGTACTTCTGGGGCGGCTTTAGCGGTTTCTACAAATGCCCGTTTACTAAAATTATTAACACTGCCTGGATCAAGTTTGCCTTCTTCTAGGAGAGTATCAGCACTGTTAGCCAATTGAATCCAGGAATAAGCTTGAGTTTTACTAATTTCCCGTTCCTTCAACCATTTGAGGAAACCAGTACCTCTGCTATCACCACCTTTTTTTTCTCTGTCGCGGATAGCGCGTAAAATGCGACCTCGCCAAATTTCTGTTTGCAAATCAAAGCGATCACATACTTGCCAAGCTACATCTAACTGCTGTAAAAAGTCAGACTCAGCAATCTGTTCATCTTCTGGATCTGGGAGTTCAAAGTCTAAGTCCACTGGCTGTTGCAGTGCAGCAGCAAGGTCATTCATAGAGTCGGTATCTTGCACGATGGATAGCCGGTTGGTGTGTGCGATCAGTTAATTCTCACAAATCCTGCGTACTTACACAGAATAGGTAACAACAAACAGGTAAATATTATATAGCAATCCGGTTTGATTTCTGATACCTTGCGTGGCTTAAACCATAATTACTCGTTAGGGCAGAAAATAGGCAATAGGGAATAACCAAGAATAAAACTTCTAGTCTACGGAATTTTTTCAACAATCGAATAGAATCCTAGAGTTGAAAAATTCAACTAATTGTCTAGAAGCACAACAGCGATCGCCCAATATAAACCCGGTCTTCCCAGTAAAAATAACATTACCCATCCCCTTGGAGGAAAGGGATGGAAGAAATTACTCTGTAAAGCATTACTGGTCATCGTAGTGTGTACACACACATCACCTGTAGGGTTATCCTAGTCAAAGGAAGTTGTCAAGCCGTCAATACCAGGAGCTGTAACTCCCACGAACACTATTTTGTTTTGGAAAGTCTGAGTAGGTATTTGTTGCTCTACTACATCGACAAAGGAATATTGTGGTATCTTGTGGGCTTTAATGTGCTTTTGCGTTGTCCACGGAAACTGTCCAAACTCATTTAAACTTTTATCATCTATTGCCACCATTACCATACGCTGATCCTAGTTAGCGTCTCCCCACAGGCGAAATAGATTGTTGTACATGATCCATTCCAGTGGTTGAAAGATTCCTAGCACGAGAATAACAGCCACTCATCCAACTGGGGCGCAAACGCCAAATAAATCCATCTTTGTTTATTTTGATAGGTGAGAGACTGGGAAAGTTTGCAAACTTCTAAGTAGCGGTTAACTATTACCTGCAATTTATTCTGTGCCAATACTTGACGGATTGTTAACAACACAACTACAGATACACCGAATAATAGCCAATGTCTTTTCATTCCGATACTGCTATTTGATCCTTGTTTCTAATTTACGCGATACCAGGCACTTTCTAATTGTTTCCGATCATCTAGAAATTAGACTTCAGCTAAACAAAAATGAACCAGGTAGACTATCTCCGCATTAGTTTAATTGATCGTTGTAATTTCCGTTGTCTGTACTGTATGCCAGAGTGTGCGGAATTAAACTATATCCTCAAACAACAGTTATTAAGTTGTGAGGAACTTCTCACTCTGATTCAAGAGGTATTTATTCCCGTCAGTTTTACCCGCTTTCGTTTGACTGGTGGTGAACCTCTGTTAGGTCCTGGTGTGGTCGAGTTGGTGAAGGAAATTGCCAATTTTCACCAAACTCAGGATTTAGCAATGACTACTAATGGATTTTTACTAGCACCCATAGCTAAGAATCTCTATGATGCAGGTTTAAGAAGGATTAATATTAGTTTAGATTCTCTTGACCCAGAAACCTTTGAGCAAATTATCGGCAATCATGGGTGTGGACGTTGGCAACAAGCTTGGGAAGGGATTCAAGCTACCTATAATGTGGGTTTTGATCCGTTAAAGTGAAATGTAATTGTAATTCCTGGTGTTAATGACCATGAAATTTTAGATTTAGCCGCGCTGACGATTCACAAAAATTGGCACGTCCGGTTTATTCAGTTTATGCCTATTGGTAATGGTCAATTATTTGGCGATCACAGCTGGATATCTTCTGCTGATTTGCGCGATCGCATTCGCCAACGTTGGGGATTAACAGAATCACAAATCTGTGGTAATGGACCTGCCGATGTGTTTCAAATTCCAGGAGCGAAGGGAACACTACGTTTTATCAGCCAGATGTCGGAATGTTTTTGTGATCGTTGTAATCGATTACGTCTAGGTGCCGATGGGTGGTTACGTCCCTGCTTATTAAATGAAACTGGTCAAATTGATTTGAAAACCTCTTTGCGTGCTGGTATTAGAACTGTTCAATTGCAAGAACAAGTTCGACAACTATTAAACTTCAAATGTGAAATTAACTTTAAACAACGCGACTCAGGTACAGTCGGCTCTTACACCCGTACCATGTCGCAAATTGGGGGTTAGTCATTAGTCATTAGTCATTAGGAACAGGGAACAGCGAACAGAAAAGAATAATAATTCATCACTGATAACTGATCACTGACTACTGACTACTGACCACTGACTATTACGCTTGACGTGAGTAGTATTCCACCACAAGCAGTTCATTAACTTGTAGTGCTACCCATTCTCTTTCAATCACACTATTAACTTTGCCAGTTAATTTATTTTTATCAAATTCTAAGTGATTGGGGAGGTTAGCTAAACCGGGATATTGCAAGTTAGATTCCACCAATTTCTTGGATGCTTCATTATCCCTCACAGCAATTTCTTCACCAGGACGGCACTGATAGCTGGCAATATTAACTACACGACCATTAACGGTGACGTGACCATGATTTACTAGTTGACGTGCTCCGGGAATGGTGGGGGCCATACCCATGCGAAAAACTGTATTATCTAAGCGCATTTCCAGCAATTGCAGCAAAACTTGTCCAGTAGAACCAGTTACACGCCTAGCTTTACGAACGTAGCGCAGCATTTGTTTTTCTGTTAATCCGTAGTTCAAGCGGAGTTTTTGCTTTTCTTCTAGACGGATAGCATACTCAGAACGTTTTTTGCGGTTCTGACCATGTTGTCCTGGTGCATAGGCGCGTCTAGCACTTTTTCGAGTTAAGCCTGGTAATTCGCCCAAGCGGCGGACAATTCTGAGGCGAGGCCCTCTATATCGGGACATGAGTTTCCTTAATTTAATCCTGTTTAAACTTTACCCAAATTTTTAATTATTACATTCCTTGCTCCAATTAGCTAGAGGATTATCAATAAAATTATCTATGAACAGAGATACAGCAGATTGCAGGTAAATGAAGTCCAAAATTTCCATCGAAAAATGGCTTACGCCAAGCTGCACTATCAAGTATCAAGCGTATTTTACTCCTGACTCCTGAATTTTGCTGTAAATTCCGCATTTTTGATGCGTGCTTAGATTATACACAAGGAGAGAAAAATCACTATAATCTGACTGATCATTACAATCTGATCATTAAGAACATTAATGATGATTTAGGTTTAGTTATCAATTTCAGAAGGCAAAAATTCCTGAATTTTCGAACAGGGTGAGAAAATTCTAAGTTAGCATAGCCTTGGGTGTTTGGAGAATAACGGAGAATAGCAATGATAAAAAGCCGTAAACAAATTAGCAGCAGAATTTTCACAGTTCCAGTTGTAGCTATAGCTGGATTTTTGATAAATATTCTGCCCAGCCACGCTGTTATAGATTCTTATAGAAATGATTACCGTGCCTGTGCAGCGCAATTATTGAGTGTAGGAGTCACAACACAAGCAGCATCTCAAGGTTGTGCCACAGCAATGCGACCCAGAGAGTTGTCTACGTGCGTGGCTCAAATTGAAAAGCAGACACAGATTAACCCTACAGATGCCCTTTATTCCTGTGGTCAAGCCCGCCGTCCTGTAGATTTAGCTACCTGTATAGTGGGTATTAGCAAAAGCACCAAGGAGGAAATTAATCAAGCTACCTTAACCTACTGTGGACGTAGTTTATTACCAGTGACTTTTGCTCAGTGTGTAGTTGGCTTGGGTCAAGAAATTGAGATGACTTCAATTCAGGCTTTGGATACTTGTATAGATGCCAGTGACCGGTCTAGTGGCATTGGAACTGGAATGACAACACCACTGGGTTCTATGCCTCGTTTTGAGACTGTTCCCATGCCATCAGATCCTAGCATTAAGTAAATTGGTAACGCTTTAAAGTTAGCAGTGAGTCGCATAATTGTAGGGTTGGGAAACTTTCCACCCTACTAGTCTGTCAAACCAAAGATGATGGGGTTAAGGCAAGTTTGAGGAGCAAATAAAATAAAGTTCCAGCTTTAACCCTCTCGCTCGAATGTGCTTTCACTGACTACTAAGATAATGTGAGAACTTTGCTTTCTACACATATCAGATTTGTGTCAGATTACTGGTCTTGATTACCAAACACCATTTGTAAGACCATAGGGATACCTCCATCTTGGTGATATTTATCTGCCCAAGCACGGATGATTTCATCTAATTCTTCCATGGCCTGCTGCATTTGTTCAATGGGGATATCCAATTCTTCCACAGCACGCATAGAATTGGCTTTTCTTTCCGCCCAATCTTTCATCATGCGGAAATAGCGAGCAGTATCTTCCACCATTGTGTAAGTACGCTCTTGGTCATCTGCTGGGGCGTAAAAAGGACGAGTCAGTGCATAGAAGGGCATTCCCCAAGGTGAATCAATGCGTGTGACTGTACCTGAGTAGAGTAAACGGCGCTTGATATGTTCTGCTAAGGCTTCACTCAGGGGCATTTGGTGGTGAGGTGGTAACTCCTCTTGCGATCGCTTATTGAGAAACTCAATCAACTCCAAAAACTCAAAGGAAGTAACTAACTGAGCATCTGGTAAGTTTTTGGGCAACTTGCGCTCAATTTGCTTTTTCTCTTCGCTTGTCAAGCTTGTACCAGGAACACGAGATCTTCCTGGCTGCCAAGGATATTTTTCCATCCATAGATATGGCAGTTGAATCAAATAGCGGGGTTCTTGGGAACCCAGCATTTTTAGCAATTTACCTTCAGTCAGAGCTTGTCTTACTTCTTCAACAATAATTTTTACTCGCTTTGGCTCAAGGTGGTGCAAATGTCCTGTCATTCGCAGGTTTTGTCCCTGCTCCAGATAGGTCATATAAATTGCACACTTAGCTGCTGTTGCGGCTGCATCTAAAAATGCTCCATGCCTGTGTCCACTTGTACGCATGGCACTGAAAGCTAGATAAAGCATGATCTGATCCATCGCACTCGGACCCAGACGTTTGATCAGATCTATGTCGTTACTCATATTCACAGACAGATGAATGGCACGTTTACAAGAGTGATATTCAAATTAAACTATTCATCATACACCCAATTACAATTTTTGTCTTCACCTGAAATGAAGATTTGTCATGCTTTCACCATAATTTGGCTATGGTGTTGATGATATTAAGGTGTAGATCACTAATTTTAACAGCAAAGGTGACTTAGCTCACCACTAAATTATGGCATTGCGCTACATCAAATTAAATCTAATTAATGCAGCTAATCAGTGATAAGCTTTCGCTCATTTAATTTGCTTTTTTTGCCAACTGAACTTTTGGGTGCAATGCAATGCTGTTCACTCATAAAAGCTAATCCTAGTCTAGCACCTAATTTATCTTGACTTAGAAATATGAAAGTTACTTGAATTCAAAAGTCAATATTCTCTCAAAATATGTAGTTTCATGTTTCTGCATCATTTAATTCTTGAAGCTAGAAGATTGCGATTGAGTTTGCATTTTCTCAAAGCTGAGAGCAACAGCACCACCAGTTACTAATAAAACTCCCAAGATTTGAATGAGATCCAGTTTTTCCTGAGTCATTAATCCAGCAAAAATCACTGTTAAAATTGGAACAACAGCACCAATTATAGCCGAGCGTGGCCCACCTAATTTGCGAATTCCAAAGTTGTTAAATAAATATCCACAAAGAGTGAGAACACCCAACATAAAAGCACTTAAAATCACTTCCAGTAAATTGGATGATCTAATGGCTAAACTCGAATCACTTGGTAATGGTACTAATAAACAGATGAAGCTTAATAGCAACATGGTGGCGAAGTTAATTAAAGCAAATGAAACTGGATGCAGTTTCGGAGCGCATAACCTAGTAAAAATTACGTAAATAGCAAAAGCTATTCCGGACATAATTCCAGAAATAATTCCTAAAGAGGTATTACTCGTACCAGTTGAATAACTACCCAAGATTAATAATTGACCAAAAAAGATGCTGGAAATTGCACCAGAACTGAATAAATTAGGACGCTCTCGAAAGAGAAACCATGATAAGAGTCCAGTAATCATGGGATAGATAAAGAAGAGTGCGATCGCAATTCCTGTTGTTACTTTACCAATAGCAATGTAAATCAGTACCTGTGACAAAAATAAAAAGCCACCACTCACAACTGATAACAATAAAACTGGTTTTGTTTTGTCACTATTGGGAGCAGTACTTATACTCACTGAATCAGATAAATTTTGTAGGTCTTGCCAAACTGGAGGATGTAAGATGGGAGCCAAAAGTAACATTAATGGCACAACCACCAATAACCGGAGCATTAAAATTAAGAAAATATTACCCAAGGTTGGTGATATCAATTGCTGGGTTTCAAAATTTCCCAGCAAATCAGAACCTTCATTAAAAAGCGCCTTCACAGCTACGTTATAAAGCGATGACATCACTGTTGAGGATGCAACCAACAGAAAACCTACCTGAATCGGCGACCAGTTTGGAGAATTCCGGGTTCTTTGTCGTCGAGGTGTTATTTGCCAGTTAAGTGTTAGTGGGGGTTGGTATTTAGTTGATTGCTTTGCTGAGGAATCAGGAGAAAGAACAGAAATTGGCTCAGGTGTTTTGGATTGAATTGGTGGTTCTGTGGTTAATTGTTGTGCTGAAGAATCAGAAGTGATAACAGAAGTTGACTCAGATATGTTTTGTTGAGTTGGTGGTTCTGTGGTTAATTGTTGTGCTGAAAAATCACGAGTGATAACAGAAGTTGACTCAGATATGTTTTGTTGAGTTGGTGGTTCTGTGGTTAATTGTTGTGCTGAAGAATCAGAAGTGATAACAGAAGTTGACTCAGATATGTTTTGTTGAGTTGGTGGTTCTGTGGTTAATTGTTGTGCTGAAAAATCACGAGTGATAACAGAAGTTGACTCAGATATGTTTTGTTGAGTTGGTGATTCTGTAGTGGATTGTTGTGCTGAAGAATCAGAAGTGATAACAGAAGTTGACTCAGATATGTTTTGTTGAGTTGGTGATTCTGTAGTGGATTGTTGTGCTGAAGAATCAGAAGTGATAACAGAAGTTGATTCCGATGGCTTATTTTCCTGGGGGAGTGGAAATGTAATCACAGCGTTGATTGCTGAATTTTCATTTTTTGGCGATTCCTGAGTCACTAAGGAAATTGGTTCAGCAATAATTCGTTCTGGTGATTTTTCCAAAAAACCGTTTTTGTGAGGTTCAGTTAGTTGTAAAACTGTTGGTGTACCTCCTGTTACCACCTTGAGAGGAATGGTTTCTCTGGTCTTCTCTAGTTCCCCTCGGAGGCGATTCACAAATTCTGATAAAATCTCTTCCCCTTGCTGCTGTTGGTCATGCATTCGTGATAGCAGCTGGGAAAGATGACTCTGATAATTTTTGAGTTCTTGTTGCAGCGAGCTAAAAGCAATGGTGACAGTATCATCGAGATTGTCCAGCATTTGGATGACATTTTCACTGATCTCACTAGCTACTGTAGAGTTAATTTCAGCAGATCTGAGCGCGGCATGTTCAGAAAGCTCAACTTCAATTGATTGGGTGGCTAATGTCTTCAGTGAAGATTGCAATTGGGAAGATATGTGCTTTGCTAAAACTTCCGCCAGCTGACGAATTAGAACTTGTTGTTCGGTAATTTGTCGAGCCTGTTGTAACTTGTCTTTTTCCTCTATCAGTCTTTGGATATCATTCACTAAACGGGTTTTTTCAGCTTCTAGACGCTTTACATCGTCTTGCAAAGACTTGATAACATTTTGTTGCAGATTTTCTAGGTCTTCAACTATATCCCAGAGGGCATTTTCAGCTGCTCTAGATAGGTCGCCTCTGATTCGTGGGTTGTCTGGTCGCTTTTCAAATCGCCCCATTAGTTTCTAACCTCTAACACCTTGACGATAAATTCAGATACCAGTTGTCAGTTATCAGTCTGATAACTATTCACTGTTCACTATTTGCTGTTCACTATTTACTGCTTACTGTTTACTGTTTAAAAGCCTTGCAGATTGGTAGGTTGTTAAAAACCAAGATTTTTGCGAAGTGTAAATTGCGTGACAGTTTCCGTTGCTCTGAGGAATTAAAGTATTGTTCTGGGAAAAATAGAAGATAATACTATCATTCTAATAAATGACTAACAATTCTGCAAAAATAGGCTTTAGTTTTGGGAGTATTTGCAGAATATAGCAGTTTGTGATTGGGTTTAATTCGGATTGAATGTAGGGGTAAAGCACCCAAATTCTTGGGATGAATCAGTAATATTATTTAGGTTATAAACGGCGAATGTATTCCATTCATGATCAGAACTGCTAGGTAAGAATCTCAATAGATTTCATTTCATGATCAGAACTGCTAGGTAAGAATCTCAATAGATTTCATTTTAAATTTAATATAATCCGGATAATACTGAATATTATGGCGCTGATTACAGCACTGATTGGGAGTGTAATTACCCAGGCTGTGGCGATTCCTTGGAGTGTTTGAAATTTGATGGATTTGAGGTTTTGCACCAGTCCAATGCCTACTACACCACCAACAAGCGCATGAGAGGTGGATACAGGTAGACCTAATCGGGAAGCTAGTAAGATGGTAGTGGCGGTGGCTAGTTCGGCACAGAATCCGCTACTAGGTTGTAGGGAGATGATGTTTTCGCCGATGGTGGCTATGACTTTTTTGCCCCATATTGCCAAACCTGCAACTATGCCAGCACCACCAAGAATCATAATCCATAAGGGAATGGTGATTCCGTTGTTGGGGACGCTATGTGTTTGATTGATGTAGGAAATGACAGCTAGGGGTGCGATCGCATTACCGACATCATTTGAACCATGTGCAAAAGCGACAAAGCAAGCACTTAATAGTTGGAAGCGTCCGAATAATTGCTCTGTGGGATTGGTGATTGGTGATTGGTGATTGGTAATTGGGGAGTTAAGTTTTCTCCAGCTATAGAGTATAAGTCCAATTGCTGCTGCTGCACATGTGAAAATGGGGATGTCGTGAGCAGGGATGTTTAAACCGACTTTCTCAATTAAAAAGTTTGTCAGTGGTTGAGTTAAGGATGGTAGGACTATTACACCAAATATACTCAGTAAAATTGTGCTTAACCAGGGAATCCATTCTTGTAATTGTAGGCGAGGGTCTGGTTGATATAAGATCCAGTGTTGGATGAGACTGTAAAAAAAAGCGGCGATAATTGCACTAATCATGGGTGTTAATACCCAACCTATGGTTATTGAACCAACAGATGGCCAATCTATTGCTTCTATGCCTAATGCTACCCAAGTAAAGCCTGCGATCGCACCGACTACTGCATGAGATGAGGAGACTGGTAAACCTCGTGCGGTGGCTATTTGCAGCCATACCCCGGCTGATATAAGTACTGTTACCATCCCTAAAGCGAGGGTTTGTGGTGTAGCGATAAATAAGTCGGGGTTGGCAATTTTCGTCCCTAGTGTTTCTGTCACTCCATGCCCGAATAATACAGCACCTGTAAATTCTAGGATTCCAGCAATAATGATTGCTTGTTTGAGGGTGACGGCTTTAGAACCTACAGATGTTCCCATGGCGTTAGCAACGTCATTTGCACCCAGGTTAAAAGCAACGTATAAGGCTAAGAAAGCGATTATAATCATAATTGTCTGATAGCGTAGCGTGGCGCAAGCTATATCAGGATGTCCAGGATTTAAGGATGAACAGGATTTTAGAATGAACGATATTCACTGAAAATCCTTTTCCTATTACCAATTACCCATTACCAAATTAGGGATAAATCAAAATTTTATACGTTTCTGGTGTAGGTGCGATCGCTTGGTTTACAGCTTGTGATAAATCTTTTAGGGGATAGTGACCGCTAATCAAGGCTTTAACATCAATGCGGCGATTAAAGACTATATCCGCAGATAGACCTTGCAGACGGTAAGATGAACTATAACTACCCATTAAGTCAATTTCTCGACGATAAAGAATATTCGGGTTAATGGGAATTTCCACTTCATCGGGAAACTCAGCAAAAAAGAGAATTTTTCCACCTTTGCGGGTACAGTCTAATGCTTGAAAAAACGCTTTATCACTGGGGACAGCCAACAAGGTGAAATCAACACCCATACCTCTAGTTAAAGCTTGAATTTTTGCTGGTAAATCAGGATCACGGGCATCAAAAGCCGCTTCTGCTCCCACTTCCAGAGCTTTTTCAATTCTAGAAGGTAGCAGGTCAGTTGCGATCGCTCTCCCACCAAAATACTTCACTAACATCATAAACATTAACCCAATTGGACCAGCCCCAGTTACTAACACAGTTTGTCCTGGTGCAAGTTGGGCTTTCTTAACAGCTTTTAAACAGCAATTAGTCGGTTCAACAAAACTGGCTTCTTCAAAACTGATATCATCAGGAATGGGAATTAACCCACCATTCTGCACAATATGGCCTGGTACTTTCACATACTCAGCAAAACCACCACCACTAGCATTAAAACCTGCGGTAGTGGAGATATTTTTATAAACATCGCACATTGAGAAATTATCATTTAAGCAATAGGCGCAACGCATACATGGTATATGGTGCATCACCGCTACCCGTTGTCCTACCGTCCACCCTTGTACTTGAGAACCTACAGATGCGATCATTCCAGCCGTTTCGTGTCCAAATATGCGAGGTGGTTCATATAAAGGATAACGAATTTTTTTAATATCTGACTGACACAAACCCACAACCAGCACCTGTACCAGGACTTCATCTGCTTCCAGTGTCGGAACTGAGATTTCTTCGTAGGATAATTGATTTACACCTCTAAATACTTGTGCTTTCACCTTGGTTTCTTATCATTCAACATTACTAGATTTAACATTTTGTGGTTGAGGTTAGGTTATGAAGTTTGATATTTCTTTCTTTTAGCTTCTTCTAATTGTTGTTCTAAGCTTTGTTCAAATATTTCGAATCCTTCAACATCTGCTGATGAAAGATATCCGCCAATTACGCCATTCTCAAGCCTGAGAATCTCACCATGGGTGTCTTTAGCAGTAATTGTTAAGATTTATCATTTTTGCCAGAGTTCATACCGTTTACCCTCATAGCACTTACCCCCTTCTGCTGCTGGCATACCTAGTCTATCCAAGGTCTTTCTGGCAGTTTGCACAATTCCATCAGCATAAAATCATCAGCGAATACTACGAGTAAATTTTGGTACTTTATTCTTTCTTTTTAAATTATTGTTTTCTAACTTGTCAAGGGTTTCAGGAATACTCCTGGGAGGTTTAAGCTCATTAGACTGTTTCCAAATAATTTTAATAGTTGTTCCTGGATTTTGCTTATCAAAGTAGACCAAAAAATCATCTGGATGCCAAGTCTCAATCTCATAAGGAGCTGAAGATTCTACAGGAAAGTCATCAAGGTTAGTAGTAACAATTACTTCTGTGTTAGCAAATATAGCAGCAGCGACAACATGATGATCCGCTGGATCGTTTGTCATCTAATATCTCAATTAATAAAGATATGGTTTTTTGTTCTGATAGTTTTTGACCTGGTTTGATTTCTTAATTTAAAGAATGACCTTCAACATATTCCTGCACATAAAAATATTCATCCTATTCATCAAAATATTCAGAAATTATCGGAATTTGTTGATACTCTTCTCCCAATTTACCTAATGCTTGGGTTGCTACTCTGAAAAGTCGCAGATATTCTTCCCAATATTGATTTAATATTTGTTGCTGTTCTGGAATAAGTAGGTGGGCGGAAAAATTGATAACTATGTCGTGGCGAATGCAGCAAAGGTGAATCAAGCAATCCTAAGGGTTTCAAGTAATTTACATTTTGTTACCTAGTTATGTTTATTTGTATCTACCTACTTACGAGGATTTGCAATATTTAATTTAGATGCTATAGGTTATTTGAGTTGTTTTAAAATACGAATTGGGTGATTTTGGTGATTAAAGTCTTTGACTTTAATCACCAAAATCAGTCTTGTTAGATCAAAGATAGGTAACTTTGTAACGTTATCTCGGCAAAGTAGCTATTTTTAAGATATTATTCATAAATAATCTAAATTTAACTTCAGTGAGTTACTGCAATAGTTAATGTATTACTTGATATAATCAACATGACAAATTTCCTCAATATATATAATACATGAATCAATATATAATACATGAATCAAACCTATACAACAGATATCTTAGTTGTCGGAGGGGCAACCGGTGGAACTGCGGCTGCCATCCAAGCAGCACGACGAGGCGCTGAAACTATTCTGGTTAGCGAATTCTCCTGGTTAGGTGGAATGTTAACATCTACTGGCGTATCTGCACCGGATGGCAATGAATTACAATCTTTCCAAACAGGTTTATGGGGAGCGTTTATACAAGAATTACACCAACGACAGCCAGGAGGATTAGATAATAGTTGGGTGAGCTTTTTTAGTTATGATCCGCGTATAGGTGCAGAAATTTTTGCAGCCTGGGTGCAGGAATTACCCAATTTACAATGGATATCGGGAAAAATCCCTTTAGGAGTATTGCGTCAGGGAGACTGTATTACAGGTGTAAGCTTTGTAGATTTCACAGTCAACGCCAAAATTATTCTTGATGGTACAGAGTTAGGAGATTTGTTGGCTTTAGGGGAAGTACCTTACCGTTGGGGTTGGGAACTAAAGTCAGAGTGGGGAGAAACTAGCGCACCAGGAAATTTTAACTCTCTGACTGAAAAATATCCTGTGCAAGCACCGACTTGGGTTGTACTGATGGAGGATTTTGGGGAAAGTGTCGCCCCAGAAATTCCATCTGCTCCTAATTATGACCCATTGCTGTTTACTGGGGCTTGGGATGATTATGGGGCAGAAAAATTTTTGAACTATGGACGTTTGCCTGCAAATCGGTTTATGATCAACTGGCCTATTTGTGGCAACGACTACGGCCAAGATGTCGGGCGTTTGATAAAGTCAGATATAGCAAGACGTGAGTTTAACCAAGAATGTTTCTGGCATAGTCAAAACTTTGCCCGTTTTATCCAAACTCACCTTGGTAGACGCTACGGTTTAGCAGAAGGAGTTTTTCCTAGTCTCTCTCCGGCTTTTGCACTTCATCCCTATTTTCGGGAAAGTCGCCGCTTAGAGGGACTCATTACTGTCTGTGAGCACGATATCCTACCATTAGCAGGTGGTAGAGTTGCCGCTAAGTTTGATGATGCGATCGCAGTTGGTAACTACGCCAATGACCATCATTATCCTGGTGTCAAGTTCTTACTGCAACCCAAATCTATTCGCTGGGGGGGACGTTGGACAGGAACACCCTTTACTATACCCTATCGTTGTCTGATTCCTAAGTCTACAGATGGTTTGCTGGTCTGTGAGAAAAATATTTCTGTATCCCATATTGCTAATGGGGCTACCAGACTGCAACCTGTAGTCATGGGTATTGGTCAAGCAGCGGGTATGGCAGCTGCTCTCTGTTGTGAGTTAAACTGTCAGCCCAGGGATTTGCCAGTGAGGAAGTTGCAAACAGCTTTATTGAAAGATGAGCGATCACCTACTGCAATTGTTCCCTTGTTCAACTTACCAATCAATCATCCAGACTGGTTAGACTGGCAAATTCATTATTTAGATAACTCAGAAACCTATCCCACCAGTGGAAATTGTCCCTGTTTATCGGTTGAACCGTGTGATTTCTCGAATCTTGATTGTTTCATAGGCATTTTTAATCGTCTAGACCAACAAGACTACAGGTTTACTATCACAAACTCAACTGAATTATTACCGAGAACTTGGCAAGTTGTGACTTTGGGATCATGTATTGATGAGCAACTGCAACTCCTAACCCAAAATCAAAAGCTTACTGTCTGGGGTCGTGCAAATTTATCTGGTAATTGGCTACTTGTCGAACATATCGACGAAGTATCAAATTGATTTTTTTGCAGTTAAATACAATACTTTTTTATAAATTGTCCGGATCATTATATAAAAGCTAAGTATCAGTGAAGTAGAGAGTTCTAAAATAGACATCTACTATGCGTGCTGCCATTTCACTTTTAGTATCGAGTCTGGTATTCGGCTCCTTAGCTTTTAACTACGACGCAATGTTCACTAGCCTTTCCCATTTGCTGATTGCTAATTCTGGTTCAGGAAAGCTGCTTGCAGACAATTCCAAACCAGGTCCTAACCAACCAGAACAGCCAGCACCTCATCGCGGTAGTGGACGTAAGGAGTCCATAGAATTTTTCCTAAACATAAATTCTGCCGTTTAATACCCCCTGGGTCAAACTGCTTTTAGGAGAATTTCTTGCCAGAACAGAAATCAATTTACCGGAATAATCGGGTGTCCCATATCCTGGACACAATTGGTCGGACAGAAACAAAGACAGCTTAAGCACTATACAACTCAACAACACTTCCAAATTTTATTTTCTTCGACAGAGATAAAGACAGTTAAAGCACTACACAACTCAACAACCGTCCTGTAAATTCATCTTCTCTGATAGAGATAAAGACAGTTAAAGCACTACACAACTGACTGGAGTTTAGTATTTCTTCAAAACATCCGGTAATTGCAAAAACCTAACCTTGTATTGGTGACCCAGTTACTCATCAGTGATATATAAGTGCTAACCTAGCTGAAAAGTTGATCCGATACCAAGTTGGATAGTTACAGCATTTTTCAGTATTTAGACCACACTCGTGTTGATGTATTTTTTTCTTTGTGCCTACTCTTCTCTATCTCTACGGTACGCTATGCAGTCAGTGAGCTATGGACGCAGGGTTTGACGATCCGCTACGCTAACGAAATGGTGAAATGCCATTATGTCTAGGTGCGAAAAAATATATGGTTAATTTACCTCAGAATCGCTGTAACTAGGCTTAATTAAGCCAAAATATGTCAAATCTTGTGAAGGGAACCGAGAATGGTTAAAGGGCAAGGGTTTTCCCCTTTCCCCCGTTATTTTTAACCCTTTGGAATTCCCATTTTCTCTTTTTGACTGACAAGAAATTTGATTTTGGTGTACTGCTGGTAGCTATATCAGTCAGCGGTCGGCCGTTTACAACTCTTGTCTGATCAGGATGACATTGTCAACGGTTAGAATTCATAATTAAGCTTGCTTGTTAGCGGTAGAATACTTAGTCAAAAGGTAAGTTTGCGTCTCAATCTGATTAAGCCCGCCTTTCTTCAAATGCTCTACCAAATCATCAGCAGTATAATTCTTGTAGTAAGGTTCATGGAAGGTTTTTGCGAAATTGTTCATCATTAATTCCATTTCCGGTGAATCACTCAATTGAATCGAGTCACAAATAATAAAAGTTCCTCCTGGTTTTGTCACTCGGAAGCATTGTTCAATAGCTGTTTGACGCACAGACTCTGGCAACTCATGAAAGAGAAAAACAGACGTTACTGCATGAAAGTAGTAATCTAGATAAGGCAATTCTTCGGCGTTGGCTTGTAGAAGTTGTGGCAATTCCACCGGATTTTGAGATAATAGCTCATTGGCTTTCCGCAAATAAGCTGGTGATAAATTAGTCCAGAATCAAGAAACTTGAGGTAAAGCGGCTCGAATCATTTTTAGAGTCAGACCAGTTCTATAAGCTACATCTAAAATTCGGATTTGTTTTTGTGGAAGAGATTGGAATTTTGCCAATCCCCGTTTCAGGGGAGCGAGAATACATCGCCGCATGGCATCAGCTAAACCACCAAACAAAATTTCTACCTGTAACTCATACAAATTAGCTGATAGGTCTCTTAAAGAAGCGTTAGTTTGGTGATGAAAATTCTGCACATAGTAGCTGGGATAGCCTTCTTGATCTATAATTCTGCTGAAAAGTCTTGCAGGCGATTTTTGGTGCTTCGCTTCCAGATCAGGGGTAACTCTAGCCATATTAATAGATAGTAGCGGAAAAAGTCTTCCCAAGGATGATCGAATAATAAACTGTGGGGATAGATTCCTGTTTGGGCATCTTCCCAGTCTGTTTCTAGCAGCTGGTTCAATCTGTTTTGCAGTTTGAGTATTAATTCTTGCGGGATATCTTGGCTCATCGGTAATAGTGTGGGATGCACTAGCTTCCTTAACTGTGAGGTTAGGGTCTTGTGAGCAAGACTGAAATAATTCTTTCCTTCTTGAACAGTCTGATAGGTTAGCCTTGTTAAGGTGTCAGACATAAAAAATAAATTAAAATTTAATACTCTTAATTATTATTTAATTTGAATAAAAATCAAGAATAAAGGATTTTTGCGAGGAAAATTCCTATTTTCAAGTATGGGATATCAAAGCCTTGATATTCAGCGGTGATTTTTCTGGCTTTTGATTCTAATTCTGGAAGCTGCGATTACTTAATCGTGAACTTTTATGACGAAATTGCCATTTCGTAGCTTATGATACAGAATTATAGCTACTATAAATATGTGAAAGAGAATTAATTCTATTACTAAAAAATAGAGAGGACTAAAGCTATGTCTATTCAAGAAAAATCCCGTGCATTAATGGTTCGTCAACATCAGCAAGTTAAAAACCGTCAACAATCCATGCTGATGCGTGCGGCACAAGAACTTGGTCTTCCCGAAGAAGTATCTCACTATTGGAATCCCATTCAAGGGAAAGTAGATCCTACCACTCAGATGCTTTATAGCCGGAGTAATGCAGCGATGAGCTAAAGAGTAGGATTTCAGGAGTCAGAAGCCAGGAGTTCAGAGGAATAGATGATTCTCCCACCTCCCTCATCTCCCCTACACCGCTACTTGTATAAAAAAAGCCACCCTTGAGGGTGGCTTAAAAATTTACTATTATTGCTCAATTGCCATTAGCAATCGTAATACAAGAAAAACTCGTAGGGATGAGGACGTAACTGCATTTGCTTTACTTCATTAGCCAGTTTGTAGTCAATCCAGTTTTGAATGAAATCTTTTGAGAATACGCCAGTTTCGGTTAAGAAAGCGTGGTCATTTTCCAGTGCTTCCAAAGCTAGTTCTAAAGAACCTGGAGTAGAAGGAATCTTAGCTAGTTCTTCTGGAGAGAGTTCATAGATATTCTTATCTAAGGGTTCACCAGGATGAATTTTGTTCTTGATACCGTCAATACCAGCACAAAGCATGGCTGCGAAGGCTAAGTAAGGGTTAGAAGTGGCATCAGGACAACGGAACTCCAATCGCTTGGCTTTGGGGTTGTCTCCAGACAGAGGAATCCGCACAGAAGCAGAACGGTTTCCTTGGGAGTAAGCCAAGTTTACTGGTGCTTCATAACCTGGGACGAGGCGCTTGTAAGAGTTTGTAGTGGGGTTTGTGATTCCCAACAATGCTGGAGCGTGCTTGAGGATACCACCGATATAGTAGAGTCCCATTTCACTCATGTCAGCATATTTGTCACCTGCAAAGAGGGGTTGACCACCCTTCCAAATGGACTGGTGACAGTGCATACCAGAACCGTTATCACCAAAAATCGGTTTGGGCATGAAGGTAACGGTTTTACCGTATTTTCTAGCCACGTTCTTGACAACGTATTTGTAGGTCATCAGCCAGTCAGCAGCTTCGATTAACTTACCAAATTTGAAACCGAGTTCGCACTGACCACCGGTTGCAACTTCATGGTGTTGCTTTTCAATGGGTACGCCACAAGCTGCCATTGTCAACAACATTTCTGTCCGAATATCTTGGAAGCTATCGGTTGGAGGAACTGGGAAGTAACCTTCTTTGAAGCGTGTTTTGTAACCCAGGTTAGGACCATCCACTTCACCGTTTTTACCCTTTCTACCGGTGTTCCAACGACCTTCTACAGAGTCTACATGATAGTAGCCTTCATTGGCGGTTTGGTCGTACCGGACATCATCAAAGATGAAGAATTCAGCTTCTGGACCAAAAAAGGCTGTGTCACCGAGTCCTGTGGAAGCCAGATAATCTATTGCTTTTTGGGCAATTACACGGGGGCAACGGTTGTACCATTCGCCTGTACGTGGTTCTTTAATGCTACAAATAATACTTAGAGTTGGCTCTTTCATAAACGGGTCGATCCAAGCTGTGTTGGGATCTAAGACCATTATCATGTCGGATTCTTCGATGCCTTTCCAACCCCGAATACTGGAACCGTCAAAGGGTACACCATCAGTAAATGAGCTTTCGTCAATTTGGTTATGGTAAACCGTAAGGTGCTGCCATGTACCTGGTGTATCGATGAATTTCAGATCAATCATCTGAATTTTTTCATCTTTTATTCTTTTCAATACTTTTTGTGGGGTTGTCATTGTTACTCCTTGTGTACCCAATTTCCTAAAGTAAAACCACACCTTGCCAATATATCCTCACCCTGCGGCGGTAACGCAAGTTTTGACACACCACCTGGAATATCGTGAATAGTTGACTTGAGGAACGTTTGTGGTTTTCGTTACAGGTTATCTGGATTACAGGTTATATTAACCTTTCTTTCTTAATCTGCACAAAACAAGAAACTTCATCTTAACGGGGTCAACTTTGGCATAGAATCCTTTAAGTAGTGGTATGGATAGTTTTGTGCCGTATCTATTATTTATTTATGCAGATGGCGCAAAATTTAATTGAGTCAGGTAGGGTGGGGCGCACCCGAACTCAAGCTTGAGGAGGTGTCTGTAAGGATACGCTATGCTTTGTAAGTCCGGGAGTAATTCACGGTTTGAGCAGCCCAAGAATCTCACCTCTAAAGTTGTGAGAACGTCAATGGTGCATAACTGCAACCAAATTAATATCAAATCATAGATAGCAACGATTGGGAGAAAAAGGAATGCGCGATGCAGTTACAACTTTAATTAAGAATTATGACGTAATCGGCAGATATTTTGACCGGAATGCGATCGACAGCCTCAAGTCTTACTTTGAAACTGGTACGGCAAGAGTGCAAGCGGCAGCTGTGATTAATTCTAATGCGGCAGCTATTGTTAAACAAGCTGGTTCTAAATTGTTTGAAGAATTACCAGAATTGATTCGTCCTGGTGGTAATGCTTATACGACCCGTCGTTATGCAGCTTGTTTGCGTGATATGGATTATTACCTGCGTTATGCTACTTATGCGCTAGTGGCTGGTAATATGAATGTGTTAGATGAGCGTGTATTGCAAGGGTTACGGGAAACCTACAATTCTTTGGGTGTACCCATTGGTTCGACTGTTCAAGGTATTCAGATTATGAAGGGTATTGTTAAGGAGCAAGTAGCAGCGGCTGGTGTTGCTAATACTGCTTTTGTTGATGAGCCTTTTGACCATATCACTCGTGAGTTGAGTGAACAGGATGTTTAACTAGTCCTGGTGATTAGAAATTACAACTATACAAGCAAAGTTCGCGAAGGCGGACTAAATTAATATCGCACTTTGGCTGTTTGGACAAGGTGCGTTTACTTTTTTTAAAAAGTGTCAGAATTGGAATTGACAGGATTTTGATGAAATATTATAGGCTTGCTACTAAATGTTATCTAAGATAAAACTACAATTATCTGTCTGAATTCATAAGCTATGTTTGCTCTGATATCACCAGATAAAACCCAAATTCCTCCTGGTGCAGTGGTGCGGATGCCTGCAACATGGGAAGAGTATCAAGCTCTATGTCAACAACGGTGTGATCGCACAATTCCACAACTAAAATATCGAGATGGGGCAGTCATACTGATGTTACCTTTGCCACAAAATGGACGAGATGCGCACCTCATCACCAGTGTCATTACTACCCTTCTCGATTATGTTCAGTGTGAATTTGATGCTTTCATCCCCATAACGATGGAACTCCCGGAAGAAAGCGGACTAGAACCCGATTACTGTTTTTACATTAGACCTCTTGCAAAATTGTTTCTGTGGTACGATAGAGAGTTTTAGATTTTATTATGTATTTTTGGTGTTCTTTGCGATCACTAATTCAAACATAACCGTGTAACTCTAACTTTTGGCTAAAACAAAGACAAGCCTCGATTATAACATAAAATTAATTATGCAAGAGGTCTATTGATAATTGGCAAGCAGTATCTGGAAAAAATCACATTATCTGGAGTATTGATCAACCACCGGATTTGGTATTAGAAATTGACGTTACTAGTTATACCGATATCAACGACTATCTACCCTATAGAGTTCCTCAAATTTGGCTGTATAAACAAAAGCAACTGTTTATTTATCAACTTTACCAAAACAGCTATTTACCTCAAACCCATAGCTACTATTTCCCCAACTTCAACTTACATAAGATTGTTCAGCAGTGTTTGGAAACTGCCTATAACCGCAATACAAGTGCCGCTATACGAGAATTGAAGAAATTTCTTAACTCGTGAAACCCAGTTGTTAGGTGATATGGAAAATGTATGTGCGGAGGCCCTCTTATGAGAACATCTTGAATTATGCGATTATAAAATATACACTTATATTCCTGTATATTCCTGGCTAGTACATAAACTATGTTACTACATCTACCAATGCTCACGGGAACATAATACTAATGAAGCCTCTCTGGAAGTAGAAGAAGGTGGTTATGAATCAGAAGAATTAGAAAACCTGGTTAACAGAGGATAAATTATCCATCATGCTTTAGGTTTAAAATTACCAGGAGAATAGAATTAATTTAGGTTTAAAATTATCAGGAGAATAGAATTAATTGGTTAAACAAAGATTAGATACTTTATTAGTAGATCTGGGTTTATCTCCCTCTCGTCAGCAAGCACAACGGCTGATTCAAGCTGGTGAGGTAATGGTCAATCAACAAGTAATTGATAAAGCTGGAACTGAAATTGATATTACCGCACAAATTCAAGTGAAAGAACATCCTCCTTTTGTTTCTCGTGGCGGTGAAAAACTTGCTAAGGCCTTAGAATTTTTTGGAATTTCTGTAACTAGACGTATTTGTTTAGATGGGGGAATTTCTACAGGAGGTTTTACAGATTGTTTATTACAAGCTGGTGCAATTCAGGTTTATGGAATTGATGTTGGTTACGGACAAGTTGATTGGAAAATCAGAACTGACGAACGAGTCATCTTAAAAGAACGCACTAATTTACGTCAATTACAACCAGAAGAATTATATCCTGAAAATGCGACGTCGCCTGATTTAGCAGTGGTTGATGTGTCGTTTATTTCTTTAACTAAAGTTTTACCTGCGGTGTGGCGTTTAACTCAATTTCCTAAAGAAGCAGTTTTATTAGTAAAGCCTCAGTTTGAAGTTGGAAAAAACCGCGTCGGTAAAAAAGGTGTGGTGCGTAATGCAAAAGATCATGCTGAGGCGATTCTGCAAGTATTAAAAACAGCCTTGGAGTTAGGTTGGAAATATAAAGGTTTAACTTGGTCACCAATAACTGGCCCTGCGGGAAATATTGAATATCTTTTGTGGTTAGGGATGGAAAGTGAGACAATATCACTGCCTTTAGATACTGTTGAGGAAATGACTAAATCAGCTGTTGCAGATTTTCGTTAAAGATAATCATAATAAATCTGGGATAGTTGGTAATTAGATTTCCAATTACCAATTACCCAAAAGATTTCATAAGTCGTAGATTAAGCACTCCAAAGCATCTGGATATATCTCACAGTAACTTTCTAAGGATGTTTGCCGATTTTGTGCCTGTTTCTGATGTGCTTTTTCCGCTTGTAATTCTTCTACAATATCCCAAGCTACTGCACAATTGGGTGAATTCATGCCGTTTTCTTCACAGGTAGCACGAGCTTCCACTATTGCTTCGAGAATTTTCTGTTCGATGGTTTTAGAGCTATTTTTGTCGGAGTTAATAGCAGAAACTCCATCTAAAGTTGTCATGATATTTTTACCGTTTTCGAGTGAGATAAAGATATCTGGAGCTTACACGTTTGGAGTTGAGAAGAATGTTATTTATTAACCTTATTCAAATGCTATTGTCAGAGCATTTATAGATAAAAAATAGTGTTGTGGATGACTCAATATTTCAAACATCCCCTATTTTACCCCTGAATTCTTCCCGTAACCGATATAGAATTGTATTTTTATCAACTTGAGATAAAATCTCTTGGATAACGGTATTAGCACCTAATTGTCCCCAGGTACAGCCTTTTTCTAGATATACCTGTGCGGCTTTACCGATCATATAAGAACCATAACCAGCAATACCAGCTTGAGCAATACCTCCGGTGAGCTTTGCTAACAAACCACTGACTGTAATATTAAGGGGATTATCACCAGGTGCGATCACACCTGTAGTATTACCTAAACCTAACATTAAATTACTACCTATTTCTCCCAGCAGCAAACCACCAGAACTGAATAAAATAGTTTTTAATAGGTTAGTAGCTTCATAACTAGTCATTGGTAAACCATACAATTTAGCCAAAGAACGAATTAACGCTAAATCGGTAATTGCTCCACCAATAATATCTAAAACAGGAACGGGATTTAAACCGACAGCAAGGGCTTTATATTTAGTAAACTCCCAAATGATATCTTCAGCTTCTTGTTGACGGAAATCAACGGTTTTTTCAGCTATAGTGGCTTCTGCATCTCGCGCTTGAATCAGTGCATTTAAAGCCAATAATGATCGCCCCTCTCGATTTAGTATATTCAGAATAGTTTGCTTGAGTTCATCTACCTGGGGTGGTTGTGTTTCCCACTCATAACTTACATTCCCATCCGGGTATTCTATCCTTACTTCGATTGGTGCCGGTTCAGCCGCTATCATCACAATTTCATCAGGTAATAACGGTTTATTGTGCAGATTTCCTGCTCCCAATTGTTGTAAATTATTACAAATAGCTTTCCTATCTATTTCTGGGTACAAATCAACTTTATTAAACACCAAAATTAAGGGTTTTTGGGCTTTTCGTAATTCTAGCAACCCTTGATACTCAGTCCGGGTGATATCTCCAGACACCACAAACAAAATTAAATCTGCTTGACGTGCAACATCTCGCGCCATTTGCGCCCGTGATTCACCCTCAATTTCATCCAAACCAGGAGTATCAATTAATTCTACTAGCACCTTTCCTCCTGGTTTCCAACGCACAGAACGAGGCCATTGAGTTACACCATTGAGAGGTCCAGTTTGGAGAATTTTTTCCCCTAATAAAGAATTCAAAACCGCAGATTTTCCCCGACTCACCAAACCAAAAGCAGCTATTCTCACCACATTAGAATCTAGCTTGTTAAGTGTAGCTGTTAAGGTTTCTATTTCTGGTTTTACCAAACCTGCCAATTCTGGTTTTGATGATAACTGTCCTGACTTCCGGAGATAACCATACCAAGATATCGCTTGTCTGAGACTAGCACGGGCGCGGTTTAAATGAGTTTCTTGCAGACTACGGACTGCGTTAGGTTGAGACAAGGCAGAAAAAAATGGATTACATATCCACTTATAGCAGTTGCCAGGAGGATTAGGACATCAACTTTTTATGTCAGCGTACCGTAGATATTGGACTTCTTTCAGAAATTGGGGAAAGGGGTAAAGAGGATAAGAGGTAGAATTTTTCTTTACCCTTTAACCTTTTCCGCACTCTTGCGAAAATTACAGTGATGAGAGCAGAAAGCCCACCAGTTAAACCCTGAAATCTTTTTGGCTTTCAGGGTTTAACGTCCTTGAGGGGTGGGATGAATGGGACACACGTGAGGGTGTGACAAAGAACCTAAAAAGCTTCCTGTATAAGGGGTATGGCCTTTAGAAGCTACTGATAAAATGTCCACTTATTGCGAATAACACTGATGAGTTGTTCCATTAACAAGACCATTCTCTTCGTATCTTCAGGGTTTATGCTGGCGTAGTTGCCTGATAAGTGCACAGTTAATTGTCAATAAGCACCGGTTTTCTATCAATTTTCCCAAGGGATCTATCACGTAAAACCTTTGTCCTGTGGTGGTTTCATCTTGCTTATCGCCCCCTCAAGCGATACACCTTTTTATGGATGAAGGTGGCAATTTCAAAACTCGGAGAGGAGGTAAAAAAGCTCTCTCAGTGGGATAGGGTAGAGTGGAGGGGAAATTTGAATTAAATAAATTAACCATAGGAGAAGAACTGATTACCACACCTTACAAAAAGCTAAAAAAAGCCGGACTTTCCGAAACTGAAAAAGAAGAGAATAAGGAATTATCTTCTAGAAGAATTTTTGTTGAACATCTCATTTGTAGGCTGAAAATTTTTCGAGTTGCCAGTGACAGATTTCGTCTAGCTCGAAATCGTTATAGTCAGGTGATAGATACGGTATGTGGATTAGTTAGGTTACATTTAAATGCTTCATTTATACTAGGCCATAATATTTGAGTTATCAGATTTCATATTTACCTTTTTAGAAAGCTATATTTCTCAAAACTTTTGATAATTTTGAGATTTTCATCCCCAAAGCCTCATTTTTACGTTCAGCAAAGCTGTCTTATATCAAAAAAATTTCCTGTAACCCCTCCACAGTAAGCTCCTTAGCTTTTATGGACAGGTCTAATCCCCTAGAAAATAAAAAACAAATGATCCCCGAATGTATCACTAGAGCAAATTACGGCATTATTATCGGCAACTTTGAACTCGATTTTAATGATGGGGAAATTCGCCAAAAAACCAGCATTCATGCAGAAGGTGATCGCCTCAGTTTTGCACTAATTAAACAGATAGTTTACGCCAAAGTAACAATGATGGATCAATACCTGCCAGGAATTATGGCAGTAATTGAGAGTGATGTGTCCCCAGTAGATGTGTTTGCCCAAATCTAAAGCTAACAATTTGATCTGAGACAATAGCATGATAGTGTTTAACAATCTTTTTGACGTTGAGGTTCCTAGACAAATCCTGTTGCAAATTAATCAACCCGATACTGAAGGTTAGAGAAAATACAGTATGGCACTTGTCACAAATAAAAAGGGTGATAAATTGGTGGAATTTGAAGACTCTTTCAGTAGTTTGTGTATTAAACAATTCAGGGGTGGTATAAACGATCTCTTAGAGAAAAAATAGATCAATTTAATTTTGAACCGATTGAACCTGCATTTTGCTTAAAGACATCACGGTTTGCTTCTGAAGAATTTGAGATGCTTTGCATTGTCAATATAAGCTATGTCCGTAACGGACCAGCAATGTAAAAAGGAATTGGTGTTTTAATAGTGGTGGAAAATAATGAATTGAAGAGCGCATTGGAAGAAATTAATAGCTATCCCAGTTTGGGTATGATAAGTTAAGACATCAAAAAGGCTGAAAATATTTATATTATAAGCTTTAATCCATACAAAACAACAGATTTAATAAAAAAACAATTTGATTGTATTTAATCCCTTACTATATAATGAATTTAAGCTGCTATTAAGTATTAATTTTGCATAGCAAGTCTAGGATAGCCAAGCAAGAAAGATGAAGAACACCCATGCTGTGTCCCTTTTCAACAAGAAAAAAGACTTTGGGAAATTCGGAGGTACTTATGAAGTCAAGAGCATCCCCAAAACTCTCAACATCATTCAGGGTGGCAACGATCCAAAGCACTTCGAGATTGTCCCTGCCCAAAATGGAAAACTGAACTTTGAAGACTTTAAAAATGAGTTGAAACAAGTAGTGCTAGAAAAATTAGAGGATCAACACTAAAGATAGTGCAACAGTAAAAAAAATTCAACTAAATTAATATAAGGAAGAAATAAAAATAGAAATTTATTACCTAAGTAGGTAGACACAAATAAATATAAATATGTAGCAAAGTGTAAACTACTTGAAACCCTTGGGATTGCTTGATTCCCCTTTCCTGCATTCGCCATGACATAGTTATGAATTTTTCCGCCCAGCTACTTATATAATGACGAACGCGATGAGATAGAAGGTATCACCAAAGGCTACCGAAATGATCTGTATGTAAAAACTACAACCGGGATGTACCATGTCCATGTTTACGACATAGTCCCATTACAGCAGGACTTTGGGAGCGAGTAGCAAGAGCAGGTGTATTATTCCATCGATCACAACTTAATACTGGTGGAAGAAGTATCGAGGAAGGTCGTGGTAAACACGGTGAAAAAACTGGAGGGTGAAGGAGTTATTGAGGCATCCATGAGCAATCAAAGGGATTGAGAACAGATTTTTGACGAAAAATAGTCCCTAAAGAGGGAATATTTCCAATCTGAGAAATCCAGTCACGGATATATTCAAAAAAGCTAATTCCTAACTTACGAGTAGTAGCAACAAGAGATATAAAAGTATCCCAAGCCTGAGTACCCTCAAGAATCTGAGTGGCATAACTAATATTACGCCGTTGCACTAACGTCCTAGCAGCTAACTCCGCAGGATTATTGTGTAATGGTAATTCAGGATGCTCTAAAACATATAGCAAGTCAGAAATTTTGAGATGCGTTAATCGTTTTCGCTTGAGGGGGCGACAAGAATCTTCAAAGTATTACTCTTTAGCTTTTGTGCTGTCTTCATATACAAGGACCTTAGACTATCACTTAGTTGGATTAATCATTCTGGAGACATAAACCATACTGCACGCTAATTATTCTCTCAGTATCCCTGGTTTTGGATCATTTTTTCCTTGGATTACTCTAAGTCGCAGTAATAGAGCACGAAAGAAATCTACTATTGTGCTTTCTGTTGGACAGGAAGCCCAGACTCTACCGTCAGGTCAGTTTGGGTAGTTCACTCTGAGATTGCTTAACCACTTTGGCAAGAGGCAAGAAGAAATCCGGGTACGGAGTACTGATTGCTGAACTAAGGTATGCTAAGTTTTATTAAGATTTAATCATTGGATGAACACACGATGAGCCTTGAACTTTCTCCAGCGGTGAAATATGGGTTGAACTTCTTTCACCCAGCAATCATGTGGATAATATTAGCATTATCCTTGTATGCAGCTTACTTAGGCTTACAAATACAGCGTACCAGAAATGCTCAAGGTGAAGAGAAAAAAGAATTGATTAAAGGCAAATATACAATTAAACACCACCAAATTGGGTCGATTCTCTTAGCTTTGATGGTAGCGGGTTCAATTGGAGGTATGGCTGTTACTTACATCAATAACGGCAAATTATTTGTTGGACCCCACCTGTTAGTAGGCTTAGGGATGACAGGTTTGATAGCACTTTCCGCGTCTCTATCGCCCTTTATGCAAAAAGGAGCAAATTGGGCCAGGGCAACTCATATATTGCTGAATTTCTGTATTTTAGGGCTGTTTATTTGGCAAGCGTTTTCTGGTGTAGAAATTATCATCAGAATTCTTACCAAAGCATAGTCAGGAGGCAGGAGGCAGGAGAAAGATAAACATTCCCTGTTCCCTGTTCCCAACGACCAATGACTAATGACACTTTTTCTTAGAATTGACCAGAAAGGGGATACCGATAGACTGATGAAAATCTTCTTGGACTTTGTGGGTTAAGCAACGGGAGACTTGACGGACAATTTGATTAAGTAAGCGATCGCCTGTAGATTGAATTAAAGAATGTGGTAAACGCTTAATAAATCCAGGAAAATGAAGCTCAACCATCAAATCTAATTCCCATTCTACCCGTGTCATCTCAGGCAAACTTTCTACCAATTCCATGCACGCATTATAGTCCACATCATAACTAGGAGCTTGATAGTTTGGGATGGGAATTGTACGGATACGGTATTTACCTTCCTCTGGGTCCAACAATTCCAAACCAATTTTTGGTTCAACTTCATAACCAAAAGCACCAAACCGACCAATTACCAACCCATAACCATTATCACCCAAAGGTTGTACGGTCATCGGTTCAGCACAGCGTGCAAACCATGAAGAGTGACTATTAAGATATTCAGCCACCTTTTCAATTGGGGCATACATTTCCATGCAGTCTTGATGATGACTATAAAATTTACTTGGTCCCGAATGGGTCTTTTTTGATAGAGTTTCATCTACTGCGACACTTGAACCCACTAGTAAAACTGATTCTGTTCTTTCCAAGGATTGACATTCCCAGTTATTTGCTACCATAATGCGTTTTTTGTATAGTTGGCAGTTTGTCTATATTTAGAATTCCCAATTACGGAAATATTTTTCACACAAAAATGCAAATTTCATCAAAACATCAATAAACTGTCATCAACTCCATGGAATCACTACAATTAAGAACGAAGTCAGTACACATTAGTTTCCTAATATAGCGTCAATCATGAAAATATTTGTAGCAGGTGCAACAGGTGAAACAGGTCGTCGCATAGTACAAGAGTTAGTAGCCAGAAATATCAAAGTCCGTGCTTTGGTCAGGGATTCAGAAACAGCCAAAGCTATTTTGTCTCCTGAAGTCGAGTTAGTTATAGGTGATGTATTACAACCAGAAAGCCTAACTGCGGTTTTAGGTGATAGTACCGTAGTAATGTGCGCTACTGGTGCAAAACCCAGTTTCGACCCCACAGCCCCCTATAAAGTAGATTTCGAAGGTACAAAAAATTTAGTAGAAGCAGCTAAAACCAAGCAAATTGACCATTTCATCTTAGTTTCTTCTTTATGTGTTTCTCAGTTTTTTCATCCCCTAAACCTGTTTTGGTTAATTTTAGTGTGGAAAAAGCAAGCTGAAGAATACATCCAAAAAAGTGGACTCACCTATACAATTGTGCGACCTGGAGGGCTGAAAAATGAAGATAACTCTGATGCCATAGTAATGGAGGGTGCTGATACTTTGTTTGATGGTAGCATCCCCCGGCAAAAAGTAGCTCAGGTTTGTGTAGAGTCTCTGTTTGAACCTGCTGCACGCAATAAAATTGTGGAAATTGTCGCTAAACCTGAAGCTACCCCCAAAAGCTTCCAGGAATTGTTTCAACAAATAGGGAATAGGGAACAGAGAACAATTTATTAATGACTAACGACTAATGACTAATGACTTTTAAACTCAAAGGTGTAGAAAAACTGATAGCCCCGATAGCCGTGCTTTTTGGGTTTGTATATTTATTACAGTGGTATATTGGTAGCAATTTGCGTTTATCTTCTGACCCCGTGTTTGAGAAAAAACAACCTCCTTTAGTGATGACGGAAGGTGATCCTTATATTCGAGCCTTAATGCGGACTATTTAGTTCAGTGAGGCTAATAGTAAACGTCCTTATTCTCTGTTATATGGTGGTCAACAAGTAAATGACCTGAGTCGTCATCCTCAGATATGTGTGACTATTGTCGTTGGACCAAATACAGGTAATTGTTCTACTGCTGCGGGTAGGTATCAAATTATTAATACTACTTCGGCTGAAATTGCACCTCGCTATCATCCCAACCCGTCTCAGGTAATGTTTTGGTCTAGTTACAGTTTCCAACCTGAGTATCAAGATATAGTTGTTTATCGTTGGTTGAACGATCCAAAAGTTTGGGGAACTGATATTTCTAAACTGTTGCGTTAGGAGCAGTTAAATGAAGTTTTACGCCGACTTTCCCCTACGAGGAATCAGGAGGTAATAAATAATGTTCCCTATCTCCTCACGCTCCACACCCTACACTAATAAATTTATGCAGATTCTGGACAAATGATAATGTATCTTCTAAGTGTGTATTATGTCAAGCTTGACTAGTAGTTTTTAGTTGGGCAACTTTACATCTGTAGGACTCCACTGTATTAATGTTGATAAATTTTTCGTCATTTTCTCCAACTAATAAAAGCAAAGGTGTTTTATTTTCTTTAATGTTTTCCCACAAGGAAGGCTGGTATCCTGTACCCATAAACTGTAATGATTTTGCTAGTTCTAAAGGTTTATTTTCTAACCTACTTTCTATAATTTTTTGATATTTGGGTCAATTTTTGACATTACTAAATATAGGCTGATCATACCAATTATTTAAGAAAATCCGAAAATCACTTTGTTCGCTAATGATAGTTAATTTCCTGGCGATTTGACTATCACTTATAATTCTGGCTAATCTTTCTATGTTTGTTGCTAAACTTGGAGAAGCTTACTCTAAAATAACTTTGATAAATTTTTCAGGTAAATGTAGGGTTAAATATAAGGCTAATCTTCCTCCCATGGAATAACCAAGTAAAAAGCATTTTTCTATTTTTAATTCTTGTAATAAATGGATTATGCCTTTGGCAATACATTCGATTTGATGATATTCATCATTTCCTAAAACTTGCGTTTTACCATGTCCGGGTAGGTCAAGGATAAGATAGGAAAAATCTCCACCTAGTAATTTTATAGCTTCATCAAATTTTTCAATGTTACCTATGAAGCCGTGTAAAAACAGAATTAAAGGTTTTTGAAGACTACCTGCTAAAGAATAGTTGAATCTATATTTTTCTAAATTCATTTTTTTAAGGTGCAGTAATAATTTATTCCCTTTAAAAGGATGTGTATAAGATCTACTTTCTTATGTCTTATACAACTATCACACTCCGGTCTTTAAAACGTCTTTTCTTCAATGACTTTAATAGGAATCTCAATTTGAAATTCTGTACCTTGTTCAGGGCTAGAAAGACAGCTCATTTTACCTTTGTGTTCTTCAACAACAATTTGGTAAGTTTCCATTAGACCTATCTTTAAAATAAATTCTGTAGGAAAATAAATAGAAAAAATGTAATTATCTGTATCAATAATGACAAGTCCCCTGGAAAGAATAGAATTATACCCCCAGGAATCAAAAAGATTAATTGGAATTAAGTATGAAGACTTTATGACGTTAGTAGCATTAGCAGAAAAAAGGCATCTAGAGAAACAAGCAGAAATTGAAAAAAGAAAAATTAGCTTAATAGCGTCTGGAGGAGGATGTAAAGCAGAAATGACCCCAAAGGAGGGAGTATGTTTATGCCTAGTAGACCTCAGACAGAAGCCAACATTTGAAATTCCAGGATTATTGTTTGATGTATCGAGGAGAAAAGCAAATAACAGATTTAATTATTGGCTAGAAATTCTGAGGTAAATTTCACCTGTCTCCCAAATAGAAAAGGTAAAAAAAATGAGCAAAAATGTCAATAATTATGCGAAGGACTGAGTGAGTATTAATTACTAATAGATAGTGTAGAACAAGCTATAGAAAGACCAGGTGACTATCAGGGGCAGAAAAAATATTATTCAGGCAAGAAGACAATACACACTCTAAAAAATCAATTTATAGTATTGCCACGAGGTGAAGATATAGTTGATATTTCTATTGGACAATTAGGTAAGATAAGCGATATTATACTTTTGAGAAAAAATCACCAAAACCTAGATGCCAAACAAAGATTTTTGGGAGACAAAGCTTATATAGGAGGAGAATTTATTACCACACCTGATAAGAAGCTTAAAAAAGCTGAATTTTCAGAGATTCAAAAAGAAGAAAATAAGAAATTCTCCTCAAGAAGAATTGGTGTTGAACATCTCATATATAGAGTCGAAACTTTTCGAGTAGCTAGTGATATATTTCGTTTAGCTCGACATCGTTATAATCAGGTGATAATAGCAGCATGTGGATTAGTTAGGTTAGATCTAAATTATTCGTTTATACTAAGTCATGATATTTGAATTATCAGCCTTGAGATTATCTTTTTTAGAAAGCTATGTTTCTCAAAACTTTTAACAATTTTGAGGTTTTCATCCCCAAACCCTTATTTTTGCATTCAGCCATAATTGGTGTTTCATCCTAGTTATAGTTCGTGTAACGCTTTCACAGTAAGCTTTTTATCTCTTGTGGACAAGTCTAATGAACTGGAAACAATAGAAGTTCAGCATAACAATGCAATTAATCACAGCTATTTTCAACCAATTCTCAGGACAAATGACTGATTATACAGTTCCTTCCAGCCAAGAACCCCAGAGTTTGCTTACTTTGGAAGAGCTAGTAGAAATATTAGAGCAGTTAGCTCAGTATGAAGAAACTGTTGCATGATTGTTTCCGAATCTGCAAGAAATTAAGAATGAACTGGAAACAATAGAAGTTGAGCAATAATCAAGCTCATGTTGTACTTGGCGCAAATATACGTTAAGTTTTTCAACCTTCTGGTTGGTTTACCAAACCATATCAATAATTACATCTAAACAAGTTACCCAACCCAAAGCATCTACCAAATATCTATGCAAATAGTGTAACCAACATCAGTAGTGCAGTCATTTGTCAGTAAAGTCTGCCCCGTTGATGTTATAATACTATTATATAGTAATGAATACTGTTGCCCACGGTATGACGGTTTGAAAGAATCTCATCACTGTCCAATAACTACCACCTATGCCTGCCCAACGAGAGATTCCCAACATTGTGACTCTGTCCTCATCACTAACATGGCCATGACTAAGGAGCTCAATTGCCGCATCGTCGTCACTTTTATTTCTGGTAGGAGGCTTTGCAAGAGTGTTAGAATATCGAGCATGGGCAATGTGCCAGATTTTGAGTTGTTGTTTTGGAAGACTATTAAGAGTAAGCCACAAAATAGACATCTCCAAAATAGTAATAATCTAGGAGTTACACATTGACAAAAAAACTCATCCATGGTTATTAGACCTGTCAGGAAAATTAACTTGGTGTCAAAAAAATGCTAGAAGGGAATTCTG
>ERZ1034419.3-NODE-3-length-70771-cov-40.777957_pt1 | contig 70771 bp, 69 predicted proteins | sample MGYA00520531_ERZ1034419 | MGnify/ENA primary metagenome ERZ1034419 (study PRJEB33736, sample SAMEA104288485) | Azolla nilotica | place: Sudan | collected 1982 | study: EMG produced TPA metagenomics assembly of the PRJEB19522 data set (Is there foul play in the leaf... | reverse complement strand
TAGTATCGTTGCATTTTAACTTCAATTTCACCAGGGTCAGGGGGCATCATCTACCCCAATTCTCCATCTACTCTTCTAGAGTAGATGGAGAATTGGCACTCTTACACCTTATTTAATCCATATTTAATCCACTTTCCTAACTTAAAATTACTTTTAATCAATGTATTGTTGTCTAATATGAAAGAGACAATATTTAATATAGAAATCCTCACAGATATGTGAGATAATGTATGTTCTATTTCCTGCAACCATGATCTAGGTACAAGTTGAATAGGAGTGCTGTCTATGTCTTTAGAACAAGTTGAAAATTTTTATACTATGTTGAGTTCAGAAGTAGTTATGTATAAACTATACTGTAACAATTGCTGTAGGCGGGGAGTATTTGACAGTTGTCATTGGGATAAAACAAAAATCGTTAATTTTGCTGCTAATCTTGGCTATGGTTTTACTGAGGCTGAATTAGAAGAATTATGGTTTGCAAGTGAACGAATTAGATGAATTAGTAGTATCAGTTCTCGCTAATTCCTTACGATACGATCATGATTGACATTCATTATTTATAATATAGCCTGCTGACTAGTTGATAATTTACAGTAGATTCTACATCAATGAGGTACAGAATCTAAATTTAGACCTAGACAGCAAGAGAGTTTTACTCCTGACTCCCGCTGTATTTTTACCAATTATCAATCAATCTTATTCAGATAAGTGTAAAAGGCAGGGGAAAGGAAAAACTATTATCCTTTTCCATTGAAGCTTTTCTATTTTCCTCTAAAAAATTGTCTTCCTGTTAGAAAAACACCATTTCCTCTAGAGTGGAGATCCGTCCCAAAATTTGGTTACGATGAGGAAAGCACGCAAACCCCGCAATTACTTCGTTATGCTGAAATACATATTTAATAGCACCAGCACTTTCAGGATCGTGACTAAGTTGCCGAAATAACTTAATGCATTTGCGCTTATGTTCTAAATTTTCACTATGTTCAAAGGGTAAATAGTTCAAAGGGTAAATAAACCACCATTGTACAGGTAATAATTCCTGGTCATAGCCTTGTGCAACCGTGTGTTGCGCTGCTGAGAGTGCTTCCCATTCAGTTACAAAGGCTTCCGGGGTGTTGCAAAACACATTTCGGGGAAATTGATGTGGCAACAGAATCAAAGCTAGACAGGTTTCTGGTATATTTATCCAATAATCTAAGTGTCCTTGTACAGCTTTTGAGTAATTCTCTAAAAACCGGGTCTGTACTTCCCAGTATATGTCGAGTTCTTTGCTAAACCATAGTTTTTGTGGTTTATATTAACCTGGCTGATCAGGATGACCAAACCAAAATTCCAAAATAGCTTTTGCCTGTGACATTACTGTCATTGACTATTACAAAGTACTTGTCGCATTTTACGCATATTTGTTGGTAATTCTAAATTTATTGCTTGTTGAATGAAAATTGAGGGGATAGGAATATTTGGTGTTGCTTGGACTGTATAGGCTAACAATGTGCCATTTCCCAGGTCTTTGAGTTCTATATTGGCGTGAAAATCCTCAAAGGTGCCTTTTTCCATGCAAAATTGAATTTGCTGTCCTAGTACCTCAACAACGTTGAGATAAATTTCCACTTGGGCTGTGAAAAACAAGAATGCTTTTTGTGCTGCTTGATATAGACGTTTAACATCTCCTTTTATTAAAACTTCGCTTTTGGTAATGTCAGGAAAATATTGCACCCAACGAGGATAATCTGTAATTTGTTGCCATACATTTGAACGCACTAGGGGTAAATACATCCACGCGGTGACAGAACCACCCCAGATTGTATGTGATCGCGTGTGCAGCAGAATTTCACCCTGCATTAGCATCCTTTGCTTGTCTTGACTCCAAAGCATATCTATACCTTTAGTATTTGAGTCTGATATATGAAACGCAGACATAACTATTTTAGTTACTCCTCAACAAATATTTATCAGTAAACATTTGGCTTCTGTAGCTGCAATTTCTTTGAGATTTCCCAACCTCTAAATGCGGAAGGTTTTAGTTGGGGTGTAAGAGGATATTTTAAAAGTCCTTGGTTATGTATCAATAATCTTGAGATCTCCCTCAACCCCCCTTAGAAGGGGGGGGAAGGCTCCTCAAAGTCCCCCTTTTTAAGGGAAGCCAGTGCTGGATACCACACGGAAAAGTTTTCAAACACCCTCTAAAACTCTATGATGAATAGGACTTAAACACATTCCATATTAGTAGGGTGCTTCAGACCTATATATTGGTTAATATCAACAGATTTTCGGCATATGAAGCATCCTATAAGAGACTTGATTCTGGTACTTGCAACTGATAACTAATTTCAATCATCTACCAAATCATAGGCTGAAACTGCAAACCATCCGATTTGGTAAATTTTACTGCAGTCAATTCTAATTACAGTTCAATTTATGGATTTTCTGGATATTACTTAATATAAGTTCTTCATAGTAAAGATTACTTAGTGATTTATAATAAATATTATAAATTTTAACCAATTTACTGGAATATTTGTTTTAGTAGCATCCTAACAGATGAAAATAGAACTGAATAAAAGCTAGAATGACACAAATAAGTTGCTAGTCAGAATGCAGAAGGAAAAATTAAGTTTTTCCCTTACACCATTGGCTATGCTAAATTTAGCTTAAATGGAGAGGAAAAAGAGGTGAATAAATCTTATATAAATCGTAAGTTAACCCAAATACTGGGTATTCTTTTAGGTATGGCAACAGCTTTATGGATACTCAGAGGTTTGGGGATTCTCACTTTTATTCCTAGTGGTATGATTTGGCTATTATTGTTGGGAGTTATCGCACTAGGAATTTTCAGTTACTTTCAACGGAGATGGTGGCGTTTTTAATATCTGTGATAAACTCCCCGTTTTGCACAGCAAGGAGTCAGCATTATTTATCGATAACTCCGGTATTGAATATGATACACTAAACGACGGTGGGCGAGATAAGAATTTATTCCTATCAAATCAAACTTTTCAAATCAAACTTTTTTTAAAAAAAAGCACACATTTTCAGCACAGTCATGTTTTAACGTTGTTCAATTAGTTGTTTAGGCGCAAATGAACCAGAGTATATATATTTACAGTCTAAATCTATGTATATGAAACGGAAGTAGGCGATCCTGAAGGTGGTATAGAACCACGAACAACCTTTCAATATATCCAAGATGACTAGGTATGTCCAGTTTGTAGTCTAGTCAAAGTAGATTTTGAAATATTGGAAGAGTAAAAATAACCGCTAACCTAGTAAAGTAAGTGTTATTGAAAAATTGTTGAAGTTGTTACCGTTGCAAATTGTAGTTATTGGTGGTGGTGCGGCTGGTTTCTTTGGTGCGATCACTTGTGCCGAAGCTAATCCTCAATGCCAAGTTACTTTGATTGAAGCCAGTCGTCAACCACTGGCAAAAGTTCTTATTTCTGGTGGAGGACGTTGTAACGTAACTCATGCTTGTTTTTCTGCCGAAGAGTTAGTCCTCAATTACCCCAGGGGTGGTAAAGCCTTGCGGGGTGCTTTCACTCGTTTTCAACCCTTAGACACAGTAGCGTGGTTTGCTGCTCATGGTGTAAGTTTGAAAACTGAAGCTGATGGGCGGATGTTTCCGATTACAGATCGTTCAGAAACCATTGCTGAATGTCTGATTAAGGCTGCGTTTACGGCTGGGCTAAAACTTAGTATTGGTACAGCTGTAATTTATGTCCAGCGACAGAACAAGGGTTTTGAAATTATTTTCAAGTCGGGAGAAACGCAATATTGTGATCGCTTGCTTTTAGCTACGGGTAGCAGCGTCATGGGTTACAAAATCGCTAGAGAATTAGGTCATCATATTGAAAGATCTGTTCCTTCACTATTTACGTTTAACATTGCAGACCCTGCGTTTCGAGCATTAGGAGGAATTAGTGTTAGTCCTGTCAATCTGAGTTTATCAGTTGCAGGTAAACCCGTTTTACAACAAACTGGGCCTTTACTAATTACCCATTGGGGTGTCAGTGGTCCAGCAGTTCTCAAACTTTCAGCTTGGGGTGCAAGAATTCTTCATGATACTCGCTATCAAGGAAAATTATATATTAATTGGTTGCCGAACTTTTCACAAGAGCAAGTTAAGCAAAGGCTTTTAAGTATAAAAGAAGAATGGGGGAAAAAAGTGATCGCTCTCCATCGTGGTGTTGACGTACCTCATCGTCTGTGGCAATACATTATCAGTCGTATCAATATCACCGCTGAAGACCGTTGGGCAGAAATATCCAAAAAAACCTTAAATCAGCTAGTGGTAGAAATTTCTGATGGAGAATATTTGATTAGCGGTAAAGGTAGCTTTAAAGAAGAATTTGTTAGCTGTGGTGGGGTTAGCCTCAAAGAGGTTAACTTTAAAACCATGGAAAGTAAGCTGGTTCCTGGTTTGCACTTTGCTGGTGAAATTTTGGATATTGATGGTATAACCGGTGGCTTTAATTTTCAAGGTGCTTGGACAACTGCTTATTTAGCTGGTCAGAGCATGGGAAGTGTTGAGTAATTGAGAAGATTGTGGGGAAAGAAAACGATTGGGAAATGCAGTGATGACAAAAGGAAAAATTCTGATATTTTGGACACAACCCTTTTGATCAATTCTGAATATTTAATTATGAGATTCAGCGAAATTGCTAGTAAATTTAGCGACATTATTAAAGCTCACAGTCTCACAGCTAACCCAGAACAAGATCCAGAAATTACTAGAGTTGTAGCCATAGATAAAGCTATAGAAGGTACTATTAGCTATGTTGAAGGGGCAAAATTTGTCTCTTTTATTAATTCCACAAATGCCAGTGCTTTAATTTTACCCCTGGATGAAAAACTACACACTCAAGCCACAGAAAGGGGTATTGCCTGGTTAGGAACGACTGAACCAAGATTATTATTTGCCAAAGTGATCGCTCTTTTTTATCAACCATATCAACCCAGTGCAGAAATTCATCCCACCGCAGTTATTCACCCTACAGCCAAAATCGGTAACAATGTCTATATTGGCGCTCATGTTGTGATTCAACCAGGAGTAGAAATTGGCAACAGTGCAGTTATACATCCCAATGTAGTAATTTATCCAGGTGCAAAAATAGGTGATCGCAGCACCTTACACGCTAACTGCACCATTCACGAACGAACCCGCATCGGTGCAGACTGCGTAATTCATAGCAGTGCTGTCATTGGTGCAGAGGGTTTTGGCTTCGTACCAACCCGTACAGGCTGGTTGAAAATTGAACAGTCAGGTTACACAGTCTTAGAAGATGGAGTAGAAGTTGGTTGTAATACAGCCATAGACCGTCCCGCAGTTGGAGAAACCAGAGTTGGACGTAATACTAAAATAGATAACTTAGTACAAATTGGTCATGGTTGCGAAATTGGTGCTGGTTGTGCGATCGCTGGTCAAGCAGGTATGGCCGGAGGAGTAAAGGTCGGAAACAGAGTCATTTTAGCCGGACAAACAGGAATAGCTAATCAGGTAAAAATTGGAGATGGTGCGATCGCATCTGCTCAAGCAGGCATTCACAACAATGTCGCACCAGGAGAAATAGTTTCCGGCTCTCCGGCAATGCCACACAAACTATATCTCAAAGTATCTGCTATTTATAGCCGCCTTCCAGACATATATCAATATGTCAAACAATTGCAACGTCAATTAGGACAAAAATAACAATCTACTACCTCTGGCTCAGGTGAAGCTAGAGGTTTCTACATCCTGTAAATCCTGATTCGATAAAAATCCTGTAATACTCCCTTCGCAGTATGAAATTAGGGGTGTAAGAGAACAGTGGATTATAGATTGGCGTAAACAACAAGTGGAAGTTTATTATCGAGAATAAGGAATTTTAAAATTAGTTGCTACCTTATTTCATGATGCTGAATTAGCACTACCCCTTTTACCTGGATTTAATTGTCAAATTGCTTCTTTATTCATCTAAGAAAATTAGAGGTATTTTAGCCCACATTCTACACTTCAATAAGTAGCATAGATAAACTATATTCACAGCCAATTCAGAACTATGGTTTTTAAAAATCCAGTAGAGATGAGAACATGAATTATGCACCTCAAAGTTCCAGCTTTCCTATTGTCTAAAAAAAGCTAGTTAGACAAGAATATTTAATTTGAATTTCTCAATCACTGGTGAAAATATAAGACTATGCAATAGTGAATTGGAGAGTTAGAAACTAAGAAAATAAATAATACCTTTGACAAGGTGTAGGTAGGACTTGCAAAATTCGACAACGTTCCTCTGTCAAGTTCATAATCCTATGAATTCCTTGTATGATTAGAAGATGAATCCCTTGAAAACATACGCCAGTTACTTCAACTCGGGGAACCCTCCAAATGCACTAACTCTGAAATATCCAAGGTAAAGTAGGGGATTATGTAGGGTTATTCAGTTGATTTTTAACTGTAACTTTTTGCGTATTTAATGAGATCATTAATTGTCTTTATTCCAGATAATAAACCAAAAGAGACAATGGCATTAACATCATCATTGTCTCTACTCTTTCTGGATTTTTCACAAAAAGACTATCAGTGAAAAATAACGGGTCTTTGATAAATCTAAATGCTCCTTCTGCTGATTTTTATTCTTTATATATTCTCAATATTTCTATGGTTTCTACTTCGGTTATCTCTACAATATTCACTGCTCAAATAAGTCCACTATAAGAGTTATGATGTTGGGTGATTAACTCTTACTTGATAAACTACCTTTTGTCCTTTATTTAACCTCTGAGTAATTTCTGAGTCCGATATTTTATGATATTTTAATTTTGCTGCCAGTTCTTTAGTTTTTAATTCCGCTAACGATCTCTGTTCAAATTCTTCTTTGACTGATATACCTACTTGTCTACTGATTCCTAGGAACTCCTCTTAAATGCCTTGCATTAATTTCTTTAAGTCTGCTTCTGTTCTTTCTGCTCCTTCTACTAATAGCAATCTTTTGTCTATTCCCCATAAGATATTTTTTCTTCTTGATAGCTATATCCTGTGATTTCACTATCCTGTGATTTCACTGGGTTTCAGTTCTTTAGTGGTAAATGCTTTTACCAAATTCTTGGCTTTTTTAATGGATAAATATACTCGACTTATATATTTCATGTTCGACATGAATTTCAAATTACTTTGGCTATATAATGCACTATCAGCCACCATTATACTTTCCATATCTATTTGTTTGTCATACTCCACCAAAATTTGAGCCAATACTGGTTTATCTGATTTATTTCCTAATGCTCCTCTGAAAAATAAGGCTATATCTCTGTCACTACTTAGTATTATATATAATATACATTATTTTAAATCTGGACGATGGTCACGAGAATATCCTTGTGTGATATTAATGTGTGATATTAATCGGATTTTCTCCGTTCATTCCTAATTATTATCCTAAATTATTTAGATAATTATTATACTCTCCATACAAATGTAATGAGGTTGAATCCAAATGGGAATACTTGGTTGCTACTTCATATTTTCTTACTAGTTCTAAGGCAATTATTAAGAATAATTTAGTTAGTCCATATTTGTATAGCTTATCGATTAAAAGTATTGTACCATCATTTAAATCTTCGGCTTCAATTCCCGCTCCTAATAAATATCCTATGGCTTTTTCCTCAAAAAATTGAGGAAATAAATATAATGGTCTCCATACAGAATCTAGTCCCATTCAGAATGATTGCTTTGACTATTCCTCCTGTTTTCACTTTCTCTCTTCTATCTATTAAGAATATCTCATTGATTTTTTCTAGAATTCCTATATTATCTATTATTCCTGCTATTACTTATTCCTAAGTAGTCCAAGTTCTTACTCTCAAACTCTTCTTTTTAGTAATTCATATTTTTGGGTGTTTTTATTTAGTTTAGGCTCATTTACATTCATTTTTTTATCTTTTATCCCGAATTTGTTGTAAATACTTACCAGTTCCAAGCTTTTGGTAATTTTCATTGTATTGTCTATTTTTTCACATACGTATGTGTACTACAATATGAAGTGCGAAGTGTGGGTTTTAGGTTTATTTGTGAACTTTAGACAGCAAAAATATAATTAAATTATAATTTATAATCCTGTACAATCGTGGCCAAGTATATAACTGTCCCAATAAATAAGTATCAACTTCCCCTAAAGCTTGGTTGAATCTGCCCAAGATCTTAGAAAAGTTACAGAAAGAGAGCTATCAGACATGCTATAAAAATAGCTTTATTACCATTTTAACTATGTTGCAAAAACTCAACTTTAGGTAACAAAGGATCATCTACCATTCCCACACCAGCAAAACCCCAAAGTTTCAACACACTTCGGACTTGTGTACCAGGAATAGATTCTACAGTCAAACGATTTACTAAATCAGTAGCATCAGCATTCAAATAACTCAGAGCATAAAAATCTTCTTTAAATAAAAATAAGTATGCTGATTGATCATCATCAACTCAGGGGGTGAGATACTTACCATCTGTTCTTGACCGAATAATATAATAAACTTCAGAAAGCATAGGATTGGGGATTGGAGACTGGGAATTGAGGAAGATAAGTGAAATTTGGAAGATCGGGTGATTTGGAAGGGATTTCCCTAATGACTAATGACTAATGACTAATAACTAATTTAAATCTTCTAACTTAATTCTTGGATCAGCAGCTTTTAACATCAAGTCGGCAATTAAATTACCAATAATCAATAAGACTGCACTCATCACCAAACTAGCCATTACTAAATATTGGTCTTTTGCCAATACTGCTTGTAAAGTCAACTTCCCTAAACCTGGCCAGTTGAAGAAATTTTCTGTAATAAACGCACCACTTAATAAACTTGCTAACTCAAAACCCAATAAGGTAATTAAAGGATTGATAGCATTTCGCAAAGCATGAATATAAATCACCTTATCTTCTGAAAGACCTTTAGCGCGGGCAGTTTGAATATAATCTTGGCGCAAAACATCTAATAACTGACCACGCATTATCCGTTGTAACCCGGCAAAACTAGTCATACTCAAAGCGATTAAAGGTAAGATCATATGCCAAACAATATCTAATATCTTACCCAGCCAAGTTAGTTCAGCATGATCAATGCTAGTCATATTACCAACTGGAAACAGTGGGGTAGTAATTTGGGCTAAAAATAACAAGAATAAGGCACTAATAAAACTGGGAAAACCTTGTCCAGCATAGCTCAAGACCTGCAAAATTCTGTCAGTAGGACGATTTTGTTTAACAGCAGCAAGAATACCTAAAGGAATAGCGATCGCCCATGTTGTAATTAAAGAAGTGATCGCTAACAACAACGTCGCTGGTACTCGTTCCCACAACAATGAAGATACAGAACGTTGATAAACAAAACTTGTACCAAAATCACCCCTAGTAATAATTTGCCTCAACCACAACCAAAACTGTTGCAGCCAGGACTTATCTAAACCAAATTGTTGTCGTATTTCCTCAATTCGTTCCAGCGAAATTTTCGGGTTTTGTCGCAGCGTGTCTACATAATCCCCTGGAGACAATTTCATAATAAAAAACGACAAAGCTGATGCCAGGAAAATCGTCAACAAAGCCTGCAATAATCGTTTTATCACATAAATAGAAGTCTCATCAGTGACTAGCTTAATCAGCCAACCTCGACCAGTCTCCACGGAAATTTTTGTATTTTTCATTGGTCAGTTATCAGTGGTCAATTGTTAGGGGGAAAAGCCAAAAGCGAAAAGGTTATTATCTTCATCTCCCTATTACCTCATTACCTCTTAATATTCCACTAGGGAAATTATTGGTACATCCGGGAGATATTTCCGACCTTGTAAATCCCGTAGCTCGATGATAAATCCAAAACCCACAAGTTCGCAGCCAATCTTCTGCAGTAACTTAGCCGTAGCACTTGCAGTTCCACCAGTTGCAATCAAATCATCTACAATCAAAACCTTTCTACCTGGACTTAAAGCATCCTGATGTACTTCTAAGCTATCTGTAGCATACTCTAGTTCGTAATCAATACTATGAACTGCTGCTGGTAGCTTTCCTCTTTTGCGGACAGGAATAAAACCAGAACCCAATTTATAAGCCAGAGGTGCGCCAAAAATAAACCCCCGTGATTCCATACCCACAATGCAATCAGCCTGTATTTCCAATTGAACACATCTTTGTGCTAGAAAGTCAATAGTATAACGCAAACCATCTGGATCACGCAGTAGAGTAGTAATATCGCGAAATAAAATTCCAGGCCTAGGAAAATCTGGTATGTCACGAATCAGAGATTTTAAATCCATATTGATTAGTGATTAGTGGTTAGTGGTTAGTAGTTAGTTGGGAATAGCCAAAAGCCAAGAGACAAGAGTTGATTAATTTTCCCCAATCCCCAATTCCCTGAAAAATCGTACACTATTAATGTCATGTCCTGAATATTATTGGTCTATGTTTCGTCAATCATTGACAATCACCAGGAATTTAACCCAAGCTAGAGATGCATCTCCACTATTAACATAGGTAGGTGAATAGGTGAAATAAGGCTTTAAAAGTTCCATTAAAGTACAGGGGAATCTTTGAATAACCAAAGTAAATATTGTATATATTGGGATGCTCCCACTACCAGAAGCCTAATTTCTGGTTTGGCTATCTATCTAAAAATTCCTTTCACTCAGTTTGTTGGAATAGCACAAGGTATTTTATAGAATGAATGTTTCCGCAAGTTTAACCCCGTTTGATTCTCAAACGCATGAAGCTATGCCCATGATTCTGGAAACTTTACCAGATCCAGGGATCACAGGACAGGGATGCCCACGTAGAACCACATTGCAAATTGACCTGATGTTACTGGCAATAGAGGCCTTAGAACTTGGTGGTTCTGAAGCTATTCTTGCTTTTGCCCAAGAATTAGACCTGAAAAAAATTATTAAAAATCGGGTAAATTTATGGCGAATGCGTGCTTCTAACCCCTTGCGACGAGCGCATAGCCGCCGACCATTAAGCATTCTTGAAGCCAAAGCCTTAGTAGTAATTGCCTGTTACATAGCGCGGCGTTTAACAGTTGTCATCCGCCAGATTCTGGGAATATATCAGCAACTGTCAGAAAAGCAAATTCCGCTAGAACAAAATTTGCGTCTAGCTAACTACCTAGAAAGATTTAGAACGCATTTTAAAAGTCGGATGAATTCCAGACGTTCTGTTTTACTAACATTAAACGCTGAAAACTCTGACGAAAAATTAGATGAACTAGCTATAGATTTATTAGCAAAATTACTATTCTGCACTGGTACTGCTGGAATGCAGCGTTTCTGGATTTCTCTTTTTGACGGTGAAGTAGAATGAATATTCAACGTAAGTACAGTCTACCTAATTGCACGCTGCTCTTAGAAGGTTTAAGTGATGTTAGCATATCGACCCAATTTCAAGAACTGCGCCCAGAATTATCTATCTTGGTTAATGCAGAATGTTATTTATCCAGTTATAGTCAGCCCATAGCCGGAGGGCGGGAATTTTTTGAAAGTTTAGTCAGAGCAGTAAGCGCCTATGCTCAAGAATTTTTAAGCAATGTACCCAATCTGCAAGCACACAACCGGGAGTCGGAATTAGTAGAATTACAAAAAATTGACACCAACCATCATCAATTGATTGTGCATTCCGAGATTCCCACTGGCGGTTTAGAATCTCAAGCATCAAATGAAGGCAAAGAGCCAGCTATTCAAGTTGATTTGAATACTGTACAGTTATTTGACTTAGTTGAAGCGGTAGATCAGTTTTTTGCTGATACCCAAACATTACCAGAGTTATCACTGGAACTACAACCCGTCACCAGACGCTATGGTGGTTCTAGTCAAGGCGTTTTCAAACAAGTATTACCTGCCAGTGTGGGTATCTCCAGTTTAGCTGTTGCAGCAGTTGCTTTTAGCTTAATTCCTCCTCCCCAAGTACGTCTACCAGAACCTAAATCGGAGGAACAGACTAGCACAACAATACCCACAGTCTCACCAACACAAACAATTGAAACTGCATCCACAGAGTCACCTATAGCCTCACCGACACGAACGACATCAGCTTCAGCCTCAGTTACACCAATTATTAAAGATTTAGAAGTACTAGTAAATTCAGTTCCCGAAATTACTGATCCTTCCCAGCTACGGGCATTAAATCGCCAAGTTTATAACCAAATTCATCCAGTGTGGAGTAATCGTTCTGAATTTACAGAAGATTTAATCTACCGTTTGGGTGTAGCTGCTGATGGTAGTATTATCGGTTACAAAGCTGTGAGCAAAGGCTCCAATGAAGCAGTAAACAAAACTCCACTACCAAAGATACTGTACAATCCTGCTGCTACCCACAGTATTACCAAAGAACCCATCGCTCAATTCCGAGTAGTTTTTACTAAATTAGGTATCTTGGAAGTCAGTCCTTGGCGAGGATATGTCAAAACACCAGAAGTAATCGGTGAGAAAATCACAGACTCCAGTACAATCAAAGATTTAAATCGAAAACTTTATAACACAATTCGCCAAAACTGGAGTGCTACACCGACTTTTTCCAAAAACTTGAAATATCGTGTGGCAGTAAATAAAGGTGGTGTCATCGCTGACTATGAACCACTCAACCAAGTAGCCTTTGACTTCTTCCGAGAAACACCTTTACCACAGATGTTTCAATCAGTGTACGGATCAAATCTAGCTGCTCCTAATAACAAAGAAGCACTTGCCCACTTCCAAGTAATCTTTAAACCTAGCGGTACACTGGAAGTCAAACCTTGGGAGGGATACAGGTAACTCGGGACTCCGGACTGGGGAAGATGGGGAAGTAATTTACCTAATGTCCAATGCCCAATCCCCCATACCCCATACCCCATGTCCAATTTACTTAGTGATTTTCCGCATATAATTTCCCCATAACTGGGCGGCTTGGGCGCTGCTACCAGATGTGGGGTTATTATTGTCATTTCCTAACCAAATACCAGTTACAAGTTGCTGACTGGGAATAAAACCAATAAACCACAAGTCCACATTTTTATCAGTTGTACCAGTTTTACCCGCTTCTTCTCCTAGTCCAATAGACGCACTACGGCCAGTACCCCTGGAGACTACACCGTGCATTAAAGCAATCATTCTATTGGCTACATCTGTTTTCAGAACTCGTTTATTACCATCTGGATCTTGGTCAAAGGAGTAGATAACGCGGCAGGTTTTTAAATCCTTACGGTCTTCACAATCACTACTGTCTAAAATCCTGCTAATAGCATGTGGTCGATTCCACACTCCACGATTGCCAATAGCGCCAAAAGCACCAGTCATTTCCAAAACATTGACTACACTCTGACCCAGAACCAAACCAGGAACAGGATCAAGTGAAGATTTGACCCCCAAACGCTGCGCCATATCCACTACTTTATTTAGTCCCACTTCTTTGGCAACTCTTAAAGCAATGGGGTTTTCTGAGAGTGCTAAACCTGTGGCTATATCTAAACTACCATCGCCTCCAGACCGACAGGGTTTGTAGGTAAAGCCTTGCCAAGTTAAAGGAGCGCAAGAATAGCTTCTGGATGATAATATCCCTTGTTCAAGTGCTGCGGTGTAAGCAAATATCTTGAAGGTGGAACCTGGTTGTCTTTGGGCTTGCACAGCACGATTGAATTGGCTTTTTTTATAATCGGTTCCCCCTACCATTGCTAAGATGCTTCCAGTTCTGGAGTCTAAGGTAACAAGAGACCCTTGGGAAAACCGAAAGCCTGAACCAGCTTTACTAACTGAATTTTCCACTGATGATTCTGCTTGAGCTTGAATTCCTGGATCTAATTGTGTTTCGATAATATAGTTACCTTCTCTTGCTGCTCCCTCCCCTAAAATTGATTCCAATTCTTGAAAGACATAATTATAAAAGTAAGGCGCAATTGTCTTGGCTTGTCTTTCACAAACTTTGGGGCTCACTTGAACAGTGGAACGTCTGGCTCGATTGGCATCTTCAGTGCTGATTTCGCCCATTTCCAACATCCGCTTAACAACACGATTGCGGTAATCTGCTGCTACCAGTTTTTTGGGTCCATCTCCACAAAAATCGAAGGCGTTCGGAGCCGGTAAAATTCCTACTAAGGTTGCTGCTTCAGCAAGAGTTAATTCTTTGGCCGACTTATCAAAGTAATATTTAGCAGCATCCTCAAAGCCAGAAGTATCTCCCCCTAAAAATACTCTATTTAAGTAGGTCAGCAAAATATCATCTTTGCTATAAAAGGTTTCTAACTTCAACGAAACAACTGCCTCGCGGACTTTCCGCCCTAAGGAATCTTGTCTACCTACATATTCGCGGAATAAACTGCGGGCAACTTGCTGAGTAACTGTACTAGCTCCCTGCTGTACGTCACCTGTACGGCTATTAATTAATACGGCTCGCAAAATTCCTAATGGGTCAACCCCAAAGTGCCAGTAATAACGACTGTCTTCTGAAGCGACTACAGCAGCAGGTAGGTAGGGACTAAAATCAGATAATCGTTTTAGGTCTATATGAGCTATATTGCGGGGTTCTCGCAGAGGAGTATAACCATCACGGGCATAAACCACTACAGGGGCGCGTGTAGCTGTCGGGAGGGGTCTGACAGCAAATTCCGTCCATTCCAGCCCAATTGCTAGGGCTAATAAGGCGCTGATACCGCCAACACCATAAAGTCCCCATTTTACCGCTTTGACATACCAAGCAGGAGGATCGACGTATTGCAATCGAACGGAGGCGGCTAGTTCTGGGGGTCCCAAGGTGAAAACATCACCATGACGCAGTTCTAGGGAAGTGACTCGTCGCTTCCCTAGATAAATGCCGTTGGTAGAATTTTCATCTTTGATGGAGAAAGTGGGAGTCAGTTGGGTGGAATCCCGCGACAAGGATAGGTGAATTTGGCTAACAACAGGGTTACGAACGACGATATCGCAGGATTTGGAACTACGCCCTAGTATATAGAGATCCCCTAATAGGGGATATATTTCTGCTTTGTCCGCCCCCGCATCTTGCACCCATAGTTCAGGTACTTTCGCATTGGGCTTGAGCGCCAGTTTGGAAAAATCAACCCTAGCTTGAATCGTGTTTACTGCTTGTGTCAGTTGACCAAGTAACGTTTGTGGCTTTTGAGGCGGTTGCGGGGAACTCATCGGCTATATCACATCACAGCTGTTAGTATATGATAAAATATCACCCATCATAATTTTAATGCTAGTCTGACACCATTTTACTCACAAGCTAGAAATCAATTCTTCGTACTGAAATTTTATAGTGATAGCTTATACGACATTATTTCTGATACCGATATTTCTTGTCTGATATGTAACATTCATATATTATAAGTACGACAATTGTTTTTAATCTCATCAAATCCTGATTCTCTTGACTGTTAAGTAATCATACATAAGTAATCATACAAGTTTAACTTCTATATCTACTTTGTGTATGGTTCAAAATAACTGTGAAATTTACAAGAGATTTAAGTATTACAGCCACCAAATTCTTATACTACTAAACAGAAAATTTTACATCTACATTCAGGCAGATTTTCTCTAGTAAATAGTTTGATTTAATTAGCGAAGTGTTCCGTTGACCTTGAGGTTAATTTCAGAATGAAGGGAAAATATCTGACCCTGATTGGTACAGTCATAATTTTGGTACTTACCACGAATGTTACTATGGCTGAATCTAGTAAATCCCTGCTCTCCGAATCGAGTGACTTATCTATTGGTTCACCAACGGAAATTAAAATGTCCTCAGAAGGGATCGAAATTCTCTGCAAACATTTCCCCCTTAATTCCCGTTGTCCAGGTGGTACACCGACTAATGCTAATGTTCCTGCTTCTCCTGCATCTGTAAAAACTACTCCTGTAGAAAGTTCTACTACTCCCAGTACTACAATAGATCCAGCAGCGTTATCTCCTGTTCCTGACAATTCCAACCAATCAACACCACTACCAGAAGCTCCTTCTTCTTTTGAACCTGGTTATCTTAGATAAAACTACCACTCAAAAAGGTACAAATTCTTCTGAGCAAGTTCCCGCAACTATATTACCAAAAAATTCTCTACCTGTTACTTAACTGTGATACCTGGTCAGGTTGAATACTTACAGCAGGGAACAGGTAATAAGGTTATGGGGAATAGGGTTGAAAATCTTTTGGTATATGGCTTTGCTTTTCGATTTGACACCTCCGGAAACCTGCAATCTACTGTGAAAATATAAGCTTGGACTGGTAATTTATAATTGGTAATTGATTGGTAATTGGTGAAACTAATTACTAACTAGACCAAATTTAGGGTAAGAAATTACCTGGACTTGATATTTAGTTGTTTACAGTAGTATGAGGCTTAACAGCAGTCACCAGTCATACTACGTTAACATTTAATTAACAGATTATCAAAATAATACGACTAAAATCATCTCTATCACTCAATCAATAGATTTTTGTATTGCAAGAATACCTTCGTTTCAGGGATAGAGATTTTAAATTTTCGGCATTACCTGAATAAGCTACAGGAGAAGTCAGGAGTCGTTTATTGACCGAAAACAGGGTATGGGGTATAGGAAAAGAAAGTTTGTCCCACACCCTACACCAATTTTATCATCTATAATTTAGAAGAAGTTGGTGTTTTTGGGAACGAAGCAATTAACAGACAAACAATACCAATACTAATAAAAGAATCAGCCATATTAAATACAGCAAAGTTAATTAGGTGAACATCGAGAAAATCAACAACATAGCCTAATAAAAACCTGTCAATACCATTACCCATAGCTCCACTTAAAATCAAACCATAACCTAACTGCTCCCACAAGCTTAAGACAGGTCCAAACGATGCAGTCGCTATTAATACCAAAATCACACCCAAGGATAACCAGCGCAACCACTCTACTTTTCCACTTAACAAGCTAAAAGCTGCTCCAGTATTTGTAACATAGGTAAAGTGAAATATTCCTGGTAGCAGTGGGAGTGTTTGTCCTAAAAAAAAGGTTTTCATTACCCAATATTTTGTTAATTGGTCTATCACAAAAGCAACCCAGGCAACAATCCAAAATAGGCGATTTTTTAAACGCATGGTAAATTAGTCATTAGTCATTGGTCGTTTGACAAGTTACGATTGACTAATAGAACATTATATGTCGTAGTACATAAGCTACTATACTGACAGCACAAACTACAACTAGTTGTCCTGGTAATGACAACCAGGAATATTTAAGGATGGCTTGGATTAAAGGTAGATTTTCTCCAACTCTCCAAGGGAAAAGATAACTGATCATCAAGTAAGCTATGCCACAAATGTGTACAGTGAACAAGCCACACAAACAGCTAAAAGCTAGTGTTTCTATACGAGGTCTAGCTTTAAAGGCAAAATAGCCACAAATCCAAGCTCCCGGAATAAAGCCAAGCAAATAGCCAAACTGAGATAGCTTAACATAACCTATACCACCTCCTTCGGCAAATACAGGTAATAATGTTAATCCCATGACTAAATAAGCAATTTGGGAAAGCCCACCAGCATTTTTGCCTCCTAAACACCCCACCAAAAGCACCGCACCGATTTGATAACTAACACCTAATGAAAAGGTTTTAATTCCTTGCTGACTCCAATTCCAAGGTAAGGTAGTGCCATAGGCTTCTAGGAACGTGCCACCCATTGTTAGGAGTAAGCCAATCATAGACCATAGTAATTGATTGGAAGCAGCAAACATTTATTAGCCAACAGCGAAAAGGCCAAAGGTAACACTAATAGCAACCAGTATAAGCGAAGGATGAAAGTCACAGGTAGAGATCCTTGTTTGCTAGGGTTATAGGGGAAATTAGCTATAGAATCTATCACTAATAATTCCTTCATGCTACAAACTCCTAGATTTATCCTTGGCATCAATCCGAAATGCAAAATCCATAATTCGGAACACCCTCTGCTGAAGGTGGAAATTGTACTTACGTTCTATCCTCAATTTTCAATAAATCACATAACTCTATATCAAGAGAGTTTTAATCGTGTTTTCTGCTGTATTTTTCAGTCTAGCATGGCATCAATTTTTAGTGCTCCTGGGTAATAATACATAATTTTTGGCTTGTTAACCTTTTATTTACCTGAGATTAAACATTTAGAGGTATGTTAGAGGCGCTCATCTGGCAACCTACAAAATTTGCACAGCAATGCTATTACGTAATATTCTGGTTAAAAATAGTCGCATAAAAGATTTAATTACCATATTAGCACTGACACTAGGTTTAGCTGCTTGTGGTGGTTCGAACCCTTACAATACTTCTACAAAGGAAACGACAGGAAGGACTCAAAATACTACCGCTTCTAGCCCTGCTAAATTGGACCTGGGTGGAAATATTACCTTAACTGGTGCTGGTGGATCTTTCCCTGCACCACTTTACCAAACTTGGTTTGCTGAGTTGAACAAAAAGTATCGAAGTTTGCAAGTTAACTATCAATCAGTAGGTAGCGGTGCTGGGGTTGAGCAATTTACTAAAGGTACTGTGGATTTTGGTGCTAGTGATGTCGCAATGAAGGATGAGGAAATTGCCAAAATCTCACAAAATAAGGGTGTACTTTTACTACCTGTAACGGCTGGTAGCATTGTTCTAGCATATAACTTGCCAGGTGTTCCTGATCTGAAACTACCACGATCTGTTTATGCTGATATTCTACTGGGTAAAATTAAATCTTGGAATGATCCAGTGATTGCAAAAGCTAACCCTGAAGCCAAGTTACCCAATTTGCCCATAGCTGTTGTGTATCGTGCTGATGGTAGCGGTACTACACATGTATTCTCAAAACATCTCAGCGCTATTAGTCCAGAATGGAAAACTAAAGTTGGTGATGGCAAAAGTGTAAAATGGCCAGTGGGAGTTGGAGGTAAAGGTAATGAAGGTGTTACTGCCCAAATCCAACAAACTCAAGGTGCAATTGGGTACATAGAATATGGCTACGCTAAACAAAGTAACTTGAAAATTGCTGCTTTGGAAAATAAGAGTGGTAAGTTTATTACCGCAAATAAAGAATCAGCATCTAAAACTTTAGAGGCTGTAACCTTACCAGAAAATCTCCGTGCCTTCATTTCCGATCCAGAAGGTGCAGATTCTTACCCTGTTGTCACGTATACTTGGATTCTAGCCCATAAAAAATATCCTGATGTAGTAAAAGCAAAAGTTATGGAAGCAGCGATCGAGTATGCTTTAACTGATGGTCAAAAGCTCGCTGGTGAATTAGGCTATGTTCCTCTACCAGCAGATGTGATTGCTCAGGTGGCTTCATCTGCTGACCAAATCAGTCCTGATTATAAAATTACTGTTGGTGGTGCTAGTGGTGCGAGTGAGTAATCTCACCGTGTCATTTGGCTGCAAAATTCAAATATTAGGTTATCCAAATTTCTGAATTAATCAGTTGGGAACCCTGATTAGTTACTGTATCAGAAGCAAAAAATGCAGCAGTAAGAATTTAAGTAAGTGTGGTTCCCTACTCTATTTTTTGTAATTTGATTTTTACAGTCAGTATTCATGAGCACCAATTTTCAGAATCTGCCTTCAACAATTAAAAAACGCTCTGGACTTGACAAATCTCTAGATCGGAGCTTCATTTGGTTAACACGGATTTTTGCTCTAGTGATCGCTGTTACTCTATTATGGATTGCTTTACAAGTGGCTATTGGCGCTTTGCCTGCTATCCAAGAATTCGGTGTGAGCTTTTTATTTAAAAGCAGTTGGAATCCAGTTAACGATGAATATGGAGTATTGCCAGCAGTATATGGAACTATAATCAGTTCCTTTATTGGATTGTTATTAGCTGTGCCTATAGGCCTTGGTACAGCTATTTTATTAAGTGAGAATTTTCTCCCCTCTCAGGTGCGTTTGGTATTGGTCTTTTGGGTAGAACTATTAGCCGCTATTCCCAGTGTTATCTATGGTGTATGGGGAATTTTTGTTTTAATCCCGATCTTAAATAATTTGGGAAAATGGCTACATAGTTATCTGGGCTGGATACCACTTTTTAGTTCTGCACCGACAGGTCCCGGAATTTTACCCGCAGGAGTGATATTAGCAATTATGACTTTGCCAATTATTACTGCCATATCCCGCGATGCTTTAATCTCCCTTCCCCCTTGTTTACGACAAGCATCTGTGGCACTGGGAGCAACCCGTTGGGAAACAATTTTTCAAGTTCTGATTCCTGCTGCTTTTTCTGGTATTGTCAGCGCCGTCATGTTAGCACTTGGCCGAGCAATGGGTGAAACTATGGCTGTCACCATGTTAATTGGTAATTCTAACAGCATTAGTCTTTCCTTATTAGCTCCCTCAAATACTATTTCTTCACTATTAGCTAATCAATTTTCTGAGGCTACTGGTTTGCAAGTAGCAGCTTTAATGTATGCCGCTTTAGTGCTGTTTATCTTGACACTAGTAGTCAATATTCTAGCTGAGTTTATCATTCTTCAGGTGAGGCGTTTGTAGTTAGGGCAGTTAGATAATTAAGAAAAGCTCAAATTCTCAAATCCCTATCTATATATAAGGGTAAACAAAAGCTGACTACTAACTGCCACATTAGGTTGAATTATGACTAGTAATTCCTTAATGTTACGAACTCACGAATTAAACCGTAGAATCAAGCCGAGATCATTTGATTAGGGCTTACCAACGAAGTCAAAAATTCTCGAGCCTCAGATTTATCCGTGGGGTAAATCCAAAATTTAAAATCCAAAATCCAAAATCGGATGACTTCTCATTTTCTCCAAAGCAACTTAACTCGCTCCCCTTATTCTCCCCGAACTTTGTTTAACACGGTAATGAACATCTTAGCATTTTTCTGTGGAGTATTGGCGCTAGTTCCTTTTTTAGCTGTCCTTTCTTATGTATTGTTTAAAGGGTTTAGCAGTCTCAGTCTAGATGTATTTACCCAACTACCTCCAGCACCTTTCCGAGAGGGTGGAGGCTTTGGTAATGCTATTTTAGGAACATTACTCATGGTTGGTATTGGTGCTTTGATCAGTATCCCTACTGGAGTATTGACAGCTATATATTTGACAGAGTTTAGCTCTGGTACAATCGCTAGTTGGGTACGCTTTGCTACTAACATCCTGAGTGGAGTTCCCTCAATTATTGCTGGTGTATTTGCCTACGGGATTGTGGTTTTGACATTAGTAAAGCTGAAGTTAGGATCTTACTCAGCTTTAGGTGGTGGGTTTGCCTTGGCGATTTTGATGTTACCTACTATTGTAAGAACCACAGACGAAGCTTTACAGTTGGTTTCGCAAGATTTACGACAAGCTTCGGTGGGGTTAGGGGCTACTAAATTGCAAACCGTTACACAGGTAGTTTTACCAGCTGCCTTACCTGGAATTGTAACTGGTTCTACTTTAGCGATCGCCAGAGCATCTGGAGAAACTGCACCTTTACTATTTACGGCGCTTTTCTCCTCTTTTTGGCCTAATGGTTTACTCAAACCTACGGCTTCTCTCGCTGTTTTAGTTTACAACTTTGCAATTTCACCATTTAAAAATTGGCAGTCGTTAGCTTGGGCTGCTTCTTTAATTTTAGTTTTGATGGTTCTAATTACAAGTATCATCGCTCGTTGGGCAACCAGGCAAAAAGCTTAACAATATTCGATCAACAGAATACATCAATCATCTTTAGAATTTATCCCTAAACTATTTATGGCTATTAACGCTAGTACAATGAATAGGAGACAAGTGGTTTTACGTACAGAAAACCTCAACATCTACTACGGTAACTTTTTAGCTGTACAAAATATTTGGCTAGATATCCCCAAAAATCAGGTTACAGCTTTTATTGGACCGTCTGGTTGTGGTAAAAGTACATTACTGCGGTGCTATAATCGTCTTAATGACTTGATTGAAACATTTCGTACTGAAGGGAAGGTTTATTTTGGCGATCATAATTTGTATGCACCACATATTGATCCAGTAGAAGTACGTCGTCGGATTGGTATGGTCTTTCAAAGACCAAACCCCTTTCCGAAATCAATTAAGGAAAATATCGCTTTTGGAGTCAGAATTAATGGCTATAAAGGCAACATGGACGAATTAGTAGAAAGGAGTTTGCGACAAGCGGCTTTGTGGGATGAAGTGAAAGATAAACTAAACCAAAGTGGTTTATCCCTATCCGGTGGACAACAACAACGGTTATGTATTGCCAGGGCGATCGCAGTTCAACCAGAAGTTATACTCATGGATGAACCATGTTCTGCGCTTGATCCTATTTCCACTTTGCGGGTTGAAGAACTAATTCACGAACTCAAAGAACAATACACGATTGTTATCGTTACCCACAATATGCAACAAGCAGCACGGGTTTCTGATAAAACAGCATTTTTTAACGTCAAAACCTCAGAAAAAGGTGGACGTACAGGATATTTAGTAGAATATGCACCGACAGAATTGATTTTTAATAATCCACAACAAGAAGATACAAAAGCTTACATCAGCGGTAGATTTGGGTAAACATAAAGATTTGATGGGGGTGACAATAACAGTCAAAGTATTATCCCTAGAGGGTTTCAAGCAACAGACCCTCTCAAAAAAACTGTTCTTATTGACAAGAGTATGCAGTTATTTAGATAGCTGTCTATGAGGGGCAGTTGGATGGTCAAGAAGAATGGTCTTGTCAAAATAACAAGACCACAAAAATAAATGCCACCTTGATCTTATCAATAAATCCTAAAAAAATACCTGAATCTTTACCAATTAATCACCCTAAAAATGTTGGTATGGCAACTTCAAACTCAGAAAAAAGTAAGAATAGAAAGATCAGCTGCCAACCTACCGTTACCAATACAAGACAAAAGCCATCGTCGTCATCTACAAAGATTTTTAAACTCAAATAAGTTGAGTTTAGTGGTGTTATGCTTTCCAAGCATTGCATAAGTATTAGCACACTCATTTAAACCGCAGTCACAATTGATTATTGTCCTAGATAGAACCTGGTAGAAAGACAATAATATTTTGATAGCAAGTGTGATTGATCAAAAAGGAGCATTGCTAATATATGGGTGTCTTCTTGATAAGGAAGGTTGCAGTAACCTGCAAGAATGACAATGAGTATTACGCCCGCTAATTCGGTTATTGAAACATTATCAATTAGTTATCATTGGGGATGGGGAATTCCACTGTATTGAATTAGCCAATTGGTTAGACTGTCAGGGTTTTAACTTCTTATTCAGACAAGAAAGGACACAACATCTCGCGAAAAAAGACAAAATTTCAGCCCCTAAGTACAATTCCAATTTATCTAGGATGTCGCAGATTTTATCAAAACGTCAATCTCAGACAAAATAAAGGTTTTGGTCGTTGTAATTGTTGCAATTTAGCGGTTTATTGGAAACGCAAATAACACCGTAAGCAAGAACCAGAACCTTGGTATTTATAAAAAAATGTGCCAGATATATCAACAGCAGTCAAAATATATCGTCAACGTTTTGGAATTGAAGCTATGTTTAAATACTCTAAAATTGGGGATTCTAACTTAGAACTTTCTCAACCTTCTGCATATAGAATTGTATCCCTTATTTTATTGATTGCTTTGGCAATGACTTCTAAATGGTTACAAGGTTAGAAAACTCAATTTACAAGAAAATAATCTTATGTTTGTCGTCTTTGTGAAAATCAAAGAACTAGAAGAAGAGACAGTACTTTTTGGATAGGGTGATACGGTTCTAGTTGGATAGTTTCTATATTTCTTGACCAGATAAATTGTGTATATTCTATCTCAGAATAAGTGCAAATAAACTCTATCTTAAGATGAAAACGGTAGTTTTTCTTTATCAGGGTCGAGATTGGCTTTTATCTATAAGCGGGTGGCGGGAATCGAACCCGCATTATTAGCTTGGAAGGCTAAAGTTTTACCACTAAACTACACCCGCAAACTTATACATAATTAAATATAGCATAGCCTTCCCGAAATTACAAGCCTTTATTAAGAATTTATGGGCTCAATTCTAATCCGCAAATATAAACTACTGAATTCTGGTCTTGAACCATCCTTATTATAAGCACCTACAAAACTCTCTTGCTTAAAAATTTCATTCAGTACTTGTTCATATATGCTGATTTCAATGCTTAGTATTCTCGGTTCGATATTAATAACCATTGCTTGTTGAAAGTCGCCATTTTTATCAATCACTAAACTAGCAAGTATATTTGCTTCTTTCAGACTAGAATTGCTGGAGAGAAAACTAATTTCTAATTCTTTGCTGCGACTACCTTGGTAGTCTGCCAGAACATCAGGTAAACCATCAACTCTTAACTTCTTCTCTTGTATTAATTGATTTACTTCATCCTTCAGTATAGGGTCAACACTAGCTAATACACCCCCTGCTTTTGAAGTTGGAGAGTCTTCTGGAGTTGGAGCTAGTGATTCTTCTGGAGTTGAAGAATCTGGGGACCAACCATCTGGTAATATAGTAGTTCGCTTTCCTAACCTCACTTCTTGACGACGATTCCAGGAAAGTTCACCTAATGGAATTTGTGTTTCCATCGGTGTAAGAGTTTCCGTTGGTGTAGATGTTTCTGATGGTGTACGAGTTTCTACCGCTGTCGGTGTAGAGTTTACAGGTTGATCATTAACCTCAGAATTAATAACGTCATATTCTGGTTTTTCAGTAGTTGTTGGTGCAGTGTTTGGTAAAGATGCTATTACAGGCTTTTGAGTTGAAGAGAAAAGTTTTCGTGTAACAGTTGTTGTAGCTGTTGATTGTTTTTGTGATTTTACTTGAGGTGAAATATCTATCAAATCAACAGCAATCTCGGCTTGATGAGAATGGGGAATCCAAGGTTTAAATTCATCAGATGAGCGTAAAAACCAAAATAGTAATAAATGTAGAGAAATTGAACTTATAAATACAGTAATCCATAAAAAAGGTGGATCACTATGTCTCTTCCAGCTTGGTACGGCAAATAGAGATTTATCTGTCACTGAGGGTCTCATTCTTAAATTTAAGACTTGATATCACTTAGCAATTTCATTAAGCTAACTGTTTATGATTCTCCAGTATGAATTTTAGTTATTAGCTATGTAATTGGTTCTGGTGTGACTACAAATGTGAGAACTGTTTCATCTATTCCTTTAAGTTCTAAGGGACTACCTTTAGTAATTTCTTCTTCCTGCAAATAATCTGCCACTGCCGCAGAAACCAGGATATTACCAGGTACGGCGGCAGCTTGCAACCTAGCTGCAATATTCACACTAGGGCCAATAGCTGTATAGTCAGCACGTTCATCGCTGCCAAACATCCCCACAACTGCTGTACCTTGATGGATCCCACAGCGGAACTGCACACCTTGGCGCCCATCAGTCTCAAATATGCCTTGTTCTAGCCAACGCTTATTTAAATGAATTAGTGCGTGTTGCATTCCTCTGGCACTATTTATAGCACGACGTACTTGTTCATTCGGAGTTAGTTCTTCTGGCGCTCCATACAAGGCTAAGATAGCATCTCCCATAAATTTATCGACAGTACCCCCATTGTTAAAAATAACTTTGGTCATGGTTTCTAAATATTCATTTAGTACTTCTGCGACTTTTCGGGATCTGAGAGTATTGGACAGCTGGGTAAACCCAACAATGTCACTAAACAAAACTGTAACTAAGCGGGGTTCTGGCCGTAAATCTAGTGACAAACTACCAGATGCAGCTTTCTTTACCAGTGCTGATGGCAAAAAGCGTTTGAGTACCGATTCTGTTAGGTAGGTGTTTAATTCCAAGACTCGTTTTTCATTTTCCTTCAGGGCTAAGAGATTCCTCGCCTCTGCAAGAAGTTCCCGATCATTAAATGGTTTAACTAAATAAGCATCAGCACCATGTTCTGCTCCTTCAATACGAGTCTCTTCATCAACTTTTGCAGTCAGTAAAATAATAGGTATACCTCGTATTTGATCTTGGCTACGGATCATTTGAATCATTTCTATTCCCGTCACTAAGGGCATCATTAAGTCAGTTATGATTAAATCAGGACAAATATTTCGTGCTATATTATAGCCTTCGTATCCGTTGCGAGCGGTAATTATCTGATAGCCGCTGTGACGGAGAATTTCGCCTACGTAAAAACGCATATCTGGGTTATCATCCACTACTAGGACTGATTGCCCGATGATTGGGGTAGGATTAACTTTACTATTAGAGTCTGTGGGTTGTAAATTACTGGATAATTTTCTGGTAATAAATTCTGTGTTGTCTAATGTTGATTCCAACTGTTCTAAACCGGCTAATTCCACAGTTGCACGACTTATATTCAGTTCACTGGGTGTTTCTAGTACCTGTTTTTGAGGTAAGTGATCTGCGCCTGTAAGCAACCGTAAGGTAAACTGAGTACCTTTTCCATAAACTGATTGTACCGATACTTCGCCACCGTGTAGCTCTACTAATTCTTTAACTAGGGATAAACCCAAGCCACTACCTTCATAGGTACGGTTTTCTGAGCCTTCTGCTTGACGAAATCGCTCAAATAGGTGGGGAATTTGTTCAGGAAGAATACCAATTCCTGTATCTTGGATTTGCAATATACAGCTATTCCCGTCATTGAAAAGTTTAACGCTGATTTTTCCTCCATCGGGAGTAAATTTCATGGCGTTTGACAAGAGGTTGTAAAGCACTTTGTCAAACTTTTCCATGTCTAGGTAGACTATGGGACATTCCAGTAAATAGGTGACAACTTCCAGCCCTTTTTTCTCGCAGTAGAGACGAAATGATTCAACTATTTGGCTGACAAATTCGAGCATATCACAAGGACGGAAATTAGGCTGCATTCTGCCTGCATCTAGGCGTTGTAAATCGAGTAGTTGATTTACTAATCGCAAAAGACGGCGGGAATTACGAAGGGCGATCTCACTTTGGCTATGGGATAAGCCTTCTCCTATTGCGACTACTGATTCTAAGGGACCTTGAATCAAAGTGATAGGAGTCCGGAATTCATGGGAGATATTTTGGAAAAATTCGGTTTTTTGTCTGTCTAGTTCTATTAAGCGTTCAGCTTGTTCACGAGTTTTTTGATAGAGGCGTGATTGTTGAACTGCGATCGCTGCTTGGGCAGCTACTGATTTGGCTAATTCAATATCTGATGGCAGCCACCTACGGATTTTACTACCTTCTCGCAAAGTAATACTACCAATACATTTGCCATCAATCAACAGGGGAACAACCATGAGTGATCGCGGGCGCATTTTCAATGGTAGATCAAATGCCTGAACATCTGAAGAAGAGTGATTAATATCAGTAATAACGACAGGCTCTTGTGTTTTTAATATTTCCTGTAGAATGGGATTCCTCTGAATTGGCGATTTAGACCGAGATAAGTGTTGATTTAAGGAGCGATTATTCTTAATAAGGCGACTATCATCAAAATTATCTAAATTTTTAGAACTGTCATACAAGCCTACACATTCGACAAATTCATCTTCCTGAGTCCATAAAGACAAAACACAGCCATCCACTTGCAAAGCTTGTCCTAACCTTTGGGTGATGGCTGCAAATATATCTTGTGGGTCTAAACTAGAACGAATCTCTCTTGTGATTGTGTTAATTAAAGCCTCTCTATTTGCTAAAGCTTCTACTTGTTCATAGGCATACGCCTGAGACAAAGCTAAGGCAGCCTGATCCGCTACCAAAGATACTAACTGAACCTCTTCTTCTTCCCACCAACGCCCTTGGTGACACTGATGTAGGGCTAACACTGCACTGAGTTCTTGTTGACAAATCAGCGGCACTACCAAGGTAGAACAAATATTAGCAGCACTAAAAGCCGCAGCGCGTTCAGCATCATCTTGGATACGATGATCACCAGTCACATCATAAATCACTTCTACTTGACTAGCTTCCCACACTGTCTGAGCTAAAAGAGGTACAGGAATGATACATTCGAGATTGTCAGATAGAGGCTTCTCATCAGATTTAGACGTTTGAGGATCACTATAACTGGATATATTTTGTTTTTGATCAGAATCTGAAGTAGGTTTTTGGTAAATAAATCCTTCATCTGCCAATTGGTCATCTTGGAAGGGACGCAACAGGCAAACATCTACCTCCAACATATGCCCAACTGTATCGACGATGGTTTGTAATATCTGCCGATAGTCTAAGGCACTACGAATAGTATTAGTAACAGCATTCAGCAGGGATTCTCGACGGAGTGTGCGAGTGAGTTCACGGGTTCTAGCTTTAAGAACATTATGTGTATCCAAAGCCTGTCTTACTACAGCTTTAAGTTCTTCAGCTTCCCAAGGTTTAGTAACATATTTAAATACTTTGCCAGAGTTAATAGCTTCCACCAAATCTTCTACATCAGTGTAGCCGGTTAAAATAATACGGATAATGTCCGGGTACTGAGTTGCTGTGAGACTTAAAAATTCTGTACCGCTCATCATTGGCATCCGCTGATCTGAGATGATAACGGCTATGTCTCCCTCTTGTGCCAACAATTCGAGCGCCGCAGGACCAGAGTTAGCCCTCAGTACTTGATACTCGCGATAGAAGCTGCGGTAAAGCAAGTCTAAGTTGTCTGGTTCATCATCGACGACCAAAATTTTCGGCTTACTGTTTGCTTGTGATATCATGTACCGCTTTCCTACTGCAATGGCAGTTGGGTAAAGAATAATCTGATCAGGTAAATATTTTTCTGAATCAGGTAAGGTTCGACCATTTCGACCAATAGTTCTTGGAACAGATGACTGCTATGTATAAGAGTGCCAGCCCTTTTAATACGGTCATTTGTACTATTTTTCCGGTTCTCTCTTCATTCTTGTCCTATCGTCATTAAGACGTTGTCTTCAATAAAATTCTCAATTCAAGACATAATTTTTGACTTTATTTGATGTTGCAATCGCCCTTAATGACATCGATAGCCTCAAGCCCTAATTTGCTACTTTAGACAGGCAGTTGATTTCAGCCCTTAAATCCGTAGTTTATTTGTTCGCGTTGAAAGGGCTACTATAAGAGTACTTAGTCACTACGAATTTTGGATGTATGTTAGGTGTAGTCGATCTGAAATCCAAGTATTTTCTGAATTTGAGTGAATAAATTCTTTGCCACCTCCTTTTATAACCTTTTGAGACTACATAATGCCCACTCATTTTCATAAAACAGCACCAAGAACCTATATATTCAGTTTTCCCATCCCAGCGGTTGTACTAACACTTCCATGTTAATTTTATTTAACTTGATTATGGTGGAGTTATGAATAAGACATATAAGAGTCACATTTCCAGTTAAAGTATACTATTAAACAAGTAGCTGTTTCAAACTTAGCCATTAAAACTAATACTCAGACAGGTCGTAGTGTCAGGAAAATCAAGAATGGAAGATTGAGTAGGGCTAGAGATTCTTGTACCAATACGCATCATATATGACTAGTATAAGTAAGCTATTATTATACCACAATTTTGAATATTGTAACACCTGATTTGAGCATCATCGTTATTGGACAAGTATTTGATATTTCTACTACACTGTTAGTATTCATGCCAGCTACCTCACCGTCAACTGGTTGTTTATCTTCATAGTCGTATAACTTATCCCTCTTAAGCACCTACTGTGTACACACAAGTGAGCAAATTTAGCCAACCTCTCACTAAACCGCCCCGTAACTCGCAATTGTGGGACGACAAGAATTTTCAAATTCCCCCATCATTGGCGGATTTAGGGCGGCGAAATAGGCTGAGACGAAAACAGCTAGGACTTGTGTGTACACGGCAGCTTAAGCATGGGAAATAAAAAACATGTAACGTAAAAGTAGTAACCTTTGTCCCAACAGTGCCAAATCATCGCTGATGCCTTCGACACTGATGAAAAAAGTATACTGAAGAAAATTATCTTTTAAATCAAATTCAACCTATAACTAACTAGCTTTGAAATTCTGGTTTCTTCATCCTAACTACCAACACTCTGTTACAGATGCGAGCATTCCTGATGCTGGACAAATCCAAATCCGTTTAGCTACATGTGCTGATTTGTATAGTATTGCCGAAGTAATTGCTGAAAGCTTTCATTCCCGAAAAGGGTTATGGGGGTGGGCGTTCCCTTTATTCCGTCTGGGTATCTATGAAGATTTAAGGCATCGTCTAGCTTCAAGGATACCTCATCAGGTTTGTCTGGTGGCTATTGATAAGAGTATTAGTGGAACTAATAAAGTATTAGGAACAGTTGAACTGAGTTTACGTTTCACCAATTCGTGGGCAAATTTTCACCGGAGTTTTCCTTATTTATCCAATTTAGCTGTTGATCCAAAATATCGTAGATATGGATTGGCTTCCAGTTTACTTACTAGTTGTGAACAAGTTTGCCAAGATTGGGGATTTCATGACTTATATCTCCATGTCTTGGAAAATAACCATCACGCCAGAAAACTATATTTTAAACTTGGATATCGAGTGGATAAAATTGAATCTGATTGGAACACATTTTTCTTTAATCCTTCACGGCAGATTTTTCTGCATAAACGTTTGAGATAACTAATGTTACCACCAGGCGGCATTAAAAATGAATAATAGCTATAGCATCAGTTTTTTAGAGATTTAGAATGGTTGGTTTATTCCTGCTTTGGTGTAAAAATAAGTTTAAGTAATGGATTAAACACATAGTCATTTGTCCAAGTTCTATCCGAGTCTAAATTCCTATCCGATTAGTATTTTTTCACCTTTGCTGAGGTTTGATATGTGATTACTGTCGATGGATTGACAATGATCGTGTTCCTCATATTAACTTTTTATTGCAGATTTTATCTTTATGAAAACTTTAAAAAAGATCCGGATTTGTTGGAGACAAATATGAGCAAATCCCATAGAATATGATCACCAATTGTATTGGACCAAAATTTATTTATCTAGTCATAAATTTAGTTAGGGTTTTTCCCCGATTTTTGAATATACTATCAACATCACAGCTTTGATTGAATTAAACAGCTAGTTTGTTAATATATTGAAGTGCATAGTCTTACCACTCTAGTCAAAAGTTTGAAAAAACATGGATAGCGAACAACGCCAACGCTATCAGGCTGCTATGGTATCAACTTATTATTGCCCTGAAACTGGTTTCTTGGACAATCTTGCCATGCGAGATGGAACTAAGCGATCGCAAAGACCAGATATTCTTACGTCGCTGCATACTAGAGAAGTTTTCATCGTGAATAGTCGCAAGCGGAATGGGTTAATACTGTTTAAACGCTATCATGCAGAGTTTGCCGGGCCAGGAGCGATGGTAGGTGGAGATTATGATAGTGATTGTCAATGTGTAATATCTATAGGTAATCTATCCTTATTAACTCCTGAAGCTCATGATGATCGTCAAAAGGCTTATCTAATCAGAAGACAATGGATTCGCTTGATTAAACAAATCACAGAAAATCCTGTCTCTAATCAGAGAGTACAGAAAATTCTCGATCAATTTGAACAGTATTTTCCTGCAGAAGTTGTTGCGGAACTACCAGATGTGGCCTTTGCTATGTTGGTGGGTGTGCTGCCACAAACTGTGTCAATGGTGCGACATTTTGGCAGTGATTTAGATGATGCTTTTGATGAATAGTTAATATTCCAAGTTTGCTAAGGCAATTTGCAATCGCTTTAGGGTACGAGTATTTTCTGTCGGTGTACCTATAGTAATTCGCAATCCCCCAGGAAGTACTCTGATCAGAGTACCTTCATTTTTGAGTGTTTGGTTGAGGCTTTTTAAAGCAACTTCTGTAGATTGCAAACCATTTGGTTTGAGACGCAGGTAAATAAAATTAGTGTCACTGGCTGTAATTTCCAAGGCTGGATGTGGGGATAAAGCAGCAATAAGTTGACTTCTTTCACTCAGAGTTTCCGGAATAGAACTAAGCAAAAGTTGGTGATTTTGTAAAGCAATTAAAGCAGCAGTAATTGAGAAACGTGGTAAATTGTAAGGGAGACGGACTTTTTCTAAGATGGAGATCGCATCAGGATGACCGACACAATAACCTACTCGCATGGCTGCTAACCGAAAAGCTTTAGAAAAAGTTCGCAACACGACCCAGTTTGGATGTTGTGCTAATTCGCCAACTAAGGTAGTTTGACTAAATTCAAAGTAAGCTTCATCAATAACTACCAAAATCTCTTCTGGTAGACTTTTCAACCATGTCAATTCTTGAGCAGTTAAGCAATTAGCCGTTGGGGAGTTGGGGTGGACAATGAAAACCACACGAATGGGAGGATTTTGAGTTTCTTCCAGAGCAGATTCTGCGGCTTTTAAATCTATTTCAAAATTGCTTTCATCTCTACCCACACTTACGACAGGAATACCCAAAGTTTGCGCCAAAATTGCGTACATGGAAAAAGTGGGATTGGCGACTAAAACAGAACCTTCTCCCCGCAAACAAGTGGCGATTAATAAAGAACGAATCAGTTCATCTGAACCATTGCCAACGGAAATATTAGCCGTAGTGACAGCACAGGATGAATGATTAGCCGACTCATTGACATATTGAGCTATCGCTTCTTTTAGTGTTTCATATCCACCATCAGGATAACGATTGCTTTGGATAATCTCTCGAAAAGTCCACGCTAACTTTTCCTTTATTTCTGGTGGCAAATCATAAGGACTTTCATTCGTATCCAGCCGATCAAATTGTATACCAACTTGTTCTGCCGAATTACTACTACGGTGAGGTTTATAAGCAGTAAATTTAGCTAAATCAGAACGAATAAATGGAAGCATAATTTGTCAGTTATAAATTATCATTTGTCACCTAATCACCATTCCCCAGTTGGCAAAATGAGTGAACAAATTACCAAATCTGGGCTCTAACATTTCCCAAATACTGATCACTATCAAATTCTATCAATTCTACCTGAAGAGCTGATCGCACAAATTCGCGACTAGCTTGAACAGGGATCACTTCATCTTGCTGACCGTGCAGAATCAAGGTCAGAAGAGGATATTATAACAAGGATTCCTGTTATTGGCGGCATGTGTGAGGAAATTATAACTTAAAGGTAATTCTCATCCTTCCGCATACTGATACACCATATAGATATTGTTCTTACTAGGAACTTTGGGTTTTTTCTGATCCCAACTTGGGCAACCAATTGAGATAAAAACCCACAAGTGCAAAACTAGGCTTTGCACTTGTGGGTTTTGCTGTACCAAATGAGCAGATATTAAACCACCCAAACTAGAACCAATCAGAGTTACAGGTGCATAATGATCAAGAGATTCAGCGGTTACTTGATTGATATGACGCGTAATTATCATATTAGAAAAATCACCACGATTTAAATCGGCAATTTTCAGATTGATCTGAATTTGGGTAAAGTGATCGCACAAATCCTTCGCCTTTGTAAATTGAGGACTCAATGCAAAACCGTAAAGATAGATGTATACACTATCTGTAATTAGCTTCATTTATTGGTGCTATTGCCACCGCCTCGATTGGCACGGCCTTGCTTGCCACGGGTCTGGTTACCAAGAGCTTGACCAGGATTATTATTTTATCTATTTTGGCGGATGATGTATCCGTTTCTGATAAACAGATCCAATGGTCCATGAGGATTACCCACATTAGAGCCTCTTCCTAAATTGTCTCTTAAAGGACGATTGATAGGTTTTTGTTCTCGCACAAAATCTCTATTATTGGAGTTGTTGTTAGAATTATTGTTAGAGCGGTTGCCAAAGTTGTTGTTAGAGTTCTTGTTAGAACCACGGGCGTTAGAATTCCTCTCTCAAAAAGATGGGTTGTTAATTACAACCTAACCCAGGATAGGTTTTTGTGCAGCTACCACTGCGGCTGTTTCAGCTCGAAAACTCGCTAATTCTAGATCTGGTAAGGGAGAAGAATTTTGCTTAATCAAATCAAAGCCACGCGCCAAATTACTTTTTTCATAAAAATCTCTCAAATCAAAATCATATAAACCTTTAAATTCGCCTTTAACTACAAGCATTAATTGTCCTGCCTGCACAACCGAACTTTGGGAAGCTTCCTTGTTAACTACTTGAATACCACTATTTGTCGGCGCACTAATAACAGTAGTCTCTGATTCTCGATTATACCGAACAAATAATGCCCAACCGCAAATAGCAGCAGCGACACTTGGTGTATTAATCCGTGTTTGAGGCATACCTGGTGGAATGAATGGCAAAACTGTTCCGTTATAGAGTGTATAATCTATTGTTTCGGGTAAAAATTTAAACACTGCTTATTCACCAATCCGTGCTACAGAAACATCATTAAAGCATAAATCCGCTAGGGGAGCTCGACTAGTAGATACACCATCTCCACGAGTAATAGTATCTAGTTGCTGTGCAGGTTGGCTCTGAGATTTATTGCTGGGAATCAGCTCCAGTATATTACGGATTTGGTGAATCTCCGCTTGTGTGAGAGAAATTATTGCATTTCCTGGATTTGCTCGTGATAGGACTGTAAATATACATAATCCTAGCACTAATAGTGGTAGAAATTTAGTCAAAATAATTAGGAACCTCTCTAAATTCAACTGTTTATAAACTGGTTTACTTTGAGGTAATAGATTTATCTATACTAATTAAATTTATATCAAGCTTATTTAGTCAAACACTTTTAATTAAGTTATTTATTTTTTTGTTAAATCTATGTAAATGAATAAAGGACTTAATAGCTAAAGGATACACTGTCCGTTGATGTATAAATTGAGGTTAATGACAAATTCAAGATTCATTAATTTCAATTATCTAATGAATGCTTATTTACAGCACTTTAGTTATTGCACTATCACACTTAGATATACAAAATTTTACAGGATAACGGCTACAGAGTCTGACTGTATCCCTAACCTTTGAGCAAGGTGATGTAGGAAAAAGTAGTTCCCATTCACCAATATTGAAGTTTGTCAAATGCAATAAACACCATACAAGATACAACCTAAAATAGGAGAAAATTTTTTTTTGGCAATTTTGTTGACTTTTAGTGGTGGACAATGGTGTTGCACTAGTATCGACAGAGCCTGGACTGCCCAATTAGAAACAAAGAATCCTCAACTCGACTTAGTATTAAGTATAACATACGCTGCTTTGGCAGATCAAATCAGCAACCTAGTCATTGATCCGTAATGTACTTAGAAACGCCTTCAAATATAGAATCAGCAAATATTAAACAGCAATCTTATATAGTGCAATTAGAATTTGTGACTGATCGTCTTGCTAGGTTATCTTCTTAATCAGCAGAAGCTCTTTTGAATCCACAATCACCACAATCAATGGATGGTAATGAAGAGACACAGATCCAGATTCTTCAACAACAAGGAGAAGTAGAACAGTCTGCTGAAGAATTAAGTCAAGAACAAGAATTGAGGTTACAAGTACGACCAAGACCACCATAAGAGATACTAATTCCATCACAATAAAAAGCAGCATATCAGTTTCAACTGATAGGCTATTTGCGGGGTTATATGGTTTATTTCCAGACAAATAATATTTTTTCGACAAATTATGAGAAAATCCAGGATAGTTTAACTTTTCTGGACTGACACTAATTTATACAATCCTCTCCAGGTGGATATTAACTATAAGTTGAACTTGTAAGACTTTGCATTTGGATATTTAAATTATCGTGCTTCTGACACAAGTAATATATATTTGCAGGGGGGTTTAAATTTTGGTGGTTCTACCACTCCGAATATTGATTTTTCAGGATGGTTTTTCAGTGTTAATTTCGGACTTGAAATAGGTAGATTTTAATCAGCTCAATAAACAGGAAATTCTTTGAAAGCTTCGTTAAAATAAGACCACCTCCTGTAACAATATGAACTTAATTATATACAGCCCTACGAAAGTCATCACATTTGAGCAATTGTTAGTTGAGTATGGGGACAACTCCTGTGATGAACTCATTTACGGAGAATTACGTGAGATGGAATCGACTGGTCTTCATGAAGAAGTTTCAGGAAATCTTCCTGGTATAATTTATGCGGAAATTCTGGGTTTTAATTTGTCAGAATTAAGGTATCAGAAGAAGGAGTTCAGGAATTTATTTAATTTTTAACTTATTTCTCCCTAATTCTCTATGGCTAATGACTAATCCAATCACTCCAACTACCAGAATAAAGCTTACCGGTGGAAATGCCAGCCATTTCTAAAGAAAGTAAATTTACACAAGCTGTAACACCAGAACCACAGTAAACTAAAATTTCTTTATTTGCTTCTAGCTGTTCCCATCTTTGACGATGTTCTAACTGGGGAAGTAAGAAACCGGAAGCATCAGTAACTTCTTGCCAGGGATAGTTTAGAGCACCGGGAATATGTCCAGCAATCTTATCAATAGGTTCTCGTTCTCCACGATAGCGATCAGACTCCCTAGAATCTACTAAAACTATATTTGGACTATCTTTAGAATTTCTAACATAAGTATAATCTACGACTTTCTCAGTTCTTAAACGAGGTGTAAAAGTTCCCCTCTTCGGTACTGAAATCACTTCAGAAACAGGATAACCAGCTTTTTGCCAACCACAAAAACCACCATCTAAAACAGCTACATGGTCATGTCCTAAATAGCGCAATAACCACCACAAACGAGATGCAAAAGCAAAGCGTGAATCATCATAGGCAACTACCAAAGTTTTTTGTGAATTGATACCGATATTTGCTAATTTTTTAGCTAAATTATTAATATCAGGTAAAGGGTGTCTTCCCCCATTTTCTCCCACAGGACTAGATAAATCTTGATTTAAATCTAAATGGTAAGATCGAGAAATATGACTTGCTTGATATTGCTTTTGTCCTAATTGTGAATCAGCCAAAGAAAAACGACAATCAACAATCACAACTTGGGAATCATTAAGATTTGCAAATAGCCATTCAGAAGAGACAACAAATTGATTATTACTCACTAGTGTATTTTTAATAGGAAAAATGTTAGATACAGATAATTTTACACCCCAACAAACACAAGATGGTTCATTGACCTTCTTTTCTCAAGACTTTAACCAAGCTTTTCACAGTCATTATGGAGCAAAACAAGAGAGTTATCTAAAATTTGCACTTCCCACTCAAGTGCAGACAGTAGCCAAGAAGGGAATAGTCAGAATTTTAGATGTTTGTTATGGTCTAGGATACAACACAGCCGCAGCCTTAGAGGTAATTTGGCAGGAAAATTCTGCTTGTATTGTGGAAATCATTGGTTTAGAACTAAATCCAGAAGTTCCCAAAGCAGCGATTAACCAAAATATATTTCATGATTGGGATGACCAGTATAGGAAAATTTTGACCGAACTAGCGTTTAAACACTATTTGCAAACAAATCGCTTACAAGCTAAGTTATTAATAGGTGATGCTAGAAAATCTATTCAGGAAGTACGCAAATCTGGTTTTCAAGCGGATGCTATTTTTCTAGACCCATTTTCACCTCCGCAATGTCCACAATTATGGACTATGGAATTTATACGACAAGTAGTCTTCTGTTTACATCAAGACGCTTTATTAGCTACTTATTCCTGTGCTGCTGCTGTACGCACTGCACTTTTATCTGCTGGGTTGATAATAGGTTCTACCACTCCAGTGGGAAGACGTACTCCTGGTACAATAGCCGTATATCCGCAAGATGGGGAAAAAAACATCACGGAGATTTATCCTCTTTCACTAACCGAAACAGAACATTTACAAACTCGTGCTGCTATTCCTTACCGTGATCCTGAGTTAAATGATAATACTGACGTCATAATTAACCGACGACAAGAAGAACAACAAGCATCTTCTCTAGAACCTACTTCACTATGGAGAAAAAGATGGGATTCACTGATATGATTTAAGGCTGAATCTGAAAATACTAAAAACATTGATCATTGAAATTTACTGATAGTTAATTATGGTTGTTGTAGCAATTCTCGCAGCAGGAAAAGGGACAAGAATGAAATCTAATCTACCTAAAGTTTTACATTCGTTGGGTGGTAAATCCTTAGTTGAGCGCGTTATTGAAAGTGTTGAACCTCTTTCACCTGCACGCAGGTTAGTCATTGTTGGATATCAGTCTGAACAAGTGAAAACTGCTTTGACTAAAATTTCCGAAGTGGAGTTTGTAGAACAGACTGTACAATTAGGTACAGGTCACGCTATCCAACAATTACTTCCTCATTTAGAAGGTTACACTGGGGATTTATTGATTTTAAATGGCGATGTGCCTTTGTTGCAGACTGAAACTTTGAAAAATCTTTTACACATTCACCAAGAAAATCAGAATTCCTGTACTATTCTCTCTGCACATCTATTAAATCCTAAAGGTTATGGAAGGGTTTTCTGTAACAGTGAAGGTATTGTACAAAAAATAGTTGAGGATAAAGATTGTACTCCTAATCAAAGGGAAGATAACCGTGTAAATGCGGGGATTTACTGTTTCCGTTGGTCAGATTTAGCAAAATTCCTACCTCATTTAGAAGCTAATAATGCCCAAAAAGAATATTATCTTACAGATGCTGTTACTCAAGTTGGAAAAGTGATGGCTGTAGATGTGGAAGATGAGCAGGAAATTTTGGGAATTAATGATAGATTGCAATTAGCGACAGCTAACGATATTTTGCAGAGACGCATTAAGGAGAAATGGCTTTTGGCAGGTGTGACGCTAATTAATCCTGTAAGTATTACCATTGATGAAACGGTAGAATTACAACCAGATGTGATTATTGAACCTCAAACCCATTTGCGGGGTAAAACGGTGATTCAATCTGGTAGTCGTATTGGCCCTGGGAGTTTAATTGAAAATAGTCAATTGGGTGGAAATGTGGCTGTTCAATATTCTGTAGTTACAGATAGTTTTGTGGAAGCAGGAACGAAAATTGGACCCTATGCTCATTTGCGTGGCCATGCTGAAGTGGGTACTAATTGTAGAATTGGTAATTTTGTAGAGTTGAAAAATACAGAATTAGGCGATAGCACTAATGTAGCACACCTCTCATATCTGGGTGACACCAAAGCGGGAACTCAGGTAAATATCGGTGCGGGAACAATTACTGCTAATTATGATGGTGTGAAGAAACATAAAACTAGGATAGGCGATCGCACCAGAACCGGTTCTAATAGTGTTTTAGTTGCACCTATTACTGTGGGGAATGATGTGTACATAGCCGCAGGTTCAACGGTGACAGAAGATGTAGAGAATGATGCTTTAGTAATTGCGCGGAGTCGTCAAGTAGTGAAACCAGGTTGGAAGAGAAAAGCTGAAATTTGACGTTTTGTAGGGTGCGCTAGCAACGCACCTTTTTATGCAGGAATTTGATTACTACTTACTTGATAAATCACCTGTTCTCGTACTGAATGTGCAGCAGCTACAGCTATTTCTTCCCAATCACTGTCTAATAGTGAAATACCCAACTAATAGCGAAATACTCAAGAGCAACTTTAATATATCTCGATTAGATATAAATTCGCCAACATTAAATAATTCATGTTGGTTTAAAATTCCTTCCAGTACTTATAAAGCATCCTGTTCAGGTAATTGAAGTCTTTGAATAAGGTGTTTCTGTGCTACTTCTACTCCTGTTTTTTCTCCTATACCCCCACAAGCAACGCTGTTAAGAAGTGTCTTTAGTGGTTATATGTTGCTAACACGGGATAAAGGTAAGAAAGGCGATTAAAACAGTTAAAAATAGTGAAAAACCCCTACTGACTTAACCAATGTAGGGGTTTTTCTTTTGCAGAGTCTCAAGTCTCAAGATGAGGCGTAAAAAAAATCTTCCTCAACAATAGCCAATCAATTCCTGATCATTCCATTCCAAGGTATCGCCGATGGTATCACCATTGTGATAGGCAGCCAGCAATATTTCACTGGTTTTACCATAGGATATCGCGCCAGTGGCATCAAGAGCGATCGCACCCAAATCCCGTTCATTCTTACTAGCTTCAGTGAATGAACGCAACATAGCGTCTTGCAAAGACATTCCATCACTAACCCGGATGACTATCTTGGCTGCTAAACACTCATCAATAATATCTTCACCAATGCCAGTACAACTTACCCCAGCATAACTAGTAGCATAATTTCCTGCTGGCATCGCAGAATCACTTACTCGCCCAATGCGCTCAAAACCTTTACCACCAGTGGAAGTACCAGCTGCTAATTTAGCATAACCATCTAAAGCCACCACACCAATCGTACCCCGTCCCCCATTAGAACTTTCTGCCATTTCCGGTTCTGCAACTACCCCGGCCATAGTCCTTTGAAAATTATCTTCCCGTTCTTGTATCCACTCCTTCAGCCGCAAATCAGTTAAGGCATTGTAACTGGGAACTTGTAACTCTCGTGCTAACTCCGCTGAACCAAAATCAGACAATACCCTATCTGGTGAGTTTTGCAGAAATAGCGCCATTTCAATCGGATTTTTCACCCGTGAAACATTAATCACACCACTAAATCGCCTTGATGTACCATCCATCAGAGAAGCACTCATGCGGATTTGACCATCAGATTGTAAAACAGAACCAGTACCAGCATTAAAATGGGGGTTATCTTCCAACATTTGACAACCCCGAACTACAGCCTCGGAAGCGCTTACACCTGTCACCAAGAGTGAATAGACTTCCTCTATTACAACATGGAGTGATCGCCTTACAGTCTCCAGTCCTCCCTTAGCTTGGAGAGAACTACCAGCCCCACCATGAATAATTAACTTAGGTTGTACCTGTAACTTCATCTATTTTTTTTGTGTAGCTTTAACAGTTATCAGCTATCAATTATCAATTGTCAATTAATTGTCAATTGACAATTTTTTCTCAGTCAACAATTTAGCTTCAGAATGACAAGGACGGTAATGTCATGAGCAGTATTTAACTGCATCCCAATAATCTTGCCATTTTTTCCGCCAAGTGAAGGGGCGTTAGCATACTGGACAAATTTTTTCAGGCAAGTGAGATTTATAACTAGTAGGTCCCATAAAGATTTTATATTCTAGATTTTAGATTATGGCATGAAGTATTTAAAACATAGCTTACTCCTGGCCCAATATTAAGGCAGAAGTCTTTCCCAAGGTATTACCTAAAGTATTTCCTTCCGAATTATGAGGTGCTAAAGGCAATATTAAACGACTGACTACCTGATTATCTAGTAACTCATATATCTGTAATTCTCCTCCTAATTGCTTGATTAATTGTCGACAAATTAGTAAGTGCAAACCTGGTGGTTGATTGAGATATGACGAAGCAAGTACATCATTGGATCTGTTATCATTTAGCTCTGCTAGTAGCTGTTGATCAAGAATGCAATTATCTGTAATTAATATTACCAGTAATCGCTCATCTATGGCAGGACACCAAATATCAACTCTGTCTCCTGTTGGAGAACGTTTAGAGGAACTAATTAAATCTTCACGATGTCGCCGGCCGTAGCCAATGTAGATCGGCTAGGCGAAGTGATTAGCTCTCCAGATTATGAAGTATTTTTCGGTGATTTTACTTCTCCTAGGGGTTTTCCTAAACCATGAACACCTATCCAAAGTTGTTGTTGCTTAACTACAATATCTACTCTTTCAGTGGCTCGTTTTAACAAACCAGAAATTGTCATAGTTTCCCAACTAAGATGTAATTGCCACTGCTCTTGTTCGATGACTCCTGTAATCGAGTTGGCAATGTAATTTAATTGCCGCAAGAGGAGCTTATAACGGATTTGAGTTAGTTCATTGGTGGGAATACCTAAATCACGAACTTGAGCTAGTACCAACGCTGACATTCTATGAATTCCTTCTAGAGGACGATGTTTGTACCAGTTGAGTTCTCATAATTCTTCAGTATTGAATTTGAGGTTTTGAATGGTTTTTTGTTGACTGTGCTACCAAGCTAATTGAGAAATAAGAGTTACTGTGGCACTTAGTCGAAGTTCTGACCATTTTTATTCTCCATATAATCTGCCATCAATACTATACCTGTGGGCTGAGAATCATCCTTACTATGTAAAGCCATTACAAATACTCGACTCCGGTCAGGAATAGCTAACCATTGCCTTGTTTCTAGTGGCAAATCATAAGCTTGGAAAATCAAATAACTCTGATGTGCTAATGCCAACTCAATGAGAACATCTCTGTTGATAAAAATCGGTACATCTGCATTAATAGTAAATTAATAACTGGTAGTTACACCGTGAATATTTTCTGCCTGATTCTGACCTTGATTCCAGGTGAGGATGATAGCTAGGGGACATTACAAAACACTGGCTATTTGTTTGAGAGTATTTGACTGGGTTGTGTCAGTTTCAAATTGAATGAGTATGTTTGGGTTTTTTTTTAAATTCTGCCGATTCTTTGCTGTTCTTGACCGACAATATTTAGCTGTCCATTCCGGAAGATAACACCAATATACTCACTGATTACCCACAATAATTCTTTTTCCGGAGTTGTCCAAGAACGATGACTATTATGAGTAATTATCAATAATACGTCAGGTTTATAACCTTCAATACAGTTGCAAATTTAAATCCAAATTAAAAGTGATAGCACACCATTTTGTAATAATCGGACACCATTTTCTAATAACTGTTTATGCAAACTCAACAAACGTAGATCATGTTCTAAGGCCTGAATTTCTATCGCTTGTTTGGCATTTTGCAACAGATTAAAATCTATCTATGACAGAGGGGTAGGGGTAGGGGTAAATTTCCAAATGCGGTGATTATTTAACACCCCTTGGTAAATCACCTGATAAATATCTTGATTAGAATCATACTCTAACAGCAAAAATCGCGTTGCCACTAGTTGTTATAAAAGTTCTGTAGAAAAAGGATGCAAGGTTTGTTGTAAATCTTGCTGTTGATATACTGCTTGGGCAAATTTGAGCGTTAGTTGGTAACTTTGTTGAATTTGCTTGATAGTGGTTTCTATTTTGTCTGTGGGAACAGCTAAGGAGAGTAACCCAGCAACACATTGAATAAAATTTTTATCTGCTTGATTCCAAACTCGTGGTTCAGTGGTTTCTACAGCCAGAAAGCCAAGTAAGTCTTTTTGCCAGATGATAGGAGCTACTAGGAAAGAAGGCACTCCTAACAGTTGTAACAGTTTACCTTGGGCATGGCTTTCAGGGAACTGCTGGATTCACTCATCCAGACTATTTGGTTAATCACTAAGGCATAATAGACATCGCCTAACTCTTGCACTGTTATGCCTGCATCAGCAGGCTGAATACTCCAATCCCTAGATAATATTCACCAATTGACTGCCCATGCGACAACAAAAATAGTGTCCTTCCCTTTCAAACAAGTAGATATTTGTGCAAGTGGGAGAGATAAGTTGATGGGTTGCTTCTACTAAGGCTTCTAGCTTTTTATTGAGTTGGTCGGAGGATCGTAAGTTCTCTACTAATTGTAGTAATAACTCCTGGGTAGAATCATTCCGGTTGTTTTGTAGATTGTTTTCCTTTTGATTTTGCTCCAGCACTACCCCCAGTTCACCTATCACTATTAAGAGTTTTACTCCTGTGTCTCCAGCCAGTAAATATCCCCACTGTTGTGAACCCAGTAATACCATACCTAAATAATTATCTCTATACCGAATCGGTAAGATAATTGTCCCCTAGATATTATATTTAGCAGGTACTTCTTGCCATTCAGGGATGCGGAGTTCTCCCCGTAAATTAGTTATACCTACAGGACATAGTTCTGTAAACACTTGGGTGAATAAATTACCGGGATTGAGTAAAACAGATCTTGTTAAAAAACTTGTCTCTCCATCTGGTGTAATTCCTACGTTACCATATAATTTTTTGCTTACTTGGTCATAAAGAGCAAGCCAGATAAATTGGTACTCAAACTGTTATCTTAGATAAGTAATTGTCATTGTGATAAGAACTTCAAAATTATTTTCTTCTCTCAGTACCTGAAGAATTTTCCCCAAGGACTGGATTTTTTGTTCGGTGCCTATTGGTTTTTTTGGCTGCCCCATCTGATTATCCGTTGACATAAGTTGTAGTAATATATTGAAGATGCCCTGAAAAGAACTTGGTTTAATCCTGGATTCGATATCAGATAATAATGGTAATAATTGGTAGATGTTATCCTAGTTTGGATATTTATAAAGCAGTAATCAGTCCTTTTTTATTTACTCTGGTAAAAACCGATCCAGAGTGGTTACACCAACAAACCCTACGTAGTTTTATTTGGCTGTCACGAGCAAGCTATAACCCGTCTGCTAGATGGTTAAAATATAGACTGCAACAGTCTATATGTTTATATGATACAAGTCTGGAACAAAATTTGTTTGGACTCAAATTCCTTAACCCTGTAGGTTTAGCTGCTGGTTTTGATAAAGATGGAGTTGGTACTAGTATTTGGCCTAGTTTTGGCTTTGGCTTTGCAGAATTAGGTACTGTGACTTATCATGCCCAACCGGGTAATCCTCCTCCCCGCTTGTTTCGTTTACCTTTAGACAAAGCAGCCCTGAATCGCATGGGCTTTAATAATTCTGGTGCGTATGCAATGGCAACGAGATTAACATCTAGTAATCAAGAAGAATCTCGGTTAATACCCATAGGCATAAATCTGGGTAAATCCAAGATAACAGCCTTAGCAGCAGCAGCACAAGATTATCTGGAGAGCTTTCGATTGCTGAAAGATTTGGGTGATTATTTTGTCGTTAATGTGTCTTCTCCCAATACACTAGGATTACGATCACTCCAAGATGCGGCCCTGCTTGGTCATATCTTGGATTTATTACAAACGGAAAACAAATCACAAAAACCATTATTTGTCAAGATAGCACCGGATTTAGAATGGGATGTGATCGCTGACATTATTAATCTTGCCCAAACTTATAAACTCGCTGGTTTAATCGCCACCAATACCACTGTCAGCCGAGAAGGACTCAAAACCCAAATAATTAAAAAAACTGGTAAAACACCTCAAGAAGAAGCCGGAGGAATTAGTGGTGCGCCATTATGTCATCGGTCGACAGAAGTCATCCGGTTTATTTACCGGCAAACCCAAGGACAAATCCCCATAATTGGCGTTGGTGGCATTTTCAACGCTGAAGATGCCTGGGAAAAAATTACAGCCGGTGCCAGTCTCATTCAAGTTTATACAGGCTGGATTTATGAAGGACCGATGATGGTACGCCGCATTCTTACTGGTTTGTTGACCAAACTAGAAGAAAACGGCTTAACCTCCATCAGCCAAGCAGTGGGAATAGTCAATTCGTAATTCGTAATTCGTAATTAAATTACATCTATATGTTTAATTTTGAATTGATTTATCCCTACACCCTATTCTTCCAAAGGGAAAAACTCCCTAGACTTGCGAGAATAAGACCAAGCAATCCCATCTGGATCACGGCTGCGACTCCATTCTGAAAAATCTGGATCATTACGTCTTTTGTAAACAGTGCTGGAATAAACACCCAGCCGCTTAGCTAGTTCCGATTGAATCAGAGAACCAAAAACTAACTGTTCTTCCAGCTGTTTTGTGACTGCCTGATGAGTGGCTTGAACTGTAACTTCTAATAAGGATTCAGGTAGTGCTTCTTCCTCCTCTTGCTTTTCCTGTGGGATGGGTGGAGGTGGAGCCAAAAGCGATCGCACCTCAGCAGTTACAGGTCTAGCAGGAAGTTTTTCTACTGGCTCACTACTATCAAGTATGTTGCCAATAATACTGGCATTTATAAAGTAGTAGGATTGACTCTCATTTTCAGAGTCAAGCAAACTAGCGCCAAATTCCTTTGCTTTTCGATCCAAGTAGCGTTTTGCCTCATTCCCAGAGAAATTACCCTTGAGTGCCAAATCAATCGGTGTAATCTTTCCTTGGTTTTCCTGAATCAACTCATAAAAAAGCGGGTTTACTTGCTCACACCACTTTTCCCATCTATCTTGCTGCCAAAGGTTTAAACCCATCACCAGCAATAAGACTAGCAGTAAAATCCTCCAGGTGTTTACGAGGAAAACAATCAGAAATGATATGGGCAAAATTAGAACAAGAAAGCTTTTGCCGTAATTTTCTATGGTTTTTTCACTCATGCTGAATTTATGCCAAGTGAATTTTTTCAAAATTAATATTATTATCTTGGCAAAAATTTGGACATTTTTTTGTATCCGTTGGCAAAATAGCAGCAAATTATTTGGCACAAGCTACTTAAACAGGGAAAAAGTGATATATGAAAACAAAATCAGGGATTTTTCCCTACCCACTTGGCAATTAGAAAATACGTATATTACAATTAAATACAATAAACATTCTCAAACGAGCTAGCTTTTAAACGTAGTGGATAGCTCAAGTCCTAGAGCGCCCACATTGCATTCTTAAGCTGACCTATAAAGGGTTATCGTAATCTTGTAAATTAAAATGCCCTTGCTTAAAACTCCTGCAGATGCAGACTAAATTCCTGCTTCGCTACACCCAAACTAATTTGGGGTTTTGGATTTTAAATTATGTTTTCTAAACTCTAAGCTTTGAACTTTTCTGCCGGGATAGCTCAGTCTCATAGAGCCTTGAAAGGATTAAAACCCATAGTCCTTGACTTACAAACTTGCCTGAGAAGCTCAACAAATTGAGCTTCTCCATCATTTTAAATTTTAAATTTTGAATTATTCTAGGGGGTTTCCCTTATTCGCAACTTGCCTTTGATATCTATGAATGTAGGTTGATCTGATGATATCTCGAGAGAGGTTAGCAGGTATGCCTTAGGCAGGCTACGAGAAGAAATACTGCACCCAGCATTTTTTGTTTCGTGCAAAGACGCAAAGAGGAAGAGGAGAATAGAATAGAGAATGTCAAAAATTGACAAAGGAGTCTATGTTTAGCTTTCCATAGTGTTAAGATTAGGAAAAAGCCAAGGGAAGAATCAGTGTTGGGAATAGTAACTGATAGGAACTACTCATGAATATGTTGATGACTAACTCATAACTGACCTCATATCCATAACATTTATGAAGTGGGCAAAACTAATGAACTAATTCGTAATATGACTAAACCAAAAATAGTAAGAATTACTCCTTCGTAAACTCGGGAGTTCAGGGGAAATGTTTGTTGAGCTAGCCGGAATATTTTTACAATTCTAATTACGTATTCAAAAAAATACCCCTGCTGGAAAACTCTTGGTTTCGTGCCTTTTATTCTGAGTCGGGATCCCATAATCGCTATCATGTTTTTCTACCTGTTCAAGGAGACTAGCAGGCAAAACATTTCCTAATATCTCTAGCCAGTAATGAAATGTGTCCTTTGCTTCCGTTTTGGATATACCGAAATGCAAACCTAAAACCTCAACTATTGGCATTTTCCTCAAATAGAACAAGCATAGATATACCTCTTCTTTTATCTCTAGTTTCAGTTTGTGCCCTCCTGCTTTCTGATTTATACGTATATTTTTACTTCCTATCTCAGCTTGAAGTTTTTTATGCTGTATTTCAGCTTGGGCTAATAAGTCTTGAAACTGATGGTTAGTTATTCCCAGTATTCTTTTTCTACGATGTGGATATTCTTGAATATAATTAAGTGGATTTTTCCTTTTAGTAGACAGTCAGAATTACCTTCTAGGATTTTTCCGACACCAAGTTAATTTTCCTAATAGGTCTATTATTAGACGTTCTTCATTTTGAAGTGGGACGGAGAACTCTCATATTTCAACTAGTGAACATTAGCCAATTACTTCAAGAAATATCTGGAGAATTACACCCCCTAGCTCAAGAAAAATCACCAGCTATCAATCTGGATTTTGCTGACGATTTAAACACCAAAACAATCATAGGCGATTGCTTAGAATTACATCGTCTATTTACTTACCTCATTGGTAACGGTATAAAGTTTACAAATTCCGGTTAAATCACTATTTGTTTCAACTACTCAACTAATATTAACCATCATCTGATCATTGAAATGTAAGATACCTGTATAGGTATACTACCATAAGAATAATCCACTTTATTTGAACGATTTTATCAAGGTGATCAGAAGGATTCTGGTAGCGGCTTAGGGCTATATTTATCACGTCGTATTGTCGAAGCACATCAAGGCTAAAAAATTAGCATTAACTATAAATTAGGTAAAGGCAGTATTTTTATAGTTCATTTACCTTTATTACCAAATTGTAATTCCTAATTAGAAATAAATCATGCTATTATATATAATCATAATAAAAAAATCTCATCATTTTAGGATAGAAATATGACGACTCTTCAATTAGCAAACCACATGGAGATTATCAATAAACAACGTGATTTCTTTAAAGATGGCGAAACTAAAGATGTAGGTTTTAGACTAACACAACTTAAAAAGCTAAAACAGATAATTCTTGAAAATCAAGAAGCTATCATCAAAACCTTAGCCGCAGATTTAAACAAGCCAGAATTTGAAAGTTATGCAACAGAAATAGGTTCTATTAAAGAAATAGATTATGCAATTAAAAATATTAGTAATTGGACTAAACCGAGAAAGGCAGCAGTTTCTTGGGATTTATTTCCTTACTCAGCCAGAATTTATCCTGAACCATTAGGATTAGTTTTAATTATTGGACCATGGAACTATCCATTTCAGTTAATTATATCTCCGTTAGTCGGTTCGATAACAGCGGGTAATTGTTCGATCATCAAACCTTCAGAACTTGCACCCCACACCTCAAGACTAGTATCTAAACTCATTAGTAAATATTTCCCATCAGAATACATTACAGTTTTAGAAGGAGGAGTAGAAACCAGCCAACAATTACTAGCACAAAAATTTGATCACATCTTTTTTACAGGTGGTAAAGCCACCGGTAAAATGGTCATGGAAGCAGCCGCAAAACATCTCACCCCAGTAACATTAGAACTAGGTGGTAAAACTCCTTGTATAGTCGATACAGAAATCAATCTTGAACACACCATTAAACGCATTATATGGGGTAAATTCATTAATGCTGGACAAACTTGTATTGCACCTGACTATCTATTAATTAATAAGGAAATTAAACAATGTTTAGTCAATGGTTTAAAAAAATGTCTGCAAGAATTTTATGGAGATAACCCAGCAACCAGTCCTGATTTTGCCAGAATTATTAGTAAAAAGCACTTTGATAGATTAGCAAAATTTCTCCAATGTGGTCAAATTATTGCTGGTGGAGAAACCAATCCAGAAGAACTTTATATTGCTCCCACACTAATTGATCATATTTCCTTAGCAGATCCTGTCATGGAAGAGGAAATTTTTGGTCCTATTCTGCCAATAATCGAATATACAGAGATTGATGAAGCTATTAGTCTGATTAATTCCAAACCCAAACCTTTAGCTTTATATCTATTTTCCAAAAATAAAAACCTACAACAGCAAATTTTACAAGCAACTTCATCTGGTAGTGTGTGTATCAATGACACAGTAATGCAAGTAGCAGTTTCTTCATTACCATTTGGTGGAGTTGGTGATAGTGGGATTGGTAGCTATCATGGTAAAGCCAGTTTTGACACCTTTTCCCATTACAAAAGTGTCTTGAAAAACAATTTCCGTCTCGATCTTAATTGGCGTTATGCCCCGTATCAGGGTAAACTAACTTTCTTAAAGAAAATCATTGGTGTTTGCAACAGGGTGTAGGACGATTTTTTAGGTTCTAGAGAACTCGACAAAAGGAAATACCGAATATCATTCGGTATCCCTTCAGGACACTCCGTGAAAAGATAGGATCATTTATTTTGTAGCTTACTCTTATTGGATGTTCTTCTTTTTGAAGCTGTAAATAACCCAATCATCTATTCGCAAATTATCTTCTTGTCCCACACTATATTTTCTATCATTAAAGTGAAAAAATATATCTCTAAATTTCTCTATGAATTAGGGGATTTGGGCATTTTACTTTATATATAAAGTAAGCAATCAGCTATTTCAGAATCAGCTGTTTCAGGCTAACACCAAAAATATCAAAAATATCTATTTGATAACTAACCAACTGTTCAGAAATTCTCACTCCTGACTCCTGAATTCTTAGGATTTAAAATCTTTAATTACTTTAACGTTCCTCAGCCCAAGGTTCACCGCGATGGTGATAACCATCCGTTATCAAAAACCCAATTCTTCCTTTCCTGAAAACTCTAAACCGTTAATTCATTTAGCACTTTCCAGGTATAGAGGTGGGGATTAACTAGCTGCATGGGACCACTATTTTCTATTGGTAATGGTTCACCAAATAGTTAATTTTCAAAGAAATGTTCTTCTCTTAAGAAGTCTGTGAAAGCAATATTTATTGTGTACCCACCATAACAATATTCCATTTTATAAGCTGCTTTTGGATCTACTTCCAGCAAACTCATAAAATCTTTCACCTTCACGCCAGTCCATTTCAGATCAAGTTTTGGCTAACGGGTAACACAATTGAAATCTACTGTACATTCATTTTGAGGTAGTGCTAAAATATCTGACCATTTAAATACAGTAGGTTTTGCTAAACCCCAAATGCGAAACTCCCATTCTTCAATACTAACTTCGGGATCTGCACAGTAATTTAAAACAGGAAAACCTTTAGCTAAATGTTGGACAGGAGGAACTCGTCCACTTTCTTCTTGACTTGGTTTCTGACAAAATTTCATCAGTTACCTCCTGGAAACATCAGCCATAGCGCGCACTATCTAGTGGTTGGTAGTTTATGCGATGAGAGAAGCAACGAAAAAGTACTCCCATCGCTGCGCGGTTTGTGCTTTTCCTGATGGAGAGATTATGACTCTTCTTCTTCAGGAGTTGGATAGACAAACCTAGAACGTCCAGACAAAATTGATTTGCCGAGAGAGATAGCTTTTTGAGCTTCAACAGCAGCCTTATGTCTCCAGGTAGCGCGGCGTTTGTCTCGTTTGGATTTGGATGTTTTCTTCTTGGGAACAGCCATGACAGCGGATATCGTGATTCTTGACAACCTTTTTATTCTAAGCCATCAATTGACATCAGCAATAAAATTTGATTGAGGAATCAACTGGAAATTTTCCCAGGCAGCTCATAGGCATACCGTTGGAGATTTTTGTATGCCTAATGAATGCCAAATTATCGGTTCTCTCTTGGTGGTAGATTTGGCGGTTGCACTCTAGGAAGGTTAATCCTGAGAGGTGTGGTTGTAGTTGGAGGTATGGTTGTGGCTGGAGGTTTTGCTTTAGGCTCAGGATCAGGAAGTATGGTCTGTGATTCAAATAATAGTAGCGAGCGCGCTGTTTTGAAATAAGTCGCCCAACGTTGGGGATCAGGTATTTTTTTCCATTGCACACGACTCACATCTAAAGTTAAAACTGGGGCAATTCTGCCATGATTTTGTACGGTGACAATGATAGAAACTTCTGTGACTAAAATATCCTGGTCAAAGCTACGTTGAACCACAGTTCTCGCGACTGCTTCAGCTCTTCTCAGAACCGTATCATAGTTTTCTTGTGGTAGCGAGTCAATGGCTAAATCCACTCTAGCAGTATAACCTTGCACAATTTGTGGTGCGATAGCTTCCGTGGCCAACCATAGAGGAAATGCCAACAAAAGCCAAACTCCAGCCTGAATGATCCGGATTTTCCTGTCAAATTGGCCAATAAATGAAAACGGGATGATTGATGATGGTGAAGCGGTGTAAATCCTGTTCATAAACTTGTGGCCCTCCTAAATGAGGACTTATCATTTTAATCGAATGCAAGTATTTTCAGCTATCTTAACGTTATAAGCACTATAAGCACTACTTTAGACAAGCAAACAGAAACCGACAAAGAGCGGGATGGTAAATTACTGGGCAATCGTTATTGGCATCAATCAATATGAATTATTTCAACCTTTAAGTTGCACTCAAACCGATGCTGAGGAACTAAAGGAATTTTTGGTGACAGAAGTAGGTTTTTTTCCCCAAAACTGCCTACTCATGACAAATACTTCGCCACCAATAGGGGAAAAAACCTCTTATCCAACAAAAGACAATATTCTGTCTATATTGGAGGAATTAGCAGCAATATCTTGGCAACCAGAAGATTATTTATGGTTTTTCTTTAGTGGCTATGGAGTCAACCATAATGACAAAGACTACTTAATGCCAGCAGATGGTAATCCCAACTTGGTAGCAGAAACTGGGATAGAAGTGCGCCAAGTTATGCAAAGTCTCCAAGTTGCCGAACTCAATGCATTGCTGATTTTCGATATCAACCGCGCTTTTGGCACACAAGCAGATGCTCCGGTTGGTCAAGAAATTATTGACATTGCCAAAGAGTTACAAATGGCTCTCATGCTTTCTTGCCAACCAGAAGAATTTTCTCATGAAAGCACGGAACTAGGTCACGGATTCTTTACAGCAGCCTTATTAGAAGCCTTACGTTCTGGCCAAGGTAACAGCTTAACAGATTTAGAAAGCTATGTCAGTTCCCTTACTCCAGAACTTTGTAACCAACACTGGCGACCTATCCAAAATCCTGTAACTGTTATTCCGAAAAGTCCGCCAGCTATTTTGCCCATCTTGACGTTGGATAACGAAGCTGAAACACCGGAACTGATTTTTCGTGAAGAAAACTTTGCTGTACCTCTAACTCTTCCCTCGTTAGCATATAAAGACTCTACAAACTCCACTACAGATAAAGCTTGGTGGGCGGAAAATAAAACACCAGAAACTACCCTCAATAAGACTTACTCAAATATTGACAACTCCAAAACTTCAGGTGAATCAGTTACTAAGCCATCTGTAGATACTAATCAAATCCTAGCCACTTCCCCAGAATTAAACTCAGGAGGCAGGTTTATTCCCTCTTCTAGTAAAGATTACGCCCGGCCTTCAACTCAGGAAAACACCCCCATTTGGAAACAATTTATATTATGGGGAGGAGGCAGCATGATTGTAGTTGCTTTAATTACTACTTTCATTCTCCGTAATCAAGCCAAGTTTCGCTTTAAAAAGTTATCACCAGCGCTTAATAACACGACTTCTAACTCTGAATTCTCCAAAAGCTTGCCTCCTATTCCCTCGACTGTAGAAACAATAAAATCAATGGCGACTCCCATGAGTTCTATTTCTGACTCCCAAAAGCTTAGCCAAGGACTTTCGGAGTTAAAGAAAATGTCTTTGAGGGAAACAGAACCTGGTGATTTGAGGTTAGCGATAGCATCTGCTAAAAAAATTAACCCCAATGAGCAGCTATATCAACAGGCACAGGAGAATATTCAGATTTGGAATCAAATGATTTTAGATTTAGCCACAGACCACGCTCAACAGAGAGAATACCGCGATGCGATCGCCACCGCTAGGTTAATTACTAAAGAGGAGTTGCTTTATCCTCAAGCCCTCGCAGCAATTCAAAAATGGCAATTAGAAGCCAAGCATTTTCTGAGCAATAAAACTCTCTTAGATGCTGCAAATGGTTTAATTCGACCTGGGCAAGCCTCTACTTATAATCGTGCGATCGAAGTAGCTAAAAAAGTACCACCAGGACAACCGGGTTTTGAAATCGCGCAAAAATCTATCTATCAATGGAGTGAACAAATTTTAGACCTGGCTAAAAATCGTGCTGCTCAAGGAGAAATCACTGCAGCTATTGAAACAGCAGCTTTAGTTCCACAAATCACCCCCAGTTACGAAGATGCTCAAGATGCCATTCAAAAATGGCAAATAACAAAAATTAAGAATTAGTCATTGGGCATTGGACTTTCTCTTACACTCCTACACCCATTCAAAAGTCCAGAGTTAACGGAAAGAGTGTTTAACTCTGAACTCTTTATATTTTACTTATTACTTATAAGTTAGCAATACTGTGAAATATCCTCGCCGCATTCATCAGCTAAATAGCACAGTGCTCTAAATCTTAAACCTACTACTTCTTCATAAAGAGGGTTTAGTTTACACATAGGGGGAATGTGAAATAGGGTTTTACCAAACAATTTGACATCTCTCTCAAAAGGACATTGAGCCGGAATTAATTGACACAACCTGTGAGCAAATTGGCGATCACCTACTTTTAGGTTATCTAACCAATCTCGCAAAGGATGAAGCAAATTCCAACCAGACTGAGAATGAGACACTCGTAACTGGGAGACATCAGCCTTTTTAGTCTCTGCCTGATGGAGCGATACCCAGCTTGCGAAAAAAATATTTTTGGTGGTACTTTCAAATACCTTCATGGTTACTCCTCTCTTCTTATGAGGGTATTCACCTTACTGATGAATATACAATATGACAATTACTTAAACTGGAGAAATTATTCTGAAGGAAATTCTGTAAAAAGTGTGAGCAGCCACTTACAGTCAGAACCTGTGTATTACTACGTCAAGTTAAACCCAATTTCCTAAAAATAGGTACTCTAGTCAGCTTATATCTTTGATAACTTGACACACTTTAAATTCTAATGAAGACCTCTACCTTTGGACCGATTTGACTGTAACCGTTACAAAACTTAACATCCTTTTGGATTATCTGTATACCTCATAAGTATAAATGCTGTTTATCTTCAGAGATAATGCTGCAAGTTGCTATTTATCGTATATTAGGGCTAACCTACTTTAGGTTACACCGGGTTACATTCCCAGTTTAAGAATGAACTACGCCACCATAGCCTTAGTCAGTTATGGGTGGTTGATAACTTTGGGAGTCTTAACTTTACAGGAAGCATGGCTGGCTATTGATGCTACAACCATCATAGTTTTGTTCAGCATGATGGTGGTCGTTAACACTAATCAACGCTAATCTAGCCTATGCAGGATTTTTCACTCAAGCCTTATCGGTCTTATTGAGTATCACCCACAGTTCTTTGGGATTGTTAATCACTTTAACATTGTGTACTGGGGTTCTTTCCGCTTTCTCACTTGATGATACTTTAGCACTAGTTTCTACACCATTAAGTCTTAGCCTGACAGAAGCGTTGGGATTAAATCCCATACCTTATTTATTAGCGATCGCTAATAAATGACGATCGCCAGGCCAACTAATATAGGTTAAGTAGCAACTTAAAGCATTAATCCCCAAAATGTCCTCAAAATGTCCTCATTGGCTCATTTTCAGGCATCAGCTATCTAGATTTTTTACAAGCATTAGCACCCGTTGCTGTCACCGGCTTAGTTATTCAATTAGCATTACTATGGCTACTATATTCAGATGTCCGCTCAAATTAACCTTGTCAACTGTTAACCATAGACAAACAACGCATTTTCAAACCCTTATTTAAGAGGACATTAATTATTAACCTAACTTGCAGGTAATAAAATACTGGATACTTTTTAGAGATTCGATTGAGAAGAAAAACATCAAAAATCGACGATAGCCATGTAGATTCAACTATCAGTAATAGTTAAATTTAAAGTATGAAAATGAACCTATTAGATAGATGGCTGTTCGAGAGTAAAGGCAAAAATAAATGCTTAAATTTTCAGTAAAAACCCTTAATATGTTACAGCATGAATTGATTTGGGAAAATTACTTGTAAGCCGATACCATCAGTTTCCAATCGGTGGTGATAGAAGCTAAAAAAATTCAGTATCAGGTGTTATCAGATCTTATTTATTTCACAGCTTTTGGGAGACTGGGATGTCCTGAACATTAGACTCTACAAAAAATAGGAGTTCACTTTGAGGTTAAGAGGTGATTATGATTCAACTATAATTTAGCTATATTTTGATTGAAAATAACCTTCACACTAGCTAGGCAGTAAAATATTCCTCATTTTGAGAGTCGGAAATTTATTTCTTTATAGTTTATGTTTAATTATGCTGACTTAATGAATATGCAATTTATAGATCATATGTGAGAACAATCATTACTCTGAGCTGTTTTCTCTAATTTTATCAATAAGCTAAGGAGTTAAATAGGATTCTTAATATTGAGCATTTTTAGAAAATTTGGTGATAAAATAGATTCTAAAGCCTGATGCAATCTCCGCCTCCTAAAGTTCCTATCTGCGCTTCTGGAAATTATTACTAAACTCTTCAAATTATCCTCATGAAACGAATTACTTCTGTTATTCTCGCTACAGTGATAGCGACTATTTCTGTATTGGTCACTTTTAAAAAAGCTGATGCAGGTCATAATTATATTCCTCGTCATAGGACTACTTATGTCAGAAGTTATCGGACTTGTACTGGTAGAAATCGTTATAGATTCTATCATGGCAAGTATTACAGATGTCGTTACTACAGAAGCAATAGACGACACCATTAATTCTATTACCATCTTTCAATGCTTAAGGTGGGTAATACCCACCTTAATTAATCATAGTTCTATTTTCATGTATATCTGTGTTTCACCCCGATAGGGAAATATTCTACATCACCAGTAGATTTTAATTCTATTTGTGGGCTTTGACATTCTAAGGGAACATAGTTAGCAAACTCGCTATTCTGTGTGATTTGGTGCTAATTCTACAAATACAAATATAGATGAAAAACGGTTTTTGTCTGCATCTTCTCTTACTTATAAAACAAATTTACCTGTCACCCATTCTCTAATTATTGGTTTTTCTAATCCAACTGAGATATTTTCTGGGTGAATATTTGCGCTAAAATAGAAATTCCTAGTACAGTACGGCGTAAATAAACCAACCATTCCAAGTCTCTGAAAGACTCAGGCTATATAATTTGTGACAAGTTAAGGAAGAGAAGAAATTGTCAAGCTTGGTATTTGGATAGGTCAAAGATCGTGATCAACTCAGTGTAGACAAATAATTGAGCAATTCAGACAAGCCATGACAAGCAGCCGAAAAACTAATCGAGACCACGGAAAAAAGAAACAGAGACCGATGGTGGAAGATGAAGTAATAGGCGAGTAATTGGAAAGATAACTGACACCAGCCATTACAAATCAAGAAAATTACTACCGAAAACTAGGACTCAGAGAACGGATACTGAATTTACAGTTGATGATGGGTGCCGTTTTGAGCTTACTATGGCGAGATATAGCAGGAGTCAGAGAACTGAGAAGAATGTTAGCCAGAGATGGTTTTCTGTGGTGTAATTCCACAAAAGTTAGTCAAGGTGAATTGAAGATACTTTTAATACAGTCAAAAGACTCTTGGGTTTAAGTTATTTATGAACAGGTTCAATCAATGGAATTAAATTACAAATTTGGGCAAATTGTTGATTTTATAGTGTTTTACTAGATTTAGGTGATGCGGTAGCAGATGAACTTTCTCTGCCTTTTGATGAGATTTCATTAGAAATGATTTATCGTGGTCTTTATAATTTTACTATGGCTCATCAAAAAGGTAAGGCAACAGATCCTGTTCGATATTTTGCTAACCCTCTAAATCGAGATTTAGGTATTATCAAACAGAAGCGAAAACTAAGTGTTAAGTTAGTTGTCGCTCCTTTTGCCGATATTCAACGTTAGACTGACCAGTTTTTTCAAAAATTATCTCAAAGCCTCGTGAAAAAATACTTTCAGCCTTAACTTGTCACAAATGACGCTCTATAAATTTTGAATTGTTTTGGCGTAGCCTACTGGAAACAGTATTTTGTTAGCGTAGCTATTCTGAAAGAAGGATTTTGAATTCACGGCAGTACTCAAATATTGTTCTGTTCCGCGTTCCCTTAAGGAAATATGCAATTTATTTTGCATGACTACTTAACCGGTGATTGGTAAGCGTGATCTCCTAACTGATCTGAACATCCCCCCAAATGTGTAAGTCTATTGTCATGCTGTAGCTAGCTTCCCGCAGGGTATGAAGCGCAGCACAATATTCGCAAAGCATGCCTGAGGCTCTAGCATCTCGGAAATTCTTCACTTCACTCCATTCCGCATGGCTTAAGCCATGCTTCTCTAAAAGAAGAACAATTTACGATATTTCTGCAAAATTGGGATGCTCCCTAACTGATCAGTAAATAGTCTTTTCTGTGTTAGCTAACTTGATTAGCCCTAATTTATTTTTCAAGATCATGCAAGTATCTTGTAGTCAAGAACACGCTAATAATAGTAGTCACCGTTTGTGTACTCGTCCTAGTGAGGCTTTGTTGTTGACATTAGAACAAGTTATTTATAATCGTTATGAAACTTGGCATATATCATGTATTAGGGTAAGGTGGGTTTGGGCGTAGTTATTTGGTGTTTGATAGACAAGAAGTACATCAAAAATGCGTTTTGAAGGAATTTACGACCCAGGTTATGAAAACAGAGGATTTACAAAAATCTAAGGAATTATTTGAGAGGTAAGCAAGTGTACTAAAAAAATTTAACATCCTCAAATACCGCGTTTTCACGCTTTTATTGAAGCAAAAATCGGTACTGAGAATTTTTTATTTTTGGTGCAAGATTATATTTAGGGTAATAATTATTACCGATTATTAGAACAGCGTCACAGTCAGGGAAAATCTTTTAGTGAGGAGGAGGTGATTAATCTATTACATCATCATTCTCCCAGTTTTGAATTAAATTCACACATTAAATATTATTCATAGGGATATTTGTCCCGATAATTTAATTTTACGTCAAGGAGATAATTTGCCTGTGTTAATTGATTTTGGTGGGGTGAAACAGTTACCAACTTATTACGGTTCTTGATATACCCAGTTCGGTGGTAATGGTACTTTCTTGGCTAAGAAAGGATATGCACCGTGATATTTCTCCTGATAATTTAATGCTCCGCGCTGTTGATCAATTACCAGTTTTAATTGATTTTGGTGGTGTTAAACAAGTTGTGGCAACGGTCGCTTCTCAATATTATCAAACTAGTATGACGTCATCTCCTTCCAGTGGAACTCTCTTACGAAAAGTCGGATTTGCACGTCCTGAACAAGTGCAAACAGGTACAGTTTTTCCTCATAGTGATTTATATGCTTTGGCTGTGACAGTGTTAGTTTTGCTGACAGGTAAATACACCTAAGAACTAATTGATACTCATCATCTTAGTTGGTAATGGTGGCGGGAAGTGAACGTTAGTCCCGAAATTGGTCAAATTTTAGATAAAATGCTATCTGAAAGGGCTGGTGATCGCTATTAAAGACCCCGTCAAGTTGTAGGAGCACTCAATCTAAACATGGTAATTTATACTACACCCAAATCCCTGGTAACTATTCTCTAACTCCATTACCAACTCCTACACCAAGGCCTGGCCTATTCCTATATCGGAAACTGTTACTGTTTCTCGCCGCAAAAACCCAGCACCTCAACCTGTAATTACTCCCACTTACTAGTCCGTAAGTATTTGGATAAAAACTAATGTTTTTATTATTACTCTGACCTTATCTGCTAGTGCAGGGCTACTTTGATGGGGATTCAATGGACAGACAAGGGATATAGGAGGAACCAACTCCTTGATTACATTCAGTCCTACCCCTAGTATCAGTAAATACCCTGAGATTATCGATAATTATTCACCAGAAGATAGAGAACGGAAACAAAAATTGAGCGATCACCGCCACCAATTAGATATAGATTTTAATTATTATGTGAGTTTAGTCAATCAAATCTTTTGGGAGAATAACCCCTCTTTAAAAGGACGTACCCTCAGCAATAGTGCAGACGATTAAAGCTTGCGGGAAGAATGGGATCAGGTCCCATCCCAAGTGCTAGAAAATTATCAGGATTGAGTTATAACTCTCGTTGTCTACTAGGAACTTATACTTCAGCAGAACGCTATCGCTCGAAAGTAGAAGTTAATAAAGTTAACGTTGGTAGTCTTTCTTTATATGACTTAGGAAATGCTGCTTTCTTGAAGGAATTTCCTGAATATAAAGGAAAAGATTTTCTCACTCAACCCATTGGACAAGTTTAGTACCGATTTATCAGTGGTGAACTTAATGCTATCCTATCGAATAGCGCCTTTGAAAAAATAGTATTTCCTGAAGGTGATATAGGTAAAATACTTTAGCGGTTCACTTCCACCAGGAGGAGGTCAAGTATTCATAGCTGGACTTGCTAAAGACCAAAATCTAGAAGTTAAAATAGATGCAAGTTCGTAAATTTTACTGTCAATTTATTCCCCTTCTGGAAAAGTGACATTATTAGAAGATTCTCAACAGCGTAAAGTTTCCAAAACATTACTAGAAAAATGGTTTTATGAGTTTGCTGTTGTTTCTACAGCATCAAAACTTGTAGATTATCAACTCACAGTTACAGCAGAAAATCCTCCAGAACGAGAACTGACAGAAAGATTAACAAAAGAACCAATAGAAGAACCTACACTAAAGGAAACCCCAATACAGTGACATACTTCCCTCCCTAGAAGGGCGGAGATTCTATTGTCAAACAGCAATTACAGGCTTTCGCCTGTCTGAGATCACCTATTTTGCTTATGAAAATTCCAAGTCCCAAATCGGATGACACCTATTTATACAAATACCTCTAAATCTTACTTAATGTTGTTTTCTCGCTGCCATTAATACCTACGCCATATAATCTATATTCCGCTAGAGTAGACTTAGCAAAGTCAGATTTTCATAACTCGAAAATTCAGATCCTGGACTTGAATCGGTTGCATAATATGAACTCTAGGCGGTCTTCTAACAAATCTGAAGCTGATGATTCCACCGCTAAAGCATCCCCACAGCAACTGGGGAAACAAAAATATTTATTTCCAATTGTCAGGATTGGAGCCTCTGCGGGGGAATTAGAAGCATTTACACAACTTTTAAACCATTTACCAGCGGATACAGGTATAGGATTTGTTCTGATTCAGCACATGGACCCCCAACAAAAAAGTATGTTAATTGAGATTCTTTCTCAGACAACCCAAATAGCGGTGACAGAGGCTGAAGAAGGGATGTCTGTGCAACCAAATCACGTTGATGTGATTCGGCCCAATGCAACAATGACCATTAGTGAAGGAGTGCTGAAACTGAGGACCCGTGAGAAGATTTATGGCCTCTCAATGACAGTTGACGGTTTCTTGTTCTCCTTAGCAGAGGATTTGGGTAACAAAGCCATTGGAGTTATGCTGTCAGGGGGTGATGGAGATGGAACAAGGGCTTTAGAAAGCATCAAGAAATTAGGTGGGATTACTTTTCCTAAATGTGAGGAATCAGCAAAAGTTAGTAGTATGCCGAATAACGCGGTGGCTTCTGGTTATGTAGACTTTATCCTCACCCTCGGAAAAGTTACCGAAAAACTAGCAAACATAAGCTTTCATACCTATATTAACCACTAAACACCTGTCAAACCGACTCAAGTTATGCCGAAAAAAACAGATGCTTTGTTCAAGATTTTCAATTTGCTACAGGCAGGTACAGGTGTTGACTTTAGTTATTACAAACAGAATACCCTAAAGCGGCGAATTCAACAGCGAATGATATTGTATAAACTGGATAAGATGGAAGATTACGTTAATTATCTCCAGAACAATCCACCAGAAATCATCGCATTGTATCAAGACGTCTTAATTAATGTCACCAGTTTTTTCCGAGATTCAGAAGCTTTTGAAGCTTTAACAACCAAAGTATTTCCAAATGTTATTACTAGGCAGCGTAAAGCCAATGATCCCGTTCGTATATGGGTTGTGGGATGTTCAACCGGTGAGGAAGCCTACTCGATTGCTATATGTTTGGTGGAATTTTTAACTAATCAGGGAATTAATATACCCATCCAGATTTTTGCTACAGATATCAATGAAGTAGCAATAGGAAAAGCCAGAACAGGTGTCTTCAAACTCCATCAACTAGCAGATATTTCTCCAGAACGATTAAAACGTTTCTTTGTTCATGTAGACGGTGGCTACCAGATTAGTAAATCAGTTAGAGAACTGTGTGTTTTTGCCAGACAGAACCTGATTAGTGATCCCCCATTTTCCCGGCTAGATTTGATCACCTGCCGGAATGTCTTAATTTATTTGGGTTCTACTGCTCAGCAAAAGCTCCTCCCAATCTTTCATTGGGGTCTTAAACCTACAGGTTTTTTGATGTTAGGCACATCGGAGACAGTGGGGGAATTTGCTGACTTGTTTAATTTAGTGGATAAAAAGTACAAAATTTATGGGCGCAAAATAGCATCTACCCGGCTGGCTATTGAGACAATAATCAGTGACTATCCTGTGGAAACCACAAAATCCCCACTGCTAATAAGTAATGATTCATGGAATGATGTAGAAATACACAAAGAGGCTGACAGAATTGTGTTAAATAAATTCGCACCTGTGGGTGTTATTATTAACAATAATCTGGAGATTTTACAATTCCGAGGTCATACAAGTCCCTATTTACAACCTGCACCAGGTAGACCCAGTTTCAATTTGCTGAAAATGGCCAAAGAAGAATTGCGGCTAGAGCTACGTATCTCAGTTTATCAAGCTAAAAGGCAATCCATTGCTATTAAAAAAGAAGGGATACGAATTAAAGAGGAAAACAAATCTAGGATGCTAAACATTCATGTGATTCCCTTACCAGTTATTGGTGCAGCAGAAGATTTTTTTTTAGTTTTGTTTGAGGATATCCCCCCTTCAAAAACCTTGCCAATGGAAGCAGATAGCAATATTCCTGAACAGGAAACAAAAAACAGTTATGAGCAGGAAATTACGATTCTTCAGCACGAACTAACATCCACTAAAGATTACCTGCAATCAATAATTGAGGAAAAGCAAGCCAGTAATCAGCATTTGAGAGCAGCTAATGAAGAAATACTCTCCAGTAATGAGGAGTTGCAAATTACCAATGAAGAATTGGAAACTGCTAGGGAAGAAATTCAGGCTACCAATGAAGAACTCAATACTATTAACCACGAACTGCAACAGCGAAATGTAGAAGTGACTCTGGTTAGTAACGATTTACAAAATCTCTTTAGTAGTATTAATATTTCTATCTTGATCTTAGGGAGTGATTTAAAAATTCGCCGCTTTAATCTAGCAGCAGAGATCATATTTAATTTAATTCCTACGGATGAGGGACGAGCATTAAGTAATATTAAACACAAATTAAAGATCCCCGATTTAGAAGAAAAAATTGTAGAAGTAATTAGCAGCTCGAACTTGAAAACTCACGAGGTACAAGATTTAGACGGTTATTGGTATGATCTACGCATCAGACCATATCGGACTATTGACAACAAAATCGATGGTGCGGTAGTAATTTTGGTTGATATTGATGATATCAAACGCAATGCTAATATCCTCAAATCATTCCGTGATTATGCAGCGGCAATTGTGTCTACCGTACGGGAATCTTTGGTGGTGATGGATGTGGATTTAAAAGTGGTTACTGCTAATCAGTTTTTCTATGAAGCATTCCACCTCGGAGCAGAAGAAACAGAAAATCGCCTCATTTATGAAATCGGTGATGGACAGTGGAATATTTCCGAGTTGCGATCACTCTTGGAAGAGAGTATCCCCCAACAAGGCCACTTTCAAGATGTAGAAATTGAGCATGACTTTGAGCAAATCGGTCACAAAATTATGTGCCTCAATGGCCGAAAAATTACGCAAATAGGTGATACGCCACTGATTATCTTGGTAATTGAGGATATCACCCAACGCAAGCAATTAGAAGCAGAACGAACTCAACTCCTAGCTCAAGAACAATCAGCCCGGACTGCGGCAGAAACAGCAAACTGTGCCAAGGATGAGTTTTTGTCTGTTCTTTCTCATGAGTTACGTAATCCGCTAAGTTGTCTGCTAGGGTGGACGCAACTGCTACGAAAACAGCAGCTGGACGAAGCTAAGACTAATCAGGCATTGGAAGCTATTGAGCGCAGTGCTAAGGCACAACATCAGCTGATTGGGGATTTATTAGATATATCCCGTATTGGCGTCGGGCAGATGCGTCTGGAAGCACAGCCTGTTAAGCTTATTCCTGTGATTGAAGCAGCCATAGATGTGGTGCAATTTGCCGCAGATGCTAAAAATATTCAAATTCAATCGAGACTAGATTCTGCTGAAATAACCTTGGTTGGAGATCAAATTCGCTTACAACAGGTGATTTGGAATTTACTTTCGAACTCGATTAAATTTACTTCTGTGGGTGGAAGAATTGATATCACCTTAGATTACAGTAGTTTTCAAGCTGAAATTCAAGTTAGGGACACTGGGGTAGGCATCAGCGCAGACTTTCTCCCCTATATTTTTGACCGCTTCCGTCAGGCTGATTGTAGCCTAACCAGGTCTAATACTGGATTAGGATTGGGGCTTTCAATTGTACGACATTTGGTAGAACTCCACGGTGGTACAGTGGAAGTGACAAGTCCAGGTGAGGGTCAAGGTGCTACTTTTACTGTTAGACTACCTCTGCAAACTAATCTAGAAAAGACGTTAGAAACGAGTGCTATAGCAAATCCTCAAAATCCAGTTATTTCTCCTGCTTCTCCTGCTTCTCATTCCCCTGTCTCCTCCCCATCATTAGCTGGTGTGCGGGTGCTGATGGTCGATGATGAACCAGATATTCGTCAATTATTTCAAATCGTGCTGGAAGAGTATGGAATACAAGTAACAGAGGCAGGATCGCTAAAAGAAGCTTTATCAATACTCAAGGCTAATCCTCATGGCTATGATGTGCTTCTATCTGATATTGGGCTACCGGAGGAAGATGGTTATGCACTAATTCGTCAGGTGCGATCACTCAGTGCCGAAGAAGGAGGGCAGATTCCTGCTGCTGCAATGACAGCCTATGCTGGAGATACAGACCAAACAGAGGCTTTGTCCGCAGGATTCCAAACTCATGTTGCTAAACCCATCGAACCCAATCGCTTAATTTCAGTGGTTGCAGCATTGGCCGGTCGGATTTAAAAGTGTCCAAAAGTTGGCAAAATAGTGTAAAGTAGCTGGAAACTTAATTCACTCCTCTATTTCACACGTCCACCTATGGATAGAAAAATGAAACGCTTGTTGCTTCTTGTTGTTTCCTGTAGTGTACCTGGTGTCATTTTAGGTGGAACTTCTGGATGGGTAGAAAGCAAAATGTGCTTAAATGCTGATAGAGTCACCAGCGAATGTCTGACCCAAAACCAAGTAGAGAGAACTATTCAAGGCATGAGTAAAGGGTTATTAGCCGGTGCTGGAGCAGCTTTTAGTGCAGCCTGGAACTTAAAACATAACGAATAAAATACGGAACAGCAAACAGTAAACAACCTGATAAAAGATGACTGATAACTAAATAAGTGATAACTATCAAAAGCGATAATTGTGATCGCCTATCCACATACTCGTCGGCACAGCATTACCTTGAGGGTCTACTTTAAATTTTACCACTATTGGTGATCTCCGTCCATCTCTGTTTTGCTGTGTTTCCAACATATCATTATTAATCTGCTGTCTTTGTTCTTCAGAAATGAAATACTTTTCCAAACCGTAGTTAATCAACCCATCTTGATAACTCCCTTTTAAAGCCACCTGGTTATTTGTTAAATACATAGGTCGATTACTACTTATACCCATTGGTCTCCAAGCTGTAGGAACACTACCATTAAAATACCGTTGTTCTTGCAAAATCAAATACAAGATACTTCCTTGATTTATTTGTCCATTTCTCAGAGAATTTTGTCTTACCCAATCTCTCCAACCAGGTAATCTTCTCAAAGTCTCATTGCGGGAAATATTATAATCAAGCGACAAAGAAGAACCCTGCAACAAATTATTAGAATATACAGGTATAGTTTGCAAAATAACCGATTTACCAGTCATTTCCGTATACATTGCTTGGGTTGGAACTGCCAAAATCAATCCGATTTGTACCATCAAAGGAGCAATTAACCGCCAAATCGGTAACGGCTGATTAGCTTTCTGTTCAGTAGCTATTAAGTAATCCCGAAAAGTCAGTTTTTCAGAAAACTCCTTCTCTGGAGTTAAGGTTTTCTTAGGTTCAGGCAAGTTATTTGTCATAATAAGTAATTGGTGAATCTTAAGTTAACAGCAGCTATCAGTTGTCAGTTTTCAGTTGTTAGTTATCAATGACTAGTGACTAAGAGGATGTTTTAAAACTAGAGGATACGTATGATTTTTAATTCTTCCCTCCATTGCGTTCCGGTCAGAATCTTGACTTCTCATCAAGTTATGAGATACATTATTTCACTATTGTTACATACCCCTGCGGGAAGCAAGCTACAGTATGAAATTTTAGACTTTTAAAACATCCTCTAATGACTAATAACTAATAGGATTTTCAACGCAGAGATTTAATATATCTATTCATTCTAATTATATAACTTCCCTAGTATTTCTTCACCGAAGTACGTTCATGGAAGCGACGTTCAAACCAAAGACCCGCAGAAATCAGACCAGAACCGCACAATACAAATACTAGTGATCTAAACGATAAATCTGTATCGTACTCTAACACCCGGCTGATAATTTGCAGTATAAGTAATAGCATACCACACCAGAAAGAGAGTCTGTTACTTAACTTAAATCCTTCTTGCATCAATCCCCAAGCTAAAGTTGTCAATAGGACATTGAAAACAAAAATACCCAGTTCAGTAATACGACCGACAGCTTGATGCCAAAAAGGTATGATAACAATAAAACTCAGAAAAATGGTAATGACGGTGATAGTAAAAAATACTTCTCTGCGCGTTCCATTACCTCGATGACGAAATAGAAATAACCATTGCAAGACTGCTAAACCGCTGAGAATTCCCAAATCAATTATAGGCAGAGATTGAAATATATTCGGTAAATTGTTTGCTGAATTACCATAACCATAACTGAAAGATTGCCACTGCCAATGAAAAGATAACAGATAAAAGACCACACCAAAACATCCCAACGCTAAATTATGGGCTATGGGTTGAAACAACCTATAATTAATGGTGGGGAACAGCAAATCATCATAACTCCAGAATAATGCCGGTGGAAGTGCTAATGCAAAAGACGCCACCCAAGGTACTACATCAGAAAAAGTTATCAATGGTAAGGGGTTGAGATTGTATTGCAAGGAAAGAGTAAAAGCAACGGCAGCTAATACAAAAATCACCTGTGAACGACAAATATATGCCAAAGGTACAAATAGCAACCATGAAATTAAGGGCATATGCCGCACTGCCAAACGTGCCCAATTCAAATCACTCGGAGAAGACCAAAACTCTCTTAATCCTATCCAATAGCCGATTTGTACAAGAACAATAGCCAAAACCCCCAACGAATTGAGGGATAGGCTATAAGCCATCGCTAAAACACCAAAACCCCACGCTAAAAACAACTCATAAGCTGAACCGCTAATATTGAATATTTGCGCCATCAGCATTAAAGTTCCCCCTAAAATAAAGGCGCTGAGAATTATTAATGCCTCTCCTAGTAAGCGTTTACTACATTGTTGTTTTTTATCTTCACCTTTAGCAGGTATAGGTTCTCTCCAAGTCAAAAAACCAGTTATAGCAGTAGACAAAAATAAACTCATTAACAAGATAAACTTGACTTCTCTTGACCATGTTTGCCAATTTGCTGCTACAAAGATAATTACACCTAAAACTAAAAGTAAGCCACCTACAGCAATGGCTATTAGCCCAGAACTTTCTTTTGCAGCTGCTTCTATTTTGTTAAATTGATAACGGTCTGCAATCTGCTGGTATTGGGAAGAACTAATAAGTCCTTCATCCCGCCAAAGTTGTGCTTCTTGACGTAATTTCTGCGGAAAATTATTTAAGTTCATGACCTCTCCGGTGCAATGGGTTAATTTAACAAGTGCCAAAACACGGTTAGCTCTTAGCTATAAGCCAGAAGCCGCGCCGGACAAGCTTTAAAAACGCAACCTCAATGGTGGTCATTATATTTTTTTCAGTATGCAGCCAAATACCTTGATTTTATTGTTCTAGTGTAACAGTTCCAAGAGTGTTATAATTAGCTAAAATTACCAAACTTTGAAATATGGAAAAGCCTTCAAATTTATTACTTAAAGTTTCCCGTCGTTTATTTGAACACGCCGATAAACAAGGAAGATTTATTGAAGCTTTAGTTAATCCTAAACCTTTTTCGCCTTGTGTGTTATGGTCTCTAGAGAAACCAGAAATTACGCCTTTTCTAGCAGAAATACCAACACCTTGGCAACCCAAATTTGTAGACCGTCTCCATATTGGAGAAAAACCAGGTAAACACCCCTTACATCAACAAGGATATTTTTATTGTTTGGATTTCTCGTCTGTATTTGCTGCTTCTATTTTATTAACTATCGATCAATCAGTACCTTTATTGTTTGACATGTGTGCCGCACCAGGGGGTAAAAGTATTTTTGCTTGGAAAGCATTAAGACCTGATTTACTGATCAGTAATGAAGTCATCAGCAAGCGGTTAGGAATGCTAATTTCCAATTTGAAACGTTGCCAAATTAAACCTAGCTGTGTAGTACATCGTGACTCTAGTATTTTTGCAGAAATGTTATCACAATCTATCAACTTAGTCATAGTTGATGCACCTTGTACTGGTCAATCTTTATTAGCTAAGGGTGAAAAAGTACCGGGATGTTTTCATCATACTTCAATTAATAAAAGTGCGAACCGTCAAAAACGCATTATTGCTAATTCAACGCGATTAGTTGCACCACAAGGTTATTTAGCTTATATGACTTGTACTTATTCTCCAGAAGAAAATGAGCAGGTATGTGAATGGCTATTAGAAAAATTTCCCCAATTTCAAGCTGTGGAAGTTAGCCATTTATTAAGTTATCAATCGCATTTAACTACCATTCCTTGTTATCGGATGTTTCCACAAGATGGTTTAGGTGCTGGTGCGTTTACTGTTTTGTTTAAAAATATAGCTGAAGGGGAGATTAACAAGGTGAGTTTAGAAACTATAATTCCTATGTGTAAATACCATTATGTGTAAATACCATAGTTTCACAAAAACTGTATAAAGTATCCACTTGTTTGCAAAGTACAAACAATAATGGTGGCTTATGCTGAGCTAACCCACACTAAAATTTGTGATAATTTATTTTTTGGTATTCCCTTATGACTTTGACATGGGATATTTAAGCGCCCGACGAGCTAATTTGACATAAGTTTTAACGGTGACATAAGGCATCTCTAAATCTTGGGCTATAACCTGTAATGATTCCCCCACTTCTCGCCGTGCTAAAATCGTAGCCCAGGTGGAAGCAATTTTGTCAGCACGTTCTCCCCCTGTACGTTTGCGTTGTGCTGTGAATATTGCTGTTAATTCATCAATGCGTTCTCCGAGGAGGTTTGTTAATACCCCAGAAGATGTTATTTTTTCTGGTTCTACCCAGTCTAAGCGAGTTTGTCCTAGTCCAAAGGTCGTTTTGTGACCTGTTCCGCAGTACGGAGCCAGTTGGACTAAAGCATAAAATAATTTGGTAAATTCAGTGTTAGCTAAAGTTGGTTTACTCAAACCACAGGACATTACCCCGGTAAATCCAGTTACTGAACCCCTTTTACCTGCTGCTACTTTCACCGACTCTAAGCGGTGCTGGTGGATGATGACATTTTCATCTATCCATTCTAGAAAAGCGTCTTGTTCTACAGGCTTTCCTGAAAAGTCATTCCAGCGTCGGAGGTAGCTGTGGAAAAGATTGATGGGAACTGGAAGGGGAAAATGATGACCTTTGCGACGAAAGCTGGTAGGGGAAACAAAGCTGAAACTGATATCAAAATATTTATTTGTAACTGAGTTTAGCAGTTGACTGTAGGTAGTAGGTGGATGAGCAATATGCACCTGTTTGATTTGCAATGGTGTGTCTCTTAATTCTATAGTCGGTGGTAATTGGGTTAACCATTGAGTCAAGAACTTAACTACTGGTTGGGAAATGGCGTTGACGTGCCAGCAGTATCTTTGGTTTGCTTGTATTTGCAGTTGTTTACCACTAGGAAGTAATTGACCTTCGAGGGCGGAAATGTTGAAGGGTTTTTCTGATTCACTATCATGGAGATAGGCCGAAAGGTTGGGATTGAATTGGCGTACTTGGTCAAGAAACCAAGCGTGAAGTCCAATGGTGTATTGGGAGTAAAGGGAAGTGGTACTAGTCGCTTTTAGGTCAAAGACTAAACCAACTAATTCCGTATCATCTGCCCAAGATAGAGGGGTATTTGCTTGGGTTTGGGTTTTACGCCTGGTGGATGTGGTGGTTCTTGGCATTGTGGGATGTTACATAAATGATGTTGAGTATTTTACTAGATTTTCGTCCCCAAAAGGGGATTACTGATTATGTTCAGTGAGCTTTTATGTCTCTTGCAGGGTACGTCAGATGTTGAATATCTTTTCATACTAACCAACTTACAGCAGGAGTCAGGAGTTAGTGGTAAAACTCTCTTACTCTCTAGGTTTCAATTTAGATTCTGTACGTCATTGATCTGCAATCTTAGGAGTCAGGATGTTTGATTAATTTATAAATTATCAAATAGTGAGTTTGGGCGTAACCATTAAAGAGCCAACTCCTTTCTGACTGCTAATATCTGAATGCTTACGGAAAAAGTCATATACCAAAAGATTTTTCAGTCTTTCTCCTCCTGTCTTTACATTTAATTAATAGCTGAATTAATTGAGTACAATGATGCCAGGGTTTTTTACTAAAGCACTAAATACTATTCAGTTTATGTATCAATTTGGAATTTAAGCGTTTTTTTCCTATTGCCTTAGTTGGTTTTTTAGTGCTGGTAACAAACTTACATTCTAGTATTGAATCTGGACTTAACAGTGACTCTGTAACCAGAAGACTGGACAAATTTATACATAAAGATGATGCACATAGACCCAAAACTACGGAAGAATGGAACAAAGAAGCTCGTCAAACAGAAAATGCTCCTGGTGAAATAACTAAAAGAATTACTAAAGAATCTGGTGAAGCTATAAAAAATGGGGTTCTGTGTACCCAGACACAGCGAACAGAAGTGCTAACGACCTCTAAAACAGTCATTAATAATTGAATGAACTCAGCTAGCTGTTCTATTCCCCTATCATAGGGGAATAGTGAACTGTCACTCTCAAGTCTCTTGTAGGGTGCGTCACACTTATAAAGTGGTTAATATTAAGAGATTTCCTACATCTGACGCACCTTGGGATAATGGATTAAATAACCTGTAACTTTGGTTTAGGGGTGTAATTCCATTGAGGCAAGAATTCATCAACAACAATCTTCAGATTTGATTTGAAGTCAAGAGCCACTT
>ERZ1034419.1-NODE-1-length-77289-cov-166.771784_pt1 | contig 77289 bp, 66 predicted proteins | sample MGYA00520531_ERZ1034419 | MGnify/ENA primary metagenome ERZ1034419 (study PRJEB33736, sample SAMEA104288485) | Azolla nilotica | place: Sudan | collected 1982 | study: EMG produced TPA metagenomics assembly of the PRJEB19522 data set (Is there foul play in the leaf... | reverse complement strand
CGGGCGTTAGAGCATTGAGGGGACCTTTCCCTAGTACGAGAGGACCGGGAAGGACGCACCTCTGGTGTACCAGTTATCGTGCCCACGGTAAACGCTGGGTAGCCAAGTGCGGAGCGGATAACTGCTGAAAGCATCTAAGTAGGAAGCCCACCTCAGGATGAGTGCTCTCCTACTCGTACTTAAGAAGTCTCTAATTTGAGAACCCGAGATAAGGTCACGGCAAGACTAGCCGTTTATAACCACGATAGGTGCCAGGTGGAGGTACAGTAATGTATGCAGCTGAGGCATCCTAACAGACCGAGAGGTTTGAGCTTTGTTCCTGCAGGATGCAGAACCTGATCGGTTTGATCAGGCAATGCAACCTATTGTTCGATTGTCTGACAGCATCAGCCTCAAAACTGATCTAGAAATCTAAGAAAGAGTTCCGTCCTGCTTCTTTGTCTGTCCAAAGGATGGACGGAGAAGCGGGTCACGGGATTGTTTCTTACCTGGAAGGCGCGCCCTTTTCATTTCATTGGTGCGCTTTCCGGACCGGGGTCGTAGCCTCGTAACGTAAGAACCAATCAATTCTTACCTGTTCTACGCTACTCCTCGTTCACAGGTTGATATTCTGGTGTCTCAGGCGTGGAGGAACCACACCGATCCATCTCGAACTTGGTGGTGAAACTCTACCGCGGTAACGATACTGCAGGGGGGGCTCTGCGGAAAAATAGCTCGATGCCAGGATGAAAGAAAATAGATGAAAGAAAATACTGAATCCCTTCGTTGTTGTGATGGTCGTCTCCACCGAGAACCTCATCTAGCATATCCTTCCTTTACTACTCACTTAGTGAGAGAAAAGTACTCTACTTCCCTCCGAGGGGGAATCCTAGGCTTGCGCATTCCCACCAACCCAGAATGGATGGAGAGATGAAAAGGAAAAAAAAAAAAGAAAAGGTTGGTTCTATTCCAGTCTATTTCAGAGAAGTGGTCCCCGAAACGGATCCAGTGGAGGCGGGGCCTGTAGCTCAGGGGATTAGAGCACGTGGCTACGAACCACGGTGTCGGGGGTTCGAATCCCTCCTCGCCCACAAGAAGAAACCAATCATCCCCGAAAAGTCCCTTATATCCTGGGTGGGAGTCGACGTTTAATCTCGGGTGTGGACCAAAGGAAAAAAGCTGAGCAGAGCTTGATCCCCGATTCGATTCATCAGTGATTGATCACAATAGAAAGAAGAGATAGGGGCTTTATATTCATCTATTTTTAGATGAAACTTTAACATTTTTTTAAGACAATTTTGAATGAATGAGGATTGCAAGTATCTGGTTGTTTCTCACCAGACACCAGAGGGGAGTTGATGATATATTCGGTCCTTCACCTGTTCATGTCCAAAAAGCTCTAACTACATACAATTTGACAGTCCATCTTACGTTCATATTTTATTTTCTTGTAGTACGAATAGTTCATTCAATTCTACGGATACGCATACGTGCCTGTGAAACAAAGCCGAACCGACACCGAAATTCCATTTTTTCCTTTCCAAATCGACTGGAAGGCTCTCTTCAGGTTTGGGGAAAGCCCCTGGACTTTCTCCATCACTCGTTGCCTCTCCGCGCCAAGACCTTCATTTATCCTGCCCGAAAAGCATTATACGGGGTTTTAATCCCTTCTCGCCTACAATCAATCATTCCCAAGTTATCGATTATCCCTCCTTACATAGGATTTTCCACGATATAACAAGCCAGCCTACGCCTCTTTCGCGAGTCAATATTTTGTTCATTAATTTTGTTCATTATCACAATAGTAGTACCCATGAACAAAAAGTAAGGGCCTTTTTCCGCCTAGATAGTTAGGATGTAGCAGCAGGGTCCCCGATCGTACCTCGTGCGGAAAAGTACTTATATCTCCTCCGGGATGGACGAGTGATCGTGAAGCGAGCGATTCTGGGTACGAAGACGCAAAAACGAGCTAGTGGGATCAGAATCGAGTCCCGAAGAAGATATAACTGTTTCGTCGCTTTGTTGCAGAGACAAACTAGTTGGGACAATGATGACTTTTTGATAGAAATATTTTAAGTTGATTTTTTTCTTGTGATATAATATTATATATCTATTTTGTTTTGTCTAGTCTAGAGCCTAAATAATGTATTTCGCGCGATACCGATAATAGGATCTACAAATACACCTGATAGAATGGAGGCCGATGCACAAAAAAGCGTGGCTATTTCAACAGAACTCTTGGATATCCTGATTGAAAAATTTGAAGATTTTTTGAAAAAAATAGAGGACATATCCTTTTTGACAACTCTATCCGTGAACATCAATTTTATTACTTTTAAATAATAATGAATAGAAATGACGCTTGTGACGATTGCTACCCAAACTAATGAGTACAAACCAGCCTTCCATCCGTCCCAGAAAAGATAGAGTTTACCAAAAAAACCAGATAATGGGGGAATACCTGCCAGGGATAGTGAACATAGAACTAAAGAAAAAGTTAGAGCAGGATCCTTTCGATATGACGCAACATAATCTCGAATATTATCAGTTCCTGTTCGCAAACTGAATAAAGTAACACAAGCAAAAGTTCCGAGATTCATAAGTATATAGATGAGCGTATAAGTTATCATACTTGCATAACCGTTTTCAGTATCTGCAGCAAGTATTCCAATCATGATATAGCCAATTTGACTTATAGAAGAGTATGCTAGCATACGTTTCATGCTTGTTTGAGTAATGGCTATTAAATTTCCTAAAATCATGCTAAAAGTTGCTAGTATTCCTAGAACGATATGCCATTCACTAGAGAAAAAAAAGAACATTATACTAAAAAGTCGTGTAGATAAGGCTAAAGCAGCTACTTTAGAAGTGACAGAAAAAGAAGCAACGACTGGTGTGGGAGAGTCAGAGTCGAAAAGAAGATTTTCGATCTTTCCGCTCATTCAGAACCGTGTATGAAACTCTAATTTCGCACGGCTCCTGGTTACTAAAAGACTTCCTACTGGACGTTGTTTCTAGAACCTACCTCGTATATGTATAAAAAAAATAGAAACTTATGCTTTAACTTCTCGAGGAATCCTTCATCATTTTTTCAATAACCTACCAGTAATTTAATTCTTTATTTTTTCTTCTTTATCCTTATACATCCGCAACAAATCAATTTGGTGCTTCTATGAGATGGGATTAATCGAACATCAAATGGATGAATCGATAGAAACTTTTACTATTTATTATAGTAGAGATTTTTTATGATTTTTTTCGTCCCTAACAGGCATTATTTCTATATCTTGGGGTAATATCTTTGGTTGAATTGACCTTTCAAAAGCTTCTGAAGGACTGAAGCTTTTTTTCTTTTTTCAGATTTTTAATAACCAAAACCTAGATATTTTGTGATTGAAAGAGCTACACTTGCAATTCACAAAATATTTTATAGTTTGTAGAACCTACCCCTAAAAAAAACAAACTTTCTAAATAAGTTCATCAAAAATAGAATTTGCATGACTATACAAATACTAAATAAAAAAACAAAAAAATAATCTATCTATCTATATCTATCTATATCTATCTATATCTATCTATCTATATATATATATATATATATATAGATATATATAGATATATTTTTTTTTTTTTTCCCTGTTTTACTCGTACAAAATCACTCGGACAATTGAATCTCCAATAGATTGCAATGAAATGCACGGCAAGGGTTAGTTTACAAACAAAAAAAAGGGTTTGAGAAGGCTGTTACATCTTCTGCATGACTGTTAAATATAGCAAATAAGGGTTCAATCAATCTGTTTGATATTATACTTAGAAAGATGAAACCCTTCTTCGAGCGAATCACACTCCTTCATAAACATCGGGAGTCCATTGATGGAATGGAACCAAAGAGAGCTTAAAAGCCATACCCGCCGCAACTAACATAAGGGATATATGGATTGCAAAAGGATCGAGCATTCGATTTAGTAAGAGTCCATCAACTATTTTATTAAGCTGAATCTCTCCTCCAGAGAGTCCGTATGATAAAGAAAAACCATATATTAACAAAGACGAACTTAATCCACCCATCGATAAGAATTTCATAGTCGCTTCATTTGACCTTACATCTCTTTTTGCATATCCTGATAAAAGATAAGAAGATAGACCTAAACACTCTGAAGCTACATAGATTGTTACTAGATCATTCGCGCTACGCAGAAGCATTCCTCCCGAACTTGCAGTTGATACAAATAATGAAAATTCTGCCATAGCAGTTTTTGTACATCGCACATAATCAATCGATAATGAAATGGATAATAGTGAGCAAATTAAGATAAAGAATCTGAATATATTACTAAAAATGCTAACTTGAATATTTTCAAAAAAAACTGGAAAAGACTTTATATCCCACTGGTACAAAAGAAGAGTCATGCTTATTAACAAAGATAGTAATGAAATTCTATAAAGCAAAAGTTGGTCTCTTCCTTTATCCAATGAATCAGTGACAATAATCGTTAGTAAACCAAGAATCAAGATAGATTCGGGAAAAATTGGCAAATCAACGAATGAAAGGGAAAATTCTGTATTATTCGTGATAAAAATCAAAGTAATATTAGGAAATGGGTATTCTTATGCTATACGCAATTAAAGTATGAACCAAATCAATTATCTAGGTTTTTTTGTGTCTATGTAAACTGCAACACAAAAACAATCGTTTTTTTTTTTTTTTAACAAAAACTTTCTACTAATAAAAATAAAGGAGAAAATTAAAACTGAAAAAACGAGTAGATATCTTAAATTTGTATTTCCAATGTTCCTATTGTCGATATGATGGGTCGAATAACGTTCAGACACCAACATCTTCGATCATTTGATAGATTAGGAGTATTTGAAAAAGGAGACATCTGATTAGATTTAACGCAATTGTCTAAAAAAGTTTCTGATTCGAATTTGCGTTGCAACGAGCGGGTTTTACTTTTATGTTTACAAGCCAAAGTATTATCACATGAAAAACGTAAAATGTATTTCAATCTACGTAATCCATTTCGATTTGTAGAACCACCATAATAAATCGATAAAATTTTCCAAATATATGCAAATCTCTTCAAAATATCGTCATCTGGAAGTGTAACCCAAGCTGATTTACTCATCGGGTGTCCGGCATTGTCACAGGAATTCTTTTTTGCCGTAAGCTTAACCATAAGTGTAATCGGGAGTTCAGTTAAAACTTGATTGGTCACAAAAGTGCTGGAATATGATTTTTCCATATCGTCGACGCGAACTTTCCTTACTATTGACCGAAAAGCTAGATTATAACCTAAGAATAAAAAGCAATTTTTGGATAACCTTTTCAAAAAAAATCGATTGGATTCGATACAAGAACAAGAGTTATTTTCGAAGAGTATCAAAATAAAATAGAGATATTTTTTTGCAAAATATGGAGTTCCCCCAATAGCCAAGATACTATGATTCCTATACCTTCCATAATGAAAAGATAAAAATCGAGTCAGACAAGACTCTATGTTTGCTCCCTGGGATTGGTATTCATACCAAGGAGTTTGCCTCTCCTTCCGAATAATGCTATTCCGATCCATAGAGACAAAATGTTTGGGTTGTTGTCCATCATATACTTGATTGTTTAGAAATAAGAGTTTTGAATCCATCTGGTAGATATAGAAATTCCAAAGTAAACTTAATAATTTTTTTAATCCTTTGCTTCTGGAAATATATACAGAATTAATATATACTTTTTTGTATTTATGTAAAACTAATCTCAAAAGATGTGGAAATGGAGCATCTTGTATCCTTCTCCGGAACAGTCGAATCAAATTCTCTGGATGAAGTGTTTGGGGTATTCTCATACCTATAATATTGTTGGATTTTGGCAATCTATCTTCTAGAAATAGAAAAATGGAGTGAATTGATTGGGAAGGTTTCCAATCAACGACAAGCTTCTTAATAGTCGAGGGCGTTGTCCAAGACGATAACGGAATCTCTAGAACGAAGCATATGATTTCGGATAGCATGCTTAAATATGGCCCTGAGTTCCAATTACTTGATTGGTCTCAATCGAATTCTGAATAAACAATTTCGGAATAATTCTGATCACGCATCCTATGAATGATACGTTTCGACGATATGATACTACATTTTTCAAATACTGTACCAATGTTTGGTCTATGCGAAGCGTGTTTGCAAGCGATCAAATAAAAATCCTCTTTGAAGGAAAATGAATACAAAAAAAATTCTTTCTTGCAATTCAAAATCTGCTTACCCCGCAAAAATTCCTTAGAAAAAACAAAAGATTCATGACCGCTCTTCATGGTGGTGATCTCCCAAACTTAAAAATCAAAAATCAAACTAACTAAAAAAAAATAAATATACTAGCAAGTATCCTTCTATGCCTCGTGTTACAGAATCATAGACATAGATTTTTTTTTTAGTACTACTACCGTCAACCGTTCAGTTGCGTCCCAACAGCTCGATTAAGTTTATTGTTTGTATAGAGAAGGGGGAGCGGAACACCGCTCTAGATATTATTAACGGAATGAACCAGAGATTTATATCCAGCTGTCGGTGCACCTATAACAGAGTGTGTCCAGAATCAAGCACTATTGATGAAAAAGCATTACATTTAAGATTTTCGAAGAAACCCGCATTCCTGGGGAAACTTAAGTTGAATGACCCAGAGACACCCAGAATTGCAAGCTTCACTATAATGCTAGCTCCCCCCAAAAAAATCAATTTGGATTCTTATTTGAATTATTCTCTGGATTGCGTAGCGTTTCAAAAAGGTGCATGACACTATCTATTCGATTTTTGAGTAAAGACAACAATCTGTCTCTGGAGACACTACTACTTTGTGGAGGAATAATAAACACAGCATATAGATGAAGTGAAAGGAGTAGGAAAGGATGATACAGAAACATCTGAAAAAATAGATAGACTGGACCCATTATATTCTCCTAAAACAATTTTTTATTCATATTCAATCATTATCTTTTGTTAGCGAGTCAAATCAAAATATTTTTGCCCGTTTTGATAGATTACGAACCGTTTCTCGTTTCTGTTGTTTTGGCCCCTGTCTTGAGCAAAGAAATAATTGCCGGAACATTTAATGGTATTTGCCCTTTTCTCGGATCATGAAATCCAACCTCCTTGGTGGCTTTTCCTTCCCGGCGGGACCCAATATTAATAGCAATTATTCGATAAGTTAAGTTATTTATTGAGATAGTTTTTCTTTTTTAGGGACTACCCCTCCCTATTGTCAAACCGTATGTGAATTCTTCATCTCGTACGGCTTAAAATATAACGATAACGTAAAAATAGATATATATATATATATAATAATTTTTATTATAGGTTTAGTTTCTTTTTTAAAGCTTCATTAGATAAGGACTTTTTTCACTAATGTTGAAGTTAGAGCATCTCGCCCTTCAGGTACAAGCAAGGAAGGATGGCGGCTGACTAATTCCGCAAAAACGATCTCGATATTCGAGCCACACGTTACTTTCTTTCTACCGTGTCACTTCAAGCGAAGTTTTATCATGACATACCAAAAGCAAGTCTTTTTCTTATTATTAGATACTTGCTATTGTGACGGTCTCAAGAGGACTATGCTATCTGTATAATCCTTTTGTGCAAATTTTTAAATTTAAAATATCTGAGTTTTATTTTTTTAGTATATAATTAATAGTAAAATTTTTATTAAATCAAGGGTTTAGTTGTTCTTTGACTGCATACATAACATCGATTGTTATTTTTGCTATATCGTTTTGTCTTGCAAAGATTTCAGTATTTCTCTTGATTTTACCCCTTACAAAACCAGGGATCTTGTTTAACTCTAATTCGGCTTCAGAAGTCCAACTGAGGTTTTTATCTGTGGATAACGACTTGGTACTTACTTCTTTGGTATCATGACCACCAAAAACATCTAACAAGTGATCTTCCATGCCAAGATTAAAAGAGTTATAAACTAGATCAGCTATTTGATTGGTTCCTTCATAACCTAGAAAGGGTCGATATCCCAGGGGGAAATTCTGAATATGGACCGGTGAGGAAATCACCCCACACGGAATGTTAATGCGTTTCCCGATGTGACGTTCCATTTGGGTTCCAAATATGGCAGAGGGTTCCATACGAGCTATCGTATCTCCAACCTCAGTGTGGTCCTCTGTAATTAAAACCTCGTTGCATAAGCCCTGAACTTGCTCATTGAACCACTCCGTATCATGCTTGCAATACGTACCTGAACACTTAACGCGAATTCCCATTTCTCTAACGAGTATTTTTGTAATCGAGGCTGCATGAGTAGCATCACCGAAGACTACCACCTCTTTTCCAGCTAAGTTTTGGCAATCAATGGACTTAGAAAACCAAGCTGCTTGAGATACAAAATTGGTTTGATCTTTCATATATGGGAGATAATTAGCTTTTTTTTCTGGTAAGATCGAAGCCCATGCATTGACGAATTTCTCCATTTGTCTAATGAATTCGGCTATATCTAAAATGCCCATGGGAGTTACGGACACAAAAGGTATCCCATATTCTTTTTCCAGAAAACAGGCTGTCATTAAACCAATCTCGCGGTAAGGAACTACATTGAACCAAGCCCTCGGTAAATCCTTTAAATATTTTAAAGATCCCCCTTCTGGAATTATTTGATTGACAAGAATTCCCAAATCTCGAAATGAACGTTTCAATTCACGACAATCATGCTGATTGTGAAAACCCAAAGTAAAAATTCCAATAATATTAGCCGAAGGTGTATTCGTTATCGATCGATCTAGTGTGCCCCGTTTACAAGCTCTATCCAAATAAAATCGAACTATCTGTTCCGAGGTTCTGTCTGCTGCTTGGAGTTCATTGACTCAATAGTGATTGACATCCGCGAGAATTACGTCAGACTCGGAGGATAGAGAAGCTCGATCTGCAAAATTCTGCAAATCTTCCTGTAAAATACTAGAGGTGCATGTAGGTGTCAAAACAATTGAATCGGGACGTTATTCCTCATCCTTTCGAGTTATATTATTGATAACTTTCTCTTGGGATCCACGTGCTGAAACATGACGATCCACCACACTAGCAGTTACTGGGGTAAAATCTCTTTCTCTTTCCAACATGGAACGCATTACATTAAAATGATCATCTCCCAAAGGGGCATGCATTATAGCATGTACATTCTTGAAGGAACTGGCCACTCGCAAGGTACCAATATGGGCAGGTCCGGCATACATCCAATAAGCTAATTTCATAATTTTTTTTTTTTATTATTCCGCATCATCAAGGGATCTATTGCTATATGCAATATATCATCATAATATAAACTATAGGATCCACCGAGAGGAATAAAAGGCGGATGGGTATAAGCAATCCGAAACGAAAAACGTTTGTGACTTAAAAATATTTAGTGTGAAAGAATGCAACAAGGATTCGCCATGGAACAGGGTCTGGGACGGAAGGATTCGAACCTCCGAATGACGGGATCAAAACCCGCTGCCTTACCACTTGGCCACGCCCCACAAATGATCAGTACAATGACTATCCCATACTTTGATTCTTCTGTCAACCTTTTTTGTCCTTCGTGGGTTTATTGTACAGAGGCGGTAGGGACAAAAAGAGAAACTAAATCAATTTTTTTGATTCGACGGATGAAGATCCCAAAAAATCGAATCATGCTCGCTTTGATTTGGTGAAATAGGAAATCCATTTATTTTCACCAGTTCCAATCGAAGAATATATAATAGTATAGAACTTTATTGGTGAACTGGTCAACAAGTGTTAATTTTTTAGAAGAAAACTAGTCGTTATTGGAGAATAGAAATGATGGTTTTATATAAAATCTGTCTGGAGAATCCTTCTCACATCACTGATTCTTTTTATGCCAAACTACCCGAAGCCTATGCCATCTTCGATCCAATCGTAGATGTAATGCCAGTTATACCAGTGTTCTTTCTCCTCTTAGCTTTCGTGTGGCAAGCTGCGGTCAGTTTCCGCTAATAGAACGTTTCCTAATCTATCTGGTCGAAATCATTCTACTCTACACGTGGCGAGCAAGATCTTGATTACACAGAATAGATAAAGGAACTTTTTTGATTCGGATCAACAACAATAGGTTGAAACAGTCAGTCCTTTTTTTTGTAACGTCTCGTAATTATAACGCCTATCGTTGCATATAGGATGAGGGCGTGGGTGGTTACAAAATCACCGCTGTACTGATAAGAGATAAAAAGAAGGAAGGTCTTAACTTAACCCCTCCACTTAGAATAAGTGAAGATCCATAATTAACCAACAAAATTTTTGGTTATTTCTCCATCAGTTTTAGAAACAAACATAGGAAAGGATTCTTTTTGTATTTGTATAGTCTTAAAGAAAAACTAGGGTTTTCGTAGTTTGGGATATTGAAAATTCCTCATATCCATTTCACGGATTCAAAGGGGCAAACATTCATCATTCATATTTAGATAGATATTTCTAGATAAATACCTGACCTGATTCAAACAGAAATTTTCATTCTGTCTCATCCCTAGTTGCAACCATGGAGATTAAATCATGCTCACCCTAAAGCTATTTGTATATACAGTAGTTATCTTTTTTGTTTCCCTCTTTGTTTTCGGATTCTTATCAAATGATCCTGGGCGAAACCCCGGACGTAGAGATTGAATTTCTTGCTTGTCTTCTTGAAGTTACTCCGTCGATAGGTTAATCACTTCATGAAATATTGAAGGAGAGAGAGGGATTCGAACCCTCGGTACATATGAACTGTACAACGGATTAGCAATCCGACGCGTTAGACCTCTCGGCCATCTCTCCAAGCAAAAGCTTCTTTTGGACTTTAACATGAAGTTAGGATAGAAGTCTACTTTTTAAATGGTAGTTTAAAAAGAGGTCTATAATGAATATTTAATTAGGTGGGGGTTCCTTATTAGCCCCCCCAGCCAGGAAATTCTCACAGTCTGGGTGGGACTCATCAATTGAGCAGCCTACGTACAATAAACCGGATCGATCAGCGGTATAGTGCAACAGCTAACCTTGCAGCTAAAATACTTGTTGCAAGGGCACTAACAAGTGCTAAGACTATTTGAATGTCCGAAATTGATGTCATTACCTTTTTTTTTTATCTCCCATTCCTTTTATTGTAAGTGAATGAACAATCAATAGCATAAGTTTGATTCACTTAAGGTTGAGCCTTAATTCATTGTATCAGTCCTAGTTCACGATGGCTATACGAAGCCAACTACCCGGGTGTACCCGGAGCATTCCACCAACAATTGAGAAAAAATAAGAAATAAATATATATATATATATTTCTTATTTCAAAAGAAGTTTTAGAGGTAGAAAATTATGAATCTAGAAGTAATAGTACAACTCGCTGTTCTAGCGTTAGTAGTTGCATCGGGACCACTAGTAATTGCTTTGTCAGCCGCCCGTAAGGGTAACTTATAACTCCGGACTAGAACTGAACTGCATAGTTCTTGAGGGACCCCTCAGAAAGTTATTAGGGGTCCCTAGAGCATCATCATTAGACAGAGGACCCGTCTGTGTAATACAATTAGATTGTAGCGGGTATGGTTTAGTGGTAAAAGTGTGATTCGTCCTACTTTCGGTCATCTAGTCAAAGGATCCTTCAAACCGTTTTTTTACTGGATTGACTCAAGAAGCTTTATTTCTATGAAGAACAAGTAAACTTCTCTAACACAATGGATTTTAGCTGGTAGAATTTTTGATTCCCGTTACTTATACTTGGGTAGCAAGGTGAACGAGTAACGAAGCGGAACTATTAAAATACCCAGAACGGAAGTCCAAAAATATTGTTAAAGAAGATGAAAAAAAATCTATGGGTAGATACTAAATTTGTTTATTTCATCGTCACTGAACCTTGGAAGAAAATCCGAGCTTGACAGTCTCAGAAAGATCATCTTGGTTTATCAAGATCTTCTGGTATTTTCCCATTGAAGAAGCAATTGCTTCCACGACTCGGTAAAAAAAAAATTGCCCTAAAGATTTATATTTTTCAGAAGTAAAGAACGAGGTAACTGGAAGAAAAAAAAAAACTCATGTTCCATACCATAAGTGTATCTTAATCTTAATTGGGACTCGGAAAAGTAATATTCTTACCAACGGGATCATCTAAGAAGTTTGTACTCTAAAAAAAAAAAAGACTAAACTGACATAGATGCGATGGATAGTTTTTATTCGCGATAACTCTAAAAAAAAGATATATATATATATATATATATATATAGTTTATATAAAGAGGTTCGTTGAGAATAAGAGGAGTTAGAAAGTAGGGGGAGGGGGTTCAAAAAAGTAAAAGGTTTCCGTTATCTCCAATCTCACCAGTTGATAGAAAAAGCATCCCATATGCTTTGAAATCCCTCTTTATTTTCCATAAAGGAGCCGAATGAATAGAGATTTTCACGTTCGGTTCTGAATTAGAGGTGCTATAACAAATAAAGTGGCATCGACTATAACCCTTAGCCTTCCAAGCTAATGATGCGGGTTCGATTCCCGCTACCCGCTAAAAAGAAAAGGCAGGAGTAAAAGATTTGTCCCAAATGACACTGCCTGTTTCTAAGCCATGTAGTGAACAAAAAATCTTGTGCGTTCGCCAGCGATATGATGCTTTATTAATAGTTGACTATCGACTAGGTAAAAAAGGTGCGTCCATCGTCTAATGGATAGGACAGAGGTCTTCTAAACCTTAAGTATAGGTTCGAATCCTATTGGACGTAGTTGCCTCATACTTATAGGTATAGCCATCCGTGTATAGAGAAGGCGGCTGGAGAGCTGGAAATCTCCAAGCTCCCGCCCCGCCCACGTAAAAAAAGTAAAGATATATATATATTTACTTTTCTTGCAGTAAAAAAAGTTCTATTGACTCTTTAATTGCTTCTTTTGATATCGTTTCTGCCTGTTCCGTAAACGTCTTGGTAGAACGAACTATTTCACCGAATTGAGATTTATTGGTTGTTACATACTCACGCAGCTGAATCAAGAACCTTTTAACTTGTCCAACTTCTAATATATCCAAATATCCATTAACTCCCGTATAAATAGTAGCCACTTGCTCTTCCACCGACAATGGCGCTGATTGAGCTTGCTTAAGCAATTCACGTAGCCGTTGACCTCTGGCTAACTGATTCTGAGTAGCTTTATCAAGGTCAGAAGCAAATTGTGCGAAAGCCTCCAATTCCGCAAACTGTGCTAATTCCAATTTTGATTTACCGGCTACTTGTTTCATTGCTTTGGTTTGAGCTGCAGAACCCACTCTAGAGACAGAAATTCCCACATTTATTGCTGGTCGAATCCCAGCATTAAAAAGATCTGCTGATAGAAATATTTGTCCATCGGTAATAGAGATGACATTGGTGGGAATGTAGGCCGAGACATCTCCGGCCTGGGTCTCCACGATAGGTAGAGCCGTCATACTACCTTCACCTAAATCAAGACTTAATTTAGCCGCTCTTTCCAAAAGACGAGAATGTAAATAAAAAACATCTCCCGGATAAGCTTCTCGCCCTGGTGGTCTTCTCAACAAAAGAGACATTTGTCGATAAGCCTGGGCTTGCTTAGAAAGATCATCATAAATGATCAAGGTATGTTGTTTGCGATACATAAAATATTCTGCTAGAGCAGCTCCCGTATAGGGTGCAAGATATTGCAGAGTGGCTGGAGAATTCGCTGTCTCCGACACAACGATGGTATATTCCATGGCTCCGCGATCCTTAAAGGTATTCACTACCTGGGCTACAGAGGAGGCTTTTTGACCAATAGCTACGTAGATACAGATAACATTTTGACCTTTCTGATTCAGAATCGTATCTGTAGCTACTGCTGTTTTACCGGTCTGTCTATCCCCAATTATTAATTCTCGTTGACCACGACCCACAGGGATCATTGAATCAACAGAGATGAGACCTGTTTGTGGGGGTTCGTACACGGAACGTCTCGAGATAATCCCAGGAGCGGGAGATTCAATTGATCTATATTCAGAAGCTTGAATATTACCCTTACCATCAATGGGTTCAGCTAAGGCATTTACAACACGACCTAAGAAGGAATCACCCACTGGGGTTTGGGCAATCTTTCCCGTCGCCTTTACGGAACTTCCCTCCTGTATAGTTAAACCCTCACCCGTCGGTACAGCCCCAACATTATCGGATTCTAGATTCGGAGCAATTCCTACTGTATCGTCCTCAGATTCCACCAATTCACCAGCCATTACTTTGTTAAGACCATAGATACGTGCAATTCCATCCCCAACTTAAGGTACAGTACCAATATTAACAACCTTTGCTTCTGGGACGTATTTATCAATTTGATTACGGATGATACTGCTAATTTCATCGGGTCGAATGTTTATTACCATCTTATATTCACCAAAATATCTTACTCAAGGAAAAAAAGGGAAGAGTGAAACCTGTTACATAAAAAAGGGTATCAATTTTGATCGGCTATGTCTTCCATGGACTTGAGCATACCAATTTTATAATCAATTAGACGCAGGTGTAATTCATTATTCGAACGACTATTCGGACTTTCTAGCGCCCTCTCTGATGCAAGTCGAGAAACTTGTTGTCGAACCTGTTCAATTGCTCGTTGTTTCTCAAAACGAATTGTAGAGTTTTTACTATCTTCTAATGTCTTTAGATCGTCATCAGCTGCATCAACGAGATCCCGTTGTTCCTTGTCCAATTGTGCTAATCCATTTATGCGAATTTCATCCGCCTTTACTTTAGCTTGTTGTAGTCGGGTTCGGGCCTTCTGAAGCTTCTCGGTAGCCTCCTTATAACGTTCCTCCGCATCCTGAATAGTTTTCAAAATTGTCCTTTTACGATTTTCTAATAGATTGATCAATGAAGGTGGATCATATACCTCCGATTCTCGAAGAAAAATGGTCTCTTCCCAAACCGAACATGGATCTTTCAATCCATTCGGCTTTCTTGATCGCGCCTCTTTCCCTCCTCAGACAAGAAAAGAATATTCAGCCATATTTTTTGAATTAAACGCGAACCTGCCATGTTCTTCTCACTATTTCTTTGCCTCAGACCGAGTAGACGACAAACGAAAAAGATAGTTGAATATTAGGGGCTCTCCTGGGTAGTATTTCTAGTTTCTTTTGTACTACCGACGAAACCGCTTCTTCCAGATAGTCTCTATTCCGCCGCCGCATGGGTTGTCTATTCAGCAAATTAAGAGAGAGAAAAAAGTTGATGATTCCCAACACATTTCTTTTTTTTTTTTTCTTCTACTCTTTCCTTTTTCTCTCACTTTTTTTTTTCCTTGCTCTCTTCAAGCAAGAGAGCTAGGAATCATTATCTTTTCGAAATGAGTGTTATATATCGAATAAATATTCAATCGCGGCGTTATTCGGGCGATGGGGAAAGAAAACCCCGTTTTTGCTAAGACTTCAAGCAATTACGCTTTAACCATATCGATGATACTTCCGAATGAATCGATTGAAATTGAGAAAGTTCCTAGCGATTCCAGCGAAATGCTCTGGTTCCTGCACAATACTTATTCGCAGGTAATTCGTCGGAGTTTTGCACTTCTCTCTACTTGTTGTTGAAGTGCAACTGGAAGAGCCCTGTTATCCTATCTGGACATGCGACTCGCACACACTCCCTTTCCGTAATAAAATAAAATACCTAGGACCAGAATTAGGTTAATCAGATTTATGTCCAAGATATTCGTGTTTAGACCGAAACTTATAGCGAGGATCCAACAGCTTGAGGGAGCGGCGATCTCACTTGCACTTCTCGTAAATCCCTACCCCCCTGAAAGATTTTATACATAGATAGACTAATATCTATCTATCTATATAGATAGATAATTTTCTATCTATCTATATCTCGATATAGATAGATAGATATTAGTTGTAACATCTAGTCTAGCCCGAAGTGAGGTAATCCGTCGTAAAGGGAAAACTTGCAAAAAAAAGTCTAATTAAATAATAATTTCCTTAGACTTTGATTTGAGCAACTAATCCAACTACTTAATATGATGAATAAAAACAAAAAATTATAGAATCTATTATTGTCGCGTAGGAAGTTCCTAAGAAACTCACATAAATAGATATAAGATATAGTCAGTGAATGGGTGAAGTAACGATTCCTGGCGGAATCCCCTCTCTTCCTTCCGAAAAAAGAAACCTTTGAGTATCAATTCCGTGGAAATTCGGATATCTAGGCAGGGTGAGTCATAAGTAAAGATCGCAAATGTTAATGTTTCGTGGTAGAAACGAATCAAACGAATGGATTTGCAAATAGTAGTGCTAGAGCTACAACTAGTCCATAGATAGTCAAAGCTTCCATGAAAGCTAGACTTAGCAATAGAGTACCTCGAATCTTACCTTCTGCCTCTGGTTGTCTTGCGATACCTTCCACCGCTTGTCCCGCAGCGGTTCCTTGACCAACACCAGGACCGATAGAAGCGAGGCCTACGGCTGATCCAGCAGCAATAACAGAAGCAGCAGAAATTATAGGGTTCGTATTAGTCTCCTCCTAATTCATTTACGTCAATCAATATTGTCGGGGTTTAATCAGTCTCGGCGTGACGGAATTTATCTGGTGAATGCTAGTTGAGACATCAACTCCCCATAGATCTAGCTGAAACTTGAATATCCTCAAAAAAAAGAATATCCTTATCCTTTTTTTTATTCATAATGATAATGAGATATTCACTTCTAATAAGGAAAACTTTTTCGTTTATTCACAGATATTGATCGGGTTTCTTTGTGCGATACAAGGATTGATCGAATCTATTTTGACTAGCCCCGAATATCCCAACCTTAGTCTCAACATGAGTTAGATTCAACCCCCTTATTTTTTATTTCTGTTTGTCGAATTATTACACAAACAGAAATGGGATTCGGTACTATCAGTTATTTGGAGAACAAACAAACAAAATGAACAAAATTATTGTGGTCCTTCAGTCCTCATGGAGAACTCAAAATGAAATCCTATTGGGAAAATTTGATCCTTTTTGTCCATCCTTTCGACTGATTCAGTTGTGTAGGAAGGGTGAGTGAGGAGGAAGGAGGCGGCCGGACAGGCCGCCCTTCCCCACCCCTTCACTACCCATCTTTTCTTTGAAGTTTTTTTGAAAGGGAAAGAAAAAGAAGAGTTTGCATCGTTGTATTATCATACCACAGAAACGGTTTTTACAACCACAATGATCCAATGGATGGTTATTCCTGAAAGATCAATACCGCAGTATCCATAAAGTTGTGGAATTGATAAATCCCATATGATCTAATGATGACCCTCCATCGATTCCCCTATATAAGCTGCAGCTAGAGTAGCAAAAATTAAAGCCTGTATAGCGCTTGTGAATAATCCTAAAGGCATCATAGGTACAGGAACGATTAAAGGTACTGGAGAAACCAAAACAGCTACTACTGACTCGTCAGCCGAGATATTTCCAGACAGTCGAGAACTGAGTGATAAGGGTTTAGTAGAATCTTCTGAAATATTGATAGGTAACAATACCGGAGTCGGCTGAATATATTTGCCAGAATAACTAAGACCCCTCTTGTGCAAACCTGCATAAAAATACGCTACTGATGTGAGCGAGGCTAGTGCAACAGTAGTATTGATATCGTTCGTAGGCGCAGCCAGTTCCCCGTGGGGTAATTGAATTATTCGCCAAGGAAACAGAGCACCTGACCGATTAGAAACAAAAATAAATAGAAACATAGTTCCGATGAACGGAACCCAAGGAAGATACTCTTCTTCTCCCATTTGGGTTCTGGTTAAATCTCTAATGAATTCGAGAACATATTCAATGAAATTTTGGCCACCTGTTGGTACCGTTTCGAGGTTACGGGTAGTCACAATTGGTAAAGCCAACAAAATGGCGATTACTACCCAGGGGGTTACGAGAACTTGTGCATGAACTTGAAAGTCTCCTATTTGCCAGTGGGAATGTTAACCTACTTCTACGCTTGATACTCGGTATAGATCATTAATTTCATCAAAATTAAGGTTATCAATATACGTGTTAGACCCCCCCCTTCATTTTTGAAAAGAAACGTAATTGGCTTCAATAGTAAAATCTGTGTAAAAAAAAATTAGATTTGGTAATAGAAAAATAACTTAAAGATTGTTCCTCTCATGGGATTATGCCATATTTACAGTCATAACGTGAATCTTTCGCTGCTCCACGTTGAACCGGATATTGACCAGCCACATTATCCCTCAAAAAAAGTTATCGGACCTTTAGGGTTGAGCGACCCTCGCGAATAGCTAATGTCAATCTATCCAATAGCCAGCGAATGGAAGATCGCGCATCATCATTACCTGGAATCGGAATATCCGTAAGATCTGGATCACAATCCGTATCGACAATACAAATTGTGGGAATACCTAGAGTGATACATTCCTGGAGGGCAATAGATTATTCATGTTGATCAGTAATTGTCACAATATCAGGTAAATTTGACATATACTGAATCCCACCCAGATACCTTTTGAGTCTAAGTAATTATCTCTTCAAAATCGCAGCCTCTTTCTTGGGTAGTCAATCAAATCCTCCTGTATCTTCTCCATCTCGCAAATATTGGAACTTACGAAGACGGGTTTCTGTAGTGGACCGATTCGTTAACGTACCACCAAGCCATTTTTCATTCACGTAATGACAGCGAGATCGCGTTGCGGCTGATGCTACCAGATCAGCTACCTGATATTTTGTACCTACCAGCAAGAATTCTTTTCCTTCTGCTGCTGCATCAAATGATGAATCGCAGGCTTCAGACGAAAGACGAGCAGTCTGAGTCAGATCGAGGATATGAACACCCTTCCGTTCTGTAAATATGTAGGGTGACATCCTAGGATTCCACTTCTGGGTCTGATGACCAAAATGAACCCCTGCCCCCATCATTGCTTCTGAATCAATATCCCGATTTCTCTGTTGCGTCTTCCCCTCAAGTAAAAAAAAAAAAACGGTGAATTCATTCCATTCTATCTATATCTAATGAATCATTACAATCCACCGAAGCTTTTCGTTGATTGGATAAACGAAGTAATCTATTAATCAATGATTTTTATCAAATCAAACAGGTATTTGCTTTTATTCAATCGAACCTTTTTCTGATTTTTTATGAAATGAAAAACTAAATTAGGAAGTTTGGTTCTTCCTCCGATAATCCGATATCCTATTTCTTCCCCATTTTTTATTTTTAATGTAATTTATAGTCAAAAGATATTCCTTCTGTTTTTTAACTTTCAAATCAAGAAGAATCTCTTGACTGCCCGTTCCCATAGGAACGGTGTTGCCAGGAATAACATTTTCCTTTAGCCCTTTTAACCAATCAATTCGACCCCGAAGAGCGGCTTTAGCTAGTACTCTAGTAGTTTCTTGAAGACTGGCCTCTGATGAAAAACTAGCCGTATTGAGAGATGCTTTTGTCATTCCTAGCATAATAGGTTCATAAAAAATTGATCTTTTCAATACACGATTCATCCGTTGCGCCTGTGATAATTCAATGAGCTCTCCGGGTAAAAAAACATTAGCTATTCCATCCTCCGATGCTACAACTTTTGATGTTAATTGCCAAATAATAATTTCTAAATGTTTATCGGATATTTGTACCCCTTAAGATCCATAAACCTTTCGAATTTGATCGATTGAAACCAATTGACAATGTTCCATACTCGTTCCAGTACTTAGAAAATGACTCCGAAGGTTTCCGATCAATCTTGCGACACCCCTGTGCCATCTCCCAAAAATATCTTCGATTCTTGCTGGAATAGATGCGATGGAACGAGATTCCAGCAGCTGCTCAATTTTTGGAAGACCCTGAATAATATCCCCGGATCTCGATCTATCATATGGTAATGTTATTAATGTGTCTCCCTCTCCGATGATATCTCCAGAAGTTTTCTGAATAATAGCTCCTCGAGTTGCTGAAAAAGGCTTCGCTGTTCTGGATAACAAATATTTCTGATGAATAGCTACGATTTGACCGGACTGAAGACAGACTTCATTCCTACGGAACTTTCTGTTTTCACCGAGTAATAGTCCGAGCTTGATCAACAAGGTTGTTCGATTGGGGTAATTCCGCGAGGAATTGTAAGAGAAGGGTTTATCTAGAAAAGAATCCGTTATATATTTCAAAAGCAACCCATCTTCATCAATAAAAAACCAACTCCCACGTTCCAGTTTATCTATGGAATCCTCGATCGATAAACTTTCCCAAATGGTAGCTTCGCCGCCCAATCCGGAAGAAGGCACCAAAAGGGAAGTGCTCCGAAAACTCCCTAGTAAACCCAATCCTTCAAAATTTTTCCAACAAAGATTGGGATCTAATCTACCGGTTTTGGACAACTTTTGACGATTCGGGTTTAGATAGTTCTTTGGAAAAAATATCTTATTGGAGGGTGGGATTTTTCTCAAGCTTATACCGCCCCGAATACTATTATTTGTATCCGATTCGGGGTCGTTGAATTGTTCCACAATGGTGGGACTTTCATGTCGATCTATATGATGCGAACCAATAGACAATTTTTTACGAAAGAAATTGAACGCCGAAAGGGTTAGGTAAGACGCACCTCGTTCTGATACTGAATGAACAGTACCTTGATGTTTGGCACCTGATCTATTCGATGAGTCGAGATCTACTCGGGTTGGGAATGACTCGTGAGTGGGTATCGACGGTTGGTAAGCCCGATGGGCCTTAACCCTCCGTAGGGGAGGTGCCTTAGAAAAAATAGTTAAGTTAATCTGAGGAAAAGTGCTGAGAGGATTTTTAATTCTTACACTGGTAAGAGATATAGAAGCCTTTCTTGTATAGGAAGAATGAGAGAAATGTTTCTGCCAATTCACTACCAAACAAGCTCTAACTGATTGTATAGTTCTATTGTTGGTTATTTCAATTTTATCACCATCTCTATAAGAAATATAGGTAAAGGTTTCAAAATCTAGGTTGTTTTGTGTGTTTGGCTTTTCTGCATGGGGGGGGGAGACTATTTCTACAAAAGAATTGTTAAATACATTATATTTTATGACTGGTGCTACTAATACGGAAGTTCCTTCTTTCCCATAGAGTGTAACTGATCGTGGATAAACCCAATTCTCAGATTTATATTCATTAAAAAGAATATTACCTGGTGGAACCAGAATATCACCCTGTTTAAACATACTGGTTAGTCCTTTCGAAATATAAAAATCTCCAGGGAGGATTCTTATTTCAGTATTTTTTTCTCTCCTTTCAATTCGGATTAGTCCACTTCTTTTACAAATTATACTAGAGGTTATTTGGGTACCTTCTTCAGTAAAAGTATTGTTTGTTACTGAAACGGATGAAGAGGGTTCCTGGATGGTGTAAACCTCTTCGGGAACCAAGAAGAAGTTACCTTCTTGGGTTACTTTGTACCAGGAGCCGTTCTTTTTTTTCCCGCCGTTGAAAAAAATATTTTTTCGGCTACTGGCTTCAACCTCTACGTTAGCATATTTTATTATTCCCGAAACGGAAATTTGATATTCGGAATTTTCATAAATAGCAAGGATATTATTCTGATCCAAGAAATTACTTAGCCGAACATCAATGTTTGTAAAACTCACCTCAGCTAAATTTTTTATCTGTCGTTTCAGTAGCGAAGGCACTCTTTTTTTATCCTTACCTCGTTTCACCACGATATTAGAAAGAATTGAGGTAGATACCGGAGGTATCAGCCAATGTGATAAAAATTTTTTGTTTATTCCAAATTCTGGTATCTCTTCCTGAGAATCCTGGGAATTAGTATCGCCTAGACTCCCACTCACTCTTCCGCGAAAGCAAGACTCGTTTATACCTTTCTTGATAGGGCAGAGTTGGACACCGATTCTATCCTGATCCTCGTGAAAAATTACATTTTTATCGAAATCATTGAAAACTCCTGAAAGGATCCGGACGTGACCCGTATCGCGTACAACATGAATCGAACTGTCTATGGAATCACGTAGATGCCATACAAATCTACTCCGATGAGTCTCTCCTTCTATATTTGGATAGATGGCTTTTTGTATACGTTCTTTGAGAGGAAATTCCTTGGTTCGTACTTCCGCAATTATTTGTTGTGATTCGACGTACTGACCATTTCTAATCGTAAGTAAACTTTGCGCGGGAATGGTGAAGCTTTGTATATTACTATGACTTTTAATGAAGATAAGTAGTTCATTTCGACACATCCGAGCAGGATGCCCATGTCGCGTACGCGTGGGATACAGAAACTTTTCGTCGAAATGGATTATTCCGTTGAACGGAATTCGTAAATATTCTGCAATATCGCCAGCAAAGACTCCACCTGTATGAAAAGTTCTTAATGTTAGTTGAGTTCCTGGTTCTCCAATCGATTGACCCGCAATGATGCCTACAGCTTCTCCTAGTTCTACTAAATCGTGATGGGCGAGACTCCGACCGTAACACAACTGACGAATCCGGAAAATGCTTTTGCATATCAAAGGAGATCTTATATGTATAGGTTGCGTTAATGTTATCAGGTTGTTAGCAAGCCCACCACCGATATCTTGATTACGTGTAGCAATACACCTCATACCCGAATAGACGTTATCCGCCAGCACACGTCCAATTGGTTTTTGATGAGATATGGTTCAGGTAGATCCTCTTCTTTCCTCGGTGAAATTAAAAGCAATGCTTCTGGTAGTTTCGCAATCTTTCTCACGTACAACGATGTGTTGAACAACTTCAACGAGTCTACGTGTCAGATATCCAGCATCCGATGTTCGTACCGCGGTATCTACAACTCCTTTGCGAGCACCATAACAAGAAATAATATATTCTGTCAGGGATAGGCCTTCGCGCAAATTCCTTCGGATAGGTAAATCGATCACTTGTCCTCTTGGATCTGACATGAGTCCCCTCATGCCAAGCAATTGGTGAACCTGAGATACGCTTCCACGTGCACCGGAGAAAGACATCATATGAACTGGATTCAAAGGATCGATAATCTTGAAACTTGGATTCATTTCTCGTTTCGAACACTCACTTGTGGCATACCAGGCTTCAACGGATTGACGCAGTTTTTCCACCGCATGCAGACTCCCATAACGATAGTACTGCTCCGAGACGTAACCCTGCCTTTCCGCATCTTAGACGAGCCATGCTTTGGAAGGTACTGTTGAAAGATCGTCAATGCTTGATGATACAGATGCTTTTGTGGCTTGTTGAAAGCCTAAAACTTTAACTTGATCTAAAATATTTGTTGTAGATGCAATTCCGAAACAAATAACTAACTTGCTAATGAGTTGCCTCATTACGGTCTTATCCATTGTTTTGTTATAGAAGGGTAATTCAGCTTGATCTGTCATGGTAAAAACCTCAACTTTTTTTCTTCTCCTACCTCTTGATTATCAACCAACAGACTGAGATTCGAACAATTTATTGAGTAAAAAAAAAGAAGGGTAAGGCTTTCTCATCCTTCGTTAGTAGAAAAATGGTTCTATTTTATTCTATCTGGTGCAGACGAAGTACGATGGGTAAAAGAAATAACTTTTGATATACCTTGCATAGCTTCTCTTAATTGCTGATTGAATGAGATGCGACCAGCTGTTGTTAGTATATACATACCAAGGATATACTCTTCTCTAGATTTTCTTATTTGATGATTATCATAGAAATGCAAAGAAGTTCCTAAGGCTTCATATTGCGATTCAATCGGCAATTCACGTATTTTTGAACTGATTGTCTGTGAATCAATCTCCCATCGAAGCCACAAATAACTGTATAAATCAATATTTTTTAAATCTTTGGACCTAAGTACATCATAATAATTGGTAAAGTAGGATATTTTTGGGAAAAAAAGGTTATTTCCGTGTATCGAGATAGAGTATCTATCTCCGTAAATACCTTGTTTATTTTCAATCGTTAGTATATAAAGACCGAGAAGCATGTCTTGACTTGGCACACATGCAGGATCTCCTGTAGCAGGAGATAATAGATTTGTATGTGAAAACGTCAGAAAACGAGCTTCAGTTTGAGCCTCTAAAGATAATGGCACATGAACAGCCATTTGATCTCCGTCAAGATCTGCGTTAAACCCCCCACGAACTGATGGATGCAAACGAATGGCGCTTCCTTCTATCAGAATGGGCTGAAATGCCTGTATACCTAATCTGTGTGATGTGGGTGCTCGATTCGACAGTACAGGATGACCTTGCATAACTTCTCGAAGAACTTTCCATATAATGGGATCCCGCTTTCTAATCATACTCCTGGCAGCTCGTAGATTACGAGCAAGATGTCGTCCAATCAGGTTACGAATCACAAAAGCTTGGAAAAGCTCAATTGCCAATTCTCGAGGTAATCCGCATTGATGTAACGAGAGAGACGGACCTACTACGATAACTAAACGACCTGAATAGTCAACCCGCTTTCCGAGCAAATTCTCACGGAATCGTCCTTCTTTCCCTTCAATTACCTCGGAAAAAGATTTATAAGGCCTATTATTGATATCCCTCATTGGTTGTCCACGTATACCATTATCTATAAGGGCATCCACAGCTTCTTGAACGAGCCTTTTTTGACAAACAATCAATCCTTCTGGTGTAAATTCACTGCCCGATAGAAAATCTATAAGAGTATTATTTCGATGAATTATCTTTCTGTAAAGCTCATTAAGATCCGAGGTAATCGACTCGCCTTCATATAGTTCGACTATTGGTCTTAACCCAGGCGGAAGTACTGGTAATAGATCGAGAACCATCCATTCTGGCTTCGAGTTCGTTTGAAGAAAATCTTTGGCTAGTTTCATCCGTCTGACCAAAAGATCCTTTCTCCGTTGGACGGTTCGATCTTCCCATTCACGTGCTACATAACCTCGTCTCGCCGATGCTTGCCACTCCGAATATGCACGATCCATAACACTTCGCATATCTAAACTAGCTAACCTTTTTTTGATAGCACTCCCCCCGGTAGCTATTTCATTTCTTTGAAGGATCTCGAAATTCCGAGTGGAGAGGTAAGTAGGAAGAACGTTCTTCCAGGATCGATCCTCGTAATTGAACAAGCCTCGCAATCTTGATGAGGTTGGTCTCTCAGCCACAGGCCTAGCAAGAAAAAGATTGGGATAGGTAAAAAAAAGTCCCCCCCTCGGAATCGGACACGAGTGTTTCCTCTCATCCGGCTCGAATAGCTTTATCTAAACACAAAAATTTGTGCCATGGTGTGGTGGTTTCTTGGAACACTATAGCACTCCGATTCCCCCATCAATCGATCTATCGATCCAGAAATTGCTATTCGGTACTCGAGCTCCAACAGGCCTTTCTTGAGTAGTCTTGAATCCCTCCTGTTGCACGCGCCATCCACATTCCCAAAAGGAGATTCCTTGACTCGGTTCCGTTATGGATTGGAGAGATTTATCTTGTCCCTAATACGATTATTACCCTTCTTTGGATTTCCACTCCACCTCGATGGTTACCAATAATTCGTTTAAGAAATCTTTGCGATGATTGGATTTCTATAACCATATCTATTTTTCAAGGAGCTTTAATAAAAAGAAACCTCAAAAAAAGGATTTGAATCGGCCTTTCATCACCCAATTGAGATTGCGTGATGAGACTCTTTTTACGAAGCCTTATTGATGGATTAATCGATTAATCTTGGAAGAGAACCCTCAGTCTGTACATAATAGTTATTATTCCGAGTTACAAAATATTCCTCGATTGTGAGAGATATGTCGGAAGTGGAGGCATCCCATTGTCGTATGAGATGACAGATTAGGTGTAGTCTGTGATGATCGAAATATACGATCGAGTCACACATCGCAATACACTGGGCTTTCTGATTCCTTGAGAGGCTTAGCAAGTAGATTTGCTATGTAACTGGGGACTCGCTTTAGGAACCATACATGAGTTACCGGGCATGCTAATTGGATATATCCCATTCGATATCTTCGAACCCGAGAGTCAGTGAATTCAACCTCGCAATGTTTACAAAAATTGGAAGACTCCTCCTCATTATCAACAGATCGATAGTTTCCGCAGGCACAAACTCCACTTTTTATTGGCCCAAATATCCTTTCACAGAATAAACCATCTCGCTCTGGCTTATGAGTCTTATGATGCAACGTATAAGGTTAATCAACTTGGCCAACGGTGTCTCCGTTAGGTAACCTTCTTTCGGCCCAACTACGAATCTGTTCGGGGGAAGCCAGCCCAATACGAAGTTGTTGATAATTAGTTCGATGAATCGTAAGATAAAAAGTTTCAATTGGTTTTTTTTTTTCTAAAAATCTATGGAGTATCAAATATCTTCACTCCCCCTCCCCGAATCTTCTTCAAATACAAACTCGTGTTCCAAATTCAGACCCATGCATCGTAATTCCCGGACTAGCAATCGGAAAGATTCTGGAACAGTATTTGGTTTATGAACTGGCTTTCCAGTCACGATGGCACTAGGTACCTTATAACGAGCCTGAATATGATCCGATTTGATCGTAAGCATTTCTTGTGACGTGTAAGATACACCGAAACCCTCCAAAGCCCGAACTTCCATTTCTCCAACTCGTTGTCCCCCCCGCCTAGATCTCCCCTTGAGGGGCTGTTGCGTGACAAGCGCGTAAGGTCCACTTGATCGTGCATGAATTTTATCATCAACCTGATGGATCAATTTCATTATATAAGCTTTTCCAATTGTAACTGGTTGCTGGAAAGGATCGCCCGTTCGTCCATCAAACAATCGACTCTTTCCGGGATGTTCAGGCTCAAACAACCAAGGATTATGTGTCTCTGTACTCGCCCCGCAAAGCTCCGAAAATACCGATTTTCTAGAAGCCTCCCGCTCGTACCTCTCATCAAAAGGCACTATCCGATAATGAGTTTTTAGGAACTCTCCGGCTAGCCCAAGCAAACACTCAAAAATTTATCCTACATTCATTCATGAAGGTACTCCTAAGGGACTTAAGATCATGTCGACTGGTGTACCATCCTGCAAATGAGGCATATCCTGTCTCGGTAAGGTCTTTGACACAATCCCTTTGTTTCCGTGCCTACCGGCTATCTTGTCACCTACTTGTATCTTACGTTTTTATATTATATATATATGAATAACCTCTGAATCGTTTGTAGCATCATCTTCGGGATAGACCCATCTAACGTCAATAACTCGACCTCTTCCACCAATAGGAACTTTCAAGCGATTTTCTCTTGCGTTAACCGGTTGGATACCAGAAATGGCTTGTAATAACCTTCCTTCTGGAGCGCGAGGCGAATCTGCTCCCCCCTGGGGTGTCAATTTACCTACCAAAACATCTCCCGCCTCTACCCAGGATCCCAAAATTACAACCCCATTATTATCTAGATGTCGAAGTGTATAACTATCCAACTGAGGTATCTCCTTAGTAACCCTTTCAGGACCTTGGTTTGTCGCACGAACCTCAATTTCGTGTCTCTCGATGTGAAAGGATGTAGAAATATCTTCGTATATTGAACGTTCGCTGATCAATACTGCATCCTCAAAATTATACCCCTCCCACGGCATGTAAGCTACCAAGATGTTTCTACCCAAAGCTAACTCTCCTCCGGCGGTTGCGGCTCCATCCGCTAAAAGTTCTCCACTCTTTAAGAGTTCTCCCGGTATAACCGTGGATTTTTGGTTTATACAGGTATTGTTATTAGAACGTTCATATGTTCTCAATCTTGTATCTGTGGTGTTCGGAACTTCTCTATTGTCATTTCCAATGATTGGAGATAATGTGATTCTATTACCATCGATGTATTGAACGCATCCTTCTCGTTCAGATACAGCTACACTTCCTGAGTCTAGAGCTACTTAACCTTCTAACCCAGTCCCTACAATGCATCTTTCAGGTTTAAAGAGTGGAACCGCTTGACGTTGCATGGTAGAACCCATCAAAGCACGATTTGCGTCGTTATGTTCAATGAATGGAATCAGAGAAGCTCCGATAGAGAAATGCTGTAGGGGATGAATGCTTCGTAAATTTACTTGTTCCCATAGAACACTTAAAGATTCTTGGCGATAGCGAACTGGTATAACTTCTCTTTCTTTAGTCCTCCACTCTGATACTAATAGGTTTCCGGTGGCTACTCGGTAAAAATCATCTTCGACGGGGGATAATTCCACAGGTTGTTCTTCCACAGATGATTCAGACATTTTCAGATAAGGACTCTGTAAGGATCCAGAATTGCTAACCTTTGCGCGGATCGCTAATGACGAAATGAGCCCAGCGTTCATACCTTCGGATGTCTCGATAGGGCATATACGTCCGTAATGACTGAAATGAATGTCTCGAGCTTGAAAACTGGCAGTTCGCCTCGTCAACCCTCCGGGTCCTAGAGAACTTAATCTTCTTCTATGAACTAGTTCTGATAGTGGATTGGTTTGGTCTAAAAATTGCGATAAGGGATGTGAACCAAAAAACTCCTTAAAAGTGGCTATTACAGGGACGGACGTTACTAAACCTCCAGGGGTTAATTTACGTTTACGCCTGACGGATCTACGAAGATTTTGTCGAATCGAATTCTCCAAGCGGTTTAGGGCCAGTCTTAATCGTTCTTGCAGCAGGTCCGCTACAGATCGAACACGTCGATTCTTCAAATGATCTATGTCATCGAGACTACCTATTCCATAGCTTATCTCTATTAGATGATCCGTGGCTGCCAATACGTCTTGTGGTAATAAAAATTGTTCTGCTTCGGGTACATCAAGAGCTAATTTAACGTTCAATTTTCGTCGACCAATCCGTCCTAATTCACATACATGCTGAAAAAATCTCTTCTACAATTCCTTAAATATAGATTCTGAAAATACTATATCTAAATCTGTGGCGGAATATAGGCGTTTGTAGAGCTCCACTGTAGCATCCTCTGACGATTCAATAGCACCCTTTTGTTTTTTGAACATGTTCGAGAATATTTTTGGGTAACGAACATTTTCTAAAATGTCTTTTTTGCTTAATCCCATCGCTATTAATAAGATAATAACAGATATCTTGCGTTTCTTACTGATACGAACCCAGATTCTGTCTCTCTTATCCATCTCTGATTTAAATCTTCCTCCCCAGTCCGAAATTACAGTGCTAGTACATGCCGAAACTCCCCTCTGATCCAACTCACGATTATGGTAGATACCAGGACTCCTCAATATTTGATTGACTAGAACTCTAGCTATTCCATTAATAATGAATGTTCCCTGTGAATCCATCCAGGGGATAGATCCAAGACGTACAGCCTCCTTTTGCACTAATCCATCTCTGTTTCGAGTTGATTAAGCTGGTACGTACAAGTCAGATGAATATGTGGCACATTGATACGCAGCATCCCTCTCTTCTGTCGAAGGTTCCGCCAATTGGTACTGTTCACCAACAGATCAAGATTCAACTTCCTTATCTGTATCTTCAATCTTTGGAAAACCCTTAAGCTCTTCAAATGATTTTTCGTGAACAAAACGGTTAAATCCTTCAATTTGAATTTGTGCAAGTTCTGGTAGTACAGGCGTATCTCTATCTCCTCCTAATACTTGTTACGTCGAGACTAATTCTCGGACAAAACTCCACCATTTCCATATATCTTTTTTTATTTTTATTTAATTTGCTGGTATTCTTTTCTCACCCAGGATACCTTTTTGTGTGTTTTAAAATAAGGAAAAAGAATTGTTTTTCTAAAAAAAAAAATATATATATAAGGGAAGGATAAAAAATATTGGGGGATAGTATAGAAGATAGGAGGGAAACAAAACCCACCAAACCAACAGGTTTTTGTTGGATCGTAGAAACTCTTCTTCTCCCAAGTCCTAAACCTCCCCCCGGGAGGGTGCGAGTTTGTTTTGTATAACTCGAATTCTACGAAACCGTGTCTTCAGAAAGAGAATTTTCTATAAATTAGAAATATATTTTTTTTTTAATTTATTTTTGTGATAATTAATAAGTAAGAATGCAACGACTCGTGGCGAACAGCAAAAAAAATATATATATATATACAAGTTTATTATATCAATAGATTCAATTGCTAGGGAAGCATAATTTTATAAAAAAAAAATGATTATTATAATAGTTACTTATACTAGATGAGGAACTTTACATGTAGTGACTGTCAAAACGACTTCATTGTGATGGAATAGGTTATTAAATAAATAAGAAGATTGTTATGCAATAGGTTATAAAATAAATAAGAAGTCACCAACCGACAGAGATATTCTGTTGATAATAATAGAACTACGCAGTAGTTATCTTTACAAAAAAGAAGAACATAACCAGTGGGAATAAAAAGAAAAGAAACCTCTCTTTAAAGGTTTAAAGCTGAGCAGGTTTTTTAATGAACTAAAGGAAATCATTTTAAAATTATCCTTTTTTACTTCCTTGGTATGATTTGAAATAACTACCTAAGATTGTAGTTTTCCAATATGTTCGGTTTGATCCTCCTTTTACTTTGAAATCAAATTATCTATAGAGATCTACTCTAGTATTTTAACATACTTTTGTCGAGTGATAATTCAACAAGGTCGTTGACTTTGAACTATCTACTATATAAACTCTAAATACTTCCTGGGATTGTAGTTCAATTGGTTAGAGCACCGCCCTGTCAAGGCGGAAGTTGCGGGTTCGAGACCCGTCAATCCCGAAGGTTTTACTGAAATGAACTGATTCCACCAGAATTCCGTCATGACAACAGTAAAAAAGATCAACTAAGATACGTAAGAGTGTATCCATCTCCTCTTTGGGTCGAGCTGGATTCGAACCAGCGTAGGCGTCGCCAGCGGATTTACAGTCCGTCCCCATTAACCACTCGAGCATCGACCCGCGCTAAAAAAAAAAGAAAAACGTTTAAGTTTAGTTTCAATATTAGAGTTCTATGGTAATAATAACGTCTTGACAAGTTAAATCTAATAACTCATACCTTTTAGGTACGCAAGAGCCAAAGCTATGGAGTTATTCTATAGAAATCTCTCCAATAATATTTGTCAGGTTCTTACCGAATGAGTGCTACCCCCAGGGGAATTCGAATCCCCGCCGCCTCCGTGAAAGAGAGTTGTCCTAGGCCTCTAGACGATGGGGGCCAGATTACCTTCTAGAATTATAGGGTGTTCCCCACCAAAAGTCAATCCATATCAGCTATTTTCATAAAAAGTAACTCTTAAAAAAAACCTAAAAAAAGATATATATATATCTTTTTTTTTTCTATAGTTCATAAAATGGCTTTACTTTTTGAAAAATCCCCCACCAAATTACAATCCCTCATTGGTTGATTACTACTGATGAAAAGTTAGTTACCGCTGTACGGAAGATAGGAGAAGTGGGTATTCTCAAAAAATCATTTCGTGATATACTATATAATCAATATTGGGTTCCACCAAAACTGTTTATCGCCCCCGAATTATCGCCCCCGAATGATTGGAGACACTTGATTCGGTCGACCCGACTAAATCAGCAACGAAACAGATAGATGGTTCATAACAGAGTCCAAGAGTTTTTTCCCGACGGGACAACTCATATTACTCTTCAATCGATTTGAACTATTAATACGGAAGTTAACATTCTTGCGTTCGTAGCTACCGCACTTTTCATCCTAATTCCAACAGCTTTTCTACTGATTCTCTATATTCAAACGGCCGCTCAAAACAACTGATGTTGGTTGCCATAACGTGGCCTATGTCAATGGACAAAGAAAAGGAGAGTAAATCATGTCCATTGCAGGATAGGGAAGAACAGACCAGTATTCAGTCAGGCTATCGCGATAATAAACAGCACAGCTCCGGTAGCAAAAAATCGGTTTGTACTTTTGTCCCTTTCGAGTCGAGATCTGTCCCCCCCCCGCACCGCAGGGGAGGGGGTTTGCTTGTATTGTACCTCCGCAACCAACGATGCCTATTAATCAGATCGATTTACAAGAGAAAGAGTTCACTATATATATATATATATCTTTTTTTTTACAATCCGCTTCTTCCCCAAACTACAAGTGATAAAGAGAACGTAGAAGTCGCCGTCGAAGCAGCCCAAGCTATACTAATTGAATCCGTGATTGTGATTCCTATCTTTCCGACTATCCAAAAATTGACTATTTAGTATCTACGAGTCTACGCATGGATATCTAGATTTGACATATGCAACGCGTGAGGATTTTATTCCTACTTACTAGGATATCCCAATAGCGAAGGATAGTGACAACATATAGACCTTTTTTTTTTTTTAATGTGACCAAACTTTTTTTGATATTTTTGCTGAATTAAACAATTTATCCAACAATTAATGATATACTGATATTGGGATTGCTTACGCGTGACACACCCAGATACATTCAAAGTGATAGGCTATGATAGACCGTAGAGCATCTCGGTTTGTATCTTGTTTCGGCGCGGCAAACAATCCCTGATAATAGGAAAAGATATAGATTAAAAGATTAATATATCTATCTTTTTTGCTCTTCTTTTTCCTTATTTTTATATCCGTTTATCTACTCCCTTCTTAAAAAAAAAAAAATATATATATACATAACCAAAACAACTTACATTTTTCTTAGGCGACACCCAGACTCGAACTGGGGAATCAAGGATTTGCAATCCTCTGTCTTACCACTTGACTATATCGCCTCTATCGAACAAGCTATAGTGGATCTTGATCTGATCAAAGGCTAAGCTTCTCTCCATCCATACGGAAGACCTTATAGTTCGTAGTTTACTAACTGATAAGTATACTACTCAGGGAGAGCTTTAGCAAGTGGCTCATTTTTGTACTTTTCTGAGTGACCGATCAAAAATAAATGACTGGATGGTTCTTTTTTTTTTTTTGCTCACTTAATCAAACAAAAAAGAATTAATCACACAAACACAAGCACAAGGAATCGGGTTATCAAAAGAACTAAGTAAGTGATTCTTGCGATTCAACATTTTAGGCATTATTTCCTCCACGTATGAAAGAGGCTCCTCTCCTCAGTGACTTTATTGGCGGATAGCGGGAATCGAACCCGCGTCATCTCCTTGGCAAGGAGATATTTTACCATTCAACTATATCCGCAAATTCTGCTACCACTTGTATTGTACACAGCATCACAGGCTTAGTGTGTAGTAACCTCATATTGTAAGTAATTCGGTTTCTTCATCAGCCCCTTCACTCGGTCGGGTTGCGGGCGAGGGGACCCACCCGCCCTCTCCCCCCGAGACAGATTCAGGTGAAGTAGATATTCCGTAGCTCCTTTTTTAAGATAGATTATATCTTCACTTTATTTATGTATTTCTTAAGTCTCTATCTATACCCGCGACAGTAAGTTCCGGAGTACTAAAATTCTGAATCATTGGGAAATAAAGGAATTGGGTATACCTACTAAGAAAACTAATCCGATCCATAACGAAGCCCCCGAAAATACAAAATTTTTATTGCTGGACCAACCGTCAGGGGACGCGAGCGCAACAGGTACACTAACAATTAGTAGGAATGATATGGTGATTAGTGCAAATAATGCCAATTGAAAAACTATAGTCGTAATTCTAATTCCCTGGGTATAAAAAATGAGTTGTTTGTACCATCCAATCATCCTCATTGGATAATATTCTGATTGTACCAGCATGATCAAGCGGGGGGGATAATTAAAAACCTTCTGGTACTCTATATTTTGACATAACTCAATCTATCGATGACTCCTCAAATGACGGTGTAAAATTTAGCCAATCAATTAGGAACAATCATCCACAAAACTCTACAACTAATCTTACAAAAAAATCCATCTCATATCTTCCATACTATAGGTGATTTTCGATACAATACTTATGTATTGACGTTAAGAGATTATATCTACCTTCTTGGTAGGTTATGGATACTTCTGATTGTTAGAGGAGAAATCTATGTATCTAGGAGAGATGGTCGAGTGGTTTATGGCTCCAGTCTTGAAAACTGGCATGGTGCCGAAACACCATCGAGGGTTCGAATCCCTCTCTCTCCTACAGTTCGATATCGAACATTAAGCTATAATAAGAGTGAGAGACGTCAGTATCATAAGGTATGTGAATGATGTCTAACAAACGGATTTTAGAAAAAAAGAAGTCGAAGATATCTGATGCTTTAGTCAGTGAAGAAAGATGCCGATTTTGCACCAGTACCCTGAAGAAGGATTCTTTGCCTATGACCTATGATATTATAGGTCGAAACACCAATTCAAGTACGATTAATTTGGGTTAATGCTAATTCTATCCACCGCTTCACCAGAACATTTGATTTCGAGTTATAGAGTTATAGCAACCGACCGCCCCCACTTTGACAGTTTACCTAAAAAGAAAAGTAGCTCCTAAGAAAAAACCGTCCTTTTTTTTTTACAGATAGACATCGATTACAGCACAAAAACCTACTCTAGTTTACTCTTTTTGGGTTACCCGTACCGTTAAGCCAGCTAGCCTGTTTATTGATTGGTGTCTACCCATCCCAATAGATGGATAGACAATAGAAATCTACTTGGATTTAATGAGCCGCAGATGTGCCGACGAGAATGTACATTAATCAAGTCCATATCAACTTACTACCAGTAGAGGAAGAATATTTTCCTTCTTGTCATAGTTTTAACTATTTTCTTTTACCGCATTTGAATATTTAATTAAGGGGAGTCATTGAAAGGACGGGTTCGGTATCACGATCAATTCCTTTTTCAAACCCGGCTGCAGCTGCACGAGCCCTTCCCGCGTGCCATAGATGACCCACGAAAAAGAAAAATCCTAGAACGAAGTGAGATGTTGCCAACCAACTTCGGGGAGATACGTAATTGACAGCGTTGATCTCAGTAGCTACCCCACCCACGGAATTTAAAGAGCCCAAAGGTGCATGAGTCATATACTCCGCAGATCGCCGTTCTTGCCAAGGTTGTATATCTTTCTTTAACTTACTAAGATCCAAACCGTTAGGCCCTCTTAGAGGTTCTAGCCAGGGAGCCCGAAGGTCCCAGAAACGCATAGTTTCTCCCCCAAAAATAATTTCTCCTGTTGGAGAACGCATTAGGTATTTACCCAAACCGGTAGGTCCCTGAGCCGAACCTATGTTGGCACCGAGACGTTGGTCCCTGACAAGAAAGGTAAAAGCTTGAGCCTGAGAGGCTTCTGGTCCAGTGGGACCATAAAATTCGCTAGGATATGCTGTGTTGTTGAACCAGACAAAGCAGCAAGCGGTGAAACCAAAAATAGCAAGGGCTGCTAAACTATAGGATAAGTAAGCTTCTCCTGACCAAACAAAAGCACGACGAGCCCAAGCAAAAGGTTTTGTTAGTATGTGCCAAATTCCCCCGAAAATACAGATAGATCCCAACCAGACATGTCCCCCAATAATATCTTCAAGGTTATCTACGCTGACAATCCAGCCTTCCCCACCAAAAGGAGATTTTAGTAGATAACCAAAGATGACACTTGGACTTAGGGTAGGGTTGGTAATCTTTCTCACGTCCCCGCCCCCGGGTGCCCATGTATCATACAAACCTCCGAAATACAGTGCCTTGAACACTAATAAGAAGGCACCGACACCCAGTAGTATTAGATGGATACCTAGAATCGTGGTCATCTTGTTTTTGTCTTTCCAAACGTAGCCAAAGAATGGAAAGGATTCTTCTAGAGTTTCAGGCCCGATTAGGGCGTGGTAGATACCCCCAAAACCTAAAACAGCGGAAGAAATCAAATGAAGTACTCCGGAAACAAAGTATGGGAATGTGTCTATGACTTCTCCACCGGGACCTATCCCCCAGCCGAGGCTGGCTAGATGAGGAAGTAAAATTAAGCCCTGTTCATACATAGGCTTTTCTGAAACAAAGTGAGCCACTTCAAATAGATTCATGGCTCCGGCCCAAAATACGATCAATCCGGCGTGAGCCACGTGAGCACCAAGTAATTTACCAGACAAATTGATAAGTCGAGCGTTGCCGGCCCACCAAGCAAAACCAGTGGTCCCTTGATCACGACCACCCAAAGAGAGGGTTCCATTATAGAGCGTTTCCACGGGGTAAGACCTCCTCGGGGAATACAAGGTTTTCGTGGGGCTGATCTTGAGCCGCCATCCAAGCACGAATACCTTCGTTCAATAGGATGTTTTTTGTGTAAAAAGTCTCAAACTCGGGATCTTCTGCTGCACGAATTTCTTGGGATACAAAATCGTACGCACGTAAATTCAAAGCGAGACCGACTACTCCGATAGCACTCATCCATAGACCAGTCACTGGCACGAATAACATGAAAAAATGTAACCAACGTTTGTTGGAAAAAGCGACACCAAAAATCTGGGACCAGAAACGATTAGCAGTTACCATTGAATAAGTCTCTTCAGACTGAGTTGGGTTAAATGCGCGGAATGTGTTCGCACCATCGCCATCCTCAAATAGAGTGTTCTCCACGGTAGCGCCATGGATTGCACATAGGAGGGCAGCGCCTAGAACTCCTGCAACTCCCATCATATGAAACGGGTTTAATGTCCAGTTGTGAAAACCTTGAAAGAAGAGAATAAATCGAAAAATAGCGGCTACGCCGAAGCTGGGTGCGAAAAACCAACCAGATTGTCCTAGGGGGTAAATCAAAAATACAGATACAAAAACGGCGATAGGGCCAGAGAATGCTATTGCATTGTAAGGTCGTAATTGTACAGACCTGGCAAGTTCGAATTGGCGTAGCATGAAACCTATCAAAGCAAATGAACCGTGAAGAGCAATGAAGGTCCACAAACCTCCCAATTGGCACCAACGAGTGAAATCGCCCTGCGCTTCGGGGCCCCACAATAGAAGCAGGGAGTGAGCCAAACTATTAGCTGGAGTAGAAACGGCTGCTGTCAGGAAATTGCAGCCTTCAAGATAAGAACTAGCTAATCCGTGAGTATACCATGAGGTGACAAAGGTTGTACCAGTAAACCAACCACCCAAAGAGAAATATGCGGTGGGAAAAAGTAAAAGGCCAGACCAACCTACAAAAACAAACCGATCTCTTCTTAGCCAATCATCCATACTATCAAATAAATCTTTCGGTTCCTTGGAAGATTTTCCAATGGCGATAGTCATGATTATTCTCCCACTCAACTTTTCGAATAACTTCTGGGTTCCCTTTTTTAATAACACAGTTATAGTCACACCGCCTTGCGGAAGATCGAACTGTAGCGTCGTCATCCCTTCTAAAAAAAATCGTTTAACAAAACAGTCTATTTGCATGTAGCGGCTAGCGCGAGAGTGATACCAACGCAACGGATGTCACTGGAAGTCTATTCCCTCTTTACTTTCTCCTCTCTAATTACTCCCATTCCCGTAATTATTGATTTTATATCTCTCTAAAATATCTTCCTTTTTTCTATATTTCCTTACTTCTTTGCTCATTGCTACACTTCTTTTTTTGCTACAGTCTTGTGTTTCGACATATCAATATCGATCGACAAGATAAGACAGACAGTCTGTTACCCGATCGTTCAGAAAGTGGGTAAACCTCTCTCTTCTTTCAGAATTTTGTCACCTTTCTTTGTGTCGCATCAATGGACCCTGAGGATTTTCTTAAAAAGAAAGTTCTATTTTATTTCTTTTTTCCGTCGTCAAACACAAATTCGGTGTCTACTGAATATTCTCCCGCATAATATCTTTCAACAACTATTCTAGAGATAGCTTTTTTTTTTATCTCTGTCGATGAAAAAAAGTAAGAATATGGTATTGGATGCAAGCGAGAATATAAAGAAAAAGTTTGTTTTTCGAGGGATTGGGAAATACGCATGTTAATGGATCCGCCCAATCTCTTTACGACACTAAACCATAATCTATGAATACCCCAATGCTTATTTTACCAATCTCTGATAAAAATTGAAAGCTTTCTGATTTTGAATTATCTGGTAGTAACATAAAATCGACCCAGATTTCATCAGTTAAAAGCATGAAAATCTCGCGATTGAATGATAAGGTCTATGTCATTGCTTCCAGCAAGTTCGAGTATTTTCAATATGAATAGAAGAACCTTTTTTGTTTGTGAGGAATGTCAAAAACAGGGATTTTTCTTCCTAATCAAGGAGGTCGAATAACTACGCAGTAACTCAACAACTAAGAGTTACTGGGACAAGGAAATAGAAAATATAGATATATAGATATCTATTTAGAATCAATAGAAATATACTTATATTAATAGTTCGTATCAAATCCCCAGACTAGATATAACTTGAAAGTTTACGATATTAGAAATTAAATCCATCTGATTCTTAGGTATTACTGATAACTAGAAACTTCGGATTTTCGATCAGAAAAAAAAAGTGAGAAAAAAAGTCAAATCAAAGAAGAAAGAACCAGTTTCGTAGTTAGCGTGACTTATGATTAGTAAAAAAAAAAAACACAAAAGTTGTACTGGCTAGCTGAGTCAGCCGTATTCCCACCTATCTATCAACGAAATTTTTCTCGATTTTCTTATTTCGTTTGGTGGAGTCATAAGTGAACAGAAAATTCTTTGTTGAAAGAATCTGGTAGTTTTAATAAGTAAGATTTTCTTATATATCGCGGAAGAACCCTCTTTTGTGCCAAAATCTTCAAGATTTCTCGTAAGCATACTTTTTATATATCCATCACAAATGAATGATAAAAGCTAGCTTATCGACTTCCCTCAAAACGATAGAAATTTTTGTATTCAATCAGCCCCTTATCGGATTTGAACCGATGACTTACGCCTTACCATGGCGGTACTCTACCACTGAGTTAAAGGGGCTTAGCTAAAATTATATATATGTATATCTATACATATATATATATATAGGCATATATAGATATAGATAGATATAGATAGATAGATATCTTTTTTTTGTCTATGGGTGGAGACATACGTAACGTATCGTATGTAAGACGAGTAGGAATAAACTAAAAATAAGTTCTGTCCTTTGTTTCTTTTATCGGAACCAAGCAAAAAAGCAAAAAAAAATAGCTCTTTTGGGACTGAGTAACGAAATTTTTTTTTAGTATCTTCTATTCTATTGTCATTCGAGTTTAGACCTTGTGCGTCTACATCCGCGCCCAATATTGTCAATAGAGGGACACTCTAATTGATTGAATTACTATTTCCTTTTTTGCGTGAAACAAAGTAGCTATAGCTTGAGAAATTATGTAAATAGTTCTATCTATCTTTCTATATATAGATAGATATATCTATCTATAGAACTATATATAGAACTTTTTTTTTTCTAGGTCTCTATGAGACTTGGAGATTAGCAAAACTTTTAGCATAAGCTCGGGGGGCGTCACCTATTGCATCAACAGCAGAGAAAGAATCGGTGATTTCCTTTGCGGAGACAGGATTTGAACCTGTGACCTCAAGGTTATGAGCCTTGCGAGCTACCAAGCTGCTCTACCCCGCGTAACCGATACCTTCGATGTAATTATTATACATTCTTTAATAATTACATTGAATATGAAAAAAGAAAGAACTATGTAAGCTAGATGAATCGTACTTTTTTTACTTTATAAATAGAGTCCCTCTTCATTTACCAACTTGATTTTTTTACCCCAGGCAACAAACAGGTATGTGCCATTTCGCGAGATACATGTCTGGATAAACCAAAGTCTCTATAATTAGATCTAGGTCGTCCGGTTAAGGAACATCGGTTACGGAGACGAGTAGGCGCACTATTACGCGGCAAAGATTGGAGCTCCTTAAAAAATTCTATCTTTTCCTGGATTGATGAACTCATCCTGATCTGTCGTTTCAAAGATTGACGAATAGGATCATATTCTTTTACTAATTTCTTTTTGTTTTTCTCCTTCTCAATAAGACTCTTTCTTGCCATAATTCAAAAGTCAATTGAATGGGATTGTGATACTATTCTAAAGATAAAAGAAAACGGATCAGATCTGTTATGGAAATATTTACTTGCCCTCGACGTGTGGGTAGAGAAAAGGAAAAAACCTATATACATATATATATATATAGGTTTTTTCCTTTTCTCTTTTCATGAGTCAACTTGTAATCCGACTGATCTTGCGATTAGCCCGAGCGAGATAATAGTAGCACGGGTAAGCTCAAAGCAGAAAAACTCTGTTTGTTGATTAGAAAGAAGGTAGATTGAAAAGTTCATCGATTATCCGAACTTACCCGAGGTAGATGCTATCAGGAAAGCTGCATAAGTAAATATGTAACCTACTGAGAAATGGGCTAGTCCTACTAACCTTGCTTGAACAATGGAAAGAGCAACTGGTTTATCCTTCCAGCGTATCACGTTTGCCAAAGGCGTACGTTCGTGAGCCCAAGCCAGGGTTTCTATAAGTTCTTGCCAATATCCACGCCACGAAATCAAGAACATAAATCCAGTAGCCCAAACGAGATGTCCAAATAGAAACATCCATGCCCAGACGGATAAACTGTTCATACCAAACGGGTTGTAGCCATTAATTAGTTGCGAGGAGTTCAGCCATAGATAATCCCTTAACCAACCCATCAAATATGTGGAAGATTCATTAAATTGAGCAACATTACCCTGCCACAAGGTGATGTGTTTCCAGTGCCAATAGAATGTCACCCATCCAATTGTGTTCAGCATCCAGAAAACGGCTAAGTAAAAAGCGTCCCAAGCCGAAATATCACAAGTGCCGCCCCTGCCTGGACCATCACAAGGAAAACTGTAACCAAACTCTTTTTTATCTGGCATCAGCTTAGAACCACGTGCATCCAACGCACCCTTTACTAGAATCAATGTAGTTGTGTGCAAACCCAAAGCAATAGCATGGTGAACCAAAAAATCTCCAGGTCCAATTGCTAGGAATAATGAATTACTATTGTTATTGATAGCGTCCAACCAGCCGGGTAACCATAAACTCCGACCAGCATTGATTGCTGGACTATCCGCTGAAGATAGGAGTACATCAAACCCATATGAAGCTTTACCGTGAGCAGCTTGGATCCATTGAGCAAATACGGGTTCAATAAGAATCTGCTTTTCCGGAGTTCCGAAAGCTAACATTACATCGTTATGGACATAAAGACCTAGGGTGTGGAATCCGAGGAATAAACTAGCCCAACTCAGATGGGCTATTATTGCTTCCTTATGTTCCAACATTCTTGCTAAGACGTTACTCTTGTTCTGTTCCGGATCATAATCCCGGATGAAGAATATAGCACCATGCGCAAAAGCTCCTGTCATAATAAACCCAGCAATATATTGATGATGAGTATATAATGCGGCTTGAGTCGTATAATCTTGTGCTATAAATGCATAAGCTGGTAAGGAATACATGTGTTGTGCAACTAAGGAAGTGACCACTCCTAGTGCTGCTAAGGCTAGTCCTAATTGGAAATGGAGAGAATTATTTACTGTATCGTAAAGTCCCTTATGTCCACGACCCAACCTGCCTCCTGGAGGAGTATGAGCTTCCAAAATTTCTTTCATGCTATGTCCAATACCAAAGTTAGTTCTGTACATATGACCAGCAATTATAAATACAACTGCGATTGCCAGATGGTGATGAGCCATATCAGTCAACCACAAACTTTGGGTTTGTGGGTGAAATCCCCCCAGGAAAGTTGAGATAGCCGTTCCTGCTCCTTGGGCACTATCGAACAAATGATTACTGGAATCAGGATCCTGTGCATAGACACTCCACTGTCCTGAGAAGAACGGACCCAAGCCTTGAGGATGCGGACTCGTAGTCAAGAAATTGTTCCACCTAACATGTCCACCCCTAGATTCTGGAATAGCTACATGGATCAAATGACCCGCCCAAGCTAGGGAACTCACTCCGAAAAGTCCTGAAAGGTGGTGGTTGAGGCGGGATTCCGCATTTTTAAACCAAGAAATACCCGGTTTCCTTTTTGGTTGCAGATGGAGCCAACCGGCCAGTAAGAACGCTGCAGAAATAGCTAGCAGGAAAATAGCTCCGCTATAAAGATCTTGGTTATTGCGTAAACCGATCGTGTACCACCACTGATATACACCAGAATAAGCAATATTTACTGGACCCGGAGCCCCTCCCCGGGTGTAAGCCTCGACGGCTGGCTGACCAAAGTGAGGATCCCAAATGGCATGAGCGATTGGTCTCACGTGTAGCGGGTCCCGTACCCATGCCTCGAAGTTACCCTGCCAAGCTACATGAAATAGATTACCGGAGGTCCATAAAAAAATAATAGCTAGTTGGCCGAAATGGGAAGCAAAAACTTTTTGATAGAGGCGTTCCTCGGTAATATCGTCGTGACTCTCGAAGTCATGGGCAGTAGCTATACCGAACCAAATACGACGGGTAGTCGGGTCTTGGGACAGACCCTGGCTGAATTTTGGAAATCTCGATGCCGTAGTGTTTCTCGAATCCTCCTAGCCATTATCCCACTGCAATGATTCTCGCTAGGAAGAATGCCCATGTTGTGGCGATTCCACCCAGAAGGTAATGAGCTACTCCCACGGCACGTCCCTGTATGATACTCAGAGCTCTGGGCTGAGTAACGGGAGCAACTTTCAATTTATTGTGAGCCCAAACAATAGATTCAATGAGTTCTTGCCAGTATCCACGACCGCTGAATAGGAACATTAAACTGAAAGCCCAAACGAAATGAGCTCCCAAGAATAAGAGACCGTATGCCGATAATGAGGAACCGTAAGATTGAATGACTTGGGAAGCTTGTGCCCATAAGAAGTCTCGCAGCCATCCATTGATGGTTGTTGAACTCTGCGCGAAATTTCCTCCCGTAATGTGGCTCACAGCTCCCTGCTCACTCACACTACCCCATACATCAGATTGCATCTTCCAACTAAAGTGAAATATAACTACTGATATAGAGTTGTACATCCAGAACAACCCTAAAAAGACGTGATCCCAAGCGGATACCTGGCAGGTACCCCCCCTACCGGGTCCATCACAAGGGAAACGGAAACCGAGATTTGCTTTATCGGGTATTAGACGGGAACTACGTGCAAATAGAACACCCTTTAGTAATATTAATACAGTAACATGAATGGTAAATGCATGAATGTGATGTACCAAGAAATCTGCAGTACCTAACGGGATTGGTGCTAAAGCAACTTTTCCAGCTACTGCTACTAGTTCACTGCCTCCCCAGGCTACGCTAGTGCTCGCCACTGAATTGGGCGCGGTTAAACCAGGAGCCGATGCATGAGTATTTTGTACCCATTGAGCAAATATAGGTTGTAGCTGAATAGCAGTATCTGAAAACATATCTTGGGGGCGTCCTAAAGCACTCATGGTATCATTATGAATATATAGGCCAAAACTGTGAAAACCCAAAAAGATGCAGACCCAGTTAAGGTGTGATATTATTGCATCACGATGTCGAATGACACGATCCAACAGATTATTGTATTGAGTAGTTGGATCATAATCCCTTACCATGAAGATAGCTGCGTGCGCGGCTGCACCAACCACTAAAAATCCTCCAATCCACATATGATGTGTAAACAAGGAAAGTTGTGTGGCATAATCGGTGGCTAAGTAAGGATAGGGGGGCATAGCATACATATGATGGGCTACTATAATAGTTAAAGAGCCTAGCAGGGCGAGGTTGATAGCTAATTGAGCGTGCCAGGATGTAGTTAGAATTTCGTAGAGACCTTTATGACCCTCGCCAGTGAAGGGGCCCTTATGAGCCTCCAAAATTTCTTTTATGTTATGTCCAATACCCCAATTGGTTCTATACATATGACCAGCTACAAGGAAAAGAACTGCGATGGCTAGATGATGATGCGCGGTATCAGTCAGCCACAATCCTCCCGTCACCGGATTTAAACCTCCACGGAAAGTTAAAAAATCTGAGTACTCCGACCAGTTGAGGGTAAAGAATGGTATTAATCCCTTCGCGAAGCTAGGAAAGGTTTGAGCTAAAAGATCGCGATTTAGAATAAGCTCATGAGGAAGGGGTATCTCTTTAGGGTCAACTCCTGCATCTAATAACTGGTTAATCGGTAGCGAAACATGGATTTGATGTCCCGCCCACGCGAGAGAACCTAAACCGAGAAGACCTGCCAGATGGTGATTCAACATGGATTCTACATTCTGGAACCAGGCTAACTTTGGAGCAGCTTTATGGTAATGGAACCAACCAGCAAAGAACATTAATCCTGCAAAGACTAACCCACCGATTGCCGTGCAGTAAAGTTGTAATTCACTAGTTATTCCGGAGGCTCGCCAAAGTTGGAAAAATCCAGAAGTTATCTGTATTCCCTGGAACCCTCCACCTACATCCCCATTGAGTATCTCTTGACCCACGATTGGCCAAACAACCTGAGCACTTGGCTTTACATGAGTGGGATCGTTCAGCCATGCCTCGTAATTGGAGAAGCGAGCTCCATGAAAATACATGCCGCTCAGCCAGATGAAAATAATACCTAGTTGACCGAAATGAGCACTAAATATTTTACGGGATATATCTTCTAAATCATTGGTGTGACTATCAAAATCGTGAGCATCAGCATGTAGATTCCAAATCCATGTGGTGGTATTGGGACCCTTAGCCAAAACCTTGGAGAAATGTCCGGGTTGAGCCCACTTCTCAAAAGAGGTTTTCACGGGATCTTTTTCCACCATAATCTTGACTTCTGGTTCTGGTGAACGAATAGTCATCGAGACTCTCCTCTCTTCGGACGAGGGATAACAACGACCTACCAACAGGGAGTATGTAATTTCTAATAACTTAGAGTATTACTGAATTAGCAACCGGCAAATTTTTCTCTTTATCTTTTAGTTTGGAACTGGAGCAACTGCAATCGAAAATTCATCCGGGGCAGGCATTTTATTCTATTATTACACAACCTATTAGCGCCTAGTGGACTTTACAAAAATTATCACTTTTTTAGTCCTGCGGGGGTTGGGTTACACACGCAACCGGATCGGTTCCGGTTACCTTTTTTTGCCATCCTATTTAGTATATCTCTTGAGTCATTGTCCTTCCCTCACTTACTGAATGGAGAAGAACGTCCAGTAATCTTCAACCGATTCTGTGCTTCAATGTAATTACCAGGGGAAAGTGCTACTGCTTGTCTCCGATAATCAGCGGCTTGATTGAACCAAGCTTCTGAATTTTCTGAGTCTCCCTCCTGAATGGCTTGTTCCCCTCGGTCAGGATGGATAGGTCTTTTTGCGACTTCCTCCCTCAGAACCGAACTTGAGAGTTTCCTACCTCATACGGCTCGAACAACTACCTTCTTACTAACAACTCCCATCGGGAAAATAGTAAACCTATTTCCAATTCGTCGAAGAGTCGGGAGTAGTCATCAATGGGGGTTTCCAACTCTACCTCTTTCCGGATATAGTATTTTCCATACTCCCAGTCAAGAAAGAAAAAAGCTTCTCTATTTATTTCTACAGCCCTCTTCTTCTAAAGCTAATTATCCTATCCCTTCTAAAAATGGATCCATTCAGATAGATTGGTCCTTTGGGATTTGATACTACACCGTGGTCCGTTACCCCTAAACCTCCAATCGACCCTGCTACAGAGACAGATTGTGTAACTTCTTGGTTAGACCAAACTCATTGTATCGACCCATATTTTCAATGATGAATCTTTACGGTGCTATATCCTTCGATTCAATCGATTACCCATGGGATCTTTAGGTTACACCGTTCTCTCAAACAAACTTGGGTTAATCTGGAGGGGGTAGAGCTTATTCCCACAGCTTGCAACAACTCTCGTTCAGATTGATCAGAAAGAAGTATACTTGTGGGATACCTTTTTCGTTGGTTGAATGGCTACGAGCCAAAAGATCCCAAGGTATAGATAATCGCACGTAGTGACAGATCACAGCCATGTTATTAAGAGCTTGTGGCAGAAACGAATTCCGCTCCAATGCTTGGAAGTAGTATTCCAATGCTTTTGCATGTTTACCGTTACTAGTATGAATAGGACCTATATTATGAGGTATGTAACTCCGATCGTAAGAATCAATCTCTAAACGCATAGCTTTGTAGTAGTTTTATGAAGCTTCTGCATATTCTCCTTCGGATTGCGCCGACATCCGTTACGGTTGCTAATACGAATAAGCCCCGTTCCAAAACCGTACGTGAGATTTCCATCTCGTACGGCTCCTCCCGCCCGATGCACTGGGGGTAGTAACGTTCGAAATAATTTATTATTATTCCTACCCCTAACCTGTAATTGAGCGGGGGTTAGTGTGTTGTAGAATTCGCACCTAACCATCCTTCTTGTAAAAAATTTCCAATTGAGGCAAGCAACTACAAAATTACAATATGTTACTTACGAAAACCCTTTACAATTTCTTCGTTCCCAACCCCTTTTTTTCATATTACGGGGATTATTCGCTTCGACAATCTCCGATGATTCTATGGGTATCCAAAACACAAACGGGATGGGTGTCTGTCATCCCAATCACAGTCGACCACGATTCTAGAGTTGTCAAAGAAGTTTAATACGTGGTGAAACCAAAACTAGATTAACGAAGTCTTTGTGATGTCAATTCCTACGCGTAGTGTCCTCCCCCCACGCCCACCTGCGAAATCATGCGTAGCATATCATTTCGTAGGCTCAGCCTTCCGCTTGTTACTAAGACCTATTAGTACGTATGGCTGTAGTTTTCGAGGCTGCGCAAATCGTGGATACACGACCGAAGGACTTATTCATGAATCGAAAAACACCTTCACAAAAGGTGGGTCTATTGGGATTACCGTCTACTAGATTAGAGCCGATTTACCCTATCGAATCGCACCATCCCTATGATATGTAGAAGCTTTCCTCTCTCTCTCAGTGGTCGGTAATAGTTGTAACAAAATATCTGCTATAATTGTGGAAGTCTTATCAATAGAATTGTCATTTCTCTGAGATCTGGGCATAATCAATTCCAATTTTTTGTTTTTCTCTGACACTCCACTTATTATTGTATTAATGGGGATTATTAATAAAACAATGCTGCTTTTGGCGTTTGGCGATACGGGAAACCAATGATGCGATTACGGGAAACCAATGATGCGATAAAGTACGCCGCACATCGTTTAGTTTATCGGCTTTAATTTTCAATCAAACATGAAAATGCAATGGAATAGGTTGATTCAAAGTCTCTTTAATTTTTTAATAGTGACCAAGAAAATTTTGAATAAGTCGAATATATATATATATATATATTTTTTTTTTTTGCCAATTTCAGATATCACCAATATCTCATTAATATTAAGTAGGTCAGTGCTAGATCTATGTGAAAAAAAAACACTACACTGATTGTTATGGACCATCAGCTTGCCACTTCGCTACCTAAATCTCTAGAATGCGTGAGAGTATCTGATAAATCAAACCTAAAGGAAGGGTGACCGAGGGGTTTAAGGTGTAGCACCGGAAATGCTAAGTAGACTGCCGTTTACCGAGGGTTCGAATCCCTCTCCTTCCTTTCTTTTGAAACCTTTCTTCTCTTTCCACGTCTTCTTCGTTGCGGTATTACACCTACAATCAACTTACTATTAACTGATAACTAAAGCCTTCCCAATCACCGGAACGGGAAGACTGATAGGTTGGAAATAGGAATGGTCCTTGATAGTAGAATTGCTCATTATTGGAAATCTTTAAGTTAAGTAGCCTAGTCCAGAATATTTAATGACATGTCGGTTCGATCTGTTGAAAAACTCAGCTGTTAAAGTACGAAGTACGAGATTTGAAACAGGTTTTTGTAACGAAAGATTAGTCTTTGTTGGTTTCTATCTCAAACAGATCGCTTGAGAATTATAAGGATTCTCAAACAATCTGATTTACTTAAAAAGTTATTTATTTAATAAGTATAAGGAACTCACTTAGGTTTAAGCTTTGCGAGAATAGTATTCGACAACTGACAATTCGTTTATATTCAAGTCGATAGATTCTCGAGTCGCGGTTTTATTAACCAACCCCTTCGGTCTGTTGTCCTCCGAGAGAGAAAAGGTTAGGTGATCTGGTATTTGGCTCCCTCGAGAAGACTCAATTATACCGGTTCTTTTTACCCCATTCAAAGAAGTTGGTCGATTCCGAACAGTAATTATATCTTTGGATTTGCAACGGTAACTAGGTACATCCACAATACGATCATTGACTAAGATGTGTCTGTGATTGACCGGTTGTCTAGCTGCAGGAATGGTCGGAGACATACCCAAGTGATAAATAATATTGTCTAAACGCATTTCGAGTAATTGCAATGGTACTTGCCCCGTGGAACCCTTAGTCTTCCTAGCTATACGAACATATCGGAGCAATTGACGTTCTGTCAATCCGTAGTTATAACGTAATTTTTGTTTAGCTTCCAACCGCACGCAAAACTGAGAAATCTTCTTTGGGGTGGATGTGGGATCAGGAGCAATCCGAGTTTCTCCCGGATTGGAAGCCTCGCCTGCAAGTCCTGGCAAACTCTTTAGACGGCGTATCACTTTAAAACGAGGTCCTCGGTAACGAGACGTAAAAACTCCTTTTCTGTGAACTTTTCATATTGAAAAAGAAAACCTCAGTCGGGATTTGGCATGCAACTCCCACACACAATTAATTCTGGAACAGTACCCATCCAATTTCATTAAGGATTCGTTTTTGTGACAACCATAACATATGAATGATGAGAGCCTTCACCCACAAAATGATAACAATTTTTGTGGATGGAAAAGAAGTAGAGTTCTGGAAGACAGGCGAAAGATCAATATCGGATCATTGGCTGAGTTTTCTATAGTATACTGTTCATATAAATTTTAACAAAAACCCAAAAAGGATGGATTGAAATATTATAGTATTGCCTAAATTGGTACATTGATGTATAATCATGATGTTAGGTGAGTCTATGCCAGGAAAATTCTATAAAAAAAAGAAACTGAAGGTTTAACTACTTAGATAAGAGATAACGAAGCATAATCAAATAAAACTTCCGTCTATTCTTCGCTTAGATCCTTCAGATACAAAGGATCTATGATCCGGATAGGGGGGAAAGAATTCGTCTATTTTTTTTTTTTCAGTCTATTGGGGCCCAAGGGTAGGGGATATGGCGGAATGGTAGACGCTACGGACTCAATCGGATCGAGCCTGGGTGTGGAAACGGACCGAGTGACAGCTCCCAGATTCAGGGGAACCCAGGATTCTTTCGCAGGTAATCCTGAGCCAAATCTAACTCCAGCTAAGTGACTTTTGGACGGCAAAGCAAGATAGGTACAGAGACTCGACGGGAGCTATTCAAACGAACACTCTTTCAATCTTTACAGTCGAAGTAACTGAAGACGAGTGTCCGGCTACTACGATCATCGATCGGATGAGATGAAGCAAAGGAACGAACGAGAGGACTAAATGGTTGGTTGGGTTAGATGAATATCGGGCGTGATCCTTGTTGTAATACATAGTCGCTGTCTAGAATTGCACCAATCTTCCTCCCAGAATTTCTGGAAGAAAAAAGACCTATTATTCTTCTTACTGCCGATCTTTTTTTGCTCGACTTGCTGTTGCATTCAACAAAAAAATTCGACAAACAAGTATTAGAATTGATAGATTTTTCGCGAATAAAGATAGAGTCCAATTCTGCACGTTCGGCAAACGTAACAATGCAAATCGTGGTAGAAAGAAAATCCGTTGGTTTTTAACCGTGAGGGTTCGAGCCCCTCTATCCCCAATGGGACAGTATAAACAAAAAACTAGATCTTCTATAGAGACTCATGTGATACACTCATAACTCGATTGATTACCGAAAATTCCGTACTTTCGGACTGAAAAAAAAAAAATTTCACTTTGTTTTTTAGGTAGAAATCTAAAATGAACCATTCAGCAAGCCTAAAAGACTGTCTGAATGGTTGATTTGAATGAAAACCATACGAAGTCTCGCACAAAGCAAATAGCTAATGCTACTAGTTCGACCGAGCAAGAAGAAATAAATGAATCAGAAAAAGATCTACATCTTTCTTCTGTTTTTTGAGCATTTTTTTTTCGGCCGGGATAGCTCAGTTGGTAGAGCAGAGGACTGAAAATCCTCGTGTCACCAGTTCAAGTCTGGTTCCTGGCATGTTATTAACAGAGAGAACAATTCGATGCGATAGCATCGAATGTATCTCTCCGATTAACATATGGCGATCGGTAAGATTAGTCGTACTAGAAACCATCTAGGCAGATAAGTATTTTTATTAATTGGCAAATTGTCGTGTCGGGACTTTTCCGTTCAAAAAAAAGCTGTAAAAAAAGTACGGGTATGATTCATGATTCATTAGGAGGAACTAGCTTTCTTCCCCCGTTAATATGTAAAGTAAACTAATATGCATCCTGCAACTCAAAAAAATTGGGTACAACGTAGTCTTTGCGCAAAGGCCAGCCGATCCAACTCTCAGGCATCAGTATACGCCTAAGACGTGGATGACCCTGATAGATTATTCCTAACATGTCATAAGATTCTCGTTCCTGAAAATCAGAACTTTTCCAAACCCAAAAAACCGAAGGAATTATAGGGTTTTCCCTTGGAACAAAGATTTTTATACAAACCTCCTCGGGTTGATCCGCCTCGTCTTGCATCTGCGTGAGGTGATACACGCTAACTAAGGGCCCCCCCGGTGTCGCATCATATGCACATTGGGAACGTAGATAGTTAAAACCAAAAATGTATGAAGCAACAGCTATTGACAGCCACTCTTCAGCTTTAACCTGCAAAGTTTCGACACCTCTGTAATCATAACCTAATGGTCTGTGAGCAAACCCGTTTTTAGTCAACCAAGCAGATAATCGACCCTGCGTCGTCTTGGTATCAAATTTGTTATTCTCAATTATATTCATATCGATTAAAACCTCTCTTCTGTTTCTGCACCCTGAAGATCTATCTAATCACCAGTTTCCGATATTGATTCTTCCAAAAGCTGACCCTTTAATTTTATTGAATCTACCGAGACCAAAAAAGCATCTAACGAGGACTCTTTACCCCGATCATCTATCCGTTGGTTGTACTCGCCAGTATGGATGCTGGGTACTAAATGTAGTTGATGATTCATACCAAAGTACTTTTTTCGGTTAGAAATAGATGTTCGATCTTTGTCTCTTCTATAGTTATGTTCTCGAGCCACTTTTTTCCGAAGTTTCGTCACAGCATCAATTATTGCTTCGGGTCTAGGTGGACAACCTGGCAAATAAATATCCACAGGAATTAATTTATCTACTCCGCGAACAGTGCTGTAGGAATCTGTACTAAACATACCTCCTGTGATTGTGCAAGCTCCCATAGCAATTACATATTTTGGTTCAGGCATCTGTTCATATAATCTGACCAGAGACGGAGCCATTTTCATAGTTACCGTACCGGCTGTTACGATGAGGTCAGCCTGTCTGGGGCTGGATCTAGGTACTAAGCCGTATCGGTCGAAGTCGAATCGCGAACCTATTAGTGAAGCAAACTCAATAAAACAGCAGCTAGTACCGTATAATAATGGCCACAAACTCGACAGTCTAGACCAATTTGAAAAATCATTAATACTAGCTAAAAAGATTGAGTTTGACGCGCCCTGATCGGGTAATAAGGACTCTATTGAATAGATGAGAGAATTATCGCGGGGTTTAGCATTACCGCTGTTTTTTCCATTCGAATACTCAGGAATTGAGACCGTTCCGATGCTCCTTTTCGCCATGCATGAACCGAACCGACTATTAATATAAGTATGAAGATGATCGCTTCAATGAAAGCGAATAGGCCTGATTCCCTGAAACTCATAGCCCAAGGATGGAGAAAGACTGTCTCGACGTCGAAGATTGCAAATACCGAAGCGAACATGTAGTAACGGATCTGAAATCGAATCGAGGTATTTCCTTTAGGTTCAATACCTGACTCATAAATTGATAACTTTTCTGGTCCCTCGCGTGTAGGGGCAATAATTCCGGGAATCGAAAAAGCTAGATAGGGAATAGACAGAGATACTAGTAGGAAAATCCAAAAAGAATCGTATTTATGGAGCAGAAACATTCACATACTCCTTTCAAATTGAAAGTCATTTAACAACTATGCCACAGTAGGTGTAACATGTAACAAATTTTGAGGAAAGTCAAAAGTAAGCTTTAGCAAGGAATCCTTGCTTAAAAATCGCTGTGGTAGATATTCAATCCAGAGAAGCGAGGAAGGAGGAAATCAAACTTTTTTTTTTATTATAACTCAGATCGACGTGTATGTATAAAAATCACCCTCACTTGTCGAGGGTACGTCTGATCATCTCTACGAGAAATTTACTGAAATATATTACCAAATTACTTTGTTTGAGGAGGGAGTCAGTTTTAAAAATTCAAGGATCCGGATTGAACTTAACAAAAATTCTCTATCTATATAGTTATAGTTCTCTCTAACTATATAAAGAAATCCTTTTTTTTATGGATTGAACATTCTAATCGTAACGGATGGCGTTTTTGCATCGGATTAGGGCTATACGGATTCGAACCGTAGACATTCTCGGTCATGCAGATCCAAATATATGTTGAATATTCTAGAACTGCTTAACGAACCCAACATGCCGCTTTCGCTGCACTGGGCTCTATCATCAACCGCTCTCCCATTTAAGTTGAGATAAGCGAACGATTGTTGATGCATCAACCTTCTCGTTACCAGATAGGGTGATTCCGTGTACTTAACCAAACCCGTTTCACTTTTTGATTTACGGATATAGATGAAGCAATCCCGAAGTATCTTGATTAGGTTATTCGTGTTGACACAGGTTTGCTCTTAAAATGCATGGATCTACCTCTTCGTAATGGCAGATATTCTCTGTCGCTTGAGAGGAATATACGATACTTTTTACACCTGAAAGTTCGTAAGACGAAGAAGAGATCTATTGGGGTCCTCGCACAGCTCCCAGCATCTGTAATAGCATTGGATAGATCACTCATCCACCATATCAACTTATTTCTAAAAATGATCCTTTTCTGACCAATTCACTTGCCATGCTATTGTTCCCCCATACCTCACCGAGGTAAGACAGAAATTTTTCATGCAGAATTTTGCCTGAATCGATTGGACTCGATAAACCTTTCTAGAGAAATCATCGGCGCACGTGTAAACGAGGTGCTCTACCACTGAGCTATAACCCTTGGTCATTTTTTAGATGCAATAACTATTGTATCAATACCCATCGATCCTTGTCAAGTCAGATACTCAAGACAAATAAATAGAACTCATCTTTGAAACAAATAATATTTTCTTTTTTTTTCTTGATAGAATGTGTAGTTGTTTTCAAATACTTTGTCGAGTATAATAGAAAGAAATAAGCGCGGCATGTTTGTTGTCGTGTAAAAAAAAGCCTACTTGACTCAGCGGTTAGAGTATCGCTTTCATACGGCGAGAGTCATTGGTTCGAATCCAATAGTAGGTAAAACCTATTAGATATCATGATTACTAGACTGATATCTAATAAGTTCTACAAATGTGTATGTGAGATATATAAGATAATTTTCGGGTAGTGTCTTAATTTTATGACAGGACCACGAAATCGTTGGATTCTTTTGCATTGTATCACACACGTCTCTCTATCAATCTTCCGCAAGAAGGTGATAAGAAAAAGATCAAATCGCGTTCAAAGTTTCTAATCGAGCCTTGGCTCTCTTAAGAGCTAAATTAGCCTCTATCACACTTTTCTTGCCTTCTGCTTTTGCTGAGTCAGCCTGAGCTATCTGAAAACACCTTTGAGCTTCGTCGGGATCAATTTCGGTAGCCTGTTCCGCTTCATTGACCAGTACTGTTACTTGATTATTCTCTACCATGGCGAAACCACCCATTAGTGCCATCGCAGACCATTGCTCGTCCTGGCGTATCTTCGGGACTCCCATATCCAAAGCTGTAAGAAGCGGCGCATGGTTAGGCAGTATACCAACTCGACCACTGTTGGTGGATAAAATGATTTCCCAAACCTCAGAGTTCCAAACAATTCGATTAGGGGCCATTACGCGAAGATTCAATTTCATTCCTTTTATAGACCCTCCACTTGTGAAATAGCAGCCTTTGCGGTAGCCTCATCAATGTTACCGACCGAGTAAGATGCTTGTTCAGGAAGACTATCTAATTCTCCAGAAAGGATCATTTGAAATCCCTTTATTGTTTCTAGTAGACTCACATATTTACCTGGAGAACCAGTAAAGACTTCTGCTACGAAGAAAGGTTGCGATAAGAAACGTTCTATCTTTCGAGCTCTAGCTACTGTTAAACGATCCTCCTCGGATAACTCATCCAATCCGAGAATAGCTATAATATCTTGAAGTTCTTTGTAACGCTGCAAGGTCTGTTTAACCCCTTGTGCTGTCTCGTAATGCTCCGCACCCACAATCCAAGGTTGGAGCATGGTTGAGGTTGAGTCTAGGGGATCTACAGCTGGATAGATACCTTTCGCGGCTGATCCTCTCGAAAGCACGGTAGTAGCGTCTAGGTGTGCAAACGTTGTGGCGGGAGCTGGGTCGGTCGAGTCATCTGCAGGTACGTAAACAGCTTGAATGGAAGTTATGGATCCTTCCTTAGTTGAGGTAATTCTCTCCTGCAGAGTTCCCATTTCTGTACTAAGGGTGGGCTGATAACCTACAGCAGAAGGCATTCTACCCGATAACGCAGATACTTCTGATCCCGCTTGGACGAAACGAAAAATGTTGTCAATGAATGGAAGTACATCTTGCTTGTTGACATCTCGGAAATACTCTGCCATCGTTAGAGCTGTTAGGCCAACCCTCATGCGAGCTCCTGGTGGTTCATTCATTTGTCCATAAACCAGAGCCACCTTTGATTCTGATAGATTTTCTTCATTAATTACTTTTGATTCTTTCATCTCCATGTACAGATCATTACCTTCGCGTGTGCGTTCTCCCACCCCGCCGGATACAGATACACCTCCATGAGCTTTAGCTATATTATTTATTGGTTCCATAATAAGAACCGTCTTCCCCACTCCAGCTCCTCCAAATAATCCAATTTTTCCGCCTCGGCGATAGGGAGCCGAAAGATCTACAACCTTAATTCCTGTTTCAAAGATAGATAGTTTGGTATCCAGTTGGGTAAATGCTGGAGCAGACCTGTGAATCGGGAATTTTATATTACTCTCCACAGGACCCATATTATCCACGGGTTCGCCAAGTACATTGAAAATTCGGCCAAGGGTAATTTCACCAACAGGAACACTGAGGGGAGCTCCTGTATCAACAACACTCATACCTCTCGTTAAACCGTCTGTAGCACTCATAGCTACGGCTCTGACTTCATTATTACCCAACAATTGTTGCACTTCACAAGTAACATTAATCTCTTGACTCGCCGGATTCCGTCCCTTAACTGTTAGTGAGTTGTAAATATTTGGCATTTTACCCGGAGAAAAAGCAACATCCGATACTGGTCCAATGATCTGAGTAACGTATCCCACATGGTTTTCTATCGATTTGGAAATTTCGAAAGAGGGAGAACTAGTTTTCGTAACTATTTTGGTGTATTATCTTTATTTGATTACTGAATCGATAGAGAGATATTTTCTTTTTCTTTCGTCGCCGATCCATTATCTGTTGGTGACGAAGACAGGGTTGATAGTTCCGAACAAATCTCTTTAGTTTATTTCCCTCGCAGAGATAATAACCCTAGATAGGTGGAACGATGGAATAGGCGGATTTTTAGACCCCGCCGAACCCCTTTCTTCCCCTGGTTCATTTTAAGAGACTAACAAGTTTAACATTCGATGGTATGATTATGCTCATCCTGTCATACACGACTAACATTCTCATGTACTGATTCTTGGTTATGGATTTGGATGTCTCGAGAGACAGACCAATTTAGTATGATCCCTCTACTTCTTCTATCGACCAGTCTAACCATGAAGATATTCCCGAGTCAATCTATTCGGATGGGATAGATCCCTATTTCAAAACGATTTTTGGGAGGAAGCCTATAGTGAGTTGCACTCCGCGTAAAACGCGATATAAAATAGTAATGTTCCATGCTTTAAATGGAGTTTCGACAGAAGTATCGCGTGCAGCAGGTTGAAAAAAGAAAACTCGCTTTATTGAAAAACTCCACCTATGCCGAGCAGATCTCATTCTTGCAAGATTTACCGATTCAGTCATAGGGAGGAACCCATGTCACCACAAACGGAGACTAAAGCAGGCGTTGGATTCAAAGCTGGTGTTAGAGACTATCGATTGACCTATTACACTCCTGATTATGTGACCAAAGATACCGATATTTTGGCAGCTTTCCGAATGACTCCGCAACCCGGAGTCCCAGCCGAAGAGGCTGGAGCTGCCGTAGCTGCGGAATCTTCTACAGGTACATGGACCACTGTATGGACAGATGGGCTTACCAGCCTTGATCGTTACAAAGGTAGATGCTATGATATCGAACCTGTTGCTGGAGAAGACAACCAATACATCGCATACGTAGCTTATCCCCTAGATTTATTCGAAGAGGGTTCCGTTACTAACATGTTTACCTCCATCGTAGGTAATGTATTCGGATTTAAGGCTCTACGCGCTCTTCGCCTAGAAGATCTTCGAATTCCTCCTGCTTATTCCAAAACTTTCATAGGACCACCTCACGGTATCCAGGTTGAAAGAGACAAGTTGAACAAATATGGACGTCCTCTACTAGGATGCACGATCAAGCCAAAATTGGGGTTATCTGCTAAAAATTATGGTAGAGCTGTTTACGAATGTCTACGCGGTGGACTTGACTTTACCAAGGATGATGAAAACGTAAACTCTCAGCCATTCATGCGTTGGAGAGACCGTTTCCTATTCGTAGCAGAAGCTCTATTCAAGTCTCAGGCCGAAACTGGCGAAATTAAGGGACATTACTTGAATGCCACTGCAGGTACATGCGAAGAAATGTTGAAAAGAGCTCAATTCGCTAGAGAGTTGGGTGCACCAATTGTCATGCATGATTACTTGACCGGAGGGTTTACTGCAAACACTAGCTTGGCTTTCTACTGCCGAGACAATGGGCTACTTCTTCACATTCACCGTGCAATGCATGCTGTTATCGATAGACAGAGAAATCACGGTATACACTTCCGCGTGTTAGCAAAAGCATTACGCATGTCTGGTGGGGACCATATCCACTCCGGAACTGTAGTAGGTAAACTGGAAGGAGAACGAGAAGTTACTCTGGGTTTCGTCGATCTACTTCGCGACGATTTCATTGAAAAAGATCGTAGCCGCGGTATCTATTTCACCCAAGATTGGGTATCAATGCCAGGAGTATTGCCTGTAGCTTCAGGTGGTATCCACGTATGGCACATGCCTGCTCTAACCGAGATTTTCGGAGACGATTCCGTATTACAATTCGGTGGAGGAACCCTAGGCCATCCTTGGGGGAATGCACCTGGCGCCGTAGCTAACAGAGTAGCTTTGGAGGCTTGTGTGCAGGCCCGTAACGAAGGTCGTGATCTTGCTCGTGAAGGTAACGAAATTATTCGTGAGGCTAGTAAGTGGAGTCCCGAACTAGCAGCCGCTTGCGAAGTATGGAAAGAGATCAAATTTGAGTTTGACACAATCGATACTCTATAATTGATTTCATAAAATTTGATACCACCAAGCAAGGTGGTCCCGCGGGACCCATGGAATGGGCGGGGAATATTGGTAGAGAATTTATCTTTACCATATCCCTTCCCCATAAGTTATGTAAAGAGAATTGGTCGCTCGTTGGACGAAGACACATGGCCCTGGACCATGGATCTAGGGGTTCAATCCCCCATCAATTCAAAATCAACAGTAAAGGGTGCATTAATGGGCAGATCAGATGCAATCAACGATTTACTGAATTAGTATTCAAAATCTTGTGACATATACACAATATGTATGTTGGAGAATTGATCTCGAGTTCATAACATAGAATTGATCAGCTGGAGAATCCTCCGGTTGTCACTTAGTTTGTTGGGTCATCAAATCAGTCAATAGTTTCAACAATCCGGTTCAATTAAAACGATGCCAATTAGACAAGATTGAGATAAAATTGATGTTCCATAAAATGTCCCATTCAATTATTTTATTGAGGGAATGGGTGTAATCTAAACACCACTTAAAATTCCTTGGGTTAGGGGTCAAAAGTAGACGAGGATAAAATTACGTCTCTAACAGATTGGTTTGAAGATAGACGTAAATTTGGCGGATTGATCATCGGAACTTTTCCAGAAGAAACTTCAGAGGATTCAAGTGAAGATAGAAAGGGGAAGGAGAAACAAATAAATATCAATACTCATAAGGGATTATGGGCTCGGTGCGACAATTGTGAAAATACGCTTTATGTGAAATTTCTTAAACAGAATAAGAGTATTTGTGATGAGTGTGGTTTTCATCTTCGAATGAATAGTATCGAAAGAATCGAACTTCTAATTGATCGCGACACTTGGATTCCCATGGATGAAGACATGACCGCAATAGATGTTTTAGATTTCTCTGATGAGGATTTCTATCATAATCGTATCGCTAATTCTCAAGAAGACACAGGTTTGACGGATGCCGTTCAAACAGGTATAGGGCATCTAGAGGGAAAAAGTATAGCACTTGGTGTTATGGACTTCAGTTTCATGGGAGGAAGTATGGGTTCTGTCGTGGGCGAGAAAATTACTCGCTTGATTGAGTATGCAACGCACGAGTCTCTCCCACTAATCATAGTCTGTGCTTCTGGGGGTGCTCGTATGCAAGAAGGAACATTAAGCTTAATGCAAATGGCTAAGATCTCTTCCGCTCTGCAGAAATTTCAAGTTCAGAAGAAATTGCCTTATATCTCGGTTCTTACCCATCCAACTACGGGTGGTGTAACTGCTAGTTTTGGTATGTCAGGAGACATAATCATAGCCGAGCCTGAAGCTTATATAGCGTTTGCTGGTAAAAGGGTGATCGAACAGACGTTACGCCAAAAAATACCTGACGGTTTTCAATCGGCTGAATCTTTATTCGATAATGGACTACTCGATTTGATTGTACCACGTAATCTCCCGAAGGGTGTTTTGAGCGAAATATTCGAACTTTATTGCTTAGCTCCTTATCGGGATAGACAAAAGCGATAACGAATATATGCAAAATTTTTCAATTACTGTTGCGGTAAAAAAACGCGAGTTTCAACTCGATTCGATATCAATAAAAAAAAAAGTTATCTACTAGATATTGATAGATGGAATTTTATTTGATCTCTCCCACATAAAGCACATCTACGTCCATTAAATCAATGAGAAGCGCAATAGCAGATTATTTGCTAACAACTTAATTTACGAGGGTAATTTTAGGGATGATACTTGGTAATTATATGATTCTACTAAGCAGAAGTCTAGAAAGCCCTTCTCTTTGTAGGGCAAAAAAGACTATCATTAAATACTAGAAAGAGAGGTGAAAGGAAGATGTAGTATTGTATAAATAAATATTCTTTTTTATCTTAATTTGAGGTAAATTCATCATGACAGCGTCCTATCTACCCTCTATTTTTGTACCCTTAATAGGTTTGTTATTTCCGGCAATAACAATGGCTTTTCTATTTCTCTACATAGAGCGTGATGAAATTATCTAATCCTTTCTGTTAGATACACTTTCATAAATTAATGCTAAAAAGAAGTTCAATTTTGCTCACTCAGTTGTTTGAACCTATTTTTGAAATTGACCGACCCGCTGTCGCATGTGAATCGAGTCTTTTTGAGATTTCACGTAAAAAAAAAATATATATAGTGAGAGAGGATAATAAGATCGGTGACGCAAAGGACAACTACTATATCATGCAATCTTTGAGGAAATACTAATGACTTGGCATTCCAAACGGATCCGGGTAGATACCGTGAGGGGCTCTCGCACAATTACAAATCTCTGTTGGGCTTCTATCCTTGTCTGCGGTGCAACAGGTTTCCTATTAGTTGGGATCTCTAGTTGCATTGGCAGAGACCTTATTTCTGGACTTCCGTCCGAACAGATTGTTTTTATCCCCCAAGGTATCGTAATGTCTTTCTATGGCATCGCAGGCCTTTTCCTCGGGTTTTACTTATTGTGTACCGTACTTTGGAACGTGGGGAGTGGATACAATTTCTTCGATAAACAGAAGGGAATCTTATCAATATTCCGATGGGGATTTCCCGGAACTAGTCGTCGTATTCGCATCAATCTCCCACTCAAAGATATAGAGGCTATTGGATTGGATGTCCGAGAAGGTCCCTACCCCCGTCGAAGCCTTTATCTGAGAGTCAGGGGTAGACAGAATATCCCTCTAAATCGAATTGATGAGGATTTGACTCTGGGAGGGATAGAGGAAGAAGCAGCCGAACTTGCTCGTTTCCTACGCGTATCTGTTGAAGGTTTCTGAAATATCGTCGAGTTGATGAATAAGTAAATAATTAATGAAGAAATCGGGGTGGGATGGGTGGAGTACTAAGGATGCAATTCGATACTAAACTACTCAAGATTGATTCGATTAGTACTCCACCCCGTTGATCTTCTTCTGAAATAGAAATGATATATGAGATCATATTATTGGAATGTTCTTCGATGGTTTCGCAGTACTTCACATCGTTCCCTGGATAGAGCTTATGAGGCTAGTAAGCGCCTGAATTCTATAAGGACAAAAGTTTTCACACAAGCAAAACCGTTTTCTTTCGAAGAGTTATTGTCAATCGTCGAAACTCTTACAGATAGAGACTTCCATAAAAGTATTTTTCGAATATATTGGAGTCTCCTAGAATGTAGACTAAGCCTATTGGTATTGAAACTTGATAGATTTTTGGAAATTATTTTTGGGATGAAGCACCCTGAGTCGTCTTCGCTCGTTGACACTCATCCTATAAATTTTTTTTTTTGCGCAAAATTATCCGTATCTGTCTTTATTTCGGTCAGCGAAGACTCTGAATATTCGATCACTAATGCTAAGACTCCAACAGAATCACAGCAAAGGTCAGAGTGTGAGCGAGGGACAAAAAATACTTACTTGTTCTCGGAAAGACGAGGGTTATACGTGTTTCAAGAACAGAATTGTCTGTGACAAATCGACTAGTTCGGAAGAAATGAATAGAAAATTAGCTTGGATTCAAGAAACCTTGAATGATTCTAATACTCGAGTAAGGTGTTGTTACACAGACCCAGACCCTCGATCGTTTCGAACAAATCGAGAACTGACTGAGGAATCATCTGATTACGATCCAATAGATGGGTTGGATGCTATAACAACTTATGAGTCCATAAGCCTGGTACCCCGATCTTTGACTCGTACCTTGTCGAGATTCAAGGCGGAATTGACAAGTCGTCAATCGAGTTTTTCAGTACTTAACGACTTCCTGTTGGCTAAAAACCAATCATTAGTCTCCATCCAGTATATCGGGTGTTTGTTACTCCTTCCTTCCGTGATTTTGATTATTCTAAAAAATAGCTTTATAGAACCTCAGATCAGGCGTTGGTGGAACCTTTATCAACCACAACTATTCATAAACGCTTTTCAAGAGGAAAGGGCTTTGACTCGGCTTCGGAAGACAGAGGCGTTGCTTTGGTTAAACGACGCTACTGGAATTTCGATAGATAATCAATTGTGGAATTATGATACAAATACGTACAACGAAACTATTCGATTAGCAGTAATGTATAATGAAGCAAATATTCAGCTACTTTTGCAATTAGTAACCGATACAATTAGCATCATCATCTCGGTTCTATTGCTTATAATGGGTCGAAAGAGACTTGCAGTTCCAAATTCTTGGATTCAAGAATTATTTTATAGTTTGAATGACACAATGAAGGCGTTCTCTATTCTTTTACTAACTGATCCATGCGTAGGGTTCCACTCCCCCCATGGTTGGGAACTTTCTGTAGGATCTTCCTTTGAACATTTCGGGTTGGCTCCTAATAAATATGCAATTTCTTGTTTTGTCTCAACGTTCCCAGTCATTTTAGATACAGTATTTAAGTATCGGATTTTTCGTCATTTAAATCGTACATCCCCTTCAATTGTAGCGACTCATCATACAATGAGTGAATGACGATTCTAAAAAAGAATCAGCATCTGACCATGGACGACGGGTTGGATGGACCCATTTTTCATAACAATCCAACCCATCCATCCCCCCGCTTCTTAGCCATTCACTAATGATCAAAGGAATGAGCAAAGAAAGATAGAAAATTACCAATGGATTTGATATAAAGGAAGTACGTTTAGTAATATCCAGGGTCCGTAAACGATCCGTTTGCACGGAGACTTGGCAACAATCATACATCTATGCGAAGAATAATTATGAATAACTGGATGAAAAAATGGTTGGTTCTATCACTGGTAATATATATTGGTTTTGGTAAAGTGAGCTATTCACCCGTCTCAAACGCATATCCGATATTTGCGCAACAGAATTATGAAAATCCGCGCGAAGCTACGGGGCGCATTGTATGTGCAAATTGCCACTTAGCAAAGAAACCGGTAGATGTAGAGGCCCCGCAATCAGTTCTTCCCAATACTGTATTTGAAGCAGTCGTTAAGATTCCCTATGATACGTAGATAAAACAAGTGCTTGCTAATGGCAAAAAAGGTGGGTTGAATGTAGGTGCTGTCCTTATTTTACCCGAAGGGTTTGAATTGGCTCCTCCCGATAGGATTCCGGCCGAAACGAAGGAGAAATTGGGAAAACTATCGTATCAAAATTATCGCCCCGACAGAAAGAACATAATCGTGATAGGTCCCGTTCCGGGCAAACTCTATAGTGAGATTGTATTTCCAATTCTTGCACCAGACCCTGCGAGTAACAAGGAGGCGCATTTCCTGAAATATCCCATTTATGTTGGGGGAAATAGGGGTAGAGGACAAATCTATCCAGACGGGAGTAAGAGCAACAACACGGTTTACGCCGCTTCAGTAGCAGGAAAAATAAAAAAGGTAGTCCGTAGAGAGGGTAAGGGTGGTTACGAAGTTGTTATTGAAGAATCATCCGAGGGTCGTGAAGTTACTGATATTATTCCACCCGGTCCCGAACTTATCATTTCAGAAGGTGAATCTGTTAAGGTCGATCAACCGTTGACTAATAATCCTAACGTGGGTGGTTTCGGTCAAGGGGAAGTGGAAATCGTACTCCAAGACCCACTACGTATTCAAGGTCTTCTAGTCTTTTTTGCGTCAGTAGTTCTGGCACAGATTTTTCTCGTCCTTAAGAAGAAACAGTATGAAAAAGTCCAGTTGGCGGAAATGAATTTCTGATTCCACACTTGCTTTGCTTTGTACCCCTTTGGAAGTCTAAACTACCCATCAAAGGTCGGTCTTGAACTTGGTCTGCCTCCTCCACCAGGGAAGGGACAAATCGAGGATTCAGTACATTTATATGTTTGATACTAAAAAAAAAAAGATAGCGCAGGTTCGTACCATCAAGCAAGCCGAATCTCGATCGATTCTTCTTCAAAGAAGAATCGATCGAGTAATTAGTTTATTTGAAAGATGGATCACTGAGATCTAGTGACACTATGGGATAATATATATATATAGAAACTATATTGTTCCAACAAAACCCACAGACCATTCATACCTAGAAATGACGTTAAGTATGACTAGATTCAGTAAAAAAGCTTTCTCTTGTTTTTGAATGTAGCGTGAAATAGGAACGAAAAAGCAATTGTCTTAATATTAATAGAGTCACCTCCAACTTTTTGCTCAGTACGCGAATCGTATTAGACAAAAAATTATTGACTAGTAATCAGATATATCCATTCTTAGATCTTAGAGAGATGATCCCAGTCCTGAATAGGCTCCGTAAAAGAATATGCCTAACAAACTTATTACAAGTGTACCAGCTACAGTCCCGATCAACCACAAAGGAATCCTTCCAGTGGTATTGGTCATTTGTACCACTCCCTCCCCTTATCCTACTTCGTTTGGTTCCACCACTCGGTCACGACTTAAGACATGAACGGTCACAAATGATTAGGATTTTGATCTTCCTTCGCTCGAGGTTAACGATCGTTCTCAACCCTTAATTGAAAAAATAATTAGAAAAAAGGACAGCAAGTACAAAGATCAGTAATAGGCCCCAGTAAAGGCTTGTGCGATTCAATTCTACACTTTGTTTATTTGGATTTGGTTGTGTCATAGATTCAAAACTCATGTAAAAACTATCTCTGAATAAATTGCATTGCTGATATAGAACCTGGGAAGAAAACCGTAGGTACTGCTAATCCATGCACAGCTAACCATCTAACAGTGAAAATTGGATAAGTTTTATCTAGAGCCATTGGTGCCTCCTAAGACGGTTTGGTAAACGCATCAACCTGTTCCAACGAGTCGAAACGACCAGTTATTAAAGGAACTTCTTGTCGATTCTCAGAGAAATATTCGTTAGGGCGGGGGCTTCCAAAAACATCATAAGCTAAACCTGTACTGACAAAAAGCCAACCTGCAATAAACGGGGAGGGTATAGTTATGCTATGGATGACCCAGTATCAAGTACTAGTAATGATGTCGGCAAAGGGACGTTCTCCTGTATTCCCAGACATGTTTAGCTCCGTATTTCTATGTCGTGATACTGAAAAGGATTGTTTTTTGGAAGGAAGTATCGACACTGGAGGGTTAGGGATCTGCCAGCGCATCTCACCGAACCAGAATCAATCCAAAATAGGTTGTCACTATTATACCAAGGGTATATCGGAAATATACTGGATAAGTATAGCTATCCTCCCTCCGATGCGGCAAGCCATACTAAAAAGATTCCAGTGGATAAGTAATCAGTTGTTATGTACTTTAATGCTTCCTTTTATACCATATCCAGTTCATAACCAATAATAAATATATGAAAATATATGATTAAAAATATATATATATATATATTCTAAATAAAAAAGAGTTTCTATATATTTTTTGAGACTTGTTGTAAAGTAAAAAAAACTTCGTTATCTTATTGGATGAATCGTTCCCACATAAAAGCATACTTTTCCCATGTTGTTTCTAGTAAAATTGAGAAAATCGTAGTCAACAACGATGATATTGAGTAAAAAACAACCTCATAAAATTGTATACTAAATTATATGTTAGATAATTTGGTATTTAAACCCACGCTCACTCTATCAAGCTATTTTGCCTTTTTGACATCCGTACTAACTTTAACTTTAGCTTTATTTGTTGGATTGAACAAGATTAAGATTTCGTGAGATAGCAGTATCGGCTGTAAGGGGAAGGAAGGAACAAAGGGGGGCCCACGGGCGCTTAGCAATTCACTGTACCCACCAAGATTTGCTCGCTGGTTGAAAGCTGAACTTGCTTCGGTGAGTATTCGTATTAGATATCTACAAACTTGAATGGTTGAAGCATTATTATCCGGAATTGTGCTAGGTTCGATCCCAATAACCTTAGCTGGATTATTTGTAACTGCATATTCACAATATAGGCGTGGTGACCAATTGGATATTAGGTAAAAATTAATGATTTTAGGTCTGATAGGACAATTCTCTGAATGGGAAATAGAAATACAAATAACTCTAAATCTATTAAGTATATTGTCACATTTCTGTTTCTGTTTCCTTCTAGCACCCGATTAATCTATTTTGGTGTGAGTTCCAAAAAGTTTTTTCATCCGGGAAAATAGATATGTCTGGCTACAACAGCAATCTTTTTTATTTTTGTCTCCTATAGTTTATAAACTTTAAGAGACATAGAAAAACTCACGAGTCTCTGTTGGTTCAGAGATCATAAACACGCCCTATAGGATTCGAACCTACGACATCGGGTTTTGGAGACCCGCGTTCTACCTAACTGAACTAAAGGCGCTTCTCCCTGACTGGTACTTTTTTTTTCTTTCGGAGAGGAAGGGTGACAGGACGACGAAAAAGCTCACCCTCCCCCTCATTCTTCTATTTAAACAAGGAATCTATTTATAAGAAAAATGGAATTTTATAGTAAACCTCCGAAGCTCGAAGCTTTCCGCATCGAGAAAAAAAAAAATAGGGATGACGGGATTTGAACCTGCGGCATCTTGTACCCAAAACAAACGCGCTACCGAACTGCGCTACATCCCTATTTATATTAATCGTAATTGGCATTACTGATATGTAATTAGCCGGTCTCATTGGATTATAACCAATTCTTAGATGTACTCGCCACCGGCAGAGTAAAAAAAAAAGTTTCGGTTTTGTATAGTGCAACTCCGAATCCTCGAATTGAAAAAGAATATCCTAACTTTCCGAGAGGAGAGGATCGATAAGGAGCTTTTTGTTTAGTGGTAGGATGCAAAAAAAATTTCAAATTTAGGGAGAGGGAAGAGGGGGAAAAAAAAAGAAAAAGGTGATTTTCTGATGCAATATGTGAAGATTTATCTCTCTACAGCCCCCGTAATTGCTACTATATGGTTTGGGTTGTTAGCTGGTTTGTTAATAGAAATAAATCGTTTTTTTCCGGATGCCTTAGTTTTTCCGTTCCTGTAACCAGGAATTTAAAAATCTTTTCCTTTTTTTATAAGAAGCAAAAAACTTAAAACAAAAAGTCCAATCAGTATTATGGCTAAAAGTAAAGATGCACGAGTAACTATCGCTTCGGAATGTACAAGTTGTGTCCGGACAAGGGCTGGTTACAACAATCCCGCAGGTGTCTCTCGGTACACTACGCGTAAAAATCGTCGGAATACACCTACTCGGTTGGAATCAAAAAAATATTGTTTTTGTTGCGGTAAGCACACTATTCACAAAGAGTTGAAAAAGTAAATCAAAAATATAATAGATCCATAGGTAGTCAATAGTATTAGATATTGGTAATTGCGAAGTATCACGAATAGATTTAAACGATCTTCCCGCAGACGCTCCCCATCAATTCGATCCGACGAAACTATCGATTACAGAAACACAAGCTTACTTCGTCGATTTGTTAGCGAACAAGGAAAGATTCTATCTAGACGAATGAATAGATTGACTTCTAAACAGCAACGTTCAGTGACGGTTGCCATAAAAAGAGCTCGTATTTTAGCATTATCGCCTTTCTCCAACAGCGAAAACTAAAATATTTTTGCTAAGAATTAAAAAATCCTCTTATGTATCTTTTGCCTCTCCGAGATAAATCATCTGGAGAGGCTTATAAAAAAAGTAAGTCAGCGTACCTCATTTCGTTACAGCCTGTACAATCCTAGAGAAGCAATAGGCATCTGGAGTAGCTATCTGCGCAAGTGTTTTGCAGTTCAAATAAACTCGATTCTCAGACAAATTATGAATAATCCCACCATATGTAATCCCATTCTCTCGTGCTGCTGCATTGATCCGAGCAATCCACAAACGACGCATTTCTCTTTTTCTATTACTTCTATCCGCATAGGCAGAAGCGAGTGCTTTTTGCTCTTGTTGATTCGCCGCCCTAAACAGTCTAGAATGAGCCCCCCGGAATCCGGCCGCAAATTCGAGAGTATTTTTGCGATGCCTCCGAGCTACGGATCCTCGTTTTACCCTGGTCGTTAGATACCTAACCTCACAAAAAATCAGATTTTAGTCTTTGCAAAATCCATTTATTTTGAAATAACTATACCAGCCCGTAGGATCTTCATTTATCCTTTCTTAGATATACTACTAATTTATACAGATCGATTATCTAGATTAAACTACATTTGGTAAAAAAAAAAAAAAATTAAATAGATTCAATAAAACTATGTGTTGTGATATGCTCCATGTATTTTTCGAATATCAAGTGTTAAGTATATAAATATATATTTACTTTTTTTGTAAGGATGACTTTCTTTTCTTTTTTTTACAAAGAATTCTCTTTATCTGATGCAAAAAATAAGATTTCCAGCGGCTTTTGCTACCCCAACCTTCCCACCCATAAACGCTCCGGATTTTTTTTTTGTTCCCAAGACCTCTCACCGACAAGATGCTACATCGGAAACGTTACGGATTCCACTGTTTCCACGGTTTAACTTCTGGCAGCTGGGTCCTTCCTATACACCGGAGCATGAAGTTCCTCCAAGATGAAAGAAACAAGGTTGCTGTTAGCGGGTCGTATGATCCCCAGTGAGTAGCTCCACCCTTGAAACAGTCCGGGCAAATAACTTTTCTTTTTTCTTTGCAGTATAAGAAATCATTCGTATAGTAACGGTGTTTCGAACTGGAAGTTGGCAAAAAACTTGACCCGGGATAACTGCCACTGCAACAAAATTGATGAAGGTATCAATATTGATACTATTTTGCTAACATCGCTTAATGATTCTATTTAACATCATCGATGTTTTATCTTGTCACCATCCCAAATCGAGATGGTCGGAGTTTCACCGACCGCAACCGTGAATTTCCATTCCTCTTCGAAACGGATGGACAATAAATTTAGACCATGCTTAAAAAAAAAATATATATATATATATATATATTATACAATACCAAAATTTTTTTGCTTGGTTTTCAGTCCGAACGAGTCACACATACACCCTGGTACATACTCCCCGCCGTTGGGGGCATCCCCGAAGGGCTGGGGATTTGGTTCCACCGCCCAGTCTTTGTCTAGCTTTTCTAATAAGTTGCTGATTTGTTGGCACGTTCAAAGAAGCAGAGAATCTGTTTGGTTTAGAATATTCTTAACCATGTGCATGCAAGATCTCAATATCTTTTATTTTTAGGTTTCGATATATTATTTTAACGGGAGGCACGGTCCGAGGCCCCTGGAGGTTCAATAGAACAATTACCTAGATAAAAGAGTATGAAAAGACAAAGGATTTTTTTTACTACTTCAACTAGATTTAGTCTTTGGTTCAACCTCAAATCACAGATATAGATAAAAGTTTTTCTACTTTTATTTGGGTGTTTGAAAGTTTTTTGTTGCACAAGAAAGAATCAGATAATTCCTCTTTTCTGCATATCGATGCCGAAAGAATCATATAAAATAAGAAAAAAAAAAACACACACACAAGATTATTTACTGAATTATCAATTCGGAGTATTGTCTGATGCGATGAAATCCACGATACCATAATCCTGGGCTTCTTCCGCTGACAGAAAAACGTCTCTTTCCATGTCTTCAGAAATCATCCATAGAGGTTTACCTGTTCGTTGTGCATAAACCCTGGTTATGCAATCACGGAGTTTCGAAACTTCTTCTGCTTCCATAACACACTCTCCTGCTTGTCCGTCATAATATGAACTAGCAGGTTGGTGAATCATTACCCTGATTGTAATATAACCCAGGACTAGCCGTACGGGCAACTATCTATGCATACGGCTATGCGTTGGTTGGGGTAAAACGCCAAGTAGCCAGCCTGTGGGATAGTTAGAAGCGTCAGCCTCTCCACGCAAGAAAAAAAATTCTCCTGCCTTGTTAAAAAATCCCTCTTACGCAATACTTTAAGAAATAAAAGAGTACCATCCTTCTAAAATACTACGATGGTTCCGTTGCTTCGTGGTTTGAGCAATCCCAAAGTTTTTTATGTCTATCCCCGATGGGCAATAGAATCAATCTCTTTCTAATATCGAGGAAAAAGAAGTATCATCCTCTAAAACTACGAAGAATCCACAAATTATTGAGTTTATGACGCTAATAAATAGATAGATCCCCCGTCGAATCTATCAAAAATAAAGAGAGGTTTCTTTGATTCGTGTTACTATCTCGGCGTTTTACTACTTCACTCTCGGATATGTGTCCGAAAGAACAAAAAGAATCACCAAGTATCCGATGCCATGCTATTGTTACCTAACCAGGCGAAGGCACAGCTTTCTATATCATAAAAATCGTTGGCGCCAAGCGTGAGGTAGTGCTATACGTCTGGTAATTTCTCCTCCAGCTAAAATGGAAGATCCCATCGAAGCTGCTAGTCCCATACAAATGGTATGCACGTCCGGTACCACGAATTGCGTAGCATCATAAACAGACATCCCGGCTAAGACTGCTCCGCCGGGAGAATTCACATACAAATAAATATCTTTGGCTTCGTCTTCTCCATTCAGGTACATCATGATACCGATAAGTTGATTAGCAATTTCATCATCTACCTGTTGACCCAAGAAAAGAAGTCTTTCCCGATGAAGCCGGTTGATCAGGATAGGTTTACGTGTCATGCACCTTCACCCCCCTCTGGAACCGTACGAGCGTCGCTAGAAGCATACGGCTCTGGTAGTTTGTACGTTATGAAGGCATCATAGTTATGGAGGTATCATAAAAGAAGAAAAAACTTTAAAATTTTTTGTTTTCTCATAAAGGAGAACACTAGCGTTTCTTTTTTACAACGCTCGCTATGCAAGATGCCTACTATTTATTCAATTCCGGTTCAGATTTGTCTGTCTTATCCATCAAACATCTTGAACCACCCCGTAACCGGCCTGTCGTAGGGATGGACTTGCCCAGCATTCAACCCCCTTCGTACCAGTGTCTTCCTGTTCATGGTTGAGCTCTTTCAAGAATCTTTGGGTTCATTTTCTACTTCGGGGGGGGTCCTACCGTCACTCGTACGTATGGAACGAATAGTTTTACTTCCCCTCTTCTTCCTATTCCCACAACTAATGCATTAAGAAGTGATTAAGAAGTGATAGACTTTTCTGGAATCTTGCTCATCTTATCTCCCATTCAGTAGCTGCTTCTACTACGACCACGCTTAGGACTCAGTTACCGGAGCCTGAATAACCTGTTTATTCTAACTAGCCATGGATTCCAATAATGGGTAAATATCTTGTAAACATCACGGGTTTAACAACTGAAAACTCAGTATATTGTAAGTGAGATCGCTAATATGGATCGGGTGAAGGCTCATGGAAAGTAAGTCCATATGGCTCAACGCACTTGACAAGTCGTACTATACGTCAACCCAAACAGCATCCTCCTCCCCAGGTAGACGAAAGGGCACTTTTGGAACACCGATTGGCATGTAGAAATTAAAAATTATTTGTATTCTTTCTCTTACTGTTTTCAATCCCACTTACTGAATCGGGAACGTATAAACCGAAGCTAGCAAAAGCTCGTATAATATTATAACAAATTTAATGGAGGCTTTGTGGTAAGTCTAAACACCATGGATTTTCTGTATAAGGAGCTTTAATTTTTTGGATGGGACCAATCTCTACGTTGTTATATAAAGAATGTAGATGCTAGAATATCCATGTCTTTCTCATTCCTGTGAGGATAATTTTTGGCCTCTCCCTTGTTCGCTCGAATTGGTGATGTAAGGAGGGGATGGATACGGGTGCCTACAAGCAAACGAAGAACGATATTTGTTATTTAAGACCAATATCACTCCAACCAAAAATCAATTCAGTTCTCTATTTTATACAAACAAAGTTTGAATTTTTGCTTCTTCGTAGCGCAAGCCGATATCATCGCGAGAAAGTCATATAGCTTTTATTTCCAATAATAAAGAAAGGGGTTTTTCACGGGTTTGCCTTGGTACCGCGTTCATACTGTCGTACTAAACGATCCTGGTCGTCTGATTTCTGTACATCTGATGCATACTGCTTTGGTTTCTGGCTGGGCGGGTTCGATGGCTCTTTATGAACTAGCTGTTTTCGATCCATCTGACCCTGTTCTTGATCCTATGTGGAGGCAGGGTATGTTTGTTATTCCATTTATGACTCGTATTGGAATAACAAAATCGTGGGGAGGCTGGAGTATTACCGGAGATACCGTAAGCGATGCAGGTATCTGGAGCTACGAAGGTGTAGCCGCGGCGCACATCGTATTATCTGGTTTACTTTTTTTGGCAGCTATCTGGCACTGGGTCTACTGGGATTTAGATCTGTTTCGCGATGATCGCACAGGAAAGCCATCCTTGGATTTACCCAAAATCTTTGGGATTCACCTATTCCTTTCAGGAGTACTTTGTTTTGCTTTTGGAGCATTTCATGTAACCGGTTTATTCGGTCCCGGCATTTGGGTGTCGGATCCCTATGGATTAACAGGAAAGGTGGAACCCGTAGATCCGGCTTGGGGAGCTGAAGGTTTTGATCCATTCGTTCCGGGAGGAATAGCTTCGCACCACATAGCCGCAGGAGTCCTAGGTATATTAGCTGGTCTATTTCACCTTAGTGTTCGTCCCCCACAACGATTGTATAAAGCTCTTCGTATGGGAAATGTCGAAACCGTATTATCTAGCAGTATCGCTGCTGTCTTTTTCGCTGCCTTCGTAGTTTCTGGAACCATGTGGTACGGTTCTGCCGCCACTCCAATCGAGTTGTTTGGTCCTACGCGTTACCAATGGGATCAAGGATATTTTCAACAAGAGATAGATCGACGAATCCGTTCTAGCAAGGCTGAAAATTTAAGTCCATCTGAAGCTTGGTCTAAAATTCCAGAAAAATTAGCTTTTTACGATTACATTGGTAATAACCCGGCTAAAGGTGGATTATTCAGAGCAGGTGCAATGGACAATGGCGATGGTATAGCTATAGGTTGGTTAGGTCATGCCGTCTTCAAAGATAAGGGGGGTCATGAGTTGTTCGTACGCCGTATGCCTACCTTCTTCGAAACATTTCCAGTAGTCTTGGTAGATGGCGAAGGCATCGTAAGAGCCGATGTCCCATTCAGACGAGCGGAATCTAAATACAGTGTTGAGCAAGTAGGCGTAACTGTAGAATTTAACGGCGGTGAACTAGACGGCGCTAGCTTCAGCGATCCCGCTACAGTAAAGAAATACGCAAGACGCGCCCAATTGGGTGAAATTTTTGAATTTGATCGCGCTACTCTTAAATCAGATGGTGTTTTTAGAAGTAGTCCTAGAGGGTGGTTTACTTTTGGTCACGCCACATTTGCTCTACTCTTTTTCTTTGGTCATATCTGGCACGGTGCAAGAACCCTCTTCAGAGACGTTTTTGCTGGTATTGATCCCGACCTAGATGCTCAGGTCGAATTCGGAGCATTCCAGAAGTTGGGGGATCCAAGTACCAAGAGACAAGCTGTTTGAGTTGAAATTTTTTTTTATAAAGAGATTTCTGGTCTGGTAGGACTTCAAGAAAGAGAGTTCTTTTTCTTGCAATTACTGGTGGTACGACTAATTATTATAGAAAAAATTTCAGGAGATTTCTAATTAAACTAAGAAAAAATAAGTATGAAAGATATTTTCAAAAAAAAACTTTACGGTCGGTCAAATCCATGGAAGCACTAGTTTATACTTTTCTACTGGTAGCCACTCTGGGTATAATATTTTTCTCTATTTTTTTTCGGGAACCACCTAAACTGCCCACCAAGGACAAGTAAAAATCTATACTTAGATACTCAAAAAGGAAAAAAGGTAGTACTTGTCTTAGCCGCTCGCATCGGCGGACTCATGCAAGAGGGAAAAGTAGGACTAGTTGAAGACCTTCCTCGGTTGTTCCGGGAAGGTCTCTCAGTCTAACTAATCTTCGTGTTCCTCGAAGGGGTCTCTGAGATCTTCGGAGGGTTGACCGAAGGCAGTATACAAAGCGTGACCGGTGAAGCTGACAAGTGAACAAGATGTAGAGATAGCGACCGAAGTTGCAGTTTCCGTTGCTGTGTAACCTAAGAAATATTAATTCCCATGAGGTATAATAGTACACAAAGTCAGTAAAATTCAATCGATTGAATAAGCTCTATGGCTACAAAATTTGTTGATGATACCCCCAAGGGTAAACCCCGGGTTAGTCTCTTAGGAGTGATTTTGAAGCCACTTAACTCAGAATATGGGAAAGTGGCCCCTGGTTGGGGAACTACCCCTTTAATGGGGTTATTCATGGCCTTATTTGCTGTATTCTTAGTTATCATTTTGGAAATTTACAATTCATCTGTTCTTTTGGATGGGATTCCGATTAGTTGGTAGGAGAGAAGGGGTGGGTTAGTGCATTGGAACCCACCGCTGGAATAGCCGGGGGTTCCTGGACGAAGAAGAGTTCGGAGGAGTCAAAAAGGTAGTTAAATTGCGCGAATTATCCTCTGAAATATTTTGATATGGGTGTGTGACTCGCTGCCACCAGTCTGGTTCAATGAATAAATGATCTTTTGTTGAAGAAAAAGAAATATCTATCTATATAGATATTTCTTTTTCTTCAACAAAAAATTAGCTATCTTGCTGGGTAGTGGTTTGGTTATTAGCACCCAGAGCGCAAGAAACTATAATTTGCTTGGTAGGGTTCGAACTACGATTAATCCGCACCAATCTACCATTCAAACTTCGTGACAAAAACGGTTACTCGACGACAAGTATGTTACTTCGACGCTCGATCAAGCAACTGCAAAGAAGTTAACTATCTTTCAATTGAGAATAAAAGGGAGTGGGGTAAAACGATCATAATTATGCGAATTATCTGTTGTTTCACATATTTGCATGATGGTCGGAGAATTCTTGCCCATCAAGTTTTTTCACTTTTCAAGAGAAGGATTTACCGGAGTATAGTAGAGATCCAAGGTTCGTAGATGCTCCGATAATCAGATTGGAACGAGAAAAAAAATCTATCCATTGATTTATCCTGATTCATTAAGGATAGACCGAACGATAAGAGAAAGAGTTTTTCCGAGATGCTAGTCATATTCATTCCTCGCGTGAATGAACAAAAAAAGCTAACGCGGGATTGAGGCAAAACATGTTTCTGAGGTTTACGATGCAATCATAACGTGTCCATTTCTTTTATCTTAAAAGCATTTAAGAAATAAAAAAGTATAAAGTATTATCCTATTTTATCTTCATATCAAGTGCCTATTAACAGAATGGACGATTACTCAGATATATTTGTTTAAGCTGTGTGAGAGCAAAACCTCACGTACGGTTTATAGAGGGGGAGTTGGAAAAGCTTACCCACCTCGATAAGGTATACGATTGGTTTGAAGAACGCCTCGAAATTCAGGCAATTGCTGATGATATTACTAGTAAATATGTTCCTCCTCACGTGAATATATTCTATTGTTTGGGGGGAATTACGTTGACTCGCTTTTTGGTTCAGGTAGCCACCGGTTTTGCCACGACTTCTTACTATCGTCCGACCGTTACAGAAGCTTTTTCTTCGGTTCAATATATAATGACTGAAGTCAATTTTGGATGGCTGATTCGATCTGTCCATCGATGGTCAGCAAGTATGATGGTTCCAATGATGATTCCACATGTATCTCGTGTATATCTCACAGGAGGATTTAAAAAACCTCGCGAGTTGACTTGGGTTACCGGCGTTATTCTGGCTGTACTAACCGTATCTTTTGGTGTGACTGGGTATTCTTCGCCTTGGGATCAGATTGGTTATTGGGCAGTTAAAATAGTAACTGGTGTACCCGAAGCTATTCCTCTAATAGGATCTTCATTAGTAGAATCATCACGAGGAAGTGTAAGTGTAGGGCAATCTACACTGACTCGTTTTTATAGTTTGCATACCTTCGTATTGCCGCTACTTACTGCCGTTTCTATGCCAACGCATTTCCTGATGATCCGCAAACAAGGCATTTCAGGTCCTCTATGATTTAACACTTACAGACAAAATCAATTGATTCCTGGGTAATCAAAGGACTGATCTTAAAATCTAATTGTTTACGAGGTTGCTATTCCATTGCCGCTGATGCTTATCACTGAAATAGGTGAACGGTTATCTAGCGAATTGAATTCCTGTCTTAGACTATAGGGATAAATTTATTGAAGCGTTGAAGGAAAATTATTGGATTATGGGAGTGTGTGACTTGTTCCGAAACGCGTAGGCTACGCAGCTACCGAGTAGAACGCTGCTACAATCCAAAAAGTATTTCTCTTCCAGCTTTTTCTAGTTCAATTACTAGGATTTTCAACTCGGATAGATTTCAGGTTCTCTCTAATAAGTCAAGAGAGGAGATCTTTGTAGAATTCTCCCCATGATTGGATTTAGGAGGCTCCGTAAAACCCTACGTATATACTTAATCGGGTTCTTTATGAGTCTAAACTTTTACGGTATTTAGGACGCATCCATTCCCCTCGCATCCAAAAAAATTATCCATAAAAAACACCTCTTTTATGGTTCAACCGTCGGGGTAAAAGAATGATCCAAAGGGAGATATAGCCAAAGTTGTAACAAGTTAAGGTCCTATACCTTTTAGAATTGGCAAATCCATCAGTGATGAAGCAATATAAGATGTATGGGATACGAGATAATCCAAGAAGCTTCCTCATTAAATTATTAGGCTGACTCGGGTCATAAGCCACTTTACGAAATAATTTTTTTTTCTATGTTCCTCTAAAATATCCTCTCTTTCGAGGAAGAATATATATATATATATACTAAAAATTAAAAATAAGTACAAAACTTTCTACAAAATAATTCATTGCGGAGGAATAATATACCCAATGATTCGCTCGAGCCGTATGAGAAGAAACTCTCATGTTCGATTCTGGTGGGGGGTATAAAGTCCATCCCAATAACAAAGAAACCTGACCTGAATGATCCTGTTTTGAGAGCGAAATTAGCTAAGGGTACGGGACATAACTATTACGGAGAACCCGCTTGGCCCAACGATCTTTTATATACATTTCCTGTCGTAATTTTAGGAACAATCGCTTGTACTGTAGGTTTGGCAGTTCTAGAACCATCAATGATTGGTGAACCGGCAAATCCTTTTGCAACTCCTTTGGAAATATCACCTGAATGGTATTTTTTTCCTGTGTTCCAAATACTCCGTACAGTTCCGAATAAATTATTAGGTGTACTTTTGATGGCGGCCGTACCCGCTGGTTTGTTGACAGTTCCTTTTATTGAGAATGTTAATAAATTTCAAAATCCGTTTCGCCGTCCAGTAGCTACAACAGTTTTTATTATTGGTACTGCCGTTGCTGTTTGGTTAGGCATAGGAGCAACTCTACCAATTGATGGATCTTTAACTTTGGGATTATTTCAAGATTAGAACCTTATTAGTTCATTGATATGCACATATAGATTCTAGGGAATTATTGTTACAAAACAATATCTCCCTAGACTCGTTCCTTTTTGGATGAGCTATAAAAAAAAAAAATTATCGAAATGATTCTATTATTTTTTCTATTTATTATTTGACAACTAACTATATAACCAAAGCCGTATAGCTGCTTTTTGTCCGCATTCCCTTTACCAGAAATTTTCTAATTATTCGCTTTTGTTATTAATAAATAGCCCCATTGGTCAAGAGATGGGCTAAGTAGTACCATTCTGATAAAATACCGCTTATTCCTAATCTATGCACATCTCGCTACCGGGTAATTCTGCAGCAAAACGTTCCCATGAAGCTTTTGATACTTGATCTACGGATTTTTTTCCAGAACTCTTTAGTTTAAGCAAATCATCCCGACTATATTTAAGTAAATCATTTATCGTATGTATTTCAGCTCGTTTAAGACAATTAAAAGCCCTAGCAGGCGATTCAAGTTGATCAATGAATGTATTTGTAAGAATTTCTCTTGAATTCCCCACACCATCCAGCTGTAAAGATGATTTGGCTAAGTCTGAAGAATTCTGATTATTACCGAAGTGGGGGATATTAGAACCTCTCACGTGCAAGAAGGGGTTTAGTAAGGATATGAGTTTTTTAGAAGCCTTACATAAAGCTTCTTCAGGGGTCGGACTACCGTTAGTCCATATTTCCATAAATGATATCTCTCGCATTTCCGCACCACTCTCAAACGGATGGACACTATAATTTACGTTTCGGACAGGCATTGGTACAGCACCAACGGGGAATTCTCCATTTTGGTATCCTT